>Ga0209941_1001109_pt1 | contig 21290 bp, 22 predicted proteins | sample ThiBiot_300_plan_FD_183945 | JGI IMG/M metagenome (GOLD analysis project Ga0209941, IMG submission 183945) | Wastewater bioreactor microbial communities from Cape Town, South Africa - Thiocy_solids_1 (SPAdes) | ecosystem: Engineered > Bioremediation > Thiocyanate > Unclassified | place: South... | reverse complement strand
CTGCACGGCGCCAACCGGCTGGCATCGAATTCGCTGCTCGAATGCCTGGTGTTCGGCCACGCCGCCGCCGCCGACATTCTGGCCACCCCGCCCGCCCCGTCGCTCGACCTGCCGCCATGGGACGCCTCGCGCGTCACCGATGCGGACGAGGAAGTGGTGATCTCGCACAACTGGGACGAGCTGCGCCGCTTCATGTGGGACTACGTCGGCATCGTGCGTACCAACAAGCGGCTCACGCGGGCGGCGCACCGCATCCGCCTGCTGCGCGCCGAAATCGACGAGTTCTACCGCAACTTCCGCGTCAGCAACGACCTCATCGAGCTGCGCAACCTGGTGCAAAGCGCCGACCTCATCGTCCGCTGCGCGCAACTGCGGCAGGAAAGCCGCGGCCTGCACTACAGCCGCGACTATCCCGAGACGCTGCCGGTCGCCGGCAATACCGTGCTCAACCCGCGTCCGGGGACGATGTGCCCGAGCGTATGCGGCGTGTCCAGCGAAGCGACACCCTGAGCCGGCGCAAGTCGTCGGCGTCCGCGCTGTCGGACAGCAAGGCCAGGCTGCGCACACGCCTGTCCGCAACGCGATAACGCAGCACGATCAGCGCAGGCGAAACCAGGCTATCGCCCAGCACCTCGACGTCGCGCCATTCGCCCGCATCATCCAGGCATTGCAGCTGGCCGTCCGCCGTCACGCGCAATGCATCCGTACGGCGCGCCTGCCGCCAGCCCCGTACCCCCAGGCCGATCACCGCCATGCCGAACGCCAGCTGGAGCGCTGCCGGCACGGCTGCGAGATAGATGGCGGCCAGTGCGAACGACGCCATGCCCAGCAGCAACAGCCCCAGCCGGCGTGAGGGTTTGATCTCAATCTCGCGCATCAGCGTGTACACTTTTGGGCTTCATCGCATCCCCCTTTGAATGGAACGTATCGTGATCGATTCCTGGAAGAACTTTCTGCAATCCCAAGGCGCGGCAATCGAAGACGGCGCCGTGCTGCACTATGGCGACGCCGCCGCCGAACGTTCCGCCACGGGCGGCACCATTGTGGCGGATTTATCGCAGCTCGGCGTGATCGCGTTCCGCGGCGACGACACCGTCGCGTTTTTGCAGGGCCAGCTTACCAACGACGTGCGCGCCCTTCACCCCGACGGCGCGCAGTGGAACGGTTACTGCAGCCCCAAGGGGCGCCTGCTCGGCAATTTCCTGATGTGGCGGCAGGGCGGGGATTACTGCCTGCAGCTGTCCGGCGACATCGCAGCCGGCGTACTGAAGCGCTTGTCCATGTTCATCATGCGCGCCAAGGTGCAGGTGCGCGATGCCAGCGATGAAACCGTGCGACTGGTGGTGGCCGGCAAGCAGGCGCAGGCAGCCGTGACCGCAGCGATGGGAGCCGTCCCCGAGGCCGCGATGCACAGCCGCGTCGGCGACGCCGGGCAGGCGATCCGCCTCGGCGGCGATAAATTTGTCCTGTCGCTCGCGCCCGAGCGCGCCGTTGCCGTGTGGCAAACCCTGCGCGAATCGGCCACCCCGGTCGGTGCGCCGGTGTGGGACTGGTTGCGGCTCAACGCGGGCATTCCGATGATCGTCGCCGCCACCCAGGAACAGTTCGTGCCGCAGATGGTCAATCTCGAAGTCATCGGCGGCGTGAGCTTTCAGAAAGGCTGCTATCCGGGCCAGGAAATCGTCGCCCGCAGCCAGTATCTGGGCAAGCTCAAGCGCCGCATGTTCCTCGCGCATGTCGATGCCGAAGCCGCCCCCGGCGACAGCCTGTACAGCGCCGATCTCGCGGGCCAGGCCACCGGCACCGTGGTCAATGCCGCCCCGGCGCCGACCGGCGGCTTCGATGTGCTGGCCGTGGCGCAGGTCGAAAGCGCGAACACGCAGACCCTGCACCTGAAAGCGGCCGGCGGCGCCGCGCTGACCTTGAAGCCCCTGCCCTACGCACTACCCGAATAGGTGAGGAGCGCCTACGTTTATTACCGCATCGATCCCGCGCAGGCCGATCTCGCCGCTGCGTGGATCGATGCATTGCTGGACGCGATGGCCGTGCACTGCCGCCGTCCGCCACGGCGGATGAGCCGCTGTGACGATCCAGAAACGTGGATGGAGATTTACGAGGGGATTGCCGACTTCGCGGCGTTTGCCGCGGCGCAGGAAGCGGCTGTTCAGGCTTTCAATTGCGCGGCATTCACACGGAATGAACGCCATCTGGAATGTTTTTCCGCGCCAGATCAAGCGCCATAAAAAAACCGCGCGAACCCGGCTTTTCGTTCACCTCGCGCTGCGCCTTCAATCCTCCTCCAACACCGGTACCCGCGCAGCCAGCGCGCACAGCAGTTCATAGCTGCTGGTGCCGGCGGCGGCGGCCACCGCGTCCACCGGCAGCCCCTCCCCCCACAGCACCACCGGACTGCCGACACCGGCGTCGGCGCATTCGCTCAAATCCACGCACAGCATGTCCATCGACACCCGACCCAAGGTTCGGCTGCGGCGGTCATTCACCAGTACCGGGGTACCCGTCAGCGCATGGCGCGGATAGCCATCGGCGTAGCCGCAGGCCACCACGCCCACCCGCATGGCGCGTTCGGCGCGAAACAGCTGGCCATACCCCACCCCTTCGCCCGCCCGCAGGGTCTGCACGCTGATGATTTCCGACTGCAGGGTCATCGCCGGTCGCAGGCCCAGTTGCTCGGCCGACGCATCGGCAAAAGGCGAAGCGCCATACAGCATCAGCCCCGGCCTGCCCCATGCACCCAGGGTTTCCGGATAACGCAGCAGCGCCGCCGAATTGGCGCTGCTCCACGGCAGGCCGTGGCCGGCAACCTCGCGCAGAAAGGGTTGCAACTGCCAGTCCACGCCCGCCGCTTCGTCCGCCTGGGCAAAGTGGGTCATCAGCGTGACGCCGGCCACGCCGGGCAGACCCCGCGCCCGCGCGACGACGGCAGCATGTTCGGCGAGCGGAAACCCCAGTCGGTGCATGCCGCTGTCGAACTTGAGAAAGATCTGAATCGGGCGGACGGGTGGTTGCCGCTGCAACCAGTCGAGTTGGCCGGCATGGTGCAGCACCGGCCACAGGTCCAGCTCGGCGCAGGTGGCGATTTCGTCGGCGCCGAATATCCCCTCGAGCAGCAGAATGGGCTGTTCCACGCCCATCTGCCGCAGATTGGCGGCTTCTTCCAGCGTCAGCACCGCAAAGCCGTCGGCCGCCGCCAGACCGCGGCGCGCGCGCGACAGCCCGTGACCGTAAGCGTTGGCCTTGACCACGGCAAACAGGCGCGCCGCCATCGCGCAACTACGCGCCACGCGCAGATTGTGCGCCATCGCGCCAATCGAAATCCGTGCCAGGATGGGACGCATCGGGGCTTAGTAGGCGCCCGGCTGCGCCAGCGACTCGAAACGCGTGTATTCACCGATGAAGGCCAGTCTTACGGTGCCGATAGGACCGTTACGCTGCTTGCTGATGATGATTTCGGCGGTGCCCTTGTCCTGCGTGTCGGGGTTGTAGACCTCGTCGCGGTAGATGAACAGGATGACGTCGGCATCCTGCTCGATGGCGCCTGATTCGCGCAAATCGGACATCACCGGGCGCTTGTTGGGGCGCTGTTCCAGCCCGCGGTTCAGCTGCGACAGCGCAATCACCGGCACCTGCAACTCCTTCGCCAGCCCCTTCAGTGCACGCGAGATTTCGGAGATTTCGGTGGCACGGTTTTCGCCTCCGCCGCTGCCCGCCATCAGCTGCAAATAGTCGATCACGATGAGGCCGAGCTTGCCGCACTGGCGCATCAACCGGCGCGCCCGTGCGCGCAGTTCCAGCACGTTGAGTCCCGGCGATTCGTCGATGAAGACCGGCGCGTCGTTGAGCTTGCCGAGCGCGTAGGTGAGGCGCTGCCAGTCGTCTTCGCCGAGCTTGCCGGTGCGCAGCCGGTGCTGGTCGAGCTTGCCGACCGAGCCGATCATCCGCATCACCAGCTGCGCCCCGCCCATTTCCATCGAGAACACCGCCACCGGCAGGCCGGTGTCGAGCGCGACGTTTTCGGCGATGTTGATCGAGAACGCGGTCTTGCCCATGGACGGCCGGCCGGCGACGATGACCAGGTCGCCCGGCTGCAGGCCCGAGGTTTTCTGGTCGAGATCGTGGAAGCCGGTAGGCACGCCGGTGACGCCGGAATCGTTGTCGCGGTGGTACAGCTCGTCGATGCGCTCGACCACCTCCTTCAGCAGCGGCTTGATCTCGGTGAAGCCCGCCTGTCCGCGGCTGCCCGACTCGGCAATCTCGAACACCTTGGCCTCGGCCTCGTCGAGCAGCTGCGAGGCGCTGCGCCCGGCCGGCGCGTAGGCGGTATCGGCAATGCCGGTCGCCACTTCGGCGAGGCGGCGCATCACCGAGCGCTCGCGCACGATTTCGGCATAGCGGCGGATGTTGGCGGCCGACGGCGTATTGCTCGCCAGCGCGACGATGTAGGCAAGTCCACCGACGCTTTCGAGCTGGCCGAGCGATTGCAGCGACTCGGAAACCGTCACTGCGTCGGCCGGACGGTTTTCGGCTATCTGCCGCACGATCGCGCGCAGGATCTGGCGATGATCCTGGCGATAAAAATCGCTTTCCGAGACCACGTCGCCGATGCGGTCCCACGCGCCATTGTCCAGCAGCAGGCCGCCCAGGACCGCCTGCTCGGCTTCGAGCGAATGCGGCGGCAGGCGCATCTGCGCCAACTGGGGATCGGAACTTGCAGTCAGCGAGTGGATAGCGGCCATGGCAGGATTCTAGACTCCGGCCTTACCCCCACCAAGGGATAAGACTGTGGATAAAGCGTGAACATCCGGGAATACCCTGGGGGCAAAAAACAAAAGGCAGCCGAAGCTGCCTTTTTTGGGGTTTCCGCCGGGAATTACTGTTCGCCGGCCACCACCACCGTGATGTTGGCGGTGACGTCGTGGTGCAGTCCCAGCACCACCGGATATTCGCCGATGGCCTTGAGCGGGCCTTCGGGCAAACGGACATCCGCCTTCACCACATCATGGCCCTGCGCCTTCAGTGCATCGGCGATGTCTGCGTTGGTCACGGAGCCGAACAGACGGCCGTCGACACCGGCTTTATGGCTGACCGTCACGCGGACGCCTTCCAGCTTTTCGCCGCGACGCTGGGCATCGGCCAGCTTTTCGGCGGCGACGCGTTCCAGTTCGGCCTTCTGCGCGGCAAACGCTTCCATGTTGGCCTGCGTGGCGCGACGTGCACGGCCGGTGGGGATCAGAAAGTTGCGGGCGAAACCGTCTTTCACTTTGACCACGTCACCCAGATTGCCCAGGTTGACGACTTTGTCCATCAGTATCACTTGCATGGCCGTCTCCTCAATGCAGGTCGGTGTAAGGCATCAGCGCCAGGAAGCGCGCGCGCTTGATCGCGGTGCCCAGTTGACGCTGGTAGTGCGCCTTGGTGCCGGTGATGCGGGCCGGGATGATGCGGCCGTTCTCGGCGATGAATTCCTTCAGCACGTCGACGTCCTTGTAATCGACTTCGACCACTTTCTCGGCGGTGAAGCGGCAGAACTTGCGACGCTTGAAGAGACCGCGGTTGCCGCTGTCGCGGCGCTTGTTGGCGAACTTGCCGCCGGATTTTCCACCCATGGGACGGGCCATGATTTATTCCTTTTCGATTCGATTCAATATCAAGATCAGTTGTCGGCTGTTCACGCTGCGCCGGTTCAACGCGCCTTCCAGCTTGACCTGCGTTCCGGTGGTCAGTTGAGCCAAGCGACCGGCAAGCGATCCGCTCGCCTGCACCGTCAACTCGCATTCCACCTGCCTGGTCTGGGTTGCTATCGACTGACTGCTGCGGTGAAGAATCACCGCCTCCGCAATCGGCACGCCCGCCGGGCTGTATCGCACCGGGTCAACCTGGATGAGGGCTCCGCTGATGGCCAGCCGATTCACTCGCTCAGGCTGCGGCGGGCTGCTCGGCTGCTGCTTCCGGCTTGGCGCTGTCCAGCATGTCGCGCGACTTTTCTTCCTTCATCATCGGCGAGGCCGCGGTCACGGCGGCGTCGCGCTTGATGGTCAGATGGCGCAGCACGGCGTCGTTGAACTTGAAGCCGTGTTCGAGTTCTTCCAGGGTTTCCTGGTCGCACTCGATGTTCATCAGCACGTAATGGGCCTTGTGGACTTTCTGGATCGGATAGGCCATCTGGCGGCGGCCCCAGTCTTCCAGGCGGTGGACGCTGCCGCCGCGCGTGGTGATGTTGCCCTTGTAGCGTTCGATCATGGCGGGCACCTGCTCGCTCTGATCGGGATGGACGATAAATACGATTTCGTAATGCCGCATCGAGTTTCCTTTCGGTTCAGCCCCCCGCTGCGGTGCGGTGGAGCAAGGTCAAAAAACAATCCCCGGCAAACCGGGGACTGCGAATCATACGCTTTTTGCCTGGCAAATCAAGCCGGTCGGGCGGTCCGGTCAGATCACGCAGTCGACGTAATAGCGCGCCTTGCCGTCGACCACATCGCTGACCAAACCGTGCACGTCGGTCTCGAAGCCGGGGAATTTCTCGTTGAATTCGCGGGTGAACTGCAAATAACGCACGATGGTGGCATTGAAGCGCTCGCCCGGGATCAGCAGGGGAATGCCCGGCGGATACGGCGTCACCAGCATGGCGGTGATGCGGCCTTCGAGCCGGTCGATCTCGACGCGCTCGATCTCGCGGTGCGCCATTCTGGCGAATGCGTCGGCTGGTCTCATCGCCGGCGCCATCTCCGACAGATACATCTCGGTGGTCAGCCGCGCCACATCGTTGGCCTTGTAGATGGTGTGGATCTGGTCGCACAGATCCTTCAGCCCGGTCTTTTCATAACGCGGATGTTTCTCCACGAACTCCGGCAGCACGCGCCACAGCGGCTGGTTCTCGTCGTAATCCGACTTGAACTGCTGCAAGGCGGTCACCAGCGTGTTCCAGCGGCCCTTGGTGATGCCGATGGTGAACATGATGAAGAAGGAATACAGCCCGGTCTTCTCGACGATGACGCCGTGCTCGGCCAGATATTTGGTGACGATCGCCGCCGGAATGCCCCAGTCGGCAAAGGCGCCGTCCATGTCCAGTCCCGGCGTGATGAGGGTGGCCTTGATCGGATCGAGCATGTTGAAGCCCGGCGCGATCTTGCCGAATTCGTGCCAGCGGTCGTTCGCCGTCAGCATCCAGTCTTCGCGTTCGCCGATGCCCTCGTCGGCAAGCCTTTCCGGCCCCCACACGGTAAACCACCACGAATCGCCGAATTCCTCGTCGACCTTGCGCATGGCGCGGCGGAAATCAAGCGCTTCCTTGATCGACTCCTCGACCAGCGCGGTGCCGCCGGGCGGCTCCATCATCGCCGCCGCCACATCGCACGAGGCGATGATCGCGTACTGCGGACTGGTCGACATGTGCATCAGATAGGCTTCGTTGAAACGGTGGAAGTCGAGTTTCCGCGTTTCGGCGTCCTGCACCAGGATCTGCGAGGCCTGGCTCAAGCCGGCCAGGAGCTTGTGCGTGGACTGGGTGGCGAACACCAGCGCATCCTTGGCGCGCGGGCGATCCTTGCCGATTGCGTGCATGCCCCGATAAAAGTCGTGGAAGGTCGCGTGCGGCAGCCAGGCTTCGTCAAAGTGCAGCGTGTCGATGGTGTCGCCCAGCAATTCCTTGATCATGTCGACGTTGTACAGAATGCCGTCGTAGGTCGACTGGGTGATGGTGAGGATGCGCGGCCCGCCCTTCGCGTCCTTGGCAAACGGGTGCGCCGCGATCTTCCTGGCGATGTTTTCGGGACGGAACTCGTCCATCGGAATCGGCCCGATGATGCCGTAATGGTTGCGCGTCGGCGTCAGGAAAATGGGGATCGCGCCGCACATGATGATGGCGTGCAGGATGGACTTGTGGCAATTGCGATCGACCACCACGATGTCGCCCGCGGCGACGTTGGCATGCCACACCATCTTGTTGGACGACGAGGTGCCGTTGGTGACGAAGAACAGGTGGTCGCAGTTGAAAATCCGCGCGGCGTTGCGCTCGGACGCTGCAACCGGGCCGGTATGGTCGAGCAGTTGCCCGAGTTCGTCGACCGCATTGCAGACGTCGGCACGCAGCAGGTTCTCGCCGAAGAACTGGTGGAACATCTGGCCGATCGGCGACTTCAGGAACGCCACGCCGCCCGAGTGGCCGGGACAGTGCCAGGAGTACGAGCCGTCCGCCGCGTAATGGGTCAGCGCACGGAAAAACGGCGGCACCAGCGAGTCGAGATAGGCCCGCGCTTCGCGCAGGATATAGCGCGCCAGGAACTCCGGCGTGTCTTCCAGCATGTGGATGAAGCCATTGAGCTCACGCAGAATGTCGTTCGGGATATGGCGCGCAGTGCGGGTTTCGCCGTGCAGGAAGATCGGGATCTCGGCGTTGCGGAAACGCACTTCCTCGACAAACGCACGCAGTTTTTGCAGCGCCGTCTGCGCATCCTCGGCTGTGCCCGCGAGTTCTTCGTCGTCGATCGACAGCACGAATGCCGAGGCGCGCGCCTGCTGCTGGGCGAACGAAGTCAGATCGCCATAGTTGGTGACGCCCAGCACCTCCATGCCTTCCTTCTCGATCGCCTCGGCGAGCGCACGGATACCGAGCCCCGAAGCATTTTCGGAACGGAAGTCTTCATCGATGATGACAACGGGAAAACGGAAACGCATGGCCTGCTCCAGAGGGAAGCCGTTGGGATGGGCGGATTAAAAAACGCGGATTATACGAATCCCCGGCGTCCCGGGGATTAAATTTTCGGCAGGGTCACGCCGACCTGGCCCTGGTATTTGCCGCCACGGTCCTTGTACGAGGTTTCGCACTCCTCGTCGGATTCGAGGAACAGCATCTGCGCCACGCCTTCGTTGGCGTAGATGCGCGCGGGCAGGGGCGTGGTGTTGGAAAATTCCAGCGTGACGTGGCCTTCCCACTCGGGCTCCAGCGGGGTCACGTTGACGATGATGCCGCAACGCGCGTAGGTGCTCTTGCCGAGGCAGATGGTCAGCACGCTGCGCGGAATGCGGAAATATTCCACGGTGCGCGCCAGCGCAAAGGAATTCGGCGGGATGATGCAGGAATCGCCCTTGACCTCGACGAAGGAGTTCGGATCGAAGGCCTTGGGGTCGACGATGGTGGTGTTGATGTCGGTGAACAGCTTGAATTCGTTGGCACAGCGCACGTCGTAGCCGTAGCTCGACGTGCCGTACGACACGATGGATCGGCCAGCGGCCTGTTTGATCTGCCCCGGTTCGAACGGTTCGATCATGCCATGCTCAGCCGCCATGCGGCGGATCCATCGGTCGGACTTGATGCTCATCAGGTATTGGAAATGACGATGTTGGGGAACTTGGCGGAGTGATCCACCGCAGTTTCGCCGATCTTAACAGCAACCCGGCGCGCAATCTGTTTGTAGATATCGGTCACGCGGCCATCCGGATCCGACACCACCGACGGCTTGCCGGAATCGGTGTCGGCACGGATGCTGCCGTCGAGCGGCAGCGCGCCGAGGAATTCGACGTTGTAGTCCTTGCACATGCGCTCGCCGCCGCCTTCGCCGAAGATGCGCTCCTCGTGGCCGCATTTCGAGCAGATGTGCAGGCTCATGTTCTCGACCACGCCGATGATGGGGATGCCCACCTTCTCGAACATCTTGAGGCCCTTGCGCGCGTCGATCAGCGCGATATCCTGCGGCGTGGTGACGATCACCGCGCCGGTCACCGGGACGCGCTGGGCGAGCGTCAGCTGGATGTCGCCGGTGCCGGGCGGCAGGTCGACCACCAGATAGTCGAGTTCTTTCCAGTTGGTGTTGTTGAGCAGCTGCTCCAGTGCCTGGGTCACCATCGGGCCGCGCCACACCATGGGCGTTTCGACGTCGATCAGGAAACCGATCGACATCGCCTGGATGCCGTGGCCCATCAAGGGATCGAGGTTCTTGCCGTCGGTCGATTCGGGCTTGTCGGTGATGCCCAGCATGGTCGGCTGCGACGGGCCGTAGATGTCGGCGTCCAGCATGCCGACACGGGCGCCTTCGGCGGACAGCGCCAGCGCCAGGTTGACGGCGGTGGTGGACTTGCCGACACCGCCCTTGCCGGAGGCCACGGCGATGATGTTCTTGACGTTGGGAATCAGCTTGACGCCACGCTGCACGCTGTGCGAAACGATCTTGAAGCTGACGTTGGCGGTGGCGGCGGTGACACCTTCGATGCTCTTGAGCTTGTCTTCGACCTGCTGCTTGATGACGGCCAGCTGACTCTGCGCCGGGTAGCCCAGCAGGATATCGACCGAAACGGCGCTGCCGTCGATCTTGATGTTGCGGGCAGATTTGGTCGAGACGTAATCTTTGTGGGTGTTGGGATCGACCAACTCTTTCAGTGCGGTTTGCACCTGAAGTTCAGAAACGGCCATGTTTGCTCCGGCAGGTTAATTAGCAATCGCTCATTTTAACGAATTCTGCTGCTTTGGGTAAAAGGAAACGCTGAAAAGACGCGGGATTCCCTGCCGTTTACAGGGGCTTTGAGCCGCCGCCGAAGTGCTGCACACACTTGTTCTTCGGCCCGCACGGCGCTCCCGATGACTCGGGTTCGCCCGATCGGCATGGCAGGGCGGCTATCGGAGTTCGGCGTAATGCGCCACCAGCACGGCCTCGGGCACGCGCAGCCGGATCGCCGCCGCCAGTTCGCTTATCGCGCCCGATCGTGGGCGCAACGACACCCACAGCAGGTTCAGTTTCAGGTTGAGATCGGCAAACACCACCTCCTGATGCAGCGCCAGTACGGCCTGAATATCACGCGAGGTGCGCTCGATCTCGGCAAGCGGCCGGCTGCGCAAACGCGGGATCAGCATCATGAAGTCGGTCAACCGCTTGCCGCCGCTATCGCGCGTAGGCGCGATCTGCCACAAGGGCGCTCCAGGGGCGGGGCATGAAGCGGTCGTCAGCGTGGTTGAGGCATGGATCCGTATCTTCATCGCGCCTCCACTGCCCCGAACTTCAGGGCTTCAACCGTAGATCCAGCACCATGCCACGCCGGTCGCACGGACGGTGCGCACGCTGGCGTAAATAGCGCACGTCCTTGTGCAGATACCGTTCGAGTTCCTCGAGCGCCAGACGGTAGACCTCGCGCTTGAAGTCGACCACCGCATCCATCGGCACCCAGTACTCGTTCCAGCGCCAGGCGTCGAACTCGGGGTGAGTGCTGGCTCGCAGCGAGACGTCGCTGTCGCGTCCGGTCAGCCGCAGCAAAAACCAGATCTGCTTCTGGCCGCGATAGAGGCCGCGGCTGTCGCGCCGAGTCCAATGGGCAGGCACGTCGTAACGCAGCCACTCGCGTGTGCGTCCCAGAATACGCACATGCTCGGCCTGCAAGCCCACTTCTTCTTCCAGTTCCCGGAACATGGCCTGTTCCGGCGTTTCCCCTGCATTGATGCCGCCCTGGGGAAACTGCCAGGCGTGCTGGTTGACGCGCTTGCCCCAGAAAACCTGGTTGCGCGCGTTGCACAATACAATGCCTACGTTCGGGCGGTACCCTTCTCGGTCGATCATGGCCGCCACCATCTGTGAAATTCGATTACTTACATTCTTTCACACCCGTCGGAAATTGCAAACCCGCCATGGCCGATAAACTGCTGTTAAGCATTGTTTTGATTGTTCTTTCCGCTGGGTGTTCCAACTTGATGACCGCCCCGCCGCCGGATCGGGTGCTGGCAGGAATCCATGAATTCGGCACCACCGCTCTCGCCTATACGCCTGATGGGCTGCGTTTGATCAGTGGGGGCTTCCGGGGCGAACTGCGGATATGGGACACGGCAACGCAGCGTCAGCTTGGCGAGACCCACGCGCACCGCGGCGCCGTGCGGGCGATCCTGCCGCTAGCCTCGGGCGATTTCGTCAGTGGCGGCGAGGACGGCCGTCTGATCCTGTGGCATGGCAGTCGGATCAAGGCACAGAGCGTACGCGCCGACGTGATTGCACTGGTGCTGTTCCAGGGCCGGGTGGTCAGCGCCCATCGCGACCGGCGGCTGCGCGTCTGGTCGGCGGACACGCTGCAAGCCCTGCACGAAATCGCTGTGGACGATAATGTGGCGGCCTTGAGCGCAAGCGGAAACCGGCTCGCCGTCGGCCTCGATCGCGCCATTGTGCTGATGGACGTGGAGTTCAGGGCACGCCGGACCCTACCGACACGGCGCACACCGCACGATCTGCAATTCAGTCCGGACGGCCGCATGCTGGCCGCAGGCAACTGGTTCCGCCTGAGCCTATGGGATGTCGCGAGCGGTGCCGCACGTTCCATCCCGACCGAGCATAACGGCCTGCTGACTTCAATCGCATTCAGTCCGGACGGCCGCTACCTGGCGACGCTGGGACGCCACACCGACTCCGCAATCCGCGTCCTCGACACCGCCGACTTCAGGGTCGTCCAGCGCTATCGGGCTCACGATCTGTGCGGTGCGATGATCCGCTTCAGCCCAGACGGCAACATGATGGCGTCCGGCTCGGACGACGAAAGCGTACGGTTATATCGCACCGCGTCGTTTCAATCCGGCCAGACCGGGCCCGGCAGCACGGGGCTCAGCCGCGTTCAATCCAGCAGCGGAGCGATCCCTTCGGCCCACTGAAAATCCTGCGCGAAGCCACGCAAATCCAGCCCCCAGCGCTTCGACAAATCCGCCAACCGGGGCCGCGCCGCATCAAGCCGCGCCAATGCGCCTGGCTCGTTAAAGGCAAAAACGATCACGTTGGTTTTGTACTGCACCGAAATCCAGCCGACTTCGCCGTCGAACGCGCGCGCAAGGCGCGCCAAATACTCGGGAAACGCTTTGTCGCGCCCCCATAAATTGACCACCAGCACACCGCCCGGCTTGAGCGCGCGGCGGCAGGCCGCATAAAACGTCTGGGTCGCCAGCGCCTCCACCTGATTGCTGGCATCGAAGCCGTCGAGCAGGACGACGTCGGCGCAGGCGGGATGCTGGCGCACATACAGCGCGCCGTCGGCTTCGGTCACGGTGAGCACCTCGTCGTCCGGCGGCAGCTCGAAATGCGTGCGTGCGGCGGCAATCACCCGCGGATCGATTTCCACCGCGGTGATGCGCGTCTGTGGCCGTTGCCTGCGGATGAACTTGGCGAGCGAGCCGCCGCCGAGGCCGATCATCAGCACCTCCTGCGGCATCGGATTGAACATCAGAAAGCCCATCATCGCGCGCGTGTAGGCCAGTTCCAGATCCCACGGCCGGCTCACGCGCATCGCGCTCTGGATCGCGCGGCTGCCCAGGTGCAGCGTACGCATGCCGCGCTCCTCGGTCACTTCCAGCCCGCCATCGTCTACCCGGCGTTTCCCAAACCTCAAGCGCATGGCCGCTCCATCTCAAAAATCGAGCGCGAAAGATTACACGTCCGCACGCTAAAATGCCGCTTTTCGTTTTGATTGCCTCAGCATGCGCGCCAGCCAGTTCTTCATTTCCACCACCAAGGAAGCCCCGTCCGAGGCCGAGCTCGTCAGCCACAAGCTGATGCTGCGCGCCGGCCTCATCAAGCGCCTGGGCTCGGGGCTGTATACCTGGATGCCGCTGGGCCTGCGCGTGCTGCGCCGGGTCGAGGCGGTGGTGCGCGAAGAAATGAACCGCGCCGGCGCGATCGAACTGCTGATGCCGGCGGTGCAGCCCGCCGAGCTGTGGGAGGAAACCGGGCGCTGGGCGGTGTTCGGCCCGCAGATGCTGAAGATCAAGGACCGCCACCAGCGCGATTTCTGCTTCGGCCCCACCCACGAGGAAGTGATCACCGACGTGGCGCGCCGCGAAATCAAGAGCTATCGCCAGCTCCCGTTGAACTTCTACCAGATCCAGATGAAGTTCCGCGACGAGATCCGTCCCCGCTTCGGCGTCATGCGCGCGCGCGAGTTTCTGATGAAGGACGCCTATTCCTTCCACGCCGGCCGCGACAGCCTCGTCGCCACCTACCAGACCATGTACGACGCCTATGGACGGATTTTCAGCCGACTGGGGCTGACCTTCCGCGCGGTGGCCGCCGACACCGGCGCCATCGGCGGCTCGGCCTCGCACGAATTCCACGTGCTGGCCGATTCCGGCGAGGACCTGATCGCGTATTGCCCGGATTCCGACTACGCCGCCAACGTCGAGCTGGCCGAGGCGCTTGCGCCTGCGGCGGCGCGCGGCGCGGCACAGGAAGCGCTACGCGAGGTGGATACACCCAAACAGACCACATGCGAAGACGTCGCCGCCCTGCTCGATATCCCGCTCGCCCGCACCGTCAAACTCATCGCCGTCATGGCGAGCGATGAACTGGTCGTCCTGCTGCTACGCGGCGACCACATGCTGAACGAAGTCAAACTCGGCAAGCTGGAAGGCCTTGCGGATTTCCGCCTGGCGAACGAGGCCGAGATCCGTGCCGTCTTTGACTGCCCGCCCGGCTTTCTCGGGCCGATCGGCATCGACCGCACCAAAATCAGGCTCATCGCCGACCGCACGGTCGCGGCAATGAACGATTTCGTCTGCGGAGCCAACAAGCCGAAATTCCACCTCGCCGGCGTCAATTTTGGCCGCGACCTGCAGGAACCGGATGTTGTGGCCGATATACGGAATGTCGTTCCCGGCGACCCCAGCCCCGACGGCAAGGGATCGCTGCAGCTGTGCCGCGGCATCGAAGTCGGCCACGTGTTCCAGCTGGGCAGCAAGTATTCGCAGGCGATGAACGCTACCTATCTCGACGAGGCCGGCAAGGCCCAGGCCATGGAAATGGGCTGCTACGGCATCGGCGTGTCGCGCATTGTGGCCTCGGCCATCGAGCAGAACCACGACGACAAGGGCATCATCTGGCCGATGACGATGGCACCGTTCTTGCTGGTGATTGTCGCCATTGGTTACGGCAAGAGCGAGATGGTTCAAAAAGCCGCCGATACGCTCTATGCTGACCTGGCGGCAGCCGGGTACGACATACTGCTGGACGACCGCGACGAACGCCCCGGCGTGATGTTCGCCGACGCCGAGCTGATCGGCATCCCGCATCGCATCACCGTGGGCGAGCGCGGGCTGAAGGACGGCGTGGTCGAGTACCAGCCGCGCCGGGCCCAGCCAGGCCAAAGCGGTGAGACGCAAAAGCTCGCGCTGGCCGACACAACGAAATTTTTGAGGGGCTTACTGGAAAGCTGACATGAAAAAGATCACGTACACCGGCCTCTTGCTCACCGCCTTGCTGCTTGCCCTGCCCGCGCATGCAGGCGGACAGCGCGAGGAAGCGATGTCGGCCAATGTGCGCTCGTCCCTGCAGCGTGCGCTGGCGGACACCGCCGTCACCCGCACCGCGTTTCGCAATGTCGCCGACGAGGCGGCCTGGCTGAAGGACATGTCGCGCCGGCTCGCCAAGCGCATGCCGGACGAGGCCGAGCGGCTGGAATTCCTCACCACCCTGCACTGGGAAGCTTCGCGTGCCGGGATCGACCCGCAATTGATGCTTGGCCTGATCCAGGTGGAAAGCGGCTTCCGCAAATACGCCGTATCGCCGGTGGGTGCGCGCGGCTATACCCAGGTGATGCCGTTCTGGGTCAAGACCATCGGCAACCCTGACCACAACCTGTTCCAGCTGCGCACCAATCTGCGCTACGGCGCGCTGATCCTGCGCCACTACATCGACATCGAACGCGGCGACCTGTTCCGCGCGCTGGGACGCTACAACGGCAGCCTGGGTCGCCCGGAATACCCGAATCTGGTGGTGGGCGCCTGGAAACGCCACTGGAATTACCTCCCCGGCACCAAATCGGCAGACGCATCCATCGGCTCCCGCAGCTGACCCCCGGCCGGGAAACCGCTCCCAGCCGACGCGGGAAAACGCCTGATCCGGCTGGCGGAATCTCAACACTCCGTCACGCCTCCATCACCCCAGCCGTTCTTCCTTTCCCTGCCGCACCTGCTCAAGTACGCTGAAATCCTTGCGTTTCGACAAGGCTGCGCACTCGGCCTTCGCTGGCACAGGCTATGCAGCGTCACGGGCACAGGCGATGAACCTGTATTACAATAATGGAGGCGACCATGGAAATGACGATGCAATTGTCCCGTACGCTCAAGGGACAGGAGGAAATCTTCAACCTGGGCCATACGCTACGGCCCCGGCACCGGCAAATTCTGTTCAGTGTGGGAAATGGTATTTCTTTTGGCGAGTTGCGCAGCAAGCTGCCCAATTGTGCCGAACTGGAAACCATGGTGAATGAGCTGCTGCAGAATGGCTTCATCCAGTCCTTGCGCAACATGGCGGCAGTTCATGCCGCAGCCGCCGTCAGCGCACCGGCGCCAGGCACCGTAAACCTGATGGAAGTACAAACCTATGTACTGGAATTCATGGCTGGGCTGGTGGGGACCAAGTCCCCGGCTTACAAGCAGATGTGCGCGGTGCAGGATCTGGCCGGATTCAATGCCGTTTTACCCGTGTGCCGCAAGGTGATTGCCGCCGTGGCCTCGCCACACCAGGCGGCGGAAATGGAAGCCGGCGTGGCGCAGCGCATGGGTGGCTGAACGTCGGACACGGGCGTCCGGCGCCGGGGGATTACGGACGCGCCGAGTCCAGGACGACCAGAGGCTTCGGTTGGCAGTCTGCCGCCACCACGGTGCCGGGGGCACCGGGCACCGCGCTGACCACTCCCGCAAACGGTGCCTTGAGTTCCGCATCGCTCAGGTTCTTTTGCGCTATCGTGCGGCGCGCCTGGGCGACAGATGCAGCCGCCTGCGCACGCACGTGTCGCAGCGTCGCCGCGTCGAGCTCGGTGGTCGACGACACGGTGCGGCTGTATAACTCCTCCGCCCGCTCGAGTTCGCGTTTGGCATCCGCTTCGTCGGCCTGAGCGCGCGCATACTCCGCTGCCGCTTCATCGAAACGCGCCTGCAAGACAGTCTTGTCCAGCCGCAGCAGCACCGCGCCTTTCTTGACGCGCTGGCCGGGTTTGACCAGCACCTCGTCCACCACCCCGGACACCCGGGTAGTGAGTTCGACCTTGTCTGCCGCCCATAGCGGGCCGGCTGCCGCCAGCCACCAGCCGGCCAACACGCCGGCCACGACGCTCTGCTTCATTTCTGTGCTCCCTCAACAGGCGGCAAGCTGCCGCCGGACAATGCCTCCAACCGCGCCAGCGCCAGCGCCAGGCGGTATTCCACCTGTTTGCGGCGCAACTGCGCCATTTGCGTTTCAGCCATGCTGGTGCCCAGATTGGTTTTCAGTTCGAGCTCGTACTCCGCACGCGAACGCTCCAGCGCCCAGTCGCGGTATTCGATCTGCTTGTCGGCGGCGGGACGGCCGCTATCGCGCAGCCATTCGATTTCCTGCAGGGTAGCAAGCAGGGTATCTGCCAGGTCGAGTTTGAGCTTTTCCAGTTCGGCGATGCTGCGCTCCTTCTGCGCCAGCTCGCGTGCCACCCGTGAATCCACGCGCGCGCCCTGATACAACGGAATGTTGAATACCAGCCCGGCGCTCAGTTCGTCACGCGTGGTCGATTCGCGGCTATAGCCGCCGCCAACCACCTCGGCGTCGAGCATCGGATTGCGCTCGGCACGAACCGCCGCAAGCCGTGCATCTGCCGCCGCCACCTGCGCCTGCAGCGCCAGCACGCGCGGATTCTTCTCCATCACCCAGGGCAGCAGGGATTCGTATCCGGGTAGCGGCCGGGCGTTGTCCGCCAAGGCCGGATCGGCCAGTTCGGTGGGCAATTTTCCGGGGCGGTTGATCGCGTGGGCGAGTTTCTGCCGTGTGCTGCGCACGCGCTGCCGGCTGGCGTTGCGGCGCTCGCGAAGATCCTGGTAGTTGGCTTCCAGACGCAGCAGATCGGGCTGGCTGATCTGGCCCACCTCGAAGCGGTCCTGCGCATCGTCCCACGACACATAGGCCACGGCGACGAATTCATTGTCGGCGGCGGACTGCATGTCGGCCAGCAGTACATCGAAGTAGCGCGCCATGATGTCGATGCGGCGCAGACTCTCGACATTGAGCAGTTCAGCCTGGCGCGCCGCGATATCCTGATCCGCCGCCGCAATGGCCTGGCTGCTGCGGCCGAAATCGAACAGCGGCTTGCGCGCGACGACACGGCCGACGTTGTCCGGCTTCCAGTCGCCATCCGGACGCCGTCCGGTTCGAAGGCTGCCATCGAGAAACAGGTTGAAATCCTGGCGGCTCGCCGCCTGCTCGCGATCTGCGCGCGACAGTGCCAATGCGCTTTCGGCTACCCTGCGGTCGGGATGAGGCGCTGCCACGCTCGCCAGCGCCTCATCCAGCGTCAGCCGCTCGGCAGACACGGTGGCGGACAGCGCGCATGTCAGCAGAACGGCCCACGCCCTCCGCTTCATTTGCCTTGCTTGTATTTGGTGAAAGGCTGGGTGGCGTAGGCGCCCTCGGCCACGTATTTCCCGAGCAGCAGGAATTCCGCCGGGTCCTTGGTGGGGCCGGTATGGCGCGTGACCAGTTTGCCGTCGAGGTCGAAGAACAGCAGCGTCGGCGTCGCACGCACGCGGTGGCTGAGGGCAAAGGCCTTTTCGGTGGTGTGCTTGCCCTGGAAATCGGACATCTCGGTGTCGCCGTTGACGTCCATCGAATACAGTAGAAATTGTGCCCGGTAGGCGTCCTGAACCTCGGCCTGGTTGAGGATGGTGGCTCTCATGCGCTCGCAGAACGGGCATTCATCCATCTCGAAAAACATGAAGATGCCTTTTTTTCCTTGCTGTCTGGCGGCATCGAGTTCGGCCTGAAAGTCGCCGAATTTGGGCTGAAAGAAATGGTTGTTCGGATCGCGTGTTTCCGCCCAGGTGGGCACAGCGAACAGCAGCAAGAACGCGACAAGCAGTTGGCGCATGGTGTCTCCTTGGTATTACGGACCGGGCTACTTCCCGGATTTGGCCATTTTTCCGGCGATGTAGTTTTCCACCGCGGCGCGGGTGATCGCCCCCACTTGCTGGGCAACCAGCTTGCCATCCGGGTTGTACAGATAGGTTGTCGGCAGCCCACGCACCGGCCCGATCTGGTTCACGATCTGCGCGTTGCCCAGCACGATAGGGTAATTGACCAGCAGTCCGTCGGCAAAATCGGTCACCTGCTTGGCGTTGCGGTAATCGAGCGCCACGCCGATGACGACGAGGTTGTTTTTCTTGTTCTCGTGCAGCGCAATCAGATCGGGAATTTCCTCCAGGCAGGGCGGGCACCAGGTCGCCCAGTAATTCACCAGCACCCATTTGCCCTTGTAGCCCGACAGCGTATGCGGCTTGCCATCGGTGTCGGTCATCCTGAAATCCGCCGCCTGCGCCCACGACGCCATCAGTGCCAGCACCAATCCCGCCAGCCACATCGGATAAAATCGATCTCTTTGTAACGTCTGCATTAATTTTTCCACCATGAATGAATTCCGCATCGAGACAGACTCACTTGGCGAAGTCCAGGTTCCCCAGGATGCCTGGTATGGCGCACAAACTACACGCGCCATGGTCAATTTTCCCATTTCAGGCCGCCTTCCGGATAGGGATTTCGTACTAGCGCACGTGCGGATCAAGCTTGCCGCTGCGCGTGCCAACTGCCAGCCCGGCTGGCTCGGCGAGGAAAAGCGCGACGCCATCGTCGCTGCCTGCGACAAGATCCTCGCCGGCGAGCATCTCGACCAGTTCGTGGTCGACCGCTTCCAGGCCGGCGCCGGCACCAGCCACAACATGAACAGCAACGAGGTGATCGCCAACCTCGCCAGCGTCGCACTGGGCGGCGAAAAAGGCAGCTACAAGCCGGTCAACCCCAACGACGACGTCAACATGGGGCAGTCGACCAACGACACCATTCCCACCGCGATCCGCCTTGCCGTGCTGGCCAAGCTGCCGCGCCTGGCCGCTGCGGTGCACGCGATGGCCGCCGAATTCTCGCGTCTCGCCGAGCGCGAAAAGGACACGGTCAAATCCGGCCGCACCCATTTGCAGGACGCGGTGCCAACCACGCTGGGACAGGAATTCGCTGGTTACGCGTGGACGCTGACCCGTTGCGCCGCCGCGCTCGAAGCGGTGCGCCCGGCACTGTGCGAAATCGGCCTGGGCGGTTCGGCCGCCGGCACCGGACTCAACACCTCGCCCGACTACCCGGCGCGCGCCGCCGCCGAACTCGCCAAACTGACCGGCGAGCCGATCAAGGTCGGCCAGCTGGTCGCGCAGATGCAGTCGATGAACGACCTCGCGCGGCTCTCCGGCGAGATCCGCAACCTGGCGCTGGAACTCACCCGCATCTCCAACGACCTGCGCCTGCTCGCTTCCGGCCCGCGCACCGGCCTCGGCGAAATCCAGCTGCCGCCGGTGCAGCCGGGCTCCAGCATCATGCCGGGCAAGGTCAACCCGGTGATGTTCGAAATGCTGAACCAGGTCTGCTTCCAGGTGCTGGGGCAGGATGCCGCGGTGTCCTACATGGTGCAGGCCGGCCAGCTGGAGCTCAACGTGATGATGCCGGCCCTGGGCAGCGCGCTGTTCGACGCCATGGACTGGCTCACCAACGCGATGAACGCCGCCACCGAGAAGAACCTCAAGGGGATTGTTGTAAACAGGGAGCGCTGCGCCTTCTTCATCCACCAGAGCGTCGCCCTCGCCACCCTGCTCAACACCCGGATCGGCTACAACCAGGCTGCCGAGGTCGCCAAGGAATCGGAAAAATCCGGCCGCCCGGTGCGCGACATCGTCGCCGAAAAAGGCCTCATGAACGCGGCCGACTTCGACGCGCTGGTGCTCGCCGCCGCGCATGGCGTGGGCAGCGGCGGCGGCGCGGGCTGATGCCATAATCACGCCCCTTTAGCGGAAACCTCTCCCCCATGGCGATCCAGTGGTTCCCCGGTCACATGACCACCGCGCGCAAGAAAGCCGCGGAGACGATGGCGCAGATCGACGTGGTGGTCGAGGTGCTCGACGCGCGCCTGCCGGAAGCCGGCAGCAACCCGATGATCCACGAGCTGCGCCTGCATCGCCAGCGTTCATGCCTCAAGCTGTTGAACAAGGCCGACCTCGCGGACCCCGAGGCAACGCGCGCCTGGCTGGACTACTACAACAGGCAGCCCGGCGTGATGGCGGTGGCGATCTCCGCCAAAAAACCCGGCGACGTGGCAAAGCTGGCGGGCCTGGCGCAGAAGCTCGCGCCGCACCGCGACGACGCCTTCAAGCCGCTGCGGCTGATGATCATGGGCATTCCCAACGTCGGCAAGTCCACGCTGATGAACACCTGGGTCAAGCGCCGCGTCGCGGCGGTCGGCGACGAACCGGCGGTGACCAAGTCGCA
>Ga0209941_1001104_pt1 | contig 21456 bp, 14 predicted proteins | sample ThiBiot_300_plan_FD_183945 | JGI IMG/M metagenome (GOLD analysis project Ga0209941, IMG submission 183945) | Wastewater bioreactor microbial communities from Cape Town, South Africa - Thiocy_solids_1 (SPAdes) | ecosystem: Engineered > Bioremediation > Thiocyanate > Unclassified | place: South... | reverse complement strand
CGAGCTGAAAGATAAGTTGCTGAAAGGTGGAGTGATCGGTTCCGGCGGCGAAGCAGAGATGCCTGGATTTAAGCCCAACGGACAAAAGTCGAGAACACTATGGCAGCGCCTGGAATATGGTTTTGATATACAGTTTGCAAAAACAAATGGCTACCTGCCCTCCACTACCGACATCGCGGTAAGCATCGGCTACAGGCTGAACGACAAGAGCGTGATCGGTGCAGGCCTGAGTTATAAACTGGGATTGGGCAGTATAAACCACCTCAGATTCAGCAGTGAGGGAATCGGATTAAGAAGTTACCTGGACTGGAAAATCAAAGGTCAGTGGTATGCATCAGGAGGATATGAAATGAATTACCGGAGCGCATTTAAAAGCATTGCAGAATTAAAGGACGCCGCCTGGCAGCACAGCGCTTTGATCGGCATCAGCAGGCAATACAAGGTGAGTAAGAAGCTGAAGGGAGAGATGAAGTTGTTGTATGATTTTATGGCGGAGAGGCATGTGCCCGCCGGGTCGCCGTTTGTGTTCAGGGTGGGATATAAAATGTAAAAAAAGATTTGAAGCATGAAACAAAAACAACAATACTCTTTCATCTCCTGGTTCCCTATTTCGGTAGGAAATCAATTTATGTCTATGTTAAACGATCAAAAACTATTATTTGAGGACATAATTCCTAAATCTGCCTTGGTGAGAAAAGTTGTGGTGATTCTGATTGCAGGACTAATTTGGCAATTAAAATTAAATGCACAGGCTTCATTTGAAGAGTTGGAAAACAATAAAATCATGTATCCTTCGCCAACGGCGGCTGGATTAGGTAAGTATGGAGAGTATCCAGTGAGCCTGTATAACGGATTAGTTAATATCGGGCAGGATATTGTAACAGTGAAAAGCGGCCATCTTACATTGAATGTGTCTCTTAGTTATCATGCATCCGGTAACAAACCTTCAGATATCCCGGGTTGGGTAGGATTAGGCTTTAGTTTAAATGCAGGTGGTGTTATTACGCGCATAATAAAAGATTTACCTGATGATCTCGGTGGATTTTATTCAGCAAATGATCGTGTAAAAAATATATGGAACAGCTATCCTAATTCAGAATTTATTGAAGAATATTTAAATGGTATACTTGATCCGAGGTCGGACATATATGAATTTAATTTCTGTGGATATTCCGGAGAATTTGTTTTTGACTGGGATAGGAATATACATTTCAAGCAAAAACTTCCTTTTAATATTGAAGTATTGGGTAGTCTGGGTGGGTTTGGAGGTTTTAGAGTGACGACGGATGATGGTACAATTTATACTTTCGATCAGGCCGAGCACAGCCAGTTAAGTCCTACGTCAATTGATGCACCGGTCTCGTCATGGTACCTGACAAAAATAAAAAATTTAAGTGGTGACAGCATTGTATTAAAATATACAACGCCTCTGAGCAAATTCCGTTATAAACAATACCCTATAACAAGAAAACAAGTGATTTCCGGTCAAGTTGAGGGTGGGGTAGTAGAGGCAGGGCCTATCATAAATCAAGGCAGCAGTATGGACGAAGTCATATATTTAGACGAAATTGATTTCAATAACGGAAAGCTAATATTTGAAAAATCAACGCGTATTGACCCATATTATATTCCTTCAGGAATCAGTAGCACTTATGCAGCAGAAAAAAAGTTGAGCGGGATAACTTTGACAGATAATAGCGGTTCTGTTATAAAGAAATGGGATTTCGACTACTTTGAGAATAGCACTGAACGGTTAAAACTAAAAAGTTTAACTGTGCAAGCTGCAGATCAAACTGATGTGCAAAGGTATTCGTTTGAATACAATCCTGTAAAATTACCGATAACGGGCGGTCCAAATCCTTCTGATCCATATATTTCAAATGCCGTTGATTATTGGGGATATTATAACGGTGCCATTAACAGCGATAACAGGATTCCCAAAATGTACGTGAGTGAATATAATACATGGACGGGGAGTGCGGACAGAACAATTAAGCCATATTATGTACAAGCAGAAATTTTAAACAAAATCACTTATCCAACAGGAGGGTATACCTCTTTTGAATATGAATCGAACGACTATAGTGCACAGGGAGCATCTTTCGCCTTGGATCAAAACCCTATGACAAACCCTGTATTGGACCCATACTACATGAGTTACAATAGAGATGGAGGAGGCTTTGAAACAGACCCAAACACTCAATCGTTTACTTTAACCACAGTAACTCATGTAAATATACAATATAGCGCGGGCGCAACTGGCGATCAACATGCATGGGTAGCAGAGACAGGTACGATTTATAATGAGGATATTCAATTGACTGCAGGAACCTATACTGTAGCAGGTCTTCTTAATACCAACGAATTAACATCCTCTACTAGTGCGGATATAACCAAAGCGACCGGGATCGTGACCGTTTATAGGTCAGTTCCTACAGAGGCGAAAATTGGTCCTGGATTACGGATTATGTCAATCACTACAAACGATGGTATGATCTCCAGAACAAGAACTTTTGAATATAAATTAGGAGGTGCTCAAAGCAATACCACATCGAGCGGATTTTTGTCAGTATTTCCGGCATTTTATGCCCCATTACAAAGAATTGCATTAAACATGTCAGGATTTTATGCTACGTCTGATCCGATAAATGATATTGGGGATGGTCCACCAGTCGGCTATAGAAGAGTTGTAGAGCATTTTGAGGATGGGTCATATATCGTGCATTATTATTCATCATATGATTATTATCCTGATGAAACGATGTCATTCACTAATGGTTTTTCTGATCCGGAATTAGCACATATGTCATCCAATGACTTTTGGCGCGGCTTGGAAACAAATACTAATTATTATAATTCGGATGGTGTCCTGCAAAAAGAAATTTTAAACAACTATGATACTTTGCCGGGAACACTGACTGATGTTCAGTGTATAGAAGTAAAGCCTACTGTAGGAATTATAGAATGCCTCGGTTGCGAAGTCAATAACGTAAATGCCACCATAAACTCTATATATTACGTTCGCTCCTGTTTTTTATACAATAGTGACCGTATAGAAAAAATTTATGATAAGAACGGGCAAAATCCAATAACCACCGCCGTTTACAAATACTACGACAACATTAAACATCTCCAACCTACTCGAATTGTAACTGACAATAGTGATGGAAGTTTGATTACAACCACCACCAGTTTTCCCGATGACTTTGCGCCCGGCACGCCATTCATAGATTATATGAAGGCAAATCATTTAATATCATTTCCGATAGAACAAGTGATGTATAAACAAAACGGCGGAGTAAATAATATTGTGAGCGGTAACATTATTACTTACAAAAATACCGGTGCAGGGTTGGCAGATAGTATCTTGAAATTTGAAACTGCCGGACCACTTTTGCAGGCAAACTTCAAATTCAGTAATCAATCGCCGGGAGTTTTGCCGTCATCATCAACACCTGCACAGTACAGTGCTGATACACATTATAAACCGGTACGAATTTATACACAATATGATAGCAGGGGAAATCCGTTGGAGTTTGTTGCCCGTAACGGAATTAAAACAGCATATTTGTGGGGTTATGGTAAGGAATATCCAGTTGCAGAAGTTGTTGGTACAGATTACGCCACGGCATCTGGTATGATCACAAATCCGTCGGTATTGGATAATCCTTCTGATGATGCGGCTCTACGAACTGAGCTCAATAAACTGCGCACTATCCCTGGTACATTTTCCACTACTTATACTTTTGCTCCACTGACAGGAGTAACAAGCCAGACCGATCAGAAGGGTAGGACTACATATTATGATTATGATCTTTTTAACCGGTTGATGGTGGTTCGGGATCAGGATAATAATATCGTAAAGAAGATCTGTTACAATTATTCAGGACAACCTGAAAGTTGTAATATTTATGCGAGTGCTGCCATAAACGCTAATTATTACTCTCAAAATTGCCCTTCCGGTCAAGGTCCCGTTGTTTATTTTGTTACTGTTCCAGAAGGAAAGTTCTTGTCTTATGTAGATCAGCAGACAGCAAATCAATTGGCGCAGCAGTATGCACAAAACCAGGCTAATCAATATGGATCTTGTCAAGTCCTTAATGTATCGGTCTATGGTGAGAATAATCACGGAACAAATATTGACATACAGTTTCATAATGCTGCTTCCGGACAGAATTACTATTTCACTATATATCCTCATGATGCTGGTACCTTAGGTGATGTGCCTCCGGGTACCTACGACATCACTCTGTCACCAAATAGTTCCACGGGTTGGTACGGATATTCAGTTGGATGTGGCTATTGGGCTGATGGTCCTGGTGCAATGACTTTTTATGGTGTAAGTATAAGCTCTGGGTGCAATAGCATCCTAATAGAATAATTCAATCGAGTAAAACTAAATAACTTTTTTATGAAATATATTTTTAGTCCTTTGATGGTACTCCTGCTGCTTTCCTTTCGTCCATTTGAAGGTATCTATGATATTACTTTAACAACCATTGATGGAAATAAAATAGAGTTGGACCAATATAAAGGAAAGAAATTGCTCATTCTGCTTCTTCCGCTTTCAGCCCGGGAAACGACAGTATTTATTAATGATATAGCTCGGTTACAGTCAAAATATAAAAACTCCCTGGTAGTAATCGGCATTCCGGCCGAAGAGGCAGGCTATAAAACACAGGATGCCGGTGAATTAAAACTGATATACAAGGATATAGCAGCCAACATCATCATCACAGAAGGCCAGAAAGTGAAAAAAGGAACAGGACAATCTTCTTTGTTTCAGTGGCTAACCAGCAAAGATAAAAATCATCATTTTGATCAGGATGTGCGTGGTGTGGGAAGCAAATTTTTTGTAGACGAAAAAGGAGATCTCTATGCTGTAATTGGGCCTTATTTACCGCTATCAAATCCATTAATAGACCGTATTCTTTCCAGGCCTTTAGAGAATAATTAAAAATGCAGGGTTGGTTATTATGTCTTAGTATAAATATTAAATAACGAGCTTATGAGCATCCATAAAAATAAAAGATCTTTGTTAATTCCGGTGAGTTTTCTTTATTTGGGTTCTATTGCCCAGACGCCAACGTCCCTTCCAGAAGTTTACAATTCCAGTTCTCCCATTAACTATGTTCGTGTATGGGATGCTGTAAAACCCGAGAGCAATGCAAACAACATTACCACTTCAGCCACGCCTGACCAGTTCAAAATGACTACCCAATATTTTGACGGATTAGGAAGACCCATTCAAACCGTAATAAAGCAAGGTTCACTTATCACAGGCAGCACGGCAGTGGATATGGTGAACACCGTCCTGTACGATGATTTCGGCAGAGTCCAATATCAATACCTGCCATCACCCGCAAACAGTACCGGAGGCAATAACCATATTTCGGATGGACTTTTCAAATTAAATCCCTTTCAGCAACAGGCTGCTTTTTATGACAATACCAATCCCAATAATCCGATAAAAGGCCAGGGGGAATCATTTTTTTATGGACAGACAAAATACGAAGCCTCACCACTTAACCGTGTTGAGGAAGCCTTTGCACCCGGGAATAGTTGGATGGGCAGCAGCGCCAATGCTAATGAAAGCGACCGCAAATCCATCAAAACAAAATACTGGATTAATACAACTACAGATGGTGTAAGAATTTGGAAGGTGGCCAATAATGCCACCATGGGCAGCTTCGGCAGCTACAGCAGCCCCGGCGCCTACCCGGCCGGAGAGCTGTACAAGAACGTAACCGTTGATGAAAACGGCAAGCAGGCCATAGAGTTTAAAGATAAGGAAGGCCTGGTCATCTTAAAGAAAGTACAACTGACCGCCACGGCCGACAATGGCACAGGGAGCGGGCATACAGGCTGGCTGTGCACATATTATATTTATGACGACCTGAACCAGCTTAGATGTGTGATACAGCCCAGAGGAGTGGAACTGATCGCCTCCAACTGGATATTGACCGATGCCACCATCCTTGCCGAACAATGCTTCAGGTATGAATACGACCAGCGGCAGCGGATGATCGTAAAGAAAGTACCCGGCGCGGGAGAAGTGAATATGGTCTATGATAAGCGCGACCGGCTGGTAATGACACAGGATGCTAATCTGAAACTGAATAATCAATGGCTGGTTACCAAATACGATGAGCTGAACCGGCCTGTAGAAACCGGTATCTGGACCAATGCCACCACCGCAGCCATACACCGTACTAATGCAGCGGCGACATATCCTTACCCTGCTACCTCCGGCAACTACGAATTGCTGACCACCACCCATTACGATAATTACACCGGGCTGCCTGCACCATTGACTAACTATCTGAGTACCTGGAACAGCAATTTTTCATCAACAGATAATAACAGTTACCCTTATCCGCAAATGCCTGCAGCGAGCAATGCTACCAGGGGAATGGTTACCTGGACGAGTACAAAAGTATTGGGCACATCTACCTATCTTTATGCTGTGAGTTATTACGACGACAAAGGAAGAATCATCCAGATGCAAAGCACAAATATTACAGGCGGTACAGATGTCGTTACCACCCAATACGGCTGGCAGGGATTGCCTTTGGTAACGGTGGCAAAGACGTACCAGGGCACGTCTCAAACAACTCTAATCGTAGTAACCAAAAACAGCTACGACATCCTTGGCAGATTGGTAAAAACAGAAAAGAAACAAAGCTATAATCTTGTAAATGGCGGAGCGATGAGCGCATACAGTATCATCAGTGAGATGGAATATGATGCGCTGGGACAGGTAATTAAAAAGAAACTGGGAGCGGCGCCTCTGGAAACTATGAAATACGATTACAACATCCGCGGATGGCTGCTGGGCGCTAATCGGGATTATGTAAAAGATGTGGCAACTGCCAATTATTTTGGATTTGATTTGGGCTATGATAAAGATGGAATCTTAGGTATCTACACCAAACAATACAACGGCAACATTGGAGGCATGATCTGGAAAAGTAAAGGCGATGGAGAAAAACGGAAATACGATTTCAGTTATGATGCCGTGAACAGAATTACAGGAGCGGCGTTTAATCAATATGTATCAGGCTCGGGCACTTCGGCAATATTTAATAAAACGGCCGGCGTGGATTTTACATTATCAAATATGACCTATGATGCCAATGGAAATATAATGACGATGAATCAAAACGGTTTGAAAATAAACACCTCACCATTGATTGATCAATTGAGCTATACCTACCAAACCAACAGCAACAAGCTATCAAAAGTATTGGATGCCGTTGTTGACAAAGACAGCAAATTAGGCGACTTCAAATACGACCCTGCAACCAAGCAAAGTACGGATTATGCATACGATGCCAATGGCAACCTGACAAAAGACAACAACAAATCCATCAGCAGCATCACCTATAATTATCTGAACCTTCCTTCAGTTATTACGATTACCGGTAAAGGAACGATTACTTATACTTACGATGCTGCAGGCAATAAGCTGAAAAAGGTAACACAGGAAAATAATGCTACTGTTCCGTTCAACGGCATCAATTACACCACTAACATCACAACTACCACATCCTACATCGGAGGCAGTGTGTATGAAAGTAAAGTGTATAGTCATTCCGCATTGACATCACTTCAATACACTGATGAGCTTCAATTTATCGGTCATGAAGAAGGAAGAATAAGACCTGTAAGAGATGCAAGCAATAATATCACGGGGTTTGTGTATGATTACTTTATCAAAGACCATTTAGGAAATGTACGAATGGTTTTAACGGAAGAACAAAAGCAAGATCTCTATCCGATGGCAAGCCTTGAACCGTCAAAGGTTGCTACAGAAGAAAATTACTATGACATACAGACCGGCAATATCGTTGACAAAAGTGCAGCAACCGGAATAACGGATTATGCGAACAACAACGGCATCAGCAACAATCCATCCGACCCTTCCTTTGAAGCAACAAATAGCAGCAAGCTTTACAGTCTCAACAGCGCAGGCACAAAAATGGGATTGGGCATTACGCTGAAGGTAATGGCAGGAGACAAGATAGATGTATTTGGCAAAAGCTATTACTTTCAAAATACCAGCAGTACCAGTGGAAACAGTCCTATCGCGGTACTGGATTTGCTCGCTGCATTTCTGGGTAGCCCTTCATCCCCGCTCTCGGCACATGGACTAACAGCTACAGACCTTAACACACCGTCAGGAATCCTCGGTATCCAATCGTTGATAACAAATCAGGAGAGCCAAAGCAATGCTAATCCGGCTAAGCCAAGAGCATTCATCAACGTGATATTTTTTGACGAACAATTCAGGAGCTATGATTTTCGTATAAGCATGGCAGGTAGTAACAGCATAGTAAAAGACCATTACAGTGAATTGCAGAATATTACTGCCGGGAAGAGTGGTTATGTATATATCTATTGCAGCAATGAAAGCACGGTGGAAGTTTTCTTTGATAATTTGCAGATAGTGCACACAAGAGGGAGGATATTGGAAGAAACCCATTATTATCCATTCGGACTTACCATGGCGGGGATAAGCTCTAAGGCATTACAATTTGGAGGAGCGGAGAATAAGATCAAATTCCAGGGACAAGAATTTGCACATGCGGAATTTAGCGATGGAAGCGGACTTGAAATGTATAAGTTTAAATATAGAATGCATGACCCGCAAATTGGAAGGTTCTGGCAGATAGATCCCCTTGCAGATAAATATGTCTACAATAGTACCTATGCCTTTAGCGAAAACAAAGTAACCACTCATGTTGAATTGGAAGGTCTAGAATCTATTCGTTTTGATGCAAGTAAATACCCAGATAGAGGAGAGAGTACACAAATTAAAAAGCCCATTGCTTGTCTTACATGTAGGGTAGTAGAAGCTACACCTATAGTTACATTAACTGTTACAAAAGGTAAGCAAGCAGGTTTGAAAGTAGGAGGATTTGGTGCAGAGATTAATGCAGGTTCAAGAGAAGTCCTTAAAGTAACAGATGCAGACCCAGGTACAAATACAGCAGATAAAAATAAAAAAATAACAAGTGCCGGGATTTCTATTGGTATAGTATCTGCTTCTAAAGAATCAGCGACTAAGTCAACAACAGGTAAAAATGAATTCGGTTCAACAATTACTAATACAACTACCGAAACGACAAGGAATTTAACTTTGGGACTGAAAAACACACCATTGTCTATGGGTGTACAAAATACGGAAACAACCACGTCAGTCTCAAATGGATATATGACATATGGGACTACTTCCACAAGTACCGGTCCTCAAGTATTTTTATCGGCAACGCCATCAGAGACAGAACATACTACCCCTAAAGGAACAACATTTAGCCTTAGTCTATATTTTAAAATTGAGTTTAATGTTGATTTCAAGCAGTTGGGAAGAAGTATTTTGAATAGTTTAAATACAGGACATTAATTATGAGAAATATTATTTGCTATGTATTAATAATCATAATTAGCATACGATGCTCAGAAAGTAAATCAGATAATCATGATAAAGAAATATTTAGTATTAAAGACATTAAAAAATCTATAAATAAAAAGGAAGAATCTTCTATCATTTTGATAATTCAGATTGATAAGGATTCAATTAAGGAGAGCGAATTTATGTATGATACAATCAGTAAGCAAAAAGAAGGGTTGGCCAGATTATATTACAAAAATGGACACTTGAGGCAGGTAGGAATGTGGCATAAGGACAGGCAACAAGGAGTGTGGAAATTTTATGATAAAGATGGTACTATTTTTTCTGAAATTTCTTTTGTAGATGACAAGCAGGATGGATTATCCGTTTTTTATAATAATCAGGGAATTGTTATTGAAAAAACTAACTGGAAAAATGGGAAGATAAATGGATATGCAACAGAATATTATGATAATGGCAAAACAAAAAGAGTAACTATTTGGGATTATGGGGTAAAAGTTGGTGAAAAGAAGTATCCTAAATAGTAACCAGACTGAATGTATGTAAATCTTCTATCCCTTTCTAATCAATGATTTTATTTTAGGATTCATCCACCAAATTCCAATTGGAAAGAAAAATAAACAGAAAAAATAGCTGGCATATTTATCAAAAGTTGTTATTTTCTCTGATTCTATTGTTGCTATTAGCTTGGCAATAAAGTTTAGTATAAAAAAGTATGCATACGCTAAGAGGATATTGCCAGGAATAATTATCAAGAATATCCAAGGTGGCTCTTCATAATTATTTGGTGTAATACTGAAATAAATTGATAATGCTATTGTGTACAATAATGAGATTACCAATATAGTTACAAATCTATTTTTTTTTAACTTATCATAGAATATATTTCCATTTAAAAGTTGCGTTGTAATTGAATATAACCATAAAGATAGAAATGAAAATACAAGAATATTAGAGGTTGCCCAAATTACTGCATCATTATAAATCATTATTATAGGCAGGATGCTTACAATAAAAAGAAGCCAGGTTGGAGTCTTAGAAAGAGATATTATCATATTATAATTGACTAAATGAGTATTAATAAAAAAGGTTCTGTATTATAAGAGAGTCAGAAAATTTACAATATTGTTGCAAGCAGTATAGCCAGATGGGTAGGCTCTACTTATTCCGGAAAATAGTATAGAGCTACATTTCATACGCCTGTTTGGTTTTTACGTCGCGGAGAAAACCACCAATCACGCGAAGCAGAGCAGATTTATCTTCCTGTGGCAGGCTATCCACCTCTTTAAAATAGCGTATCAGTTCAGCATCAGAAAGCAAGGCATTGGCTTTATCTTCTGTATTGCCGTTGATTAAGAAATCAATAGTCGTATCCAGGGCATCGGCAATTTTTTTCAATACTTCCGCAGGAGGCTGCGAACCTTTTGTTTCATAGCGGCCTATTTGGGCATAGGATACCCCTACTTTGGCAGCCAGTTCCGACTGCGACCAGCTTTTGGCTTTGCGAAGTTCAATAATGCGGCCACCGAGTTTTAATTTTTGCGACATATTTGAAAGTTTTCCACACAAAAATAGCATAAGAGTATCAGTAAGTAAATGGTTTTGCGGCATTATGTGGATAAAATGCAAATGCAGGAGTCGACAATATGTAGCAAATGTGTTTATATTTCAACATAAATGTAGCATTAAAATTTATCCACATGGAGATAAAAGACATCAAACAACAACTAACCATTAACCAGGTGTTAGCGCATTACCATTTAAAACCCGATAAAAACCAAAGATTACTTTGCCCCTTCCATCCGGACAAAACCCCGAGCCTGCAAATTTATCCTGCAACAAATACTTACTGTTGTTTTTCTTCCAACTGTAATGCAGGAACAGGCGATGCGATACAGTTTATAGCACTGATAGAGAAGTGTAATAAACATGAAGCTTTATTAAAAGCAACTTCATTATTAAATCCCGATGCTACGACCGGGACAGGTGGCAATACAACAGTAGAAGCAAAACCGGCAGCAGCAAAATTATTTATAGAGGATAACAGTATTGATAAAATTGCAGTGCTGACAAAATATTTTAGTTACTATAAAGCAGGATCGCCAAGAAGTAAAAAGGCGGTGGATTATTTACAAAGCCGTTGCATTGATTACAGGATTATAGAAACTGCGTTCAATAGTGGCGGCCTGCATGTAGAAAGCAAACACCATCACTTAATAGAAAGCATGATAAAAGTCGGTTTACTGAAACCATTACCAACAAACGGTTACAGCGTGTGGGCAAAAGACTGCATCATCTTTCCGTTAAAGAACCAGGATAATAAAATTGTGAGCTTGTACGGAAGAAGTACAACGAATGATAAAGAGCAAAGGCATTTTTATTTAAGCAATCGTTCCGGATTATATCCGGGCTATCCAACCTTACAAACAAAGAAACTGATATTAACGGAAAGCATTATTGATGCCGCTTCACTGCTTCAACAGGAAGCCATAAAAAATGATTACACCATCCTTGCGCTTTACGGCACCAACGGGCTGACCGAAGAACATACAAAAGCAATCATTGAATTACCACAGCTTGAAGAAATTATTTTAATGCTGGATGCAGACGAAGCCGGTGAAGCTGCAACGGCTAAACACACCGTTACATTAAAACAACTGTTACCGGAAATCAAAATCAGTAAAGTAATCTTACCTGTGGGAGAAGATGTAAATAGTTTATTGCAAGGCCATGATGATGCAAAGGTTTTATCTGACTTAATAGAAAGCAGGATTGATTTTTCTTTTTCAATTGAAAAAGAAAAATTACAATCTTCTGAAACCACCACCACACCAACGCTACAACCACTTGCAAAGCTTGATACAAAGAATCCTGAACTGTTGATTTATGATAACTGCCAGTTAAGAATAGAAATATGGGGCGGCATTAAGATAACAGGGCTTGACAGGATGAAGGTTACTTTAAAAGTTCAACATAAGACAAAGCAACTGTTGCCTATCAGGGACACATTAGATTTATACAGCCGCCAGCAAACAGAAAATTTAATACAAACCATCAGTGAAAACTTTGATGCCAATATCAAGCAAACAGAAACCACCATCAGCGAGTTAACGAACGAGTTAGAGAACTACCGTATTAAAAAAATAGAAGCACTGCAACCCAAACAGGAAACAAAAAACGAACTGTCACAGGCACAAAGAACAACGGCCATCAATGAACTGAAGAAAGAAAAGTTGTTAGAGCGGCATAACAAAATGATAGGCTTAACCGGCATAGTAGGCGAAGAAAAAAACCGGATGATAGCTTACCTGATTTATGGGTACAGAAAAAACGGAAACCCTTTGCATGTAATGTTTTTGGGTGCAAGCGGCAGCGGTAAAACATACCTGCAAGAAAAGATAAGCGAACTGATACCGGAAGAAGATAAAATGGAGATAACGCAAATCACTGAAAACGCTTTATACTACTTTAAGCAGGAGGAACTAAAAAACAAGCTGATAATTTTTGAAGACCTGGACGGAGCTCTGCAGGTGTTCTATCCGTTGAGAGAGTTACAGACCAAAAGAAAAATCAGCAAGACCGTAACACTAAAGGACAGCAAAGGCAATTTAAAAACGATAACGATAGTAGTGGAAGGCCCTGTTTGTATTAGTGGTTGTACAACAAAGGAAAAAATTTACGAGGACAATGCCAACAGATGTATCCTGCTGTACATAGATATGAGTAAAGACCAGGATAAAAAAATAATGGAGTACCATGCAGCCGTAGAAAGCGGCGACATTGACCAGGAGAAAGAACAGCAATACAAAGAGCTGTTTAAGAACATACAAAGAGTATTGCGACCAATACAGGTAAACAATCCTTACTCAAAATTTATCACATTGCCGGAAGCCGTGTTCAAGCCAAGAAGAACAATAACACTGCTGAGAGGATTTATAAAAGCGATTGCATTTTATCATCAGTACCAACGGGAAGTAAAGAAAGACAAACACGGCCAGTTGTACATTGATGTAACGATAGAAGATATAGAACAGGGATTTTATTACATGAAAGATGTTTTGTTCTCAAAGAGTGATGAACTGACCAAAGCCACCAGGGAATTTTTAGAGCAGCTTAAACAACTATCCAAACAAACCGGCAGCGATACGTTTAATGCAAAGGCAATCCGGGAATCGTTGCGGATGAACCCGGGCAATATGAAAAGGTATTTATCAGAGTTGGTACGGTACGGCTATATAAAGGCAAATGGCAACCGTTACAGAAAAGGCAGCTATGAGTATAGCATTGTAAAGATGGACGAATACGAGGCTTTAAAATCACAAATAGAGCAACATTTACAAAGCATCCTGCAAACAATCAAAGGCCACATCAGTAAAAAAGGTTAGTGGTTCAGTAGTTCAGTAGTGGTTCACTAAGGCAAATGAACCACTCAAACCCAAGCCGGCAAAGGATTTACCTCCAGTGGTTCAGTAGTTCACTGAAAAAGACTATTAGCAAAAATTAATTTTTATGAAAAAGAAAGCGATTGCACTGCAAAGTGCAGAGTACAAACTATTGCTTACAGGTTTTACAGAATGGCTAACATTACTCAATTACTCACCGTTGAGCATACCGGGTTTAACCAGGGCAGTGAAAGATTTTTTTGAATACCAGGAAGCAATAGGAAAACTATCACTGGAGCAATTACAGGCAACCGATGCAAATGAATTTATAGAACTGTTACAGGCAAAAAGTATTTACAGCAACGGGCATGTCAATAAACAGATACAAGGCTTAAAGCTACTGAGTAAATACATAAGAGAAACAGGGCGAAGCACAGTAGCTTTTAACCTGCAGCGATTGGAAGAAAGAAGAAACAAACCGGTATGGCTAACAAAGAATGAAATACAATTACTATACGAAGCAATACCGGAAACTATTTTAGGCATCAGAGATAAAGCGATGCTTGCCATTTATTACGGTTGTGGTTTACGATTGAATGAAGGAGCAAACTTAGAAGTAAGCGACATTAACCAAACAACTAAAGTATTGCATGTAAGAAAAGGCAAGCATTACAAAGAAAGGTTTGTGCCGATAGCAGAAAAAAACTTTGAAGAAATAAAACTATACATTGACTATGCACGGCCACAAATTTTACAAGAGAGTAAAACCGAAATACTTTTTTTAAACACACACAACGGCAAACCCATCAGCCGCCAGATGCTTTACCTGCGGATAAAACAATTAGCAAGAAAAGCAAAGCTGAAAAAGAAAGTAGGCACACATACACTACGGCACTCAATCGCAACACATCTTTTACAAAGCGGCATGAAGCTGGAACGGATACAGCAGTTTTTAGGACATGCAGACCTTGACAGCACTCAAATCTATACTCATCTTGCCAATGAAACAGAACCAACAAACAGTAAATGGAAATTTAAAACCGAATCGTTATGAACTTTAAAGAATACTTACAACAAAAGCAATACAGCGACACAACCGTAAATCGTTATACAGAAGGTATCCAAAATGTTTTATCCTGGCTGCAGCAGGAAGATATAAAGGCAGAGCAATTTACTTACAATGAACTGTTAGACTTTATGAGATACTGCCATCAGAAAGGCATCAGCAAAAGAAGCGTACACAATATCCTTTGTATGGTGCGGCATTACTGTAATTATTTAATCGTTGAAAAGAAGCGAACAGATAATCCGGCAGCAGGAGTTTTTATAAAAGGGTTAGTGAGAAAGTTACCGACTAATCTATTAAGCATGGAAGAAATGGAAGAACTCTATAAGCAATACAGCATCCAGTTAAATGTAGATGCTTCAAAGAAAATCATGTTCGGCTTAATGGTTTACCAGGGCCTAACCGTCGGTGAAATCATGCGGCTGCAAAGCCATCACATCAAAATAAAAGACGGGAAGATTTTTATAAAATCAACAAAGCGAAGTAATGAAAGATTGTTAGACCTGAAAGCTGTGCAGATACCGGAATTACAAAACTATCTGAATGCAAACAAGTTTAAAGAAGGAGCCATTTTTATTGAAGCAATTAAAAAAGAAGTAAGCGAAAGGAACATTAACAACAGGATAAAATATATGTTTGACCAGCTTAAAAAACTCAATCCGAAAGTTATCAATGCCAAACAAATCCGCAGCAGCGTAATAACAGAATGGTTGCGAAAAAATAATTTACGACAGGTGCAGTACATGGCCGGACATAAATATGTAAGTTCAACAGAACGTTACCAGGTGAGCAACTTAAAGGATTTACAAAATGAATTGAAAGAACATCATCCTATGAAATAGTTTTTTCTTTTCAATTGAATCTTCAAGCCCAACGCACAGCACGGCTCAGGCTTTTGCTAACGCGCGAAACCCACAGCACAAAAGCCTTCTGCGGTGTTGCCGCCTTCCTACGCATTTTTTTGTCGCTTAGCTGACGCTTCAGTGCAGCACATTGCCATCGCACACGGAACCGCCGCACAAAAGCCAGCATTGCAATGTCAAAGAGCTGTACGGGCCGACGCTTCACAAGCCACAAAAAAGTCCCGCCCTGCGGGACGGAAGCTACTTAAACATAATGCAAGTTATGCGTTCGCTTCGCTCTGCCTTGCCACGCTCATGCAAGCATGCTAACGCAAAGGCAGTCGCATAACAAGCCATTATGTTAAGTATCCAACACCGCAGTGCACCACAAAAAAAATAAAGCCCTGCCAATCCCGATAGCCATCGGGACTCTGCTATTTATTTTTTGTGTTGCAGCCGTGCTTTGCCAACGCTTCTAAACAGCGGTATGGCAAAGCCTGGAATCTTTCTATGCTGTCTGCTCCACTGCGGTCGCTTTACAGCAGGCCTGCGGCAGCAAGGCAGCTTCGTTAATCTTATATTTTTTTAATCCTAGACGCATAAAAATACAGTAGCAAAGGTATTGCGGCATGCCACGCACAAAACCCGCCAAAAGACTACGGCATAAAAACACAGCCCCAGCGCACAGAACCCATCATTTTTATTCCGTTTCCTTTTGGCTTTGACCCATGCCGCTAATGGCTGGTCGCTAAGCATTTTTTGCTGCATTTTATTTTTTATCACTTAAAAACTTTTACAAGATGAAACGACTAATCAACTTAGAAATCCCAAAGCAGTTACAACTTATCTGCGAACTTTTAGAAACGTCGCCACAGCAGGTTTTACAGTGCTTCATTGATGATGTAAGCCTGGAAGTAGAAAGCAGCGGCAGCGACGAAAGGCGCATGGCTGTTGAGTATTTTTTGCGGGTAGGTTATGGTACACACCGCTATGAATGGGAAGAAATAGAAACCATGTTTGATGGCCTCAACTGGCTCCGGTGGCAGTGGCCCGGCAATGACCCGGAAAAAGAAAAGCAGTACCAAAAGCAGCGCAGGGAGTTTTTAAAACAGTGGTTCAAAGAGTGGAAAGCAAAGATGAAAACAATGTAAGGGGCTGGCGTCCCTTTTGTTTTTTCTTTTCAATTGAAAAGAAAAAAGAGTAATTTGCCTTGAACTAACAAAATATTTTTGGGCTGCTTAAGACTGACATATCAAAATCCGGAAAGCCTTTTAAAAGTGGCTTATAGAAACCCTGAAAAAAGTAAAAATCAGGACGGTAGTTACTATCCGTTCGGGTTGACTATGGCGGGGATAAGTAGTAAGGCATTAAGTTTTGGAGGGCCTGAGAATAAGCACAAGTACAACGGTAAAGAAGAACAGCGACACGAATTCAGCGATGGAAGTGGCTTGGAGTGGTTAGATTATGGAGCGAGGATGTATGATGCGCAGACAGGAAGATTTTTTACGCAAGACCCATTAACAGAATCAATGGTTTCCGTTTCTCCATTTATTTATGCTGCTAACAACCCTATAAAATATATTGACTTTTTAGGATTATCCCCATTAGATCAAGGGCATAAAATTACAACTACTTATGTGGATAAAAGAGGAAGGGTGTTGGATGTAGTTAATGATGGCAAAACAGATGTTATTCAATTTAGTGATATTGATTATAATACGTGGGATAGTAATAATAACAGCCAATTGCCCACGAGAAAGGGTGGAAAATTAATTGGTCATACTTTGTATTGGTATGATTTTATGAAACTTAATGAATTCACAGGTGAACTTGACAAGCCGATGTATGGAGAAAATATCAACAATCCCTTGAGTTTTTCATTAACTGCCCTGCAAAGAGTTTTCCAGAATGATGGGCTTATTAACAATAATTCCTTTCCATCCGGCTTAGCACTTATAAATTTACTGAATAGGGATTGGGCATCAACCACAAGATGGTATTGGGCCTACGTGTATGCCTTATATCAATTAAGCCAGATTTCAGGAAATGGAGATCCTTATGATATTAAAGCCACTTTATTGGACGGTAGTAAAGGATATGTCTTTGCCTATGATGGAAACAATCTGCCAATTTTTACTACTGGCCGGGCAATAGGTAATATTTTATTTGGTAAAAATATGGGCAGTGCTGCAAAGCTTTCATGGAATGCATCAAAGGCCGAAGTTTGGAGCGCGGCTATGGAGGCAGTAGGCCCTTATAATGAAAGAAACGGAGCAAGAATGAAAGATAGGACCTATAATGGCGAGCATCCTTATTCCGGAAGCTATATATGGTTTGGGTATTGGAATACTCTAAGGCCCAGTTATTAGCACTATTAAATTATTTTATAGATGAAACGAGCAAGTCAAATTATTTTGATTTTTTTAGTCATACTGGTTGGATGTATTCCTGAACCAGACAAGAAATTCTTTATTAAATCTGTGAAGGTCAATGAAGACGTAAGAATTGATTGGTATGTTTTTAGCTCTATTACCAGTTTTGCACCGGACTATCTTCAGTTGAGTTCAAATGATAATCACCCATTTTTCAAAAGTTTTTTCTTAAGCAATATTAATTTTAAGAATGATACTTTGTTCATTTCCCTATGGAAAAATCAATATGAAAAATTAGACTCAACCTTTTTGGACGACATTAGAATAGAAATTGACTCATCGGGCAAATCATGGAATAATGCTGAAGAAAGAATTGGAAGACTAAAGCAAATTGGTGTAGATATTTCAAAACCGCATTTTAAGGATGTTTCCTGTCCAAATGGGGAATGTTATTAATATTGGTATGCAAAAACCTATTCCAAAATATGAAAATGACCAGTTGCAGTTTATCGCTCATGAAGAAGGCAGGATACGCCCGGTAAGAGATGCGAATAACAATATGAGCGGATTTGTTTACGATTATTTCATAAAAGACCATGCTTCGGCTTCGCTCAGCACAGGTCTGGGTAATGTGAGAATGGTACTTACCGAAGAACAAAAAACCGATCCGTATCCACCTGCCAGCATGCTTGCCCCAACGGCACCGTTGGGGGAGGCGGCACAGGGAACCACAGAAGAACGGTTCTATGCTAATCTGCCATCCACAAGAACAGCTATCTCTGCTATATCCGGCTACCCGACAGATACCTATACCAATCCAAACGAAAAAGTAGCCAGGATCAACGGAAGCGGAAATAAGATAGGGCCAAGCATTATCCTGAAAGTAATGGCAGGTGATCAGTTCAACATCAGGGTAAGCAGTTGGTATAAAAAGAACGGAGCTAATCCCGGCAGTCCGAATAGTATAGCCACAGATTTAGTCACCAATCTAATCAACAGTCTGACCGGAGCCGGTGGCCCTGTACATGGTGCGATCACTTCGGCGCAACTTACAAGCAGTGGTGTTGTACCTACTTCAGTAAGCAGTTTTCTAAGCAATCAGCCTGCACCGGGAAGCACGAAGCCGAAGGCATACTTGAATTGGGTATTATTGGATGAACAGTTTAAATTTGTGCAGAGCAGCAGTGGTGCAGAGCAGGTAGGCAATGATCTGGAATTTAAAGTGCACACCAAAACAAACTTACCGATCACAAAGAATGGCTATCTGTATGTGTTCGTGAGCAATGAGACACCGAATATTGATTTGTATTGGGATAATTTGCAAGTCACTCATACGAGAGGACCGATATTGGAGGAGACGCATTATTATCCGTTCGGACTCACCATGGCGGGGATAAGTTCCAAGGCTGCTGGTGGATTAACCAACAAATATTTATTTAATAGTGGAAATGAATTACAGAATAAAGAATTTTCTGATGGAGGCGGTTTAGAATTATATGATGCAAAAAATAGGATGTATGACCCCCAATTAGGAAGGTTTGGACAAATAGACCCTCTTGCTGATATGTCTCCAAATATATCCTCTTATGTTTTTGCAAGTAACAATCCTATTTCAATAAATGACCCTTTAGGATTATCAGACTCAATACCCTGGAAACAACTACCCACAATTGTAGTTAGCGGTGTCAAAAATACCTGGAATACATTTTCAAATTGGTTCACAGGTGCGAATGTCAATTATAGTGGTTCAGGTTGGGGACATGGACCGAGAAGATGGTTGGCGAATCAAATTGGATTAGGCAACACAGCAAGCAATTTATTTGAGTTAGGGTTACAATCTCAACTACAAAATTCACAGGTTAATTTAACAGGCGGTCTATTGAATGATTTAAAAACCGACCCGGCAATGATTGCCTTCCAAAATAAACTTATAGCAATATTAAAAACCGACCTACGTTTTGGAAAGCTTCAGTTTGTATTGAAGGGCAAAGCTCCGGGGGGCATACAATTTGGTGGTAAAAGATGGAGTAGCACAAATGAAAAGTGGGGAGTTTTGAATAGTAGTAATCCTGCGTTACATGGTGAGACTTGGGAAGTTGCAGGCAATGCATTAACGTGGTCGGTAAGGCATGCAGAAGTAGATTATTCGGCGACTGTAAAAACAGACGGAACGATGGTAATTTCTTTCCATTTAAATGACCAACTTGATTTAAGTCCACAACCAGGAAGGTCTGAGGCATATAACAATATTAGTGCTGCTACTGGATTTTTATATCATGATGTTGCCGGAGGCAATAGTAATTTAAAAGTTAATGCAGATTGGGATGTAACGACAAAATAGAGAATTACAATGCGAAAAACATTTATAATTTTTATGTTATCCTTTTTATTTTCCTGCAATCATATTCAAACAGGTGATGCTTTAAGCAGTGCAGATATTCAATATATAAAAAGCTTGCATTTGCTTGACCAGAATGAAAAGATTTATAAGTTTTATTCGGAGTATAAAAAGAAAGTTGCGGGAAATTTTTTTACGAACAAGCGCATTGCAAAATATTGGATTGATGAGCGAGATAAAAATAAGAATCAAATATCATTTGCATTTTATCCTGACATTAAATCAATAGATACCGTTTACAATGCCGGAGCAACTTATAGCCCCTATATGCTTGTAACAAAAACAGACGGCACACAGTTTAAGGTTAGTGTAAATGGCAAGAAAGAAGAAATAAAATCTTTTTTTGAGGATGCTTTAGCGCAATGGAAACAACGGAAGTGAGAATATTATTGAACAGGTGATTTTGCAACTAATGAAAAATAGAAATCCGGATTATTAGTTTGTTTACTGTAAAAAGAGCATCGCTATTATTTTCGTTTAACCATTGCAGTTATAAAGAAATTACAAAAAGGAATTTTAGCAGCCTGCAAAGTGAAAAAGTAGATTATCCGGATTTAGAGATAACAGCAAAGCCGCTTATTTACGAAGCGAAAACTTTTTTAGCTTTTTGGGATTGCAAAAAAGCGTCAAGCATGGCAAAGACATGTGCTTTATCTTCATTGCCGAGTTTTTGAATATCAATAATTTTATTCACTACCTTTTTTCCAGCAGCAAATCAGTATTGCCCACTAAATAATCTAAAGACACTTCCTGGGCTTCAGCGATGGCGGCGGCCATCTCAATGGAAGGTTTTACTTCATCGCGTTCATAGCGGCAATTGACTAACTATCTGAGTACCTGGAACAGCAATTTTTCCTGACTTTGACACTATTTTTTCACCAACTTTATATTTGTTTGTTTTTCAACCTATTATGATTTCTGCGTCACCATTTTGGGTGACGCAAGCGGGTTTATGTGCTATTTTTGCAGATGTTTATACGC
>Ga0209941_1001097_pt1 | contig 21658 bp, 15 predicted proteins | sample ThiBiot_300_plan_FD_183945 | JGI IMG/M metagenome (GOLD analysis project Ga0209941, IMG submission 183945) | Wastewater bioreactor microbial communities from Cape Town, South Africa - Thiocy_solids_1 (SPAdes) | ecosystem: Engineered > Bioremediation > Thiocyanate > Unclassified | place: South... | reverse complement strand
CCGCGAAACCCGGCCCGGACATCGCGTGGAAGGGCGCGCCCGAGATCAAGACCGCCGATGGCTGGAGCTTCAAGCCGCGCGGCCGCATCCAGCTCGATCTTGCCAGCATCGACGCGCCGCCGGGCGTTACCGACACGCATGGCGGCCTCGCGACCGAATTCCGCCGCGTCTATCTGGGCGTCGACGGCAAGATTCCGGGCGGAATCAGCTACCGCGTCGAGGCCGATGTCGCGAACAGCTCGGTCGAACTGACCGACGTCTATCTGACCTATGGCACCGGCCCGCTCTCGATCACCGCCGGGCAGATTAAACCTTTCTGGTCGCTCGAGGAAATGACGAGCGACCTCTTCACCAGCTTTGCCGAGCGCGCCGCCTTTACCCAAGCGTTCGGATTCGAGCGGCGCGTCGGCCTGTCGGGCCAGTATAAGGGCAAGGCGCTGCTCGTGCAGGGCGGGGTGTTCGGCGACAATGCCAACGACCTGCTGAGCGATTCGGACAATGGTATGAGCGTCGACGGCCGGGTAGTGTGGATGCCCCGCTTCGGCGATACCCAGCTTCACCTCGGAGCATCGGCGCACTGGCGCAAGGCGAACGACGGACCGAGCGCGGTGCGCTATGCCGCGCGGCCCTTTGTCCACACGACGAACAGCCGACTTGTCGACACCGGCACATTCACCGCGACGAGCGAGCGCGGACTGGGGCTTGAGGGGGCGCTGATCGCCGGCCCCTTCCACGTCGCCAGCGAAGGCTTCTGGCAGACCGCGCGCCGTCCGGGCCTTGCTGACCCGACCTTCTTTGGTGGCTATGCCGAAGTCGGCTATGTGCTGACGCGCGGCGATCGCCGCGGGTATAAGGACGGCAGTTTCGACCGGCTCGCACCGTCGCGCCCGATCACCGCGGGCGGCCCCGGCGCGATCGAGATCAACGCCCGGTACGACCATCTCGACCTCAGCGATGCGGGCATCGCCGGCGGGCGCCAGCGCACGCTGGGCGTCGCGGTCGTGTGGGCACCGATCCCCTATCTGCGCCTGACCGCCAATTACGGCCATCTGATGTATGACGACGCCGCGATCGGCAGCACGAGCGGCGACCGCAGCTATTCGGCCGACGCCTTCGGCCTGCGGACGCAGATCGACTTCTGATTGGGGGAGTCTGCTTTGGGGAGGGAAGCTGCCACCCGCTATTTTCGTCATCCCGGCGAAGGCCGGGATCTCTCCGGTGCGCTATTCCGTTAGGTAGAGATCCCGGCCTTCGCCGGGATGACGATGAAAGAAAGATCGGCCGACGGCCGCAACCGGCCGTTAGCCGTCAATCACAGAGCCGCCCCGCAAGCGAATCTTCTGCCCGATCAGACGCTTTTCCCCGCGTCGAGTGCGTAGCCTGCGGAGCGCACGGTCCGGATGATGTCGGCGGTGCCGGGCAGATTGATCGCCTTGCGCAGCCGCCGGATATGGACGTCGACGGTGCGCAGTTCGATGTCGCTGTCCTGGCCCCATACGCTGTCGAGCAACTGTCCGCGCGAAAAGACGCGGCCGGGATGCTCCATGAAGTGGCGCAGCAGGCGAAATTCGGTCGGCCCCATGCTGACCACCTGACCGCTGCGGACGACCTTGTGCGCCACCGAATCGAGTTCGATGTCGGCATAGGCCAGGATCTCGCCGGCCAGCGCCGGGCGCAGGCGGCGCAGCACCGCGGAAACGCGTGCCACCAGCTCGCGCGGGCTGAACGGTTTGGTGACATAATCATCGGCACCGGTTTCGAGGCCGCGGATGCGGTCCTCTTCCTCGCCGCGCGCGGTCAGCATGATGATCGGCACATTCGCCGATTTCGGGTTGCGGCGCAGGCGGCGGCACACCTCGATCCCCGGCAGGCTTTCGATCATCCAGTCGAGAAGGACGATGTCGGGCACGCGTTCCTCGACGAGGACGAGCGCTTGCTCGCCGTCCGGGGTCTGGCGGACCGAAAAACCTTCGCGGGCGAAATGCCAGACGATGAGTTCGGCGATCGCCTCGTCATCCTCGATCAGCAGCAGGTCGGGCTGCGGCATCAGCCTTGCTCCTTCTCCGCCGTCGCGCTGTCTTCGGGCGTTTCGCCGCGTTCGCGCTCCTCCATCCGCTCACCGGTGACGACATAATAGACCATCTCGGCGATGTTGGTCGCATGGTCGCCCATGCGTTCCAGATTCTTGGCGACGAACAGCAGATGCGCGCTCTCGGTGATATACTTCGGATTTTCCATCATGAAGGTGACGAGCGTGCGGAAGATGCTGTTGTAGAAATCATCGACATTCTTGTCGCGCACCGTGACCCGCACCGCGAGGTCGGCGTCGCGCGCAGCGAAGCTGTCGAGCGCGTCGTGGATCAGCTCGGCGACGATGGCCGACATCGACATCAGCACCGGGATCGATTCGATCGATCGCGTCTGGTCCATCAGCGCGACGCGCTTGGCGATATTCTTCGCATAGTCGCCGATCCGTTCGACGACGGAGACGATCTTGAGCGCCGCGATCATCTCGCGCAGATCGTCGGCCATCGGGGCGCGGAGCGCGATCGTCTGCACCGTGAGCTGTTCGACTTCGGCTTCGAGAGCGTCGATCTTCTTGTCGCCCTCCACCACCTGCGCCGCGAGGGCGAGGTCGCCCTTGCTGAGCGCGGTCATCGCCTGGAGGAGCGCCTGTTCGGCGCGCCCGCCCATTTCGCTGATCAGGCCGCGGAGGCGATTGATGTCCTCGTCGAACGCCTTGACCGTATGATCGTTCACAACTGCCATCTGATTCGTCCTTTTGTGGCCTTAGACCAGAAAACCATCCCCAGTTTCCGTATCCCCGAGCGAAGACGAGGGGCTGTGCCGAGCGAAGTCGAGGCGGCGACGATGCCGGTTCTCGCTCTGCTCGAACGGCCCCCTCGTCTTCGCTCGGGGAAGCGGGAAAGAGATCGAAAACCTATCCATAGCGGCCGGTGATATAATCCTTGGTGCGTTCCTGCTTCGGGTTGGTGAAGATGTCGGTCGTCTTCCCGTATTCGACCAGCGTCCCGAGGTGGAAAAAGGCGGTGCGCTGCGACACGCGGGCCGCCTGCTGCATATTGTGCGTGACGATCACGATAGCATATTTGCCGCGCAGTTCGTGGATCAGCTCCTCGATCTTGGCGGTCGCGATCGGGTCGAGCGCCGAGCAGGGCTCGTCCATAAGGATGACTTCGGGGTCGACCGCGATCGCCCGCGCGATGCACAGGCGCTGTTGCTGGCCGCCCGAGAGCGCGGTGCCGCTTTCACCCAGCCGGTCCTTGACCTCGTCCCACAGTCCGGCGCGGGTCAGCGCGCGCTCGACGATGACGTCGAGGTCGGCCTTGTTCGCGGCAAGCCCGTGGATGCGCGAACCATAGGCGACATTGTCATAGATCGACTTGGGAAAGGGGTTCGGCTTCTGGAACACCATGCCGACGCGCGCGCGCAATTGCACCACGTCCATCGACGGCGCATAGATATCTTCGCCGTCGAGTTCGATGCGGCCCGTAACACGCGCGCTGGCGACGGTGTCGTTCATGCGGTTGAGCGACCGCAGAAAGGTCGACTTGCCGCAGCCCGAGGGGCCGATGAAGGCGGTGACGAGGTCGGTGCCGACGTCGATCGACACGTCCTTGATCGCCTGCTTGTCGCCATAGAAGACGTTGACGCCCTCGGCGCGCATCTTGGGATCGGCGATGATCAGGTCGTCGTTGGTCATGGTCAGGGAGCTCATTTTCACCAGCGTTTTTCGAACTTGTTACGGAGATAGATGGCAAGCGCGTTCATCGACAGCAGCACGAACAGCAGCACGATGATCGCCGCCGACGTCTTTTCGACGAAGCCGCGATCGACCTCGTCCGACCAGAGGAAAATCTGCATCGGCAGCACCGTCGAGGGCGAGCAAAGGCCGCCCGGAACGTCGCCGATGAAGGCGCGCATCCCGACGAGCAGCAGCGGCGCCGTCTCGCCCAGCGCGCGCGCCATGCCGATGATCGTGCCGGTCAGGATGCCGGGCAGGGCGAGCGGTAGGACATGGTGGAACACCACCTGCACGGGACTGGCCCCGACCCCCAATGCGGCGTCGCGGATCGACGGCGGCACCGACTTGATCGCGTTGCGGCTGGCGATGACGATCACCGGCATCGTCATCAGCGCCAGCGTCAGCCCGCCGACGAGCGGGCTGGCCTGGCAGAGGCCGAACCAGTTGATGAACACCGCGAGCGCGAGCAGGCCGAAGATGATCGAGGGCACCGCGGCCAGATTGTTGATCGACACTTCGATCAGGTCGGTCCAGCGGTTCTTCGGCGCATATTCTTCCAGATAGAGCGCCGCGAGCACGCCGGTTGGAAAGGCAATCAGAAAGGCGATGAAGATCGTCATCAACGATCCCTTGAGCGCCCCCCAGATCCCCGCGACGGCAGGATCGGTCGCGTCGGCATTTTTGAAGAAGGGCGTGTGAAAGCCCGTCGACAGCTTGCCTTCCTTTTCGAGCGCATCGACCCGTTCGCCCAGCGCGCCTTTCGCGCCTTCCTTGGCGGCGATGTCGACCGCGCTCGATGCGGGGAGTTCGAACAGCGACTTGCCGTCGAGCAGCTCGGGATCGGCCTTGATCCGGGTGCGGACTTCCTTCCACGCATTTTCGCTGATCAGCTGCGACCCGTCCTTGCCCAGCGCTTCGTCCGCGGCAAAGGCGACGATGTCGGCGAGCCCGGCGTTGGCGATCACCTGATCGGCGTCGGCGTCGGACAGTCGCGCCTTGTCGACCGTCAGCGGCATCGCCTTGAAGTCGATTGCCACCGCGACATGGGTGTAGGTAAAGCCGCGCGCGCCGTTGCCGACCATCACGAACAGCAGGAAGGCGAGGAAAAAGCCCGACAGCAGCACGGCGCCCAGCCCCATCGCCTTGAACCGGCGTTCGGCGGCGTAGCGGCCCGCGATGCGCTTTTGCATAGCCGCGCCTTTCCAGTCGGTCGGGGCGGTGTCTCTATTCATAAGCTTCGCGATACTTTTTGACGATGCGCAGGGCGACGATGTTGAGCAGCAGCGTAACGATGAACAGCACGAGGCCGAGCGCGAAGGCCGCGAGCGTCTTGGCGCTGTCGAATTCCTGGTCGCCGGTCAGCAGCTTGACGATCTGCGCCGTCACCGTGGTGACGCTGGCAAAGGGGTTGGCGGTGAGGTTGGCGGAGAGGCCCGCGGCCATCACCACGATCATTGTTTCGCCGATCGCGCGGCTGACCGCGAGCAAGATGCCGCCCATCACGCCCGGCAGCGCGGCGGGGATCAGCACCTGGCGGATCGTCTCGTTCGGCGTCGCGCCCAGCGCGAGGCTGCCGTCGCGCATCGCCTGCGGCACCGCGTTGATGCTGTCGTCGGCCATTGACGAGACGAAGGGGATGATCATCACCCCCATCACGATACCCGCGGCGAGCGCGCTTTCGGTGCTCGCATTCGGCACGCCCAGCATCACCGCGAAATTGCGCAGCGCCGGCGCGACGGTCAGCGCCGCGAAATAGCCGTAAACGACCGTCGGCACGCCCGCCAGGATCTCTAGGCACGGCTTCACCCATTTGCGCACCGTCGGCGCCGCATATTGGGTGAGGTAGACGGCGGTCATCATCCCGATCGGGATCGCGACGATCATCGCGATGATCGCGCCGATCAGCACCGTACCCCAGAACAGCGGGATGCCGCCGAAGGTGTCGGGCTGCGGCGCGCCGCTCTGCGGGTTCCAATAGGTGCCGAACAAAAGCTCGGTCGCGGGGACGAGGCGGAAGAAGCGGATCGATTCGAAGAGCAGCGACAGCACGATGCCGAAGGTCGTCAGGATCGCGACGAGCGAGGCGAGGAGCAGCAGCGCCATCACGATCCGTTCGACCCGCGTCCGCGCCCGGAAATCGGGCTTGATCCGCGTAAAGGCATAAAGCCCGCCGGCAAGCGCCAGCGCGAGCATTGCCGCGATGCCGATCCACGCGAAACGGTGCGTCGCATCGGCATAGGGTTTGACGAGCGGTGCCGCCTCGGCGATGCGCACCGTGGCCTGCTTGCCCTGCGCGACGGCGCGCGCGTCGGAGAGCATCGCGCCGCGTTCGAAGCCGAAGGCGGGCAGGCTCTGCGCCTCGGGGCTGGCGAGCACCGCATTGGTGATCAGCGCCGGCGACATGCTCGACCAGACAGCCAGGAAGATCGCGGCGGGCGCGAACAGCCACAGCGCGACGTACCAGCCATGATATTGCGGCCGCGAATGCAGCCGGGTGCCCGCGCGGCCCGCGAGCAGCGCCGAGCGCGCCCGGCCGGCCAGCCAGCCGATCAGCGCAAGCCCCGCGATCAGGAGCAATAAGGCGGCGGCGTTGAAAGTCACATCGTCCCCGTTATCGTCTGGCCCGCCGCAACCCAAAGCGGCCGCGCGTGGCAATTTGATGACTCGGCGTCATAATTTCCGATCCGCCCGCATTCTGGTCCGTTCGCATCGAGCGAAGTCGAGATGCCCCTCGACCATGCGCTGACCCGACGGGTGTCTCGACTTCGCTCGACACGAACGGGACGGGAGCGACCCAAAAAGCGGCGGCCGGGGGCAGGGGGATGTGGCCCCCCGCGTCCCGGCCGCCGGCGGGGGAGATTATTTAAGCTCCGAACCGTCGAGCGGCGTCATATTCTTCGCCGCGGCGGCGGCCTTCGCCGACACGTCGGGGGGCGAGATCACCAGGCCCTTGGCGGCCAGATAGCCGTCCTTCGCCGCGCCCTTCAGGAACTCGGCGACATATTCGGCCAGGCCGGGGATCACGCCGACATGCGCCTTCTTGATATAGATGAACAGCGGGCGCGAGCCGGGATAGCTGCCGCCGGCGATCGTGTCATAGGTCGGGCTGACGCCCTGCACCGGAACCGCCTTGATCTTGTCCTTGTTCGCATCGAGGTACGAAAAGCCGAAGATGCCCAGGCTGTCGGGGTTCTTGTCGAGTTTCGAGATGATCAAATTATCATTCTCGCCCTGTTCGACATAGAAGGGCGCGCCGCGCAGGCCGGTGCAGACCGCTTCATGCTTTTCCTTGTCGCTGTCCTTCAGCGCCTTCATTGCGGGATCGGCGTCGCAGCCCTTGCCCATGATCAGTTCCTTGAACGCGTCATAGGTGCCGCTGGTCGACGGCGGACCGAAGACCGAAATGCCGACCGCGGGCAGCGCCGGGTTGACGTCTTTCCACGTCTTCGCCGTGTTCGGCTTGCCATAGGGGTTGGCCGCCAGCGCCTTGTAGACATCTTCTTCGGTCAGCTTGAAACCGGGGCCCCGCTGCGCTTCGCCCAGCGCGATGCCGTCGATGCCGACCTGGATTTCGACGATGTCCTTGACGCCATTCTTCTGGCAGGTGTCGAATTCCTTCTTCTTCATACGGCGCGAGGCGTTCGAGATGTCGGGGGTGTCACCGCCGACGCCCTGGCAAAAGCGTTCGAAGCCGCCGCCGGTGCCGGTCGAATCGATCTTCGGCGTCTTGTTGCCCGTCGCTTCGGCGAATTTTTCGCCGACCGCGGTAGCAAAGGGATAGACGGTCGAGGAGCCGACGGCGCTGATATAATCGCGCGCGGCGCCGCCCGAGGAGGCCTGATCCTGACAAGCGGAAAGCGCCAGCGCGCACGTCGCCGCACCAGCGATAAGGGCAAATTTCTGCAACATGGAATGATCCTGTCGGGGGTCGTTACCGAACCAAGCCGCCACCCCCGCAGCGACTCGCTCAGGGCCATTTGGGGGAGTTGTGTGACGCGTTTGTGACAGGGATTGTCATGAAAGTGTCACGTGACGCACTCGCTTTCGTGATGTTTATTCACGCGACAGACTATACATGCTAACCGAAATTCATGCTGTCGGGGGAAAAGATGCTAGCGACTGCGCACGAGATAACCTCTCTTGTCAGACCTGACGAAATTGGAGAGGTCACCTTATACACCGGGGCAATCGCAATCCCCCTCGTCCAACATTCATACTACGCATTAAGAGGGCATGTAGATGCGCAAAGTGCGCATATGATACAGCGATGCTTTTCCGCCCTACTTGTATCGAGTCAGCTAAAATCACTTCCTTCTGCCTTGCTAGCAACAAATGCAGTAAAAATTCATTCCGATTTAAGCCAATATACTCATTTAAACTCATGTATAAAAGGAATTAGGGGGACTATTAGATCAAATCTTCCTTTGCCTCTTGCTGAAAGAAATGCGGAGCTGCGGAAAAATGTGCAAGGGGTGTACGACTTTGTAAGCAATTTTTCTCGCCTTCGAGAGGTTTCGTCGGAGGTCGTGTCCTTCTGGTCGTGCGTGCATAGCGCTATAGATAAGAACAGCTATGATTTTGATGCGCATGTAATGCGACAAGGTGTTGCGAAGTTTGTAGACGGGAAGACTTGGGCACTTTTTGAAACAAGCTTGTTGGACTCCGCTGATGCGTGGTCTCTATGGCTGGGGTGGTACAAATACCGCTTTGCCGGGGTTTCAGACGGGAAGTATCCCTCCTTTTTATGGCGCCACTGGGAGAAGGAAGTGGCGCAACTGTCAGTGGAAGTTTGGGACCGGTCACCCAATGAGGTGAATAAGTTGCTTAGTGAGATTGCTTTGAAAATCTTGGATGAATTTGTTGATAATGAAGTTAGGAAGGATCAAAATAAGAAATCTATAACATTCAACATATCCGACAGGATTCACATAGATAAAATATATGATGAAAACTTTGACGACAGAAAAAATAAAATCGTTTCTGAGATTATTTCTAATGTGAGTCGCTTGGTAGAGCGCTGCAACGACAATAGTTCTATATATGTTAAACAAGATGCTGAAGATTATGTATCTCTGTTTAACGACGACTCATGGGGATCATCGTCATCCGTTGTTATAAGGGGCAACAAGCTCAGGGTGCATCTGGCAAGGCAGGAGGAATCCGTATACAACAGAGAGATTCCATCTTTGAACGAGAAGGCCTTGGTTGAACTAGAAAATGTTGTCGGAATCCATAATCTTCTCGTGCAGACTAGCCCAGACCTTAAATTGTTTGATGATCAGCTTCGCAATATAGACGGAAACTCGTCTGGGGATCCAAGAGTCGTTCTCCGAAGAATAATAGCAACCGCAGAAGCGGCGTCCGCTCTTGATGAAAATACGCAATCAATTCTTAAAAGCCTTCCAGAATATAATAATTTTGATGATGATGTTATAGAACTAAGGATTCATCTTGTAATTGAGAACCTAATAAGATCGGTTATGAGATTTCTGTGGGAAAAGAAAAAGGCAATCGGAATTGGTCTGGCTGGGACCCCGCCAGCGGTTTATGCTATAGGAAAGTGGGCGTTGGCCAATGAAGCCGTTTTGACTGGCTATTTCGCGGAAGGGTCGAATATGTCCATTGTTTTGAAGGCTGTCATGCAGTGGCTTCATTCCTTGCCCTTATTGTAAAAAGTTGATTGAATGATCCTCATCACCGGCCATGTCATCCTCACCCCCGAGCATCGCGAGCGCATGATCGCGCTCGGCGCCGAACATAGCGCGCGGTCGCGCGGGGAGCCGGGGTGTCTGGCGCATAATTGCCATATCGATGTCGAGAACCCCGACCGGCTGATGTTCATCGAGGAATGGGTGAGCGTCGATGCGGTCCGCGCTCATTTCGCGCTGCCCGCCGCGCGCGCCTTCGTTGCCGACATGCGCGCCCTCTCGCCGCAGCCGCCCGCGATCCGCATCTATGCCGCCGACGACATCACCGCGACGCTGATGGGGTAAATCTCCCCTGCCGCTTGCGGGAGGGGTCGGGGGTGGGCCGCGCGCCGGAGCGCGCATCCGATGTTGATTGCCCACCCCGCTGCGACTAGCGAACGGGTTCGCAAGTCTCGCAGCCCCTCCCGCAGGCGGGAGGGGGACGGGTCATTTCCCCAGCAACGGCGCCAGATATTGCCCGGTGAAGCTGCGCGGTTCCTTCACCACCTGTTCGGGGGTGCCCGCCGCGACGATCTCGCCGCCCTTGACCCCGCCTTCGGGGCCGAGGTCGACGATCCAGTCGGCGGTCTTGATGACGTCGAGGTTATGCTCGATCACCACCACGCTGTTGCCCTGATCGACCAGCGCTTGCAGCACTTCGAGCAGCTTGCGCACATCCTCGAAATGGAGGCCGGTGGTCGGTTCGTCGAGGATGTAGAGCGTCTGTCCGGTCGAGCGGCGTGAGAGTTCCTTGGCGAGCTTCACCCGCTGCGCCTCGCCGCCCGACAAGGTCGTCGCCTGCTGCCCGACCTTGATATAGCCGAGGCCGACGCGAACGAGCATTTCCATCTTGTCGCGGATCGCGGGCACCGCCTTGAAGAACTCCGCCGCATCCTCGACCGTCATGTCGAGCACGTCGGCGATGCTCATCCCCTTGAACTTCACCTCGAGCGTTTCGCGGTTGTAGCGTTTGCCGTGGCACGTCTCGCACGTCACATAGACGTCGGGCAGGAAGTGCATCTCGATCTTGATGAGGCCGTCGCCGGTGCAGGTTTCGCAGCGCCCGCCCTTGACGTTGAAGCTGAAGCGGCCGGGCTTGTAGCCGCGCGCCTGGGCCTCGGGCAGCCCCGCGAACCAGTCGCGGATCGTCGTGAAGGCGCCGGTGTACGTCGCGGGGTTCGAGCGCGGGGTGCGGCCGATCGGCGACTGGTCGATGTCGATCACCTTGTCGCAATGCTCAAGGCCGGTCAGGCTGTCGTGCGGCCCGGCGACGAGCCGCGCGCCGTTGAGCGTCCGCGCCGCGCTGGCATAGAGGGTGTCGATGACGAGGCTCGACTTGCCGCTGCCCGACAGGCCGGTGACGCAGGTGAAGGTGCCGAGCGGGATCGTCGCGGTGACATTCTGGAGGTTGTTGGCGCGTGCGCCCTTCAGCACCAGGTCGAAGCCGTTGCCGGGACGGCGGTGCGCCGGCACCTCGATCTTCTTCGCGCCGGTGAGGTAGGCCGCGGTCAGGCTCTTCTTGTTCGCCAGCACCTGCTTCAGCGTGCCTTCGGCGACGATCTCGCCGCCATGGACGCCCGCGCCGGGGCCCATGTCGACGACATAATCGGCGTGGCGGATCGCATCCTCGTCATGTTCGACGACGATCACCGTGTTGCCGAGGTCGCGGAGGCGCTTGAGCGTTGCGAGCAGCCGGTCGTTGTCGCGCTGGTGCAGGCCGATGCTGGGTTCGTCGAGCACATAGAGCACGCCGGAGAGGCCGCTGCCGATTTGTGACGCAAGACGGATGCGCTGGCTTTCGCCGCCGCTGAGCGTGCCGCTGGTGCGGTTGAGGTTGAGATAATCGAGCCCGACATTGTTGAGGAAGCCGAGCCGTTCGTTGATCTCTTTCAGGATCGCCTTGGCGATCTGGCGCTGCTGATCATTGAGCTTCTCGTCGAGCGTGCTGAACCAGGCGAGCGCGTCGGCGACCGAGCGCTGCGCCGACATGCTGATGTCCTCGCCCGCGATCTTGACCGCGAGCGGTTCGGGGCGCAGGCGCGCGCCGTGGCATGTCTCGCACGGCTGCGCGGTCTGATATTTGCCCAGCTCCTCGCGCATCCACGCGCTCTCGGTCTGCAACATCCGACGATTGAGGTTGCCGATCACGCCCTCGAACGCCTTGTGCGTCGTATAGGTGCGCCGGCCGTCCTTGAAGGTCAGCTCGACCGGCTTGCCGCCGCTGCCATAAAGGATGATGAGCTGCACCTCGCCGGGCAGATCCTGCCACGGCGTGTCGAGGCCGAAACCATAGGCTTTGCCCAGGCTTTCGAGCACCTGCATATAATAAGGCGAGGGCGGGTTCGATTTCGCCCACGGCACGACGGCGCCTTTTTTCAGGCTGAGCGCATGGTTTGGAACGACGAGTTCGGGGTCGAATTCCAGCCGCTCGCCGAGGCCGTCGCATGCGGGACAAGCGCCCTGCGGCGCGTTGAAGCTGAACAGCCGCGGTTCGATCTCGGCGATCGTGAAGCCCGAAACCGGGCAGGAAAATTTCTCGGAAAAGATGATGCGATTGGCCGGGATGCCGGCGCCTTTCATGGCGCCGCCGACGTCGCCGTCGCGCCCGGGAACCTCGCCATCGGCAAGGTCGACATAGGCAAGCCCTTCGGCAAGTTTCAGCGCCGTCTCGAAACTGTCCGCCAGCCGCGTCGCGATCCCCTCGCGCACGACGATGCGATCGACCACGACCTCGATGTCATGCTTGTATTTCTTGTCGAGCGCCGGTGCGTCCTCGATCTCGTAAAATTCGCTGTCGACGCGGACGCGGGTGAAGCCGTCCTTCTGCCACTGCGCGAGTTCCTTCTTATATTCGCCCTTTCGCCCCCGCACGACGGGCGCGAGCAGATAGGCGCGCGTTCCTTCGGGCAGATCCATCACCCGGTCGACCATCTGGCTGACCGTCTGCGCCGAAATCGGCTCGCCGGTCGCGGGCGAATAGGGAATGCCGACACGCGCCCAGAGCAGGCGCATATAATCGTAGATTTCGGTGACGGTGGCCACCGTCGAGCGCGGGTTGCGGCTCGTCGTCTTCTGTTCGATGCTGATCGCCGGCGACAGCCCGTCGATATGTTCGACGTCGGGCTTCTGCATCATTTCGAGAAACTGGCGCGCATAGGCCGACAGGCTCTCGACATAGCGCCGCTGACCCTCGGCATAGATGGTGTCGAAGGCGAGGCTCGACTTGCCGCTGCCCGACAGGCCGGTGATGACGATCAGCGCATCGCGCGGCAGATCGACGTCGACGCCCTTCAGATTATGCTCGCGCGCACCGCGCACCGAAATATGGGTGAGACTCATGGGGTGGGTATGTTCCAGATTTGTTCCGGCCGCGCAAGAGGGCGCCGCTCGCTCGAACGCCTAGATAGGAAGCGGCTGCTTTGCGCGCAACGGGGCGTCGATTCCACCAACGAACCAGTGCGTTCGACCAGCGGCCTGCATCTTGCTTGACCTGCGATGGGCGCGGGCGGACAAGTCGCCATGGCCTGCGGCGGATCGGCCCTTGAACCGTGCGCGGGGGTAGGAGACTGGGGAATGAAGATGTTTTTGGGCGGCACCGCTGCCGTCGCTATCGCCGCTGCGCTGATCGCAGCACCTGTTCTCGCCCGCAATCCGGGTGCCGGCGCCCCCTTGGTCGCCGCGACCGATGCTGCGGCCGGCGCCGAAGATGGCTCGCTAAAGCCGCTGACCTTCGGAAGTTGGGGCGTCGATCTGAGCGCACGCGACACGTCGGTAAAGCCGGGCGACGATTTCGACAAATATGCCAATGGCGCCTGGTTCGCGCGCACCGAAATTCCGGCCGATCAGGCATCGGCCGGCGTCGATTACGATGTCTATAATCTGACGCAGCGTCAGCTTCGCCAGCTCGTCACCGGCGCACCCGCGACCAGTCAGGTCGGCGGGCTTTATCAAAGCTTCATGGACGAAAAGCGCGTCGCGCAACTCGGCACCAAGCCGCTGATGGCGGATATCGCCGCCGTCGCGGCGATCAAGGACAAGAGCGAGATGGCGCGCTTCATGGGCGCGTCGCAGGGAAGCTTCGGCGCCTCGATCGTCGGTGGCGGTCCCTATGCCGATCCCGACACGCCGACCGTCAACGTCCTGTGGCTCGGGCAGGGCGGGATCGGGCTTCCCGACCGCGATTATTATCTGAACGACAGCTTCAAGCCGCAGCGTGAGGCCTATCGCGCCTATATCGCGCGGACGATGAAGATGATCGGTAACCCCGATCCCGAAAAGGCCGCCGATGCGGTGCTGGCGTTCGAGACCGAGATCGCCAAGGTGAGCTGGGCGATCGCCGAGCGCCGCGATCTGGGCAAGATCAACAACCCGATGTCGTCGGAGGCGCTGGCCGCCTATGCGCCCGGGCTCGACTGGAGCGCCTGGTTCGCGGGCGCGGAAATTCCGGCGCAGAAGCGCATCATCGTCAACGAAAATACCGCGATCCGCGACATCGCCGCGCTCTATGGTAAGACGCCGCTCGACACGCTGAAGCTGTGGCAGGAATTCCATGTCGCCGACAATGCGGCCAATTATCTGTCCGACGACTGGGTCGACAGCCGCTTCGAATTCTCCAAAGCGCTGAGCGGCGTGACCGAGATGCGGCCGCGCTGGAAGCGCGGGCTGCGCCTTGTCGATAGCAGCCTGGGCGAGCTGGTCGGCGAGGAATATGCGAAGCAATATTTCCCGCCGAGTGCCAAGGCGAAGATGGAAACGCTCGTCGCCAATCTGAAGCTGGCGATGGGCGACCGGATCCGCGGCAACAGCTGGATGGCGCCCGCCACCAAGGAAGCCGCGCTCGCCAAGCTGAACAAGATGGACGTGATGGTCGGATACCCCGACAAGTGGCGCGATTATTCGGGTCTCAAGATCGATCCCGCCGACCTTTACGGCAATGTGAAGCGCAGCGCGGCGTTCGAATATGCCTATCAGCTCGCCGACCTGGACAAGCCGGTCGACCGCAAGAAATGGTCGATGAACCCGCAGGAAGTGAACGCCTATAACGGCGGGCTCGAAAACAAGATCGTTTTTCCCGCCGGCATTCTGCAGGCGCCCTATTTCAGCGAGACGGTCGACGATGCGGTCAACTATGGCGCGATCGGCGCCGTGATCGGCCATGAAATCAGCCATGGTTTCGACGATCAGGGGCGCAAGATCGACGCGAGCGGCGCCGTGCGCGACTGGTGGACCAAGGAAGATGCCGCGCGCTTCGAAGCGCAGGCCAAGGGCTTCGGCGCGCAATATGCGACCTATGAGGCGGCGCCGGGTGCGTTCATCAACCCCGATCTCACGATGGGCGAGAATCTCGCCGACCTTGCGGGGCTCGAGGTCGCCTATGACGCTTATCACCGGTCGCTGAACGGCAAGGAAGCGCCAGTGATCGACGGGCTGACCGGCGATCAGCGCTTCTTCCTCGCCTTTGCGCAGGCGTGGCGTGACAAGGCGCGCGAGGATGCGACCAAGCAGCAGGTAGCGAGCGACCCGCACAGCCCGGCGCGTTGGCGCATCATCGGTCCGCTGCGCAACGTCGATGCCTGGTACAAGGCGTTCAACGTCGCCCCGGGCGCCAAATATTATCTGAAGCCCGAGGATCGCACACGCATCTGGTAAACCGGCGGCGCCCTGTTACCCGCTCCGCGCAATGCCGCTGGCCCCGGAACGCATCTTGCGGCAAAGCGTTGGACGGGCAGGGTGCTCGGTTTAAGGAGATTTCTCGATGACCAGATCGATTTTTGCCGCCGCGGTCGTCGCGGCGCTGATGAGTTCGGCGCCGGCGATGGCTCAGAAGCTGCCTGACGGCACGACCGCTCAGGAACGCGCGGATACCGCGAAGCTGAATGCTGAGCAGCTCGCGAAGGCCGATGCCGAAACCGCGCGCTATCAGCAGAGCGTTTCGCAATATGAGCAGCAAAAGGCTGCGATTGCCGAGCAGACGGCCGCGGCGCAGGCAAAATATGCCGATGAAACCGCCGCTTATGAAGCGGAAAAGGCTCGCGTCGCGGCGATGGCCGCCGAAGAACGCCAAAAGTGGGAAGCCGATGTCGCGGCCTGCAAGGCGGGCGACACCAGCCGCTGTGCCAAGCCGCAGCCCAAGGAATAGTGCTGCCAATCGGCACGCGATTGGGCGAAATTGGAAGGGCTCCGGCGATACGTCGGGGCCCTTTTCGTTGGCACGCCTCCGTTCGTCCATTGGTCGCAGACCGTGGGCGTTTCATCCTTCAGTCGACTCGTCGCTGGGGCTGATCGAAGCGCGCATGTCTGGCGCGGAATATTGGCGCATTCCTCGGGCTGCGGGATACGAGGCGACCCGACTTCCCCGGTTACGGCGCAGCGTGTCCCGCATCCTATAACGGATGAGAGGACTCCCCCATGTCAGACCGTATTGCCAAATATTTTCTCATGAGCTGTGCCGCTGCACTGTCGGCAGGCGCCGCCGCCCCGGTCGCGACCGCCGCCGAGGCGCGCGTCGCGGACCCCGACGGAGCGCCGACGGTTATCGTGCCGTACAGCGATCTCAATCTGAGCAGCGTCAAGGGCCGTGCGCGGCTCCAAACGCGCGTGCGCATCGCCATTCGCGGCATGTGCCGCACCGATCCCCGGCCGACTCTGGCTCAGCGGGCGCTGGAGCGCGATTGCGTCGCCAACGCGCGGCGCAGCGCCGAACCGCAGTTGGCAGCGCTCTTCGGTGGAGGCGATGTGAAATTGGCCCTCGAACGCCCGGCAGAGTTCGCCGTGCGCTAACCGGTGGTAAGGGCGGTCACGCGCCGTGCATGATCGCCTTTACTTCGTGAAGATAGGTTCGACCGATCCGGTGCTGTCCGCCTTCGCCCAGGTCCACGCTCCACGCGCCGTCGCCATGATGTTTAAGGCCGACGATGCCGTCGCGCCGGACCATCTTGGACCGGTGAATGCGCATGAACTGATCGGGGTTCATCCGCTCTTCCAATGATTTGATCGTCTGATGGATCAGCCAGCTTCGGCTGCCGACATAGAGGCGCATATAGTCGCGCTCGGCCTCGATCAGATCGACTTGCGCCGCATCGATGCGCAGCATCTCGCCGCGGTTCTGAACCCAGAATTCGTTGATCCACCGGCTCTTCGGCGGGGCAGCTCGCCCAGCGCTGCGCCATTCGCGCACCCGCGCCAGTGCCTTGGCGAGACGGTCGGGCGACACGGGCTTGAGTAGATAGTCGACCGCGGCGACATCGAAGGCAGCGACGGCATAGCGATCGAACGCCGTGACGAAGACGATCGCCGGCGGACAGTCGAGCTTTTCGAGCGCGGTCGCCACGTCCAGTCCGTCGAGGTCGGGCATGGCGATATCGCAAAGCAACAGATCGGGCGCGAGCGCCTCGACCATGCGCAGCGCCGATGCGCCGTCGCTGGCGGTACCGACGAGCGAAACCCCGTCCTGCTGCCCCGCCAGAATCTGAAGCCGTTCGATCGCGAGCGGCTCGTCATCGACGATCAGGGTGCGCAGCGTCTGCAGCATGTCAGTGTCCTTCCCCCGCGATCGGCAGCCACAGCGATACCGCGAATCCGCCGCTGTCCGACCGTCCCCATTCGCAGCCCGCCACCGGGCCGTAGCGCGTGATCAATCGCTCGCGGACGTTGCCGAGGCCGAGGCCGGTGCCCGATTCGGGCGCCGGTGCGGCCGGATCGATGTCATTTTCGATCCGGATCACGAGCAGCCCATATTCGCTGCTCGCCGACAGGCGGATCGCAATCCTCCCCTTGCTGGGGGCAACACCATATTTGATCGCATTTTCGATGATCGGTTGCAGGATCAGCACGGGAACGCGCGCATTCTCCAGCGCTTTCGGCATCGTCACCTCGACCTGCAGGCGGTCGGGAAAGCGCGCCTGCTCGATCTGAAGATAGAGGCGCTGGAGCGCCATTTCCTCGTCGAGGCTGACGAGCTGTTCGGGATCGATCGCGAGGCTCGATCGCAGGAAGGACGACAGATTCATGATCATCGTCTCGGCCTCCGCCTGCGATCCGCGCATGACGAGCGTCGACAGCGAATTGAGCGTGTTGAACAGGAAGTGCGGGTTCACCTGATAGTGGAGCGCGCGCAGCTGCGCCGCCTGCGCCTCGACCCGGTAGCTGTTGGCGCGGCGCTCGACCGCGCGCATCTCGTTGGCATAGCCGAAGGCGACATAGAGTGCGGCCCATACCGCGAAGAAGAAATACCAGCGGATCGAGCTGTCGAGGATCAGTACCGTTTCCCAGGCAATGGGGAATTTGGACTGCACCTCTTCAATGATCTTCTGGGTATCGCCTGATGGAAACCAGTAGAAGAAGACGAGCAGGTTGATGCTCGCGTAGATGACGACAAGCGGCACTGCGGCGCCCATCGCGACGGCGAGCCGCGCGCCAAAGCTTTTGGGCTGAACCCGCTGGATCAGCTGATAAAGGGCGAAGGTGCACAGGATGCCGGCGATGACGACGATCGCGCGGCGCCCGATCGCACCCCATTGCTCGGCGGCCCCGGCCAGCAACGCGAGGCCGGTCGTGATCAGGAAATAGATCAGCCACATCGCGATGATCGAACCGATCGCGACGCGGGGATTGACGCGGGCGTCCGACGCCCGCCAGCCCGGCGATGCGGCCAGCATGTGCGCACGCTGGTCGCGCAGCGTCTCTTTGCGGATGGTCATGTTCATTGCCGTCGCTTTTGCGCGAATATGGCGCAAAAAACTAGGTGCGCGCGCTGCGTCAGTCGAAGCCGCGCGCCTTTTGGTCGAAACGCGGCCGGTCAGGCGACGCGGGGTTGCGGCAGCGTGCGGCGCCAGTTGCCGCGGCGATAGACGATCCACGCCATCGTCAGCGACGCGAACGAGGACAGCGGAAAGCTCCACCAGATCGCATCGCCGCCGAGCGTCGGGTAACCCAGATAATAGATGCCGAGGCGGATCGGGAACATCGACAGGAACAGGATGACGAGCGGTGGCACGACCGATCCGTTGGCGCGGAGGGTTCCGATCAGCACGATCGTCGTGCCGAAGGGCAGGAAGGTCCAGGTCGCGAGCAACTGGATATGGCGCGCGGCATCGATCGCCGCGGTGTCGCTGCCGAGGAAGAGGGCGAGCGCAGCGCGGTCGAAAAGCAACAGCAGCGCGATCAGCACCCCGGTCATCAACAAGTTGATCGCGATGCCGCTGTTGGTGATCGTGGTGACGCGGTTCCACTTTGCAGCGCCGATATTCTGCGCGACCATGGCGCTGACCGCCGCGCCGACCGCGAGCGCGGGCATCTGGACATAGTTCCACAATTGCAGCGTCGCGCCATAGGCGGCGGCGGTGACGAGCCCTTCGCGATTGACCAGCCCGACCATAACCAGCCCGGCGCCCGAAATGACGAGCATCTGCGCGCCCATCGGCAGCCCCTTGCCGATGATGAAGCGCAGTTCCTCCATATTGGGGAGGAGATATTTGAGCTCGGGTCCGCGCAGCCGCAGCACATGGTCGCGGGCATAGAACCAGCCGAGCATCGCGATCAGGCTGATCGTCCCGGCAATCGCCGTCGCGAGCGCGCTGCCCGCGATGCCGAGGCGCGGGAAGGGGCCGATGCCGAGGATCAGCAGCGGGTTGAGCGCGATATCGAGGACGACCGACAGCAGCATGAAGCGCAGCGGCGTCACCGCGTCGCCGGCGCCGCGCGACGCCATCATCAGCGTCACCGCCAGCATGCTCGCCGGGATCGCGATGAAGGTCACGCGCAGATAATCATGTGCAAGGTCAAAGGCTTCTGGCGGGGTCTTGAGCCAATGCAGGATGGTGGTCGAGGCGAACCAGCCGACGATGGCGATGACGAGCGAGAAGATCAGCGCGAGGCCGACGACGGCACCGGTGGCGCGCCGCGCCGCGTCGGTATCGCCGCGCCCGATCGCCTGGCCGATCAGCACCGTCGCGGCCATGCCGAAGCCGAAGAAGGTCGCGAACATCAGGAACATGATGATGTTCGCATTGGCGGTTGCGGCGAGCGCGCTGCCGCCGAGGAACTGGCCGACCCACACCGAATTGATCGACCCCGACAGCGTCTGCAGCACGTTCGACGCGAGCGTCGGCAAGGCGAAGAGGATCAGCGTCTTCGCGATCGGCCCTTCGGTCAGGTTCATGCGTCCGGCGCCGCGCGCGGTCTGGCGCGGCGGAACCGGCGCGGCGGCGGGGTCGGCAGCGGCGGCTACCGGCGTAACGGACGCGTCTTCGCTCACCCCAGCCGCGCCAGCGCGGCGGTCAGGCGGTCGGCCTCGGCCTCCTTGGCGGCATGGTCGGCGCGCGCCTTGTCGACGGCTTCGGCTTTGGCGCGTTCGACGAACGAGGGGTTGTTCAGTCGGCCGGCGAGGCTGTCGCGTTCCTTGGTCGCGGCGGCAAGCGCCTTGGTCAGGCGTTCGCGCTCGGCCGCAATGTCGATGACGCCTTCGAGCGGGACGGTGATCGTCTCACCCTCGACGACGAGCTGCGCCGAGGCGCCTGCGGGCGCGGGATCGAAGCTGATCGCTTCGAGCCGCGCGAGGCGGTCGAGTTGCGCCGAAAGCTTGTCGGTGCGGCCCTTGAGCGATGCCGGAAAATGCGCGGTCAGGCGCGCGCCCGGCGGCAGGCCGAGCTCGGCCTTGGCGGTCCGCAGCTCGCTGACGAGCTTGATCAGCCAGTCGATGTCGGCGCTGGCGCCCGCGTCTTTCTCGGCCGCCGGAGCGGGCCATTTGGCGGTGATCAGCGGATAGTCGGCGCGGTCGCCGAGACCCGTCCACAGCTCTTCGGTGATGAAGGGCATGAAGGGGTGGAGCATGACGAGAATCTGGTCGAGCACCCAGCCGGCAACGGCCTTTGTCTCGTCGTCGATCGCGCCTCTCTCGACTTCGCTCGAGACAGGCTTGATCAGCTCGAGATACCAGTCGCAGAAACGATCCCAGGCAAAGCTGTAGATCGCGTTCGCGGCCTCGTCGAAGCGATAGGCGGCGAAGGCACTCTCCATCGCCGCGACGGTGGCGGCGACCTCGCCGATGATCCAGCGGTTGACCGGCAGGCTCGCGGGCGGCGCTTCGAAGCTGGTCGACGCCGAAATGCCATTGGCTTCGCAGAAGCGCGCGGCGTTCCACAGCTTGGTCGCGAAGTTGCGATAGCCCGCGAGGCGCGCGTCATCCATCTTGATGTCGCGGCCCTGGCTTTCCATCGCCGCCATGAAGAAGCGCAGCGCGTCGGCACCATATTGATCGATCAGCCCGAGCGGGTCGACGACATTGCCCTTCGACTTCGACATCTTCGCGCCGTCGGGGGCGCGGACGAGGCCGTGGAGATAGAGCGTCTTCCACGGCACATCACCCATGAACTCCATCCCCTGCATCGCCATACGCGCATCCCAGAAGAAGAGGATGTCGAAGCCCGAGATGAGCACGTCGTTGGGGTAGTGGCGGCGGAGCAGTTCGGTGTTCTCGGGCCAGCCAAGCGTGGCGAAGGGCCAGAGCGCCGAAGAGAACCAGGTATCGAGGACGTCCTCGTCGCGGGTCAGAGCGACGCCTGCGCCAGCCTGTGCCTGCGCTTCTTCTTCGGTCTCGGCAACGAAGATGCGGCCATCCTCGGCATACCACGCCGGAATCCGGTGCCCCCACCAGAGCTGGCGCGAGACGCACCAGGGCTGGATATTCTCCATCCAGTTGAAGAAGGTCTTTTCCCACGTCTTGGGGACGATGTTGATCCGCCCGTCGCGCACAGCGGCCATCGGCGGCTGCGCGAGCGTTTCGGCATCGACATACCATTGGTCGGTCAGCCATGGCTCGATCACCACGCCGCCGCGGTCGCCGAACGGCGTCTGGATCGTGCGCGGCTCGGCGTCATGTTCGTTCCCGTCCTTGTCGACGTGCGGGATCAGGAAGCCGGCTTCCTTCATCCGCGCCACGACCAGTTCGCGGGCGCCATCGACACCATCGCGCTTGAAGCGGTGGAGGCCGAGATATTCCTGCGGCACCAGCCCGTCGGCCGTCTGGATGACGTTCGCATCGCCATCGAACATGTTGAGCATCTCGGCGGGCTTGAACCCCGCGCGCTTGCCGACCTCGAAGTCGTTGAAATCATGCCCCGGCGTGATCTTCACCGCGCCCGAACCGAGTTCGGGATCGGCATGTTCGTCGGCGACGATCTTGAAACGGCGGCCGGTGATCGGCTGG
>Ga0209941_1001096_pt1 | contig 21669 bp, 15 predicted proteins | sample ThiBiot_300_plan_FD_183945 | JGI IMG/M metagenome (GOLD analysis project Ga0209941, IMG submission 183945) | Wastewater bioreactor microbial communities from Cape Town, South Africa - Thiocy_solids_1 (SPAdes) | ecosystem: Engineered > Bioremediation > Thiocyanate > Unclassified | place: South... | reverse complement strand
TAAGTAATCTAAAGATTACAAAAGGAAAAGACACTACTTGGACAATTAAACTCATTGACGGACGAAAATTCACTATTCTTTGTGATTTCTATTGTCCAGTTAGAAACAATGACATTATGGTAGGCATATGCGTCAGAGAGACTGAAAAGTCTTTTAGACTAAAATACTATCCTGACATTGAGTTTTCTGCTGAACAAGACACTATCATTCAATGTTTCATGAAGGTCAGCAAAGAGAAATATCCAGTTTGCAAGACATTGTATGATGAAATAGAAGCTGCAGCTCACAATGAACAATACTCATTCAATGCATATCTCGATGATTTAGCAGAGAAATGGAGCATTGTTAGCGATCGATCATTGTTCAACTACTTTAGCATTGATGCTAACATTCTTTCTACCATTTTGGTATGGTGGCACAAGGAATGTAATCTTCGCAAAGTCTCGCTGCTTGACCTTACCAAAGATGAAATTAATGCTTGTCACATGAAATGTAGTGATATTTACTCACAATGCATGACCAATCCATATGTGCTCCCACCCATTCCAATGAATAAATGCGAAAACATGCTAAAGTTGCGAGGAAAGCTTCCAACCAAAGAGCAAAAATATATGGGTGCCATTGTTAGGACCATCTATAACAATCTAACAAGAAGGTTTTGGTCTTGTACTCCTATTCAATATCTGAAAAGAGAATACAAGGACATTGATGCCTTTCTTGATCGATTGCAAGATGAGTATAGACTTGTATTCGAATCGGATTCTCTATTTCTAGAACATCCTTACAAGGTTGAGATTTCTGTTGCTGAGTTAGTAGCTGGCATGTTGGAACAAGATACATATGTTCCTTGTGCTGAAATAGACTTGTCTGAATCAGAAGCTACTACTACCACAATGCAAAAGGCCTTTTTCAGAAAGGAGCTGTCTCCTGATCAAAAGATGGCAGTAGAAGCAGCACTAGAACACAAGATTTGTCTAATAACTGGAGGTGCTGGTACTGGCAAGACTACTTGCCTGAGCGAACTCATTCACAATCTAGAACTCAGAGGAATCAATCATGCAGTATGCTCTTTCACTGGTAAAGCAGTATCAAGAATTCGAGAGGTAACAGGCAAGAAGAATGCTCGTACTATTCACAAGTTGATATCATCACAGCAAGGTAACAAAGGAATAGACTTTGGATCTACAACAGTTCAACACATTATCATTGATGAGTGTTCCATGGTGCAAACAGAATTGTTTTATGAGCTAATGTTAAGATATCCTAATGTAAATAGAATTACTCTGATTGGAGACATTAAGCAGCTGGAACCAATTGGTTGGGGTTCCTTGTTTTATCAGCTAATTGCTAGCAAGACTGTACCAACTTATTATCTAAGCACCAATTTCAGAACTTACTTGGTTCAAGGAGAAGTAAATGGTATTATATTGAATGCGAACAATATGGTGAGTTACCACAACGACAATGGTGAGTCAAGGGGACCAAAAGGACCATTCAGAATACAACCTGCCGAAAACTTTATTGTTCGAGAAGGAGCAGTTGGCATGGTAATAGATCTAGTTGAAACTCTGAGTAAGAATTGCAAGTCTGATGAGTTTATTGTTCTTTGTCCTTATAACAAGGTACTTGCTGACATTAATGAAAAGATTCAAAAGTTATGCACTGCAGGCAACGAGGAAAAGACGGACACGCTAGGTAACAAGTGGGTAGTTGGTGATAGAGTCATGCTAAAAGAGAATGATGACAATATAGAAGTATACAATGGTGAGATTGGTTCTGTAGTGAGTGTGGCTCATGATAGAATTTGGGTAGACTTTGGTAATGGAGTGTTCGATTTTGGCATAGATGTGCCAGTGAGTGTAATAAATCACAAGTATTCAACAAGTATGATAGGCAATGTTGAATTTGTGAATGATGGACAAGAAAAGTCTACTCTGGGTAGGAATACTAGCAAGTTGCAATTGGCATATGCACTGACAGTCGACAAATCTCAAGGCAGTGAATGGAATTATGTCATTTACTATACAGATGTAATAACAGGTGGTAACTTTATGAACATCAAGAGAAACTATACAGCCATTACTAGAGCAAAGAGAATGATGTTATTAGTAACTCCAGACATTGACATCTTCAACTCTTATGCAACAAGTAGAAGTGCTGTTAGATACGAAGGACTTGCAAAGAGAATGTCAGCAGTATTGAACAAGATAGAACCATATCTAATGGATAATCCTGCTAAATATGTATCATTATTGATGAAAGAGGACAATGATGATATAGATGGATACTACTGTGAAGCTGATGAAGAGGATTATGGTTACTAACGGGAGTGGAGAAGATGAATATACCTAATGTAGGTATATCTGTTGTTGAATATAATATTTCATTGTCATTGTTTGGATCGATTGGTTTCCTGGACTATAGAATATGTTAGACTCTTACATTTCTTAGAGTTGGTAGAACGATGAAATGGACCTCAGAAGTTCTATTTCATGAATATACATATTAGTAGGTATATTTACTGTTATCATTATTGAGATTAGCTATCTCGATTTCCTGGCTTATGGAATATGTTAGATTCTAACATATTCTAGGGTCGGTAGCCTCACCAAATGGGCCTCAGAAGTTCTATTTCGTTAATATACCTATCGGTAGGTATATTTCGTTATTATGATTATTGAGACTAACATTCCCTTTCCTGGCCTATAGAATATATAAGTCTCTTTACATTTCCTAAGGTTAGTAGGTCGATGGAATAGACATATTTGGATCGTCATGAAGAACATCAATACCGATAGGTATATTTTGTTATTGACTTTATTAGGATGATAGTTCTGTTTCCTGGTCTATAGAATATGTATCCTTCCTAACATTTCTTAAGGTTGGTGGCCTGACCAAATGGATATATTTGGATCATTGTGAGGAATATCAATGTTAGTATGCATATTTCGTTACTATGATTATTGAGGTAATTATCTTGATTCTCAGACTATAGAATATGTATCCTTCCTAACATATTCTAAGGTCGGCAAGTAGGTAGAATGGATACATCTAGATCGTTATGAGAAATATCAATACTTATAGGTATATTTCATTATGATTATTGGGGGTAACTATCTTGATCCCTGGTCTATAGAATATGTCAGAGTCTTACATTTTCTAGAGCTGAGAGTCTGACTAAATGGGCTCCTGAAGTTCTATTTCATGAATATACCTTACTACAAGGTATATTTTGGTATTGTCATTCTGATGAGAGATGGATCGATTTATCAACTCTATAAAATGTAAAGGTCTTGACATATTCTATAGTCTAAGATTAGATAGAATCGAATCATAACCACATGGAGAGAAATATGATGTATATTAGTGAGATCGAGTTTCCGAGTTGTCTTGGTTAGACTATCAACCTTAGAAAATGTAAATACCTTGATATATTCCTAAGGTTAGAGATTAGGCAGAATCGGGCGCAATAACTACATAGTAAAAATGTACCTTATATAAGGTACATTCATGAAGTCGATGTTCTGTTGAGAGTTAGATCTATCAACTCTAAGAAATGTAAAGACATTGATATATTCTAAGCTTGGAGAGTTGATAGATTCGATCGTCATAACTACAAAGAGAAATATGCCTATCGGTAGATATATTCATGAAATCTAACTTCTAAAGTCGATTTGGTCAGTCTACCAACCTTAGAAAATGTTAGACTCTCTACATTTTCTAAGGTTGATAGATCGAGATTAGACAGAATCGATCTTCATAACTACATAACAAGAAATATATCTTATATAAGATACATTCATGAAATCGACCTCCTGAGACAGATTACTTGGATTCTCTAACCTTAAGAAATGTAGAGAGTCTAACATTTTCTAAGGTTGGCAAACAGAAAACGACTCTCAATAACTACAAAGAAATATACCTTACACAAGGCATATTATTAATCCAACAATTGTAACAATGTCTTTTGTTTCATACTAGCTCGTCTATTGTGATCTTCATCATGATCCTTACACTTAGTATTAAAGAACATTACGTCATGATATTCACTAATAAATATATTAGAATACAACTTTCTGTTTCCCAATTTTAACCAATCTAACATAACATCTTTATCTTCTTCATACCTCAAGTACAATACAACTGGTTTCAACAATGTAATTAGCTCTCTATGCTTGGGATCATCAATGGTCAATATTTGTATATTCATCTCAGGCAATTTATCTACATTTAGCTTGCACTTTTTCAGAGTAAGTCTATCCAGCGAGCATAGATAATCACAAAACACAGAATCATCCAGTGGCAATGTATAATCATTAAACTTCATCAGTTTTAGATTGGGAAAGGCATCAGGAGTATACACCACTTTCGATCTATTATTACCTAGATATACTAATCCGCACAAATCTTTTGCTTCTACTAATTTACACTTTCGAACTTTCAACATTATCTTCTAGAATGAGAACATTGATAGAGATGAATTCTGTAATGTACCAACTATAGTTACCTTTTATAGTTAATTGTTTGATTGTCCAATGTTTAGATAATGCTCTTGTAATGAGTCTAGTAAGATTAACGTCATCTTTCAATAGAGTTACTGTAATTTCATGAGAATTGTAAGTAACGTTGTAGTACATGGTTTGTTATTGTCATGAATGTATTGTTATTCAAGTTCTGATATTGTTATAGTTGATAGGCAGTAACAAATGGTACAATTTGCTAACCACAAATCAACAATCAGAATGATAGTCCACAAATATATTGAAATTTCATGAATGTTGAATTGCTCTGATCCTTGGAAAACATTGTGAGACTGCTGTCTGAACGTCAATAAAGGCCGATTTAGCAATTTTGTCATTTCTGAATTTTGACATGTAATTGTACTTTGAATCTGTAAATCTAACTAAGGCAAAAACACGTGAAAACGCTCGAAACAACGAGTCGTGAGTAGTAACACGGTAGATTTTTCAATGTCATTCAAGCGTGATAATGAATGCAATTAAAGAAACTGTCTTGATAGGAAACATCATGATTACTAGTACTTGTACATGACATTAACATTCTCAAGTTACATGGATCTATAGTCAAGGAATGGATGGGATCGAACTAACTGGAACAAATAACTGCAATAAAGAAATATGCCTATCGGTAGGTATATTGATGAAATCGAACTTCAGAAAGTCCATTTGGTCGGTCTACCAACTCTAAGAAATGTAAAGAGTCTTACATATTCTATAGTCTGGAAGTCAAGACGAGTCGAATGTCATGATAAAGAAATATACCTACTAATATGTATATAACGATATCAACATTCTAAGATCCATTTAATCGGCCTACCAACTATAGAATATGTAAGGCTCTAACATATTCTATAGTCTGAGAGCAGAGATGGAATCGAATCAGCCGGAACAAAAGGACATATACCTACTAATAGGTATATAACGACATCAACATTCTAAAGTCCATTTAGTCAGTCTACCAACTCTAAGAAATGTAAAGAGTCTTACATATTCTATAACCTGGAAGTCAAGACGAATCGAACTAACTGGAATAAATAACTATAAAGAAATATACATAAGATATGTATATAATGACATTAATGTTCTGAAACCTATTTAGTCAGTCTACCAGGTCTAGCGACCTTAGAATATGTCAGAGTCTTACATATTCTATAGTCTAGGAAACAACCAAGATCGATCTCATTGGTTACAATAAAGATATAACGACATCAACAATCCAATATTACTATTTCTAGTAATATATCTATTCCTTTCCATTATTGGAATCCCTTTAGCTTGCCACTGTTAAACTTGTCCGAATAATCAACATCACTGCCTACCAATCTTATGCCGTGCCAGTGATTTTCAATCATCTCACCCCATCTATTCGAAAACTCTAGCTTCACAAATCGAGATTCAGGAACAGTCTTACCTGGATGAGTATCTCTATACCAATCACGGAAATCCTTCAACAAGTCTGTTGCCTTAATCTTGAATGCTGGATTTGGTTTCTTGTCCTCAGTCAATATAACTTCAATGTTATCGAGAATGAATTGGCCGTATACATCAGTTTCAGCCCAGTACTTGTTTGTTACTTCAACCACAACTTCAGGATCCTTCAATCCTTCTGCCTTGTAATAAGGCCAATACTGAGTTATGACCCACAAGAAGGCAGGAGCCATCAGTGGGATTTGCTTGTCAAAGTTGTGATCTTCCAAGAAGATGCCTTGAGCAAACTGTTCTTCTTCTGTTTCAGGCACACCTTCCTTTTTCCACTTGCTCAAGAATGGCATAATTCTCATTCTAGCCTTGGTAGGAGCATCAGGATTATCAAAGCCAGCAATTGCATTACATTGCATAATGAGTTTGTAGGTAAGTTCAATATCTCCACCATTCTCATTACAAGCTCTGCTGAAAAATCTATCACCACCAGTATGCTTCTTTACCACACCCTTGTTGAAATTTACAGTATCATCAGGTTCGTCCATAAATGCCAGTTTCACGTGATTGAGTCTAGCAGTATGTGGAGTAGGTCCACTACTATTACCACCCTTGTCTGTCAAAATGCCAACCGGAATCTTCACAGCATACTCACCAAACGTCACTTCAAACAGCTTTACTACCATAGATTTGGAGTTGTTTCCTGAACCACTAAAGATTGGAAAGATCTTGTCCATGTTGCCACTCTTGATGCAACTGGCCGAAAACTTTAAAAAGTGATGTCTTAGTGCATCATTTGGAAAAGCTTGCCTCATCCAGTACATTAGCTTCTTGACGTGTGGATGTTCCCAATGATAGGAACTATTGTATTTGATACCACAAGTCATGCTGATAAAATCTTCAGGCTTACCTTCTCTATAATAAATGGTAGGACCAACACATTCCAAAATAATGTTACTCGCACAAAAGATATCACCATTCGAGTCCAACAATTTGGACATTTTGTCATTTTCAAACATTTCTTTGCATTCAGCAAGAATGTTGCCCTTGTACCTGTTGTCCTTCAACTTGTAAATAAGTGCATTGATTGCCTTGATTGTTGCTTCATTCTTTGTTCTTGCATCCTCATTGTTCATTGATTCGCCAGTGCTAGACAGTACAGTTCTCATTCTCTCAAATCTCTTGCAAAAATCATTGGATATAGTCTTTCTAATTTTGAAGCCATTGTTGACTTTGGTCCATCTCGGAGAACGATATTCGTACCACACATTAGTGGTTGAACAGAAAGTATAAGTCAACCAATAAGTTCTGTAGAATGCAATAGATACTTCATTGTGAGTGGTACTAACAGCTTTCATCATTGCAAACTTGATCCATTCAGCATGCCAGTGATTATATGCGTCAGGATTGTCTTGTCTGGCATACCAAGCAAGAGTCTTGACAGAAATATTATTCTTATTGATAGAACCATATATAATGCGACAAGACTCTTGAATCGTTGGATAATCACTGTTGGTCATAAACTCAGGTTGGTCAATAGTCTCCAGTGCCTTATTAGTAAAGTTGATCCAAGTAAGTAATCCAATTTCAGCACCATCAGTAGAATTATAAAGAGCTCTACCAATATCTAACCACTCATTCTCATGCGAATATCTACTGTTTCCTATCATTCGTAAGAATCGAAGACACAGAGAAATGTCGTCTTCATCAGCATCTTGAGCTCTGTATTCAAAATTGGTATTACCAGAGTCTACCTTTTTGGTCACCAACTTACTCATAGTCAAGTAATAGTTGACTGACAGAAAAACTGGAATATAGTATTCATGGTCATGATTAGTAACATCAAAGACAAAATCAAAGTATTGCGCGTAGCCATTATTGATGACATCAACAGCTCCTGAAATGTCAATGAGTTCATCATTGTCCTCAGAAAATAGCTCAAAAATGCGATCTTCATAAGCTCGATTATAAGCCTCTGATGAAATTTCACTAGCATCAGGATCTTCTGCATTGTAGTACTCATCCTGATCTCTTTCATAATTGTCAGAGGTCAGAACAGTCAGAGTATTCAATGGCTTAGCTTCAGGACTTGAAGTAGAACCATACATTGTTACAAACTCTCCAATAGGAAGCAAAATCTTGTCCCAATTGTCGGCAGGAGTATTGGTAAAGTATTGCATGAGATTTCTTTTGCCAATATTCACTACAGCTTGTGATCGAATTGAGGTCAATACCGATCTGCTTACTCTGGTGTAAGGGAATTGGATTCGAAGTTGCCAATTGATATACTTGTTTGCATCAATCCAAGCATCTGACTCCATTACAAAAGCACACAACACTCCTCCATCAGCCGATTCAATAGTTTCGCGCAAAATGTCAGCATAAATAGTGCACAATTCAGCAATCAAAACAGGCTTGTAAGGTCTAGTAGTCTTGAGTCTCTCAAACAAAAAGTTGTCATAATGAAATCGAAATATCATGTCAGCAATGACAGGAGATTCTTTACCTGGTCTTTCGGCCAATGAGAAGCCTCCTTCTTCACCGTGTTTTGAAACAATATCGCAATAACAAGCGAGAAAGTCACTCAACTTGGAATTGTCCACCATCCAGTTAGATGGTGGACCATAGCAGGATCGAAAATTACCGTCATACTCATTCTTTTGTATAGCAGTATTACTTAGAAGGCCGTATAATTGGTCGTTCATTGTGATTGTGAGTGTCCTAAAGGGTGCACATTCATCTAGATGTGTCCAGGCCTCTTGATGAGATATATTACAGTGTAATATATCGTTAAATGGTTACTTTATCAAAGACAATATCAAAGATTGAGCGACCAGACCAATACCACACAAGTCTTCGGTCTCTTTTCACTGCTTCTGCTACCACAACATCAGTCTGAATGTTATCAAGATATGTATGGTTCTTGATGAATATTGCCTTGACGGCATCAAGAGTTGGTCTAACTTGCTTGTTAAACTTGTCCATAATCGATTCGACACGAGCAATGTTAGCAAAATCCTTTGAAAATGCTAATACAATGGTTGCAACATCATAATATTCCTTCAGTCTTACAATGTCATCAACAATCTTTGCTACCTCAACGTAACTATTTCTAACATTATCCATAACCTGAAAGTTGAGTATCTGTGAAATGTTGTAATTGCCAAGGTTAATGACATTTATACTCTTGAGTGAGTTAAGTTCATCAACAAGCTTCCACATCTCATTAAGATGCGTCTCCATTGCTTGATCATAGTTGAACTTCTTGGTCATTACTGCTCGTTCGTATTCTCTCCCTTGATTATATAGTCTCATTGACAGAGTGTAGAATTCAAAGATGTCCTTGGGACTGCCAATAGTAGTTAAACCATTAATATCTAAGCTATTGTATGCAGATTGTTCACCAATACACATTTCATCGCATTGAAGAATGGGAATGCTTGATCTTTCGGGATTCAGGAAATCACAATTACAAACTCTTCTTATATAACTTGAGTAATCATCAATATTCATGTCTTTGGTTCCTTCCAGATATGGGAAAGAGAAGCGATGTTCCCATTGTCTACTAATAGCCTCAGGAAGTGACTCTTTTCCGTTGAAATATCTAAATATCTTCTCTCCTTCTTTGATCACAGAGTCATTGTTATTCTTTTGTGCATGCATCATACAAAACATGAAGAACTTGTACAAGTCATGCATGATCCAACTGTGATAAGCAAAGATGCTCATGTGAGAATACTGATATCTACCAAGCTCTCGAGATGGAATAGGTCCATTGGTACCATTTACTTGTTCTGTCTTGAAATGTGAGAAACCATAGTCAATGATGGTAGCTACTCCAGTGTCGGTGAGATATTCAAGTCCTCGCTCAGTATTATATGGTATCTGGAACAATGATTCATCTTGATTAACCGATCGCATCAGCACATTGTCAGAATGCAAGTCATAGTGAGTAAAATCTATCATGTTAAGTGCTGTTCTCAGTGAATAAAGAACTTGCATATACATTGCCAGAAACTCTTTGCCAGTACAAGATGATATATATTTGCTTGCGCTGACAGAAGGAGAGATGTTCTCATAGATAACATAATTCACTGCATTAGAGTCAGACAAGCACCAAGTAACAACTTCCTTTTTCTTGGGATTAACCAAAGGAGGACTACATTCAAAACCTCCATAAATGTAGGCAAAATTAGGAATGTACTTTCTGAGTCGATTAGTGCCAAATACTCCAACTAACATTTCATGCAGCAAAGTATCATCTTCAGGTGATCTAGGTGCTTTAATCACAAACATGTCTTTGGCTTCTTCAAAGTCACCAAGTAATGCATATCCCTCTAGTGATTCTGATCCAATGAGTCTAAGATTGTGAAAGTATCTTCTAATGTCATTGTTGATATAAGTACCTCCATATTTATCATTGTAGAACACAGAGTCAATAACACATTGCACTGCTTTCATTGCATTGGGATTGTAGAATTGTGTATCAGCAAGTTCAAGGAGTTTATCAGAATCAAGGTCTCCGACATGATCCTTCAATGATTCAAACGTTCTTTTGTCGCAAAAAGTAGTATTTTTGAACAAATCCTGTTCTTCGTTTCTTTGTTCAACCTGCTTGGCAATCTCCCAATTGTAAAAGTTGGGAGAATCCATTATATCCTTGTACTTTTCTATAGCTTTCTTGGCCACTTCACTAGTGATGAAACCCTGCTTGTACATTTGTGGTGGTAGTTATTTAATGCAGTTGAAATTACTTGAGATATGACAATTGTATATAACAATATAGAGGCAAACAATGAATTCTAATTATGAGAAAATAACTCTAACGGTGGCGTATATTATCCATCGGAACCAGAATTTAATGAAATAATGCAAGAACTTCGAATTATAGAATATAATAAGCAGATTGCAATGAATATCTTGTTAAAGAAGTATAACAAGACTGGCAATAAATAAATATAGATAGTTTATCTATATTTATAACAATTCACTCAATGCAACAGCTTTACTATTATGTCTCTCAATGAATTTTCTTGTTCTTGTTGAAGTACTAGTATCCATTGTATTAATAAAGAATTCAGTATCTGGATGTTCTTCAATGGCTTGCATCGCTCGAGGAGTAAGATCCTTTTTGTCGTCCATTTCCTCATAAAAATGGATAAATTTAATATTTGGTCTTTCAGCCAATATGTCAGTGCTGTAGATAGGATGACCATTGCTTGTTAATTTTGTATCTAGTATTTCAAGAGTATTTGGAATATCATCAATATCAAGACCAAGAGAAATGTCTGATCTTAGTGACTTTAATGCAGTAAATCTCCTAATATATTCAACACTTGGAACAACATTTAATCTAAGTCCAAATAGGTAATGTTCAACTCCATAAACAAAGGAATTTCTCCCTGATATGCGTAACTCTTGCAGATAATTACAATTCATCAAGTTAATAGTCGCATTGTCTCCGAATAAAGTAAATCTTTTGAGATTATCACTACAATACACATTGGTTCTTGTGTTTACAACTATTCTAGGTAAAGTAATGGATACACTTATTGCTGATTTTGGCAATTCAAGAAATTGTCCTTCTGGCATAGTGAGATGCAGAATATCTACCTTCAATAAATGTACTGACTCTTGTGCTATATCTGTCTCAAAGTATTTGACATAATCTGGTATCATTGCTAGAACAGATGATGTAAAGATGATATTAGTTACTTTTATGTGTTTGCCTAGATAACCAGAGAAGATATCTTGATCTATCACCAAATTATCTCTAGAATTAATGATTATCCTGTCAGTCTCATCATCTATCAACTCTCTCAGCTTGGTGATAATTTCATCGTTGGCTATCTTATGAATAGTACCCAACGTTATATACAAACCTAACCTAATGCGATTAAAGTTGATCCAGCTCATACTTTATTTGTCTGTGACAAATAATATTCAAGGTTATCATTGCAAATTTCTCATTATATCAGCAAAAGTATTGTGACTGTTAATAATTTTCCGTGTTAGCGCAGTTGCATAATCTGGTGGTATAAAATCGACATCTGAATATTTCTCCATAGCTTCATAGCCTGCGGAACTAACATCTCCATTCTCATGAGTATCTTCTTGGAAATACAAAGACTTGATATTGGGTTTCCTGTTGAGTATATCACTGCTATGAATATAATGACCATTCTCATCAACCAATTCAGCATATAGAGCAGTCACAGTATCTGGAATATCATCAATGGTAAGGGCAAAGCGACCTTCCGAACTTAACGTCTTCAGATTAACAAAATCCAATATATAATCACGATCTACTGGGTTAGATACATTCAGACTCGTGAGATAATGTTGAATTCCATAGACGCGAGCCCTAAATCCTGTTATACTCAAATGTTGCAATCTGTTGCAATTCAAAAGATTGATACGAATGTCATCTCCAATTAAAGAGACTTGTTCAAGATTATCAGTACAGTTTATAGTAATTCTCCTTCTTTCTCCCTTTTGTGAGCGCACAACAAGCTCTGTTACTGTCGATGGTAGATCAATATACTGACCATCCTTAGCTAAAATATCCAATTTCTGCACTTTCAATAATTCCAATGAATCTTGCATTGCATTAGTTTGAAACGATTCAACCCAGGTTGGTATATATCTAATGGCGATTTCTGATAAAACAATATTATTCAACTTTATACTCTTGCCCAGATAATGAGAGAAGATTCTATCGTTTACTTCTATTGTTAATCCTGATCTTATTACTAGATCTTCGGTAGTATCACTGATTAACTGCTCTAATTCATGATCGATCGCATCACTACTTTGAAGAGGAGTATCTATCTTAATTCTAAGAATTCCATCTTCTCGAGTAAAGGTAATTTTCGTCATGTTTATTATATCGGAAGTAATAATACTAATGTTTAATTGTATCATTACTCACAATGGACAACCTTCATTGTCTATACGAGAAGAATAGTCTCTTGTTCGTAAGGATAGTAATACAGAGAATGCATATAAGTTATGGGTATCATAACTAACAATAAATAGAGACCAAATTCATTGGATCTCTAGCTCTTAGAAATGTAAAGATTCTAATGTTTCTATAAGTTGAGAATCTAACGAACTGGTCGTAAGGATAGTAATACAATGAATACTTATAAGTTATAGGTATTATGACTAACAATAAATAAAACCATTCTATTGTTCTATCAACTCTAAGAAATGTACCGTAAGGCATATTAATGTTTCTATAAGTCAGAGAACTGGACATTAGAATATCTCTCTACAAATATACTCATAACTTATGACTAACAATAAATAGAAACCAAATTCATTGGATTCTCAACTTATAGAAATGTAAGATCTCTAATGTTTCTAAGGACTAGAAGTCTGACTAAATTGGTCATCAGAATATCAATCTGTAAATATACATATAACTTATAGGTATTACAACTAACAATAGATAGAGAGCAATTTAGTCAGACTTCTAACTCTAAAGTTTAGTATATTTCTTAGAGTTAGAGAACCGATGAATCGATCGTCAGAATGTCAATACAACGAATACCTATAAATTATATGTGTCATGATTAACAATAAATAGAAACCAAATTCATTGGATTCCAATCCTAAGAAACATTAGAATCTTTACATTTCTATAGGTCAGAGAGCCAACGAATTGGTCATCAGAATATCAATACAGAGGATGCATATAAATTATATGTGTCATGACTAATAATAGATAGAGACCAATTAGTCAGACTTCTAGCTCTAAGAAATGTACCGTAAGGCATATTAATGTTTCTACAAGTCAAAGAGATGGACGTCAGAATATCAATCTGTAAATATACATATAACTTATAGGTATTACAACTAACAATAGATAGAGACCAATTAGTCAGACCTATAGCTCTAAGAAACATTAGAATTTTTACATTTCTATAAGTTGAGAATCCAACGAATTGGCCGTCAGAATATCGATCTACAAATATACCCACATGCCTTACGGTATAGGTATCATGACTAACAGCAAATAGAAACCAATTGGTCAGACTTCTAATCCTTAGAAACATTAGAGACCTTACATTTCTATAGGTCAGAGAACCAAAAACATCAGTCAATAACAATATACATAAGGTATGTATATTTATCTCCAAGTCATCCAGCTCAGACTGCTAGCCTTCTTATTGTGATTCTTCACAGCTCTCAATGTCTCACGATTATAACCACCTCTAAATATGAAATGTACATGAGGATAGTCTCTCATTACCTGATAGCTTCCAGGAATGTAATTACCATTCTCATCAATATCCTCCTTCTCTTGCAATTTTATAGTTGTAATGTTAGGCTTTGCAAACAATATATGGCTGCTAGCAATAGGTCTATCATTCTGATCCAACAATGTAGCATTAAAAGTATTGAGAGTATCTGGAATATCGGCAATGGTCATGCCTTGCAATTTGCCCACTACATCCAAAACTTGTAATGATTTAAATTCAGCCAAGTAATCAGCATGTTGTTGATCATAATTCAAGCTGTTGAATTTAAGGCGACTCAAGTACTCTTGGAAATCACCATACACGTAAGAATTGTAGTGATCTATATACAATTCTTCCAAATAGTTGCAATTAAGGACTAATACCTTTGCATTTCTATCAATCAAGGAGAATTCTCTCAAGCTATCAGTACAATAAATGGTACCAACATGATGAGTATTACCAGGATGAGACGCAATGCCAAATTGCTCAACAGATTCTGACAATTCCAACACATTTTCAGGCATTGCTACTTGCAATTCCCTTGCTTTGAGCAAAGTAAGAGAATCCTGAGACATGTCAGTCTTGAAGCTAACATGATTGGGTATAGACTCAACGGCATCTCTTGTGAGAACAACGCCATATAACAATACATCGTCTCCTCTGAATCCTGAGAAAATATCACCAGCAATTACTAATCTCTGTTGTGAGAGTAATGTTACTTCTTCACTGTCTGTTTCATCAATGAGTCTTTTCAACTCATTGTTAATTTCATCGTTAGACAAGTACAGAGTAGTATTTATTGTTATCTGTAAAGAATCATACACATTGTTAAAGGTAATTTGTGCCATGTTTGTAACTACAAGAAAAATATTAATCAATGACTAATATTTATTCAGATCTTTATCCAGATATGTTCTTGTTATGAAGTCTAATCGATTTCATTGTTCTGCTATCATGATAGTTGCCATGTAGTATAAACTGTACATTGGGATATCTATCAAGAGCTTGATACATGCCAGGAATAAGCTTACCTTCATGATAGATATCTAATTTCTCATTGAATCGAATAGATGTAATGTTTGGCTTCTTGGCCAATATGTCACCACTGGTAATAGATTTATCATTGTTATCTAGCAAAATGGCATCAAAGGTTTCAATGCTGTCTGGAATGTCTTGAATGCGGAAACAGTGTATATCTCTCCAGACAGTCAATTTTTTGAGATTTGTGAAACTGCGTATGTACTCTGCCTGATTTACCATTTGGAGCATTTCAAGACTTTCAACTTGTGATTGGAATTCTCCATATACAAATGTATTATGTCCTGTTAATTTTAGTTCTTTCAGGTCATTGCAATTAGTCAGTGTCACAACAGTATTCTTGCCATCCAATTCAAAAGTTTTGAGATTATTAGTACATTGAATAGTAGCATTTCCTCCTTCTGAATAGATGGATAACTCTGTAACAGAATCTTGCAACTTAAATATTCCTTCTTGCAAGGGAATACCTAGTTTCTCAACATCAAGCTGTTCTACCAATGCCTGTTGAAGATCAGTTTCAAATGATTTTACTGTTTTTGGTATAGACTTGAGTGCAACTTCTGAAAGAATAATACCTTCCGGTCTTAGCTTGTTGCCAGTAAAGTCTGAAAAGAGAGGTTCTTCAATAGTTATACCTTCATCACAAATTATATAGACATCTGGAGCTAGATTCAACAGTTCCTTTAGTCTGACAATCATCGCTTGTTCGCTTGACCACGAATCAATGTTTATTTCTATCGAAGAAGAACATCCACTGAATCCAATCTCTGCCATTGTATTGTCTGTTGATGAATGGTACAGCGCAAACATTTCTCACTGGCAAGTCAATCTTACAAATGTAGGTAACTTACCTATATTCTCTTTCTCTCTAACAAGTTACTCCCGAGCTAGTCTGCCCAACTCTACAACTCTATTGTTGTGATTTCTAATTGCCTTTAGCGCCCCATTGCTCACTGGACCAGATGGCATGAATGTAACTGTGGGATACCCCTTCAATGAATCAACAGAATCTTGGAATCGAATAGTTGTGATATTGGGCTTTCTGGCCAAAATTTCACTACTAGTAATGACTCTACCATTGCGAGTCAAAATGCCATCAAAGATTTCAACAGTATCTGGAATATCATCAACAGAAAGATTGCTGCCAAATGCAATATCCAATCTTTTTAGTAGCTTGAATTCACTAATATATTCCTTGTCTCCAATATCCACATACAGTCTAGACAGATAGTTCATAAAATCACCCCAGACGTATGAATTTATTCCTGATATTCTGAGATATTCCAGATTATTGCAGTTTTGCAAAGTAATGAGTGCTTCACTATCATAGACTTCTAGTTGTTTGAGATTGTCACTACAAAAGAGTGTACATTTTGTTTCACCAGGTGTTGGCAAAATGTCCAACTTCTCAACAGATTCAGGCAACTCCAAAAATCCATTGTTTGGTAGTGGAATTTCGAGATTTTGCACCTTTAGTGAATGCTGGGACATGTTCACCATATTAGTGTTAAAGAACTTTACACTTTCTGGTATAGATTCCAAGGCAACTTTTGTAAGAATGACATTGTCCAAATCAATGGCTATACCCTTGTAATGTTCAAAGATTGGAGCATCTATTACCAATCTTGATTCACTAGCAATCAATATTTGGTTGGCAGGAAGCATCAAAGTAACAAGCTCTTCATTCATTGCATCATCAGACACTGACAGATTGGAAAAAATGTCAATCTCGAGCAGATCATCATCATAGCTGTGAGTAATTTCGGACACCGACATTTGGAGGAGGGATGTTGGTCACCGACCAATATCATTATCGTAAACACTTTTTGTTGGCAATCCATTTTTCGATTTTATACTACCATACCTTGGGTGACCTTTACTAACGGTTAGCATTCTGCATACTTGTGATCAATGGCAATCTTGTCGGACATGCGCATTGTTACATGCTTGGTAAGCAAAATGTTGGTGAGAGTAACCTTTGAGCCCATGTACTCTGAAAAGACCTGATCATTGATTACCAAGGCATCATCACATTTCAAGTGTACTTTGCATGTTTCTCCATCTAACAATTGTCTTAGATGGTAGACAGCATCTTGATCAGCAGTCTGACTAATCGTAGGAATAGGAAGAATGGTAATAACCAATTCGCCTTCAACAAATTCGGAAGTAACTTTGGACATGGAATTGCCTAGTCGATGCAAGGTGAAATGAGTCAATAACTTCCTTTAGTAAATTAATCACATTTATTCCCATCTTTTGTATTGCTATTTGTCAACCAAGAATTGTTACTACAAAGACAGACAATCATGGAATTCATCAAGTTTGTTATTCTATCATGTAACAGGTGAAATAATAGAAATAAATAAAATGGTAAGAATTGTTGGACACAACAAATAATGGAAGAACAAGTTATGAGTCAAGTTGATCAAGAAGGATACAAGAGGTTATGTTGCTCTAACATGGATGAAGTCTGCAGAATAACAGACTACAATTGGCACTTGCAGTTAGATGAAGCACTAGACAGAGAAAGGTTACTTTCTGGTGAATTAAGTACTAATGACCAATTGCTAATGCTTTGTAGCAAGAGTATGATGAATAACAATATCGTCAAGTATAAACTCGATGATCACACTTTGTTGGTAGAAAAGATTGAGGAAAATATGGTAGAATATGGAATCGGTCGATTAGTTCGTGACATTAGGCCATACTTTGTCTATACATATGTCTCTGATGAAGATGGCATACTAATGGAATGGATCGATGGAGTTACTCTGTCAAAGTATATACTTGTTGCTACTGTTCAAGAGATTGTTTGCATATTGTTGCAATGTGTCAGTGCTTTACATATGGCATATGTAAAGTATAGATTTGTCCATCATGACTTGAATCTAGATAACATTATCATTCAAAGGCTGGATCAAGAGATTTCAGTACCATTAGCTGATGGAAGATTCATAAAGACAAAACTGGTCGCAAGAATCATTGACTTTGGATTCTCTCGAGCGATGAGTGGTGAATATGAGCTATATAATGATTACATTAAGGGTTGTCCTGAGTGTCGAGACAATCCATTGCTAGATGCATATACATTGCTAATGTGGTGTGGAAGTAGAGGAGAGAACATTGTAATGTATAAAACACTATTGGATGGTATACTTGGTAAAGACAAGGGCAATTACTGGGACGTTCAAGACACTAGATTCTGGCAGAAACTAATGAGCAAGAGACAAGTATTAAAGAATGGTGATTACACCCATTTAAAATTGTTTGAAATGCTTCTACCATTGTACAAGGGTGACATTAATGAATATCCTATTGCTGTGAGGGAAAGTAGCAATTTGGTATATACCAACAAGTGTTCAACAGTCGCAACATATACAAAGGCTGAAATAGAAAGAGGAATAGAGAAATTTAATACAATGAGTGAACGATCAATAGAATTCATTGTATTGTGCAAAAGAGTATCACAAATGTATGGACATCTCAGGAGATGTATAATACTGGATTGTGGTGCTGATGAAGGTATATACATTACTAGATCAACAGCATTGAATCTTATTTCCGAGTTGGTAGAAGTTGCAAAGAGAAAGAATAAATCGAGTTATAGAGCAGTAGAGTTGAAGTTGTATGCAATAATCAATGACAAGTGTTCGTGACAAGGTATTGTAATGATATACATGTTAGCATGTATATAGATGACAGAGAGTAGGTCGACTTCTTGATCCTTAGAAATGTTAGAGACAGTATGTTTCTAAGGACTGGTAATCTGTCTACTTGACTCAGAAGTTCGAACATGGCTAATATGCATATTAGTATGTATATTGTTGTAGATGATAGAAAATAGGTCGACTTCTTGATCCTTACCGTAAGGCATATATAGATCCTTACATTTTCTAAGGTTGATAATCCATTTAACTGTGACTTCTGATTAGAGTTGCATATATACATACTAGTAGGTATATTATTGTAGATGATAAAAGTAGGTTAATCTATCGACTTTTCAATCCTTAGAAATGTAAGGATCTATATGCCTTACGGTAAGGATTGAGAATCTGTCTATGATCTCAAAAATTCGATTCGAGTAATATACATATCAGTATGTATATACCTTGATTAGACAGAATCATGACTTCTGATTAGAGTTGCATATATACATACTAGTATGTATATTATTGTAGATGATAGGAGCAATTAGAATTATATACCTTGTGATAGGTATATTATTGTAGATGATGGAAGTAGGTTAATCTATCGACTTTCCAATCCTTACCGTAAGGCATATATAGATCTATATATGCCTTACGGTAAGGATTGGTAGTATGCCCAACTATGACCTCAGAAGTTCTATCTGATTGACATACATACTAGCATGTACATTTGTAATGATAATAGAAGTAGGTTGGTTCATTGACTTTCCAACCCTTAGAAATATAAGGATCTATACATTTCTAAGGACTGACAAGCCAACCAAATCATGACTTCTGAATAGAATTACATATTTCTAACGACAACAAAGTAGGTTGACTTCCTGATCCTTATCATCATTACAAATATACATACTAATATGTATATATATATATCTTGATTAGACAGAATCATGACTCTGATCGAATTACCAACTCTACCGTAAGGCATGTTAGAGATGATACATTTCTAAGGATTAGAAAGTCGATAGATTAAACCACTTTCTATCATCTACAATAATAGGTATATCAACCAAACAGAACTTCCGATCTTGCAGTTAGATAGATTCCTAGTGCTAGAAAATGTATAGATCTATATATGCCTTACGGTAAGGATCAAGAGATCAAGCTACTCTGTCATCTATATACATGCTAATATGTATATACAATCGGATTGGAGAGAATCATGATTCTGGCCTGGCTACCAACCCTTAGAAATATACCATCCCTAACATTTTCTATGATGAAGCAGTTGCCAGACAGTGACGAAGAAGAAGAAGAATATATTGAAGTAGGCGAAGATGAAGAAGATGCTGGAGAATATCTCAATGCAGAAACGATACTTGAAGCAAAACCAAACATTAGAGCCATTGAACTCTTTGTTGAAATAGTTCATGAACAAAAAGATGACGAAGAGATTGCTGAAATACTAAACAGACATCCAAGCATCAAGTTCTTTGTGCCTGAAGAAGACTGTTCTGAAGAATTACTAAATGTAATCGATAATCATGACAAAAAGTTGATGAGCCTCGAGGTCTTTGCCTGAGCAATAGAATAAATATGCCTAATATAGGTATATATCTTTCATGTAATATGCCTTGTAGGAGTCATATTCGTTCATTGTTATAAATAATATATCTGACCATTACATCCATCAACACAAGGGCAACAGACCGATGACTCAATTCATCAATTCTGGAAGGATATACCACAACAATGTACCAAGAACGATTGTAACAATCATTCCTGGTGAGAGCAATACTTCCAACGAAACAGATATTGCCTATCTGAGAAAAGTCATCTCTGTTGAGAATAATCGCATAGAATTAAAATCTCAGAGACTCTTTGTATTGACTGCCGATGTATTCAGCAGATTTATTGGCAAGAAGATAGTTCTGGATAATGTTATTGTGACAACTCCTGTTACTGTTGATCGCATCTTTACCAATCGTGATGATCAAGATTTGCAATTATTCAATACTAGAATATTGACGATTCTCAACTTTGATGAAATTGTTGAGATACCAAAGTGTGTTGAAGGCTTGAAGATTATTGATCAAATGGGAATAATGACTATAAAATGTCATGACAAACTGACACATGTAGCATTGTATGGTTATTGCACCATTGTCCATCTTGCCAATTGCAACAAACTCAAAAACTTGCGCATACTCGGCCAAGAAAGTTACGTATATGGTAGCTTCATGAATTATCTTGGCAGCATTGCCCTTGAGGGAACTTACAATCCTAGGGAAAACCTATACAATTACTTGGGCAGATTCGGCAAATTGGTTAGATATAAAGGAATGCTTGACACTGAGGTAATGAGTCTATTTTCAGACATTAAAGAAGTATATAGTGATGACTATGAAATTACATCAATGGACGATATTCCAGATTCGTTGGAGATATTGGATACATCAGTGTTTATGATTACCGATCGGGAAGAGGAAGAAGGTTACTATCTCATTACTGATCGAATCTTGAAAGCGAAACCTAATATTAGAAAGGTACAACTCTATGTTGAAACATTACCTGGCAACATTGAGAGATCTGAATTGTTGCAACAACTGTTGGATAGCTATCCAAATGTAGAATTTACTGTACCAGAGGAAATAACACTAAAGTCATTGTTGCTAATGGTTGGAGAGCACAATGAAAAGGCAAGGTGAATAAGGTAAGATAAATATGTGCCAATGGCATATATTACATGAATCGATCTAGCTCTATAATGTGCAAGTCTTATAAATATTCTTAAGGTTG
>Ga0209941_1001094_pt1 | contig 21774 bp, 18 predicted proteins | sample ThiBiot_300_plan_FD_183945 | JGI IMG/M metagenome (GOLD analysis project Ga0209941, IMG submission 183945) | Wastewater bioreactor microbial communities from Cape Town, South Africa - Thiocy_solids_1 (SPAdes) | ecosystem: Engineered > Bioremediation > Thiocyanate > Unclassified | place: South... | reverse complement strand
AGCCCCCAGAGTTGTTGTTCATCTTTTGGAAGCGGTGCGGCCTCAGTGGCAGCGTTCACAAGACCGATGTAGAGTTCCTGATAAGGAACGTATCGGCGAAGACATTCCCAGGCGAGGCCTTCGACCGGCAATCTATCAAAATAGTCGTAACGGCTGTCGTCCCGCCAGTCGCTTGTATCTGGCCTCATAGCGTCAACTCCTCGCAGATTGCGCGCACAAGTCGAACGCTCAGTTTTCCTATTTCATCACAGGTGGTGGAAGGCCGGGAGAGGACATTGCGTGATGCGCAAAAAGCATCGCGATGAACAGCGGCGGATCAGCCGTGGGACTGGCGCAGAAGATGCCGATAGCCGGTATGCGTCATCCAGCGGGCGCGAGCGAGATGACTATCGTGGATACGTCGACAGCGTTCGGGGTCGTGTGCGGGATCGAGCCCGAACAAGATCTGAACCGCCTCTGCCCAATCGGCGCCGTCGGCATCCGCGTCCAGCAAGCGCGCGTAGAGCTTGACGTGCGCCTTGTCGTAGGCGGTGAGTTCCTGTCCTGCCGGCGCGGTATCGTCGAATGTCTCGATCATGGTGCAGGCTCGGTTACTATGCATCTGCTGCATCTTAACCAAACTTGGTCCAAAATGGAGCGGTAACAGGCATCGGCGGGCTTTGCCCACCGATCAGCGCGCGACGGTGGATGGATTGGACTTATTTCCGCGATCATCGACCAGCAACACTCCTTGCCCTTTATCGGTGGACAGGAAGACGATGCCGGCAGCTTCCAAAGCCCTGCGCACCTGATCGCGCGTTGTCTCGTACACATCGAGTCCGCTTTCGGATTCGAGGCGTTTGAGCGCGGTCAGCGATATGCGGGCCTTGTCAGCGAGCGTCTCCTGTGTCCAACCCAGCAACGCGCGTGCGGCCCGTGATTGTCGGGCGGTGATCATGCATGATCACCTCCCATCCGGACCTACGCGCATTCCAGAACTACGGCTATTTTAGTCGTCCATGCTTCTTTTTTCCAGCCCAAAGATGCTGGAAGGAACCCGAGATGAGGTGACGCCGGTGCGTTGATTCGCAAGGCCGTGCGGTATCGGGGAGCCTGCAAGGCGGCCCCCGGCCCGCCGCGCGCCGACGACCGCGTTGGGCGGGCGGCGTCTGAAAAAGATGGAGGGGCGGATGATCCGCCCCGTTTCACGCGAAGGGATCGATCTCGGAGACGATGGTGTCATCGTCGCCGTCATATTCGGTGGCGGGCATCACGCTCATGGTGCCGTCGCCGGCGCGGAAGATGATGATGGCGACCATCAGGGTGGAGGCGAGACTGGCGGCGTAGGCGTTGGCAGTTGCGAGGGTCATTGTCCGGCTCCCGATTTTGGCGGGGACCATTCCCCGCTCGACGGGCGCCCGAAGTGTTTTGGGCTCGGCCAGGGTCATCGCGCAGGCGAAGACGAAGCGACCGCACGCTTTGCGTAGCGGACCCCATGAGGGTTGACCCTGGAAGGCCGGGACCGGAACCAAGGTTAAGCCATAAGAGCGGGGTGGTTTGCGCCTGCCGGGGCCGGTTGTCCCTGCATTGCCAACGCCGGCGCCGCCCTGGCTCGCCGCCTGACAGTTGCGATCGTTCCCGCCGTCCGTGACCTGCGTGATTCCTGCCGCCGGATATGCGCCTGACGCACGCCCGGTTGTTCTGATCCTCGCGGGTGAGACTTTGCGCAGCGCCAGCGTGGCCGGGGATGTAAGTGGGGCCGAGATCCGGCGCGAACATGAGAAATCCCAGCGGCTTTCGCCGCCGGGTCTCCCGCCGCCCGGTCAGAACGGGATGTCGTCATCCATGTCGCGCTGGTCGTCGCCGCCGTTCTCGGTCTGCTTCGCCCGGCTCAGGAAATCGACGGTCTCGGCGATGATTTCGCTGCCGTAGCGGTCATTGCCCTGCTGGTCGGTCCATTTGGTGTAGTGGATGCGGCCGCGAACCAGAACCTTCATGCCCTTTTCGCAATGCTCCTCGATCGTCTTGCCGAGGCCGTTGAAGGCGGTGATCCGGTGCCATTCGGTGTCCTGCACCCGGTAGCCCTTGTCGTCGCGGACCACCTTGCCTTCAGAGTAGCGGGGGCGCGAGGTCGCGAGGGTGAAGTGGGTGATCCTGGTGCCGCCCTGGGTGGTGCGGGTTTCCGGGTCCTGGCCGATGTTGCCAGCGAGGATGACGATGTTCTGCATGGTAGGTCTCCGTTGCTTCTCGGAGGAACCATTCCCTCCGACGAGACCCGGCAAAGGCCGTCTGGAGACTCCTGCATCGCCGCCTTCGGCGGCGGCTTGACCCCCAAGGTCCGGGTGGAGCGGGCAGCCGCGCGCAGCGCGGCAACACGGCCGGAAACCGCGGGGGTTGCCGGAAGGAAACAGAACGGACTTAGGGGATCAGTCAGTCGGAGGGATTGGTGCTTCCGTATGCCCGATGGAGACCGGAGCCAGAACCGCATCCTTGCTGGCGGCAGATGACGACAGGGCCAGACGCATCGCTTCGTAGGCGCACCGGCCACGGCCCCATTCGCCTGCCGATCCGCGCCTTGGCTTCACAGGCAAGCGAGGGCTTTCGCGAGAATGAGACGCCTGCCGGGTTGTCTGCACCGACGGCGGGATCATCGTTCCACGGTATGAGATTCGATCCAGTGCATTGCAGGAAAGGCATGAAGGTGTTTGCGAGGCGACTCGTCGCACAATCCCATGAGCCGATCAGCAGCGCTCCGACCACCGCGCCCGTCGATCTCGCCCGCTGCTGACGCACCGGGCCGGACGGCGCGACCGACACGACGATGGCGCGCTCAGCGACGGCGATGACACTCTGTTCTGATCGGGCGGCGGGAGGCTTAGCGGCGAAAGCTGCCGGGACGGATGTGGGAGTGATGGATCGCCGCCGCCCCGTGTCAGCGATTGAAGCCGAATGGCGGAAACGCGCCGTAGGCGTGGTTCCGGCGCAGCCGAATGAGCGGCCCGAAGGGCGACACCCATCCTTTCAGGCCCATGCCGCCAGTATCACCGGAACAGCAATATCAACGCGAAATCGCCGCCGTTCCGACCGCATTGAGATTCAGCACCGCGGCGATGCCGATGACGATGCCACCGATCCCGCCGAGGATGTTGATGGCGATGGCCGAGTCGATCATGTGCTTGGTCACGCCATGAACCAGTGCGAAACCCGCGATGACGGCCGGAATGGCGAAGATGGCGAGTGCGATCAGGCGCAAGGCCGGGTTCTTGGCAAAGCCGAGGACGCCGATGACGAGCACGATGGAGCCCACGGCCGCACCGATGGCAGCAAGGGCGGAAAGCCAGAAGCCCGAGCCGGTCGCATAGACATATTGGAACGCGGTAATGCCCGTCATCACTGGCAGCGCATAGATGGCGAGATGCCAAGCGATCACGCAGAAGGTGATGGTGAGCGAGATGGCGAGAAGGATCAGCGTCATGGAAACCTCCAGATAAAGGCATGAGGATCACGACAGGCTGCCGGGAGATACGCTCCGCCTGCGACTGTTCTGCTTCGCCGGTTCTTCGAAAAAGCGAAGACGCAGCTTTTCGGCGTTCGTCAAGCCAGCTTGGGGCATCGCATTTGCTGTAGAGACGCGTCAGGAAAATGCGAACAGGCAAGTAACGATCAATGGGACGGCGCTCCCGAACTGGCATCACCCCCGCTGGAATTCTATCAGTGTTCAAAAAGGGGGAATCATGCCGACGACAATGTGTGACCTCGCGTCCAAGCTGCCGCTTTTGATCGGCCAGCTTCTCGATCGCGAAAGCCATCTCAAGCGCGGGCGCTTTCGAGAGGAGACGATGACCGATATTTTCACGGGCGCTCTGGCCGCGTTTGCCGGCTCCAATCTCGTGATTCAATATCCGGTCGAAGTCGAAACCGGTGGCGACATCGATCTGCGCTTCTGGCACGCGGCGAGTGGCCGCAACCTGTTCGTCAGGATTCAGGCCAAGCGTCTGAATGCGGAAAGCGATGTCGCGAAAACGAAGCAGGTCAAGATCAAGAACCGCGCCTATAACGAGCTGCTGCACAAGCCGCCGAAGGCTCTGGATTACCAGTTCCGGACTCTGCGAGACGCGCCCGATCCGTGGATACCGCTCTATATGTTCTACAACCACCACAGCGTAACGCGCGATCCCGCTTTTGCAGGGACGACGCCGACCGTCCGGGGGATCAATCTGGCCTTTGCCTGTGACATTGCCGAAGAGCTGGAGCTGAAGCTGGCTTCAGCGCCTAAGAAAAGGCTGAATCACAAGCGGCTGAGTCATCTGCAGAAGCACTTTTTTGGGATCGAAGCGATCCTGTGCCCACCTGGTAGCTGGAATGACGAAGGCGTTCCGCCGCCGGATTTCGTGCAGAAATCCCTGAGAGAGTTCTATCGTCAGGATGTGGTCAGCATCGAAGGCAAGGATGATCGGGATGCGGTCTTCCGTCGCCTCATGGAGCCGAGCGGCCTCGTCGTCCGCAGCGATGTCGCCCGCCGCTTGTCGGACGGTCCGTCGATCCGCATCAGGCAACATGACGTGGACGTTCCGACGATCACTTTCATTTCGGGGCGAACGACGGATGATCGGACGCCCAACATCACCAACAATCCTGACGCTACGCAAGGGTGAGGTGAATGGCGGCGCTCACGCGCCGCCGCCGTGCTTCATGACCGGGATGCCGAGCTTGCGGGCCTTGTCCGCGAGATTGTCCTGAATCCCGGTTCCGGGGAAGTGGATGACCCCGATCGGCATGGTGTCGAGCATCGCGTCGTTGCGCTTGAACGGCGCTGCCTTGGCGTGCTTGGTCCAGTCGGGCTTGAAGGGGATTTGCGTGACCTTGCGGTTGCTGGCCCATTTCGCGGCGATGAGTTCGGCGCCCTTCGGGCTTCCACCGTGCAGCAGCACCATGTCGGGGTGCTTAGCGTGAACCTGATCGAGCTTGGCCCAGATCAGGCGATGGTCGTTGTAGTCGAGACCACCGGTGAAGGCCACTTTCGGGCCGGGCGGCAGGAGCACCTCGTTCTCGGCGTGCTTCTTCGCGGCGAGGAAGTCGCGGCTGTCGATCATCGCGGCGGTCAGGTTGCGATGGTTGACCATGGAGCCCGTGCGTGGCCGCCAGACTGAGTGGGTGTGGCGCTCGAAGTGATCGCCGGCCTGGTCGCGCATCAGCTCGAAGGCGTCGCGCCGTTCGAGAAGGGTCTGCCCCTCTGCCGTCAGGCGCTCCAGTTCGACGGACTTCACCTCGGAGCCGTCCTGTTCCCTCTGGAGGCGGCGCTGCGCGACTTCGTTGTCGTCCAGCTCGCGTGCGATCCGGTCGCCGGCGCGCTGAAAGAGGTTGACCGTGCCCCAGAGTAGTTCTTCGAGGTCGGGTTCGAGGCGGGTGTCCGAGAGCGCCACCACGAGGGCGTCGAAGATGTCGGCGATGCTGCCGGCCACCACATTGCCCTCGGGGAGCGGCCGCGGGTCGGGCTCGTCCTCAAAGGGACGGTAGCCGTAGAGCGCCAGTTCCTGAAGGACGTGATCGGTCGGGGAAGATGCGTGGTGCGGTTCGTAGTCGGTGTCGTGGTGTTCGGTCATAGCGGTCTGCCTTCGGCTGGAAGCCGCGCCCATCGCGGCCTTCGTGGCGACGAAAGGCGGCGGGCGGGACGGACCTGCACCGGACGCGTAGCGGGAGGCCGGAACGCAGAGGAGGAGGACGGGGGCCGGCGATTTTGCTTCGCGATGCAAAGCGTCCGCAGGACGCGGCGGAAAATCGTTGGCAACCGGCATTGCCTGTCCGGCACGACTGACGCCCCGATCGCCCTCTCAGAAGGCCGTGGGTGTGGCCTCCCCGCGCCGGAGGTAGACCGCTATGGCCGAACCGGCCCCGCGATACAGCGTTGCCGCTACCACCTGACCGTGACCGATCAGGCCGCCAGCAACATGAAGCGGGCTATGTCCTGCGAGACGATCTGGTCGCGCAGCCGTGCCGCCAATGCGTCGTGGCCGAGCAGCCTGAGATCTTCGTTGAAGTCGCCGAGCCGTGGCGTGAGCACGACCGCCTCGATCCCGACCGCGCTCGCACGCTCTGTCAAGGTCGCCATCGCGCCGTCGCCGGCTGGATCGTTGTCGCGGGCGATATAGAGTCGCCGCAGCGTCGTCGGGAACAGGATGGCGCTGAGATGGGCCGCCGAGAGCGCCGCCTGTGCCGGCATCATGGGCAGAACCGAGCGGACGGACAGCACCGTTTCGATGCCTTCGCCGGCCGTCATCACCTCGCTGCCCACGCCGAATCGGACGGCGTTCCCAAGGAGATCACCCATCGCACGCCGGGGCGTCTCGATCGGCGCACGGCCAAGACGCGCCTCGCTGAAGCCGTCGGGATCGAGCCAGGTGCGGTGCGCGCCCGTAATCGTGCCGGCGGGGTCGGTGACGGCGGCGACCATTGCCGGCCATGTCTCGGTCGGAGCGTTCTCGTCGGCCCGATAGTAGCAGCGGGGGTGGAAGCGCAGGCTTGCGGTTTCGTGCAAAGCCGTAATGGCGCGGTTCCGCAAATACGTTTCCACGAGCGTCTGCCCGATGGGCTTCGCCATGGCAAGGAGCCGCCGTGAGGCTTCGGGCGATCCTGTCGGGACCGATGCCGGGCGTCCCTCACGATCACCGGGTTCGGGTTCAGGATGCGGCAAGGCCAGGAAGGACCGGGCCTCGTCTGCAATGTCCTTGAAGTCGATCAGCCCGCAGCTTTCGCGGATGACGTCGAGAAGATCGCCATGTTCGCCGGTGGCGGAATCGGTCCATTTGCCGGCTGCGCCCTTACCGGTTTCCGGCCCGGTCAACCGAACGAACATCGACCGGCCCGGTGTGTTGCGGACATCGCCGACCTGCCAGTATCGCCCGGCGCGATGGCCGGACGACAGATAATGACGGCAAACCGCCTCGGCCTGCCGGCCGAGACGGATTGCGAGTTCGCCAGCGTCGAAGCGGGCCATTTACGCCGCCTCCCGTTCGCCGATGCGCTCGACCGGCCAGCGTTCGAGCAGCTTTACGAGCACGATTGGCCCATTGGCGTCGACCGGCACGAACATCCTGAGCTTCCACGAGATGATTTCGTGGAACAGGCCATAGGCCGACAGCCGCTCGCGCATGGTGTCGGTGAAGCCCGAGAGTTCGATGCGGTTCGCACCCATGACACGAGCGCGTCGAAGCTGAAGGCCCTCGGCGAGATCGAGGATCGTACGGCCGTCCATCAGCGCCATGAAGGCGTCATCGGGTGCGAGCGCGGCCGTGCCGGTCGTGGTCGCGTTGGCGGCCCAGGCCGGAGAGACCTTGCGGCCGATGATGCGCTCGCCGTCATCAGTCTGGAGGCGATACACCCGCGTCGTTTCATTCGGCAGGCGCTTCCAGATGGGGAGCAGCAAGCCGGTGACGACGTGGATTGTGCTGTCGGCAAACTCCGGCACCTCCGCGATCTCGGCGTCCCAGGCAGTGGCGAAAGCATCCTGATCGGCCTCGATCCAGTGCGTTTCGCCCATGGCCTTGAGGGGAATGTTATGCCCCTCCATCGGGCGCAGCAGACGCACGCGGCGCTCGATCTCACCGTCGTCGAGCATGATGCTGGTGGTTGGCACCTGCACGGCGGCGCGGCCGGAACGCTCGTTGACGAGCAGCTTCGCGCGCCGGTCATCGAGATGGCCGAGCGCGGCGGCCAGCGTCAGCGGACGATTGCGCTCGCGCTGGGTGATGGCGAGCAACCGCGTCTCGGCGCCGGTGCCCGGATGGACATAGATTGTCTTGCGGTCGGTGACGATGAACCGCTCGGCTGTCAGCGTCTCCAGCCCGGCGTCATAGGTGCCGCTGGCGATGGCGCCCTCGATGCGGGCCGTCAGCAATTGCTCGAAGGCGGTGAAGAGGATGCCCTGAAGCTCGATGGTCAGCGCCAGCAACCGATTGAGGAAGGTGGTGATCGGCGGCAGCGCGTCCTTGATGCCGGTCGAGTCCATCAGCTTCAGGCCCGTGGCGGACTCGAAGCGGTCGAGCGAGCAGCCCTCGACCTTGCCCCGCACCAGCAGCATGTAGAGCTGGCGCAGCGCATCGCGCGCATAGGGGCTTTCCAGATTGTCCTCGGGGCGGAACAGACCTTGTCCGCCGGTCTGGCGCTGGCCGCGCGTGATGGCGCCGAGCGTGTCGAGGCGACGGGCGATGGTCGAGAGGAAACGCTTCTCGGCCTTCACGTCCGTCGCGATCGGGCGGAAGAGCGGCGGCTGTGCCTGATTGGTGCGGTGTGTGCGACCGAGGCCCTGGATGGCGGCGTCAGCCTTCCAGCCCGGTTCGAGGAGGTAATGGACACGCAGCCGCGTGTTCCGCGCCGAGAGTTCGGCATGGTAGCTACGCCCGGTGCCGCCGGCGTCGGAGAAGATCAGGACGCGCTTGGCGTCGTCCATGAAGCCTTGCGTCTCGGCGAGATTGGCGGACGCGGCGCGATTCTCGACCACGAGCCGCTGGCCCTTGCGGACGATCCGGCGCGAGCGGCCCGTCACCTCGGCCACCATGTCGGTGCCGAAGTGCTGGACGATCTGATCGAGCGCGCCGGGAACGGCCGGCAGGCTCGCCAGTTTTTCGATCAGCGCGGTGCGGCGGGCGACGGCCTCGCGGCTTTCGACAGGCTGGCCGTCACGCATGATCGGGCGGGACGAGACCTTGCCGTCGCTGTCGGTGAAGGGCTCGTAGAGCTGAACGGGGAAGCTGGTTTCGAGGTAGGACAGGACATATTCGCGCGGCGTGATGTCCGCCCGAATATCGTTCCATTCCTCGGTCGGGATGTCCGCCAGACGCCGTTCGGTCAGCGCCTCGCCGGTCGAGACGATCTGGATGACGGCGGAATGGCCGTCTTCGAGATCGGCTGTGATCGACCGGATCAGCGTCGGCGTTTTCATGCTGGTGAGCAGATGGCCGAAGAAACGCTGCTTGGCGGACTCGAAGGCCGAGCGGGCGGCGGACTTGGCCTGCTTGTTCAGCGTGCCGGACGATCCGGTGATGTTGGCGGCCTCCATCGCCGCGTCGAGATTGTTGTGAATGATGGCGAAAGCGCCGGCATAGGTGTCGTAGATGCGGGTCTGCTCCGGCGTCAGCGCGTGCTCGACGAGCTCGTATTCCACACCGTCGAAGGAGAGCGAGCGGGCGGTGTAGAGGCCGAGCGCGCGCAGGTCGCGAGCCAGCACTTCCATTGCCGCGACGCCGCCGGCCTCGATCGCCTCGACAAATTCGGCCCTGGTCGAGAACGGGAAATCCTCGCCGCCCCAGAGGCCGAGCCGCTGGGCATAGGCGAGATTGTGGACGGAGGTGGCGCCGGTCGCCGAGACATAGGTGATGCGGGCGTTCGGGAGCGCGTGCTGGAGGCGAAGCCCGGCGCGGCCCTGTTGCGAGGCGGCGACATCACCCCGTTCACCCTTGCCACCAGCGGCATTCTGCATCGCGTGCGCCTCGTCGAAAATGATGGCTCCATCGAAATCGGAGCCCAACCATTCAACGATCTGCTTGACGCGCGATAGCTTCTCGCCGCGGTCGTCGGAGCGCAGCGTGGCGTAGGTTGTAAATAGGACGCTTTCGGGCAGCGTGATCGGCTGTCCTTGCGGGAAGCGGGACAGAGGCGTGACCAGCAGGCGTTCCATGCCGAGCGCGGACCAGTCGCGTTGCGCATCCTCCAGCAGCTTGTCGGATTTGGAAATCCACACCGCCTTGCGCCGGCCTTGCAGCCAATTGTCGAGGATGATCGCGGCGGACTGGCGGCCTTTGCCGACGCCCGTGCCATCCCCGATGAAGAAGCCGCGCCGGAAGCGCACGGCCTTCTCGGCATCGTCACGCGCTGCGGAAACGAGATCGAACGTCTCGTCCACGGTCCATGCGCCAGCGAGATAGTTCGAATGGGCTTCGCCCGCATAGACCAGCGTTTCGAGCTGGGCGTCCGACAGAAGTTCGCGGATGTTTTCGGGGAGTTGCGGGCGATAGCTGGGCTTCGGCGGCGCGACGCTCGCCATCGCCGCCGACTGCACGAGCTTGGTCGGATGAGCCTGAGAGCCGGAGATACGGATCGCCTGCAATCCGTATTCTTCGTAGATGGCGTCGGAGATGCGGCTATCATCGTCGGCCCCGGCTTCGGTCTCGGCCAGCGCGTCGACGATCTCATAGTCGAGCGCGACGCCTTCAGGCTCGGCCATAGGTGCTGCGGGCGCGGTCCTGTCGGCGCGATTGAGATAGCCGCTCACGCTGCGCGCGGCGGCGGGCCCAGCGGCCGGAACGATGACGGACGGATCGATCGGCAGGCGCGGCGGAAGATACGCGCCGATCCACTCTATGAGCGTGGCGGCGTCCCGCGCGGTCCCCGGCGAGGCTGGAAAATCCGTGGGATCGTCGGCGGGCAGCTTGTCGATGACGGTAAGCCGCGTGGCGAAGGTCGTGCCATGCTTGGCATAGACCGCGCCGTCGATCCCGGCGGAGAACACGATCCGGCCGCGCTCCTGCAGGCGGGCGAAGGCGGCGGTCCAGGCCGGGGCTTCCGGGCCGAAGTTCGCGCCGGTGATCGTGACGAGACGCCCGCCGGGCGCCAGGCGCGCGAGCGCCGAGGCGACATGGCGGAACGCGGCGTCGGCCACGCGGCCCTCGACATGAACCATGGCCGAGAACGGCGGGTTCATCAGCACGACGGAGGGCACGGCGGCGGCGTCGAGATGATCGTCGATCTGGGCCGCGTCGAAGCGGGTCACGAGAATGGCCGGAAAGAGAGAGGAGAGCAGCGCGGCGCGCGTGTCGGCTAACTCGTTCAGCACGAGCGAGCCGCCGGCGATCTCGGCGAGGATCGCCAGCAGCCCGGTCCCGGCCGAAGGCTCCAGCACACGGTCGGCGGGCGTGATCGCGGCCGCGGTCGCGGCGACCAGGCCGAGTGGGATCGGCGTCGAAAATTGCTGGAGGGCCTGGCTTTCCTGCGAACGGCGGGTGTGCGTCGGCAGAAGTCCGACGATCTTGCCGAGCAGCGGGAGTGCCGCGACCGGAGAACCGGCTTTGCGGAAAAGCGCCTTTCCGTATTTGCGCAGGAAGAGGACGGTTGCGACCTCGGACGCCTCATAGGCGGTTTTCCAGTCCCAGAGGCCGTGGGCGTCGGAACCGCCGAAGGCCGTTTCCATCGCGCCGCGCAGGGCGAGGGCATCGACACGCGCACCGCGTTCGAGATGCGGCAGGATCAGGAGGGCGGCAGCGTGGACGGCAGCGGAATTGCCGGATGCGGCGAGCGGCGTCGCCGGCAGCGTATCGGCAAGGGGAAGCAGAGCGTTCATCGTGGAAGTCCTCGGGAGAGCGGAAACAGGCAAGCCCGCCGACGCTCTCTCTCGAACCGGACGGGCTCGAACCCGTCCCGGCCACTCTCTCCCTCTCAAACCGTGGCCATAGCCGACATGAAACAAGCGCCCGGCCGTACGGCCGGGCGCTTGTGAAAGTCAGCCGAACCGGCGTCCGGTTTCGGTGAATGTGTATTGGTTGGCGGTGATCGTCTCGTCCATGGCCTCGTCCGAACTGAGATATTCGTATTCGCGTTCGAGCTGCCGGTAGAGCCAGCGGGCGAGATCGCGCAGCGCCTCGATCACGGCGTCTTCCGCATCCGCTGTCATGCCCTGCCAGGTCGGGCTATCGCGCTCGACCGAGATCGCCATGCAATACTCATGAGAGTAGCGGCCACGATGGCTGACATCGGCGCGGAGCTGATAGAAGTTGCGGCGCTGGATCGCGAGCAGATCATCGGCGATCGCGTGCAGGCGCGTGTCCTGCGGCGCGTGCGCGCGAATTTCGCGGGTGGCGTTTTTCCGAAAGGCGTAGAACGCCTGATAGCTGGCGCCGTCGCCCTGCGACCAGAAGCCGGTGAACGCGATCTGCGGCTCCTGACGGGTGCCGCCGCCCATGAGGCGGACGGGCCGGGTTTTGAGGCAGATGCCGAGGATTTCCGCAATGCGCTGGAAGTCCTCGAAGACGGAATCATACCATTCGTAGTCGAAGCCGCCTTCACGATACCAGGCCCGAGCGTTGTCCTTGGCGGCGTCGGAAAGCTCGTCGAGCCGATAGACCGTGGTTTCGATAATCTCAGGCATCGGGATCGCCTCCGTCGAGAACCTGGGCAAGCCAGCCGTGGGTATAGGTCCAGGCGACGGTCTCGCCGGTGGCGAGATCAAGGACATGCGCGCCGCCGCCGAAGCCGTCGGGGCGCGGCCGCGAACAGGTGTTGGCATATTGGAAGCCCCAGCGGCCGGAGAGACCGAACGCCGTCGCGCACCGCTGGACGAACCGGATGACATGCGCGGGATCGCCGGTGGTGTCATCGCGCATCCAGAGCTGGGTGCCGCCATGCTCGGGTTCGATCGACAGGAGGAAGCCTTCCGATGGCGGGTCTTCGACGGCGTTCTCGGCGGCGAGCGTGTTGTAGAGATCGAGCGCACGAGCGGCATTGTCGGGGGTGCCCACGTCGAGCAGGCAGGAAAAGCGGGTGAAATACTCGGCCATGACTGGCTCCTGAAACGACGAAACCCGGCGCATGGCCGGGTCGAATGAACGAAAGAGCGTGGCGGAAAGTCAGGCGGCGAGCGGCAATCGCAGAAGTTCGGCGGCCGTCTCGCGCCAGAGCGCATCGACCAGCCGCGCCTCAAGCTGGCTGGCGCGGTAGCGATAGTCGCGAGCCGGGCCGTGCTCGCCGCGACCGGACGCGGCGAAGGCCGCGCCGCGCAACTTGCTGGCCTCGGTCACGATCTGGCGGGCTTCGGCGTCGGATGCGACCGGCTGCTGCCAGAGGATGATCCCGGCCCGGATCGTTCCGGCGAGAACCAGGCCCTGATCGCAGTCCTGAATGACCACGATGCGCGGGCGGAAACGCAGCATGTGGTCGGTCCCGACGCGGACGTCGCCGCCTGCGATGCGGCGGCTGGCGACGGACATGGCCTCTTCGGGCGACGGGCATTCGCCGATGGTGACGATATGGTCGAAGCCATCGGCATCCATGCCGTCGTAGCTGGCGGTGCCGATGCAGGAGATCCGCAGCGGGAATTTCTGCGCGCGCTGCAGGGTCGGCAGGACATGATGTGCGAGAATGGCGCCGATCGGGACGACGCGGGATTGGCCGGAAAGGGTCATGGGATCTACTCCGCGACGGGCGGCGGAAGACTCTCCTCTACCTCGTAACCCGTCACGGCCAGGCCGTCCGGCCTCTGCCTCTCTCCACTCTTGGAAGGCGACCGTGGCGAGCATGAAACATGCGCCCCACCGGATGATGGGGCGCATGTTTCGATCACTCGGCCGCCACGAGAACGACGTGCTCGTCTTCGGCTTCGGTGGCTTCGTCCTCGTCGCCATCGCCTGCCAGGAAGTCCGGCAGGGCCTCGCCGTCACCGTCACCGGCATCGCCAGCGTCCGCGGCGTCACCGTCGAGTTCGATCAGGCGCAGCGGCTCGGGCAGCCAGCCGGTCTCCGCCAGCAGGCGCTCGGCTTCCTTCGCCATGTCGCCCTTCTTCAGATGGCTGATGAGCTGAGCGGCGCGCTCGCCCGCACCTTCGCGGACGGCTTCGAGGATACGGGGCTTGGTGACGCGGCCGAGATAGTTGTCGACCGTGGGCCTCCAGCCGCCATCGGCCACCATGTCGAAGCCGGTGGCGCGGGCGATACGGTCTGCACCGGAGAGGCGACGATCAAGGCCGAACTGCGAGACACCGGAACCGCTGTGGGGGTTCGGCCGCTCGTAGAGGGCGTTGACGCCGTAGCTGACGCAATGGGCCAGCAGCGCCATCCGGCTCGCCTCGTCGAGCGCGGCGATCCAATCCCAGAGCGCGCCTTCGTCGGAAGGAACGTCGGCCTTCCAGGCGGCGAAGCGTTCGTCGATGGCCTTGGCCGAGGGCGTCTCGCTGAGATCACCGCCCTGCACACCGAAATGCTGCTGGCGCACGGAGATCTCCATGCAGCCGGTCGGCGCCGAGTAGTGATAACGCTGCATGACCAGGCGGTGCAGGAGCGCCGTCATCGCGACATGCGGGTTGTTGGCGAGCGCGTCATGAAGCGCGAGCGTGCGATGGGCGGTGAGTTCGATCACCAGCCGTTCGGGAAGCGGCTTGATGCCGTCATCCTCGTCGTCCTCCGCATCCGCCGACTCGCCGCCGATGGTGATGACGGCGCGCTGCACGCCGGGCTGGGCCGCGACCGCGCCACCTTCGGCATCAGACTCGCCATCACCGGCATCGTCCTCGCCGTCGACGGTGACTGGCGCCTCGTCCTCCGGACGGACGTAGCCGCGGGCAACGACAAGTTCGCCGGCCCGGTCGATGCTGATGAAGACGCCCGCCCGGCCGATCTCGGCAACGTCGTAGATCGCCGGACGTTTCTCGAAGGCGCTCAGCGCGGCCTCGATCTCACCGAGGCGCGCGTCGATGTCATCGGGCAGCTCGTCATAGTCGGCGTGTTCCGCCTCGAGCCGCTCATATTCCTCGCGCAGCGCCTCGCGGGTGGCGCGCTCGTCCTCGGTCAGATCGGGGAACGTGGCAGTCAGGACGCGAAGGCCGCGATCATGGCCGTAGGGCAGATCGGTATCGACCTCGATCCACTTCCAGCCCTCGGCCGCGACTTCATCGGCGATGCCCTTCAGCTTGTCCGAGACCAGCCGGTCGAGCAGCTCGGGATTTTCCAGCCAGCCTTCGTCCTCGTCGGAGAAGAGATCGCGCAGCATCACGCCGCCGGCCTGTTCGTAGGCTTCGACGCCGATGAACTGCGCGCGCTTGTCATCGGTCGGCACCGTCGTCTCGGTCAGCAGATCACGAGCATACCAGGGTTGGCGGTTGTGAGAACGCTGGATCGCCTCCCAGACCTGCTCCTGACGGGCATGATCGGGGTTGACGGTGAACGCCTCCAGCATCGCCAGCGTCATCTCGCTGCGCGCATAGGCGTCCATGAGGGACGGCGCCACACGAGCAAGGCGCAGACGCTGGGCGATATAGCGCGGCGTGGTGCGATATGCGTCGGCGACTTCCTCCTTCGACATGCCGCCGTCAACCATGCGCTTGAACGCCTTGAACTGGTCGAGCGGATGCAGCGCCAGCCGGATGACGTTCTCGGCGTAGGAATCGTCGACGGCCGAGGTCTTCGCATTGGCCTTCTTGACGAGGCAGGGAACGAGACCGTCAGCCGGGAAACGACCCGCCACGACCAGGCGGGCGATAGCACGGTAGCGCCGGCCGCCTGCCGGGGTCTCGAAGTCGCCGGTCTCGGTGCCGGCATCGTCGAGGACGGCACGGACATTCAGACCCATCACGAGGTCTTCGCGGCGATCGATGTCCTGGGTCAGCTCGTCGAGGCCGTCTTCGACGTCGATCTCGCGGACATTGCTGTCCGACAGCCGGATACGGTTGAACGGAATGTCGCGCGTGCGGGAAAACTCGATCATCGCGACGGCGGGGTTCTTCTTGCGGGCGGCTTTAGCCATGGTCTTTACTCCACGACGGGCGCCGAGAGCCTCTCTCTCGGGCCTAACCCGTCATGAAATCCCGTCCCCTCTCTCCCTCTATCGGCGGTGCGGCTGGCGGGGCGCCAACCGGCAGAGCGCACGGCTGCGCCTCATCCTCCCCCGGTTTCCGGCGTCTCGCCGTCTTCGAGATCGAGCGTTTCCTGAAGATAACGCGAAGGCGTTTTCTCCTCCGGCCCCTGCCAGGCGATGCGGCCGTTCCGCCAGATCGTGAGGAGGCCGCCGCCGACAGGGCGCGCCGGTCGGGGTCTCGCCTCGAAATTCCGGCAACCGAACTCGGCCGTCGTCGCCGAGAAGACGGTGGAGGACCGGCCATCCAGAAGCACACGGTCGCATGTGCCGGACGGCCGCTTGACGCGCTTGCGCGAAAGGTCGAGCCGGAACATCTCGTAGGCGCGCTGCTCGTTGTCGGACGGAGCGTGCCAGTGGATGCAGTTCTTGCACTGGCCGCGTTCGTGGCGAACGGGCGGATCTAGCGGCGGCCCGCCGTTGTGACCTGATCCGGGCGTGCTCATGGCCGGGCACCTCCGGCGATAGTGACGGGGATGATCCGCTGGACGGTGACGGGCCGCGTCTCGGCGGCCTGCGCGAGCTGCTCGATCAACGCCACATCGGCATCCGAACATTGGCCGCGCACCTCGATCTCAACGCGATGATCGGCGTGGCGAAGATGGGAATCGCGCAGGCGATGGTCGGACGCGGCGTGGAATCCCGCATTCCGATCAATGGGATGCACTCGCTTGTTGAGAAACAGAATGCCCGATCCGAGATTGCCGCAGAACAGCCGCTCGTCGCTTTCGGCCCTGTTCGGACCGCCCGCGATCTTGCGCTTGCCGATCTGGCGGAAGGCGTCGTGGAAGCTCGAAGGGTCGCGGGTGATGCGAGCCGAACGCTCCTGATGGAAGACCCATGGCGGCCGGTCGGGATCGAGCTTGCCGACGGCGATCTGATGCAGGAAATCGGCGAAGCTCGCCGGATCGGCAGGATATGGGCAGGTCCGCCAGATCTCGCGGACGCGAGCGCGCAGGGCGTCGGGCAGCGTAAAGAGCCGGGCACGGCCTTTTCGCCACCAGGCAGCGCGCTGATCGCGACGGTCGCGTTCGTACTCGTCCCACCAGATGGTGCGGCGAGCCATTTCCTCGTCGGCGCCATGCTGCGTGGCGGCGATGTCGTCGGCAAAGAGCGGCAGGGCCTCGCGTTCGAGCCGCTGCTTGCGGTGGAACGCCGCGCGCTTGCGTGACGTATCGCGATAGGGTTCGGGGCGATGCCAACGGCCGTAGCGCATCACGCGGCCCTCCACATGTCGTCGGTATCGGGAGGGCTGTCGGCGTCCGGCAGGAAGGACAGGAGCCAGTCCGCCGCCTTGCTGGCCTGCGAGGCGGCGCGGACGATGGCGCGATTGTCCTCGCGCAGCACCTCCAGCCAGGAGCCGATATAATCAGCATGGCGCACGGTCGGGACGATTCCGAGCGAGGCGCAGCAAAAGGCCGAGATCAGCTCGGCCGTGATTTCCTCGACCGAATAGAGCTTCGAGCCGAAGGAGCCGGAGAGGTTTCGGTTCAGCCGGTGCGCTGCGCCGCTGGCGTGACCGAGTTCATGGAGCGCCGTCCGATGCCAGTTGACTGGCTCGAAGTAGGCGGCCGGCGGCGGCACCTGCACATAGTCGAGCGACGGCACGTAGAACGCCCTGTTGCCGCCGATGCGGAAGTCGATGCTAGTCGCCTTGATGAGCGCCTCGACCTGGGGCTCGATCATGCCGGGCGGCGGAGGAGGCACCGCCGCCTCGATGTCTTCGGGCAGGTCGTCGCATTGCGCCGTGTTGAAGACCGTGAAGCGTTTCAGAAACGGAATCGCCTGCGCTTCCTCGCCGGCCTTGAAGGCGCGGCGCTTCTCGTCCTCCGGCGTGAAGCGGTCGGCATAGACGACGGTGGTGCCGCGTTCGCCCTTGCGGACATGGCCGCCGAGCGACAGCGCTTGGCGAAAGGTGAGCCAGCCCTGGCCGGGGAAACCATGTTCGATGACGGCGCCCCAGAGGATCAGGACGTTGATGCCGCTATAGCTGCGCGAGGTCGTGGCGTTTCGCGGCAAGCCGAGCGGAGCCTTCGCCGCCGAGGTGCCCCAGGGCTGGACCCACGGCACGCGGCCGGCTTCCAGCTCGGCAATGATCTTGTCGGTGATTTCGTCATAGAGGTTCGCCCGGTCAGCGCCGGTGCGAGGGGTGCGGTCATATCTGGACATCGCGGTTCTCCGCGACGGGCGCCGGAAGACTCTCTTCCGGTCCTCAACCCGTCACGGAAAACCCGTCCGCACTCTCACTCTACAGGGGGCGTTGCGGGGTCTCCCCGCTGAAGGGGTCGGCCGAGACCTTGGGCTCGACCGCAGGGGAAGGCCTTCCCCTTCAAGCCTCCCAGATTGCGGTCCAATCACTCCCAATTAGCGGATCATTGACTCCCAAACAGCCGGGCCCAATAATCCCGATTAGCTGGATTCGGAGCTGGTATGTTCGGACGGTTTGTAGAGCGACGGGCGGAAGAAGCCCTTTCGGATACCCCGGTGGTCCTCATCGTGGGGCCGCGCCGGGCGGGCAAGACCACGCTCGTCCGCAAGATGGGCGACGCCGGCCGAACCTATATCACGCTGGACGATCAGACGGTTCTCGCGGCGGCCCAATCCGATCCGGCCGGCTTCATCAGGGGAACGGACCAGGCCATCATCGACGAGATCCAGCGCGCGCCCGACCTGCTGCTGGCGATCAAGAAGACGATCGACGAGGACTATCGGCCTGGACGATTCCTGCTGACGGGATCGGCAAACGTGCTGACCCTGCCGCGGATCGCCGACAGCCTGGCCGGACGGATGGAGACCATCCAGATGCTGCCGCTGGCCAGGGCCGAGATCGAAGGCCGGACGCCGACTTTCCTCGAGCACCTTTTCGAGGGAAAGCCCCAAAGCCAGCGGGACGCGATCGTCGGTGACGATCTGGTCCAACTCGTCCTGGTCGGAGGGTTTCCGGAGGCGATCAGTCGCGACAATGAGCGACGGCGACAGGACTGGTTACGCTCCTATCTCACGTCGATCCTGACGCGCGATCTGCGCGACATCGCCGACGTGGAGAAACTGACCGAGCTTCCGAAATTCGTGCGGCTACTGGCCGAGCACTCGGGACAGTTGGTCAATTATTCGCAGTTCGCCGCCGGCATCAACGTCACCCACAAGACGGGGCAGCGTTATGTCGGACTGCTCGAACAGGTGTTCCTGATCACGACAGTGCAGCCGTGGTTCTGCAACGCGCTGAAGCGCATCGTCAAGACGCCCAAGCTGCACTTTCTCGACTCCGGCTTGTTGGCGACCGTGCGCGGGCTCACCTTCGACAGGGTGAAGGCCGATCGCAGCACATTCGGCGCGCTCTTGGAAAGCTTCGTCTTCTCGGAAGTGCTGAAGCTGATGAGCGCCTCGGATCTGCGACTGACGCCGCATCATTTCCGGGACCGGGACATGCGCGAGGTGGATATCGTGCTTGAGCGCGATGACGGCATGATCGTCGGGATCGAGGTGAAGGCGAGCGCCACGGTAAAGGCCGGCGACTTCGCCGGCCTTCGGGCACTGGCCGAGGCGTGCGGGGATCGCTTTGCCTTCGGTGTGGTCCTTTATGACAGCGCAGACGTCGTGCCGTTCGGCGACCGGCTGGCGGCGGCGCCACTGTCGTGTCTGTGGAATTGAGCGCATGCGCAGAGATCACCAACTGATCGAACTGTGCAGCGCAATGATGGTAGCGGGGGGACGGCGTGGGATTGTATGAGAGGTGGTGCGACGCCACCAAAGAAAAAGACAAGCGCAAACGCTACTGGACTTATGTCGAGAAGGATGGCGGCCGCGACGAGATTCGCGAAGACCTCGCCGAGACTATCCGCTCGCACTACGATCGGCTCGAACGCATCGCCGAAGACGTCGAGCGGCTCGGATACAAGGTCGCGGCTACGATTCTCAGTGAGGCGATGCCGCAAACCGCCAAAGGCCGCTCCGGCGATCTCGGCGAGATTCTTGCGACGGAACTGGTCGAGGAAGAGATTGGCCTGCGCGTCCCCGTGCGCCGCCTCCGCTATAAGGACGGCCGCAACATGGCCATGCGCGGCGACGACTTCATCGGCGCCGGATACGATGGGGCCGGCGAGAAGCTCTGGCTTCTGAAAGGCGAAGCCAAGAGCAACAAGGTACTCGGCAAGGCCACAGTCACGAGCGCTCGCAAGGTGCTCAACCGCGATAAAGGCCGCTGCACGCCCGACTCCCTGCTGTTCGTTGCCAACCGGCTGCTGGAGAGCAACGATCCGGACGACAACGCGCTGGGCCGTAGCCTCCGTGACGAGGTTGGCGTGAAGTCCCTCCGCGCCGATCGCATCGACCACATGCTCTTCACCGTGTCGGGCAATGGCCCGCACGCTTCGCTGAAAGAGGACCTCGACGCCACGGGAACCAATCGAGACCATTACGTCGTGAACATCCACGTGGAAGATCACCAGGACTTCATCGCGGCCATGTACCAGGAGGCGGAAGACCTTGGAGACGATTGACGAACTGACCGCGTTCCTGGCGGCCGCGACCGTCGACGGCATCCTCGGGCGCCTCCTTTATCGCGGTGCAGCGTGGTCGCTGATGCGTGAGGCGGGCGTGCTGCCGGCGAATGCGCCGCCCCTCGGTGCGACAATCGAAACCGATCTCGCCGAACACGGCTTCGCCCTGCTTCGCGGCGCGATGGCCTTGCGTGCTCAGGCTGGCGCTTCGGATCTGACCAGCAAAGCGTTCGAACGTGCTGCCAACGCCTTCGAAGCCTTGGTGCGCAACGGCGACCCGGAGTCGCCGGACCGTGGTTTCCGTCGCACCATTGCCGCCGCAGCCTATCACCTCGCCGGTTTCTCAGCCGTCGCGTATTCGCTCTTCAACGAGACTGCGGACGATCTCAATGCCTCGCCGGGCGAGACGGCGATCCGACACCTGATCCTGCGCGATCTCGGCCAATTGCGTGGCTTCGTTCGCCAGTGGTTGGACGACGATGCTCACGGCGATGAGCAGATCGCCGAGGCGCTACGGGGCGAAGAACCGGATGTTGACGAAGCGCTTTCGACCATCCTCAACACGACGATCTGCCGTGCCTTGGCGCATTTTGACTTCGCGCTCGAGACGGGCGAGCCCGAGCCGATCGAGAGCGCACGGGCGTTACTCGCCACCGCGGTCAGCCTGGCAGACAACGCGGAAAATGTTCCGCTGTGGTGGATATCGAACCTCTGCCGCCATCTGATCGACGATCTTTGGCAGCATTCGCTGCACCAGAATCTGCCGACCGAGCCGCCAGAGGGGACGGAGGAAAAATACCCGGACCTACGCCGACTGTTCATCTCGTCGCTCTACGCGCGCAAGACTTCCGAGGTGGAGCTATGGCCATCGCAGCGCGAAGCGGCCCAGCGTTCAACAGATGTCACTGACGATCTGGTCGTCGCTTTGCCAACCAGCGCCGGCAAGACGCGGGTGGCTGAGATCGCCGCACTGATGACCCTGTCATCGGCGCGCCGGGTGTTGATCGTCACGCCGCTGCGCGCCTTGTCGGCGCAGACCGAGCGATCTTTCAGAAAGACCTTCGCGCCCCTCGGATTCAGCGTCTCCTCGCTTTACGGCGCCAGCGGCCTTTCGGCCGGCGATGAAGACGCCTTGCGCTCCCGCGAAATCATCATCGCGACGCCCGAGAAGCTCGACTTCGCGCTAAGAAGCGACCCGTCACTGATCGATGATGTCGGCCTGATCGTCCTCGACGAAGGCCACATGATCGGCCCGACAGAGCGCGAAATCCGGTACGAGACGCTGGTGCAACGCCTGCTTCGGCGCGCGGACGCGGGCGAACGCCGGATTGTCTGCCTCTCCGCGATTCTGCCTAGCGGCGACGAACTCGACGATCTCACCGCATGGATACGCTCCGACGAGCCGGGCGAGCCAGTGCGTTCCGACTGGCGCCCCACGCGGCAGCGGTTCGGCGTACTCACCTGGCGGGGTAAGGACGCGCTGCTTCGGCTCGACCTCGACGACGATGGCCCGTTCCTCGACAAATTCGTCGTGCAGAAACCGGCGCGTGGGAAAGAGAAGAAGCCCTATCCGCGCAAGAACTCGCACCTCGCCATGTTCGCGGCATGGGAATTCGCCGGCCAGGGCAAGCGGACCCTGATCTTTTCCACCCAGGCGAATTGGGTCGAGAGCTACGGCAAACAAGTC
>Ga0209941_1001087_pt1 | contig 21999 bp, 16 predicted proteins | sample ThiBiot_300_plan_FD_183945 | JGI IMG/M metagenome (GOLD analysis project Ga0209941, IMG submission 183945) | Wastewater bioreactor microbial communities from Cape Town, South Africa - Thiocy_solids_1 (SPAdes) | ecosystem: Engineered > Bioremediation > Thiocyanate > Unclassified | place: South... | reverse complement strand
CCGCTACTCCCGCGACCAAGAAGGCAGCTCCCCGCCCCAAGGCACCCGCAAAGCCCGCCGCCACCAAGGCAGCGCCGGCCGCGAAGGCGAAGGCGGCGGCAAAGGATCATCCGATCCGCGACCAGCTCGCCGTGACCCGCGACACGATCAAGGCCGAAGCGTCGAAGAAGGCCGCGTCGATCAAGGAAGATGCGACGAGCTTTGCCAATCAGGCATCGGCAAAGGCGCGCGAAGCCGCGACCAAGGGCAAGGACAAGGCGGCCGAAACCGTCGGCAGCCTTGCCAAGATGCTCGAGGATAGCGCCGACACGGTGGATTCGAAATTCGGCAAGCAATATGGCGATTATGCCCGCTCCGCCGCGACCACGGTGGCCGGACTTGCCTCGTCCCTCGATCAGAAGGATCTCGACGAACTGGCTGGCGCGACCCGCGATTTCGTGAAGAAGAGCCCGGCGGTCGCCGTCGGCGCGGCGGCGGTGATCGGTTTCGTGCTGGCCCGTATGCTCAAGGGCGGGTCGAGCAACGACTGATCGCCCCTTGCCCGCACAGAAACCGACCCCACCTCCGACCTCTGCATCGGCGTCCGATCCGCACGGCTTCGGCGGCGTCAGCCACGGCTATGCGCCCGACGGGCCGCCCAGCACGCCGCCGCCGGTGCCGCTCGAAGATATCGTCCGCGATCTTGTCGACGATGCCAAGCAAACGGTGCAGACCGAACTGGCGCTGCTCGAAGCGCGCGGCGCGCTGGCCTCGCACGGGGTCAAATGGGCGTCGGCGTGGGGCTTCGTCGCGGCCTGTTCGCTGCTTGTGGCGTTGCTCGCGGTTGCCTTCGGCGCGATCCTGGTGCTCGCGCCCCACGTCGGCCCGCTGCTCGCGACGTTGATCGTGGTCGCGGCGCTCATCGGGCTCGCGGGTTTCGCCGGCTGGCGTGCGAAGCGAAGTGCGGGCGATGTGAAGCTTGCCCTGCGCAGCGACCTGTCGCCGCAAGGGAGTGACGATTGATGTCCGCCGCCCGCAACCGCCTCGTCAACGCGCTACGCCGGTCAATGCTGCAGCGCGCGGCTTTGCGGCGCCAAGCCGACACCGCGCGCGCGGCCTTCAAACCGCGCGCGCTCATCGATCGCGGCAAATATCGCTTGCAGGCAAAGGTCGACGACACCGCGCAGGCGGTCCGTGACGAATTTCGCAGCAACCGCCTGCCCATCGCGCTGGCCGCCGCCGCCGGGACGCTGTGGTTGCTGCGCGAGCCGATCAAGGAGCATGCCCCCCGCATCGCGCGGCGCGTCAGGGAGCTGGCGAGCAACCTCGCCGACCGGCTGCGCCCCGACAGTGCGGACGGGTCCGAAGATATCGAACAAATGGAGGAAGACGATGAAGCCCTTCGGTGAAACCGCGCGCGACGCGCAGGCAAAAGCGAGTGAACTTGCGGAGAAAACCGCCGAAAATGCGCGTGCCACCGCCGAGGCGGCCAAGGCACGCATCCAGGAAGGCTATGGCCGCGCCCGCGCCGCGTCGAGCGAGCTTGCCGCAAAGGGACGCGAACAGGCCGATGCCGCGCGCGAAGCCGCCGGCCACGCCTATGAAAAGGGCAAGGCGCAGGCGACCCGCGCCAACGGCAAGCTCAAGGACATCGCGAAGGACCAACCGCTGACGCTGCTCGCAGGTGCCGCCGCGATCGGCGCGCTGCTCGGTTCGCTGCTTCCGAAGGGTCGCAAATCCGACTAAAGCCTATGCCGGGCCTACTTGCCCGGACGGCGCGGTGCTGTTAGGGGCCTCGGCCTCTCCCTTCCCCACGCCGTAGCGGCAAGGAACCTGAAAATGAGCAAACTGCATCTGGTGTTCGGCGGGCGCGTCAGCGATCCGCAGGGCCTCGATTTCGTCGACCTGTCGAACCTCGACGTCGTGGGCCTGTTTCCCGATTACAAGTCGGCCGAAAAGGCATGGCGCGCCGCCGCGCAGCGCACGGTCGACGATGCCGAGATGAAATATGTCGTCGTCCACCTGCACAAGCTCTTGCAGCCCGACGCGGAATAAGCGCCGACAGGCGAATGGCCCGCGTCGCCCCCGCAAACCCGGGGACGACGACCGATCAACGGAAATTGTCGGCGTAAGCTTGGATCTTGAGCGTGCGCACCGGGGTCGGCATCACTTCGACCTCGATCCCGTTTTTCGCCGCATAGGCGACGGCTTCGTCGCGCGTCGCGAAGCTCAGGCGAAGCTGCCGCTGCGTATCGCCGCTGCCCGCCCAACCCATCAGCGGATCGGCCTTGCGCGCTTCGGCGGGCGCATATTCCAGGAACCAGCGCTGGGTGCCGGCACGGCCCGACTGCATCGCATTCTTCGGCTTCTGGAAAATACGCGCTTTCATAGGAGAGTCCCTGACTGGATTGCTATGCCGTCGCCTTAGCGGCTCTGTCGCGCCGCGAAAAGGGGGCTATTGCGCATCGCGCCGCGCCTGCGCCGCCTTGGTGAGCAACGTCGGGCGTGCCGTCGCCGGATCGTCGGGCCAGCTATGCTTGGGATAGCGGCCGCGCATTTCCTTCGCGACCTCGCGCCAGCTTCCGCTCCAGAACGACGCGATGTCGTGGCTCGTCTGGATCGGACGGTGCGCGGGCGAGGTTAGCGCCAGGACAAGCGGTATCGGCGGATCGCCGACGGTCGGATGGCGCGCCAGCCCGTACATTTCCTGCACCCGCACGCTGACCGTCGGGCCGCCCTCGGCGCCATAATCGATCGCATGACGGCTGCCGGCAGGGGTGGTGTAATCGGCGGGAGCGAGCTTTTCGAGCAATTGCCGCGCCGGCCAGTCGAGCAACCCCATCAGCGCATCGGTAAGCCGGCGATCGCCAATATCGCGCAGCCCGCGCGCGCCATCGAGCAACGGTTCAAGCCACAGGTCGAGGCTGTCGGCGAGCGCGCCCGTCGACAACGCGTCGAGCCCGGCAAAGGACGCGCGCTGGCGCAGCGCCTGCGCCGCGAACCCCCAGCCGATCAGCCCCAGCCCTTTGTCGCGAACCGCGGCAAGCCGGACCGCCACATCATCCTCCGCGCCCGCATCGCGCCCGGCCTTGCCGCTTGACAGCGCGATCGCGCCCAGTCTCCGCTCGCGCCGGTGATCGACGCGGTCGTTCGCGGCGTCATAGACGCTGGCGCTCTGCTGGACGATGCGATCAGCGAAGATCGCCTCGACCTCGGCCGCCGCGATCGGCGCAGCGGCGAGGATGCGGACGCCGGCGGCATGGCCCTGCGCATCGGCGATGGCGAGCCATTCGGCATTGGCGAGCGGGTCGACGGGATCGATCTTGTAGGCCCGTCCCCCGACGCTGAGATATTCGCCGCGCTGGCCGGCGCGCTGGCGCGCAACGCGGTCGGGCCAGGCGGTGGCGATCCAGCCGCCGATCGAGCGTGTTTCGTCCGTTCGCGGGCCGGACGCCAATCGCCCGCCAACCCCGGCGAGCCGTCGCGCGAGCCGCCGCGCACCCTCGGCACGCTCGCCCCTGACGCCGCGCCAGCGCCCCAGCCGTGCCTCGACATCGGCGCCGCGGCCGCCAAGGCCCGGCTCGGTCAGCAGGACCGCCAGTTCCCCTGCCAGATCGCCCTCGCCCGCCCCCGCCGCGTCGAGCAGCATATGCGCGAGCGGGACCGGCAGCGGCACCGCCGCGAGCGCCTTGCCATGCTCGGTAATCCGTCCATCGTCGCCCAGCGCACCGATCGCCTGCAACCGCGCCTTCGCCTCGGCGATGGCGGAGGGCGATGGCGGGTCGAGCCAGCCGAGTTGGCGCGGGTCGACGATCCCCCAACTCGCGCAGTCGAGCACCACGGGCATCAGGTCGTTTTCGTGAATTTCAGGTGGGTCGAAGGGCGGCATCCCGGCGGTCGCCGCCGCCTCCCACAGCCGGTAGGCAACCCCCGGCCCCTGCCGCGCCGCGCGTCCCGCGCGCTGCGTCGCCGACGCCTGACTCGCGCGTTCGGTGACCAGTCGCGCGATACCCGCCGCCTTGTCGAAGCGCGGACGCCGCGACAGGCCGGCATCGATCACGATTCGCACCCCGTCGATGGTCAGGCTGGTTTCAGCAATGCTCGTCGCGAGGATCAGCTTGCGCGCGCCGCCGGGGTCGCGGACCAGCGCTTTGCGCTGCATCGCGGGGTCGATCTGCCCATGAAGGCGATGAACCACGAGTGGCAGACCCGCCGCCTCGACCGCCGCCGCTGCGCGCTCGATGTCGGCGGCGCCGGGCAGAAAGGCGAGCATGTCGCCTTCCTTCTCGTCGGCCAGCGCCTGACGCACCGCCGCAAGCACGCTCGCTTCCAGCCGATCCTCGGCGCGGCGCCCGATATGGCGCAGATCGAGCGGCCAGCTCTTGCCTTCGCTCTTGACCACCGGCGCATCGCCGAGCAGCGCCCCGAAGCGCGCGCCGTCGAGCGTTGCCGACATTGCCACGAGCCGCAGATCGTCGCGCAGCCCCTGTTGCGCATCGATTGCGAGCGCGAGCGCGAAATCGCCGTCGAGGCTGCGTTCGTGCACTTCGTCGAACAACACCGCCGACACGCCTTGCAGTTCAGGATCGGCAAGAATGCGGTTGCGGAACAGACCCGGCGTCATCACCAGAAGGCGCGTCGCCGCAGACTGCTTGCTGTCGAGGCGCGTCGCATAGCCGACCGTCCCGCCGACCGCTTCGCCCATTTCCTCGGCAATGCGCTCGGCCGCCGCCCGCGCCGCGAGGCGCCGTGGCGAGAGCAGCCACACCGCGCCCTTGCACCATGGCTCGCGCAGCAGGGCCGGCGCGACGCGCGTCGTTTTGCCCGCGCCCGGCGGCGCGACGACGACGGCGTTGGGCTTCAAGAGCAGCGCCGCCATGATGTCGGGCAGCACCGCGTCGATGGGCAGGAAGGGCCCGGCGGTCGTCATCGCCGCGTCAATAGGCGCGGGCGACCGCAAAGGCGACGGCTTCGGTCAGCGCCGCCTTGGCCTGGCTGCTGCGAAAGCCCCCGATGGCATCGACCGCGCGCTGACCATAATGCCGCGCGCGCGCCAGCGTGTCGGCGATCGTGTCGTGCTTGAGCAGCAGCGAGGTCGCATAGGCGAGATCGTCGTCCGAAGCGCGGTGGCCGACGATAGCCTGCTTCCAGAATTCACGTTCTTCGGCGCTGCCGCGCGCGTAAGCGAGGATGACCGGCAGGGTGACCTTGCCGTCGCGGAAATCGTCGCCGACGCCCTTGCCCATCGTTTCGGCGTCCGAAACATAGTCGATCGCATCGTCGACGAGTTGGAAGGCGATGCCCAGATTGCGGCCGTATGCGTCGAGCGCTGCCTCGGTCGCCTCGTCGCGCTCGGCAACGACCGCGGCGATCTTGCACGCGCTGGCAAACAGTTCGGCGGTCTTGGCGTTGATGATCGCGAGATATTGGTCCTCGCTGGTTTCGACACGGCGCTGCGCCGAAAGCTGGTTCACTTCGCCTTCCGCGATCACCGCCGAAGCATGGCTGAGGATCTTGAGCACCTTGAGCGAGCCGTCCTCGACCATCAGTTCGAACGAACGCGCAAACAGGAAATCGCCGACGAGCACCGACGCGCTGTTGCCCCAGATGATATTCGCGGTCTTGCGCCCGCGGCGCAGGTCCGATCCGTCGACGACATCGTCGTGGAGCAGGGTCGCGGTATGGATGAATTCGACCGCGGCGGCGAGCTTGCAATGGCGGCGCCCGGGATAGTCGAGCAACTGCGCGCAGGCGAGCGTCAGCATCGGGCGCATCCGCTTGCCACCGCCCGCGATCAGATGGCCGGCGAGTTCGGGAATGAGCGGAATTTCGGACTGCATTCGGTCGAGGATGACCGAATTCACCTCGTTCATGTCGGCGGCGACAAGCGCCATCATCGGATCGAGCGAGGGCGGACGGTCGCCGTGGAGCTGATGGATTTCGGCAGTCATGACACGGGCTGCCTTGGCCGTGCGCCTGCAATTTTGCAACGACTTTCGGCTTGCCACCCGCCCCCCGCCGGTGCCAAGCGTGCCCGACGCAAGAGGAGCCGCGCATGGACGATCAACTCAGCCGCTACCGCCAGAGCATCGACAATATCGACGCGGCGCTCGTCTACATGCTCGCCGAACGGTTCAAGGTGACGAAGGCGGTCGGCGAACTCAAGGCGAAGATCGACCTGCCCCCCGCCGACCCCGACCGCGAGGCACGGCAGGTCGAACGGCTGCGCGCGCTGGCGCGCGAGGCCGACCTCGATCCCGAATTCAGCGAGAAATTCCTGCGCTTCATCATCGACGAGGTGATCCGCCACCACGAACATCTGAAGCGGGAGGCCGGCGCATGACCGCGGCGCACCCCGTCTTCGCCAAATGGCCGGCCCGGCATCCCGAGCGGTTGCAGCTTTTCACCGCGCCGACCCCGAACGGGGTCAAGCCCAGCATCATGCTCGAGGAATGCGGCCTGCCCTATGAAGCGCATCGTATCGACATCATGGCCAACGAAAGCCATGACCCGGCCTTTCTGGCGCTCAATCAGAATGGCAAGATTCCCGCGATCTACGATCCCGACGGACCGAACGGCACCCCGCTGGCGCTGTTCGAATCGGGGGCGATCCTGATCTATCTCGCCGACAAGACCGGCCAGTTCCTGCCCGCCGAGGCGGGCCGGCGTTACGAAGCGATCCAGTGGGTGATGTGGCAGATGGGCGGCATGGGACCGATGTTCGGCCAGCTCGGCTTCTTCCACAAATTCGCCGGCCGCGATTATGAGGACAAGCGCCCGCGCGATCGTTACGCGGCGGAATCGGCGCGGTTGCTCGGCGTCCTCGACGCGCGGCTCGATGGGCGGGACTGGGTGATGGACGCCGATTACAGCATCGCCGATATCGCGATGCTCGGCTGGGTGCGCAACCTGATCGGTTTCTATGATGCGGCCGATATCGTCGGTTTCGATCGCTTCAAACATGTGCAGGCATGGCTCGACCGCGGCCTTGCGCGCCCGGCCGTCCAGCGCGGGCTGGAGGTCGGCGCGAGCTGATAGCGGCGCAGGCGGCACCCGGCCTAAACCCTGAAGGATAAAGAAAAAGCCCCGCCGGATCGCTCCGGCGGGGCTTTTCTTCGGTGGCGTATCTGCAGCCCCAGGGCGCGAGGACTTAGTCCTCGTCGCTCTGGATCAGATAATCGCCGGCATCGGCGTCGGTGCCGTGGGTTTCCCCTTCGACCGCGCCGAGCGGATCGTCGCCCATCGCCGCTTCGGGGCCCTGCGCCAGTTCGGCGGCATGCTCTTCGGCCGCGGTTTGCGGCGCGATGAGATGCGCTTCATTGGCGGCGCGCATGGCGGCACGCAGCGCCGCGTCCTTCGACGAGGCGGTGACGCGGATGCGGTTCATTGCCGCGCCGGTACCCGCCGGGATAAGGCGGCCGACGATGACGTTTTCCTTGAGGCCCATCAGCGAGTCGACCTTGCCCTGCACCGATGCTTCGGTGAGGACGCGGGTCGTTTCCTGGAACGATGCCGCCGAGACGAAGCTGCGCGTCTGCAGGCTCGCCTTGGTGATGCCCAGGAGAACCGGGCGCCCTTCGGCGGGCTTGCCGTTCTTCGGCAGCTTGGCGTTATATTCCATCATCTCCAGATAATCGAGCTGTTCGCCCGGCAGCAGCGTGGTGTCGCCGCCGTCGGTGATCTCGACCTTCTGCAGCATCTGGCGAACGATCACCTCGATGTGCTTGTCGTTGATCTTCACGCCCTGCAGTCGGTAGACTTCCTGGATTTCCGCGACGAGGAATTCGGCCAGCGCTTCGACACCCATCACGTCGAGGATGTCGTGCGGGTTCGGCGAGCCCGAGATCAGCGCGTCGCCGCGCTTCACATAGTCGCCTTCCTGCACTTCGAGCACCTTGGATTTCGGGATCAGATACTCGACCGCATCGCCCTCTTCCGGAACGATCGCGATCTTGCGCTTCGCCTTGTAATCCTTGACGAATTCGATACGGCCCGAAAGCTTTGCGATGACCGCATTGTCCTTCGGAATGCGCGCTTCGAACAGCTCGGCAACACGCGGCAGACCGCCGGTGATGTCGCGCGTCTTCGACGCTTCGCGGGTGACACGGGCCAGAACGTCGCCCGCCTTCACTTCCTGACCGTCTTCGACCGAGATCATCGTGCCGACCGCGAGCAGATAGCGCGCGGCTTCACCCGACGCATCGTCGAGCAGGGTCAGGCGCGGCTGAAGGTCTTCCTTCTTGCCGCGACCGGTGGTGCGATATTCGATCACGACGCGCTGGGCGATACCCGTCGCTTCGTCGACCTGTTCGGTCAGCGTCTTGGCATCGACCAGATCCTGATATTTCACGATGCCGTTCTTTTCGGTGATGAGCGGCATGGTGAACGGATCCCATTCGGCAATCCGGTCGCCCTTCTTCACCTTCTCGCCGTTCTTGTGCATGATCTGCGCACCATAGGGCAGCTTGTGCGTCGCACGTTCGCGGCCTTCGCTGTCGATGACCGCGATTTCGCCCGAACGCGACAGCGCCAGACGGCGACCGCGCTGGTCGACGATCGTTTCCATGTCGCGATATTCGATCGTGCCGTCCGAAATCGCTTCAAGGTTCGACTGTTCGTTAACCTGCGCCGCACCGCCGATGTGGAAGGTCCGCATCGTCAGCTGCGTGCCCGGTTCACCGATCGACTGCGCCGCGATGACGCCGACCGCTTCGCCGATGTTCACCGGCGTACCGCGCGCAAGGTCGCGGCCGTAGCACTTGGCGCAGACGCCCAGGCTGGCTTCGCAGACCAGCGGCGAGCGGATCTTCACCGCCTGCACTTCGGCTTCCTCGATCTTGGCGACCGTGGGTTCGTCGAGCAGCGTGCCGACGGGGGCAATGACATTGCCGTCCTTGTCGACAACATCCTCGAGCGTCGTGCGGCCCAGGATGCGCTCGCCCAGCGAGGCGATCGTCGAACCGCCCTGGATGATCGCGCGCATTTCCATGCCGCGGGTCGTGCCGCAATCATCCTCGATGACAACGCAATCCTGCGAGACGTCGACCAGACGGCGGGTCAGGTAACCCGAGTTCGCCGTCTTGAGCGCGGTGTCGGCCAGACCCTTACGGGCACCGTGGGTCGAGTTGAAATACTCGAGAACGGTCAGGCCTTCCTTGAAGTTCGAGATGATCGGCGTTTCGATGATCTCGCCCGACGGCTTGGCCATAAGGCCGCGCATGCCGGCAAGCTGCTTCATCTGCGCCGGCGAACCACGCGCGCCCGAGTGCGCCATCATGTAGATCGAGTTGACCGGAGCAAGCCGGCCGTCGTCGAGCTTCGGCGTCGCCCGGATTTCGTCCATCATCGCGTTCGCGACCTTGTCGCCGCACTGCGACCAGGCGTCGATCGCCTTGTTGTACTTTTCCTGCTGCGTGATCAGGCCGTCCTGATACTGCTGCTCGAAATCCTTCACCAGCGCGCGGGTCTCGTCGACCAGCTTTTCCTTGGCGTCGGGGATGATCATGTCGTCCTTGCCGAACGAGATGCCGGCACGGAACGCGTGGCGGAAGCCCAGCGCCATGATCGCGTCGGCGAACAGCACCGTCTCCTTCTGGCCGGTGTGACGATAGACCTGGTCGATCACGTCGCCGATTTCCTTCTTGGTCAGAAGGCGGTTGACGACGTCGAAGGGCACGGTGTGCGACTTCGGCAGGCATTCGCCGATCAGCATGCGGCCCGGCGTCGTTTCGAAGCGGCGCAGATATTCATTGCCGGCTTCGTCGGTCTGCGGAACGCGGCTGGTGATCTTCGAGTGCAGCGTGACCGCGCCCGTGTAGAGCGCCTGGTGCACTTCGGCCATGTCGGCCAGCAGCATCCCCTCGCCCGGTTCGCCTTCGCGTTCCATCGACAGATAATAGAGGCCGAGGACCATGTCCTGCGACGGAACGATGATCGGCTTGCCGTTCGCGGGGCTGAGGATGTTGTTGGTCGACATCATCAGCACGCGCGCTTCCAGCTGCGCTTCGAGGCTCAGCGGGACGTGCACGGCCATCTGGTCGCCGTCGAAGTCGGCGTTGAACGCGGCGCAGACCAGCGGGTGAAGCTGGATCGCCTTGCCCTCGATCAGCACCGGTTCGAACGCCTGGATGCCGAGGCGGTGGAGCGTCGGGGCGCGGTTCAAGAGGACCGGGTGCTCGCGAATGACTTCGTCGAGGATGTCCCAGACTTCCTTGCGTTCCTTTTCGACCCACTTCTTCGCCTGCTTGAGGGTCATCGACAGACCCTTGGCGTCGAGGCGCGCATAGATGAACGGCTTGAACAGTTCGAGCGCCATCTTCTTCGGCAGGCCGCACTGGTGCAGCTTGAGTTCCGGACCGGTCACAATGACCGAACGGCCCGAATAGTCGACGCGCTTGCCGAGCAGGTTCTGACGGAAGCGGCCCTGCTTGCCCTTGAGCATGTCGCTGAGCGACTTCAGCGGACGCTTGTTGGCACCGGTGATCGTACGGCCGCGGCGGCCGTTGTCGAACAGCGCGTCGACGGCTTCCTGCAGCATGCGCTTTTCGTTGCGGACGATGATGTCCGGCGCACGCAGCTCCATCAGGCGCTTCAGACGGTTGTTACGGTTGATGACGCGGCGATACAGGTCGTTGAGATCCGACGTCGCGAAGCGGCCGCCGTCGAGCGGCACCAGCGGGCGCAGTTCGGGCGGGATGACCGGAATGACTTCGAGGATCATCCACTCGGGACGGTTGCCCGATTCGATGAAGCTTTCGACGACTTTCAGACGCTTGATGATCTTCTTGGGCTTCAGCTCCGACTTGGTCGTCGCCAGCTCTTCCATCAGATCGACGCGTTCCTGTTCGAGGTCGAGCCCTTCGAGGAGCACGCGGATCGCCTCGGCGCCGATGCCGGCCGAGAAGGCGTCCTCGCCATATTCGTCCTGCGCGTCGAGCAGTTCGTCCTCGGTCAGAAGCTGGAACTTCTCGAGCGGCGTCAGGCCGGGTTCGAGAACGATATAGGCTTCGAAATAGAGGACGCGCTCAAGCTGCTTGAGCTGCATGTCGAGCAGCAGGCCGATGCGCGAGGGCAGCGACTTCAGGAACCAGATGTGCGCGACGGGCGCGGCGAGCTCGATATGGCCCATGCGTTCGCGGCGGACCTTGGTCACCGTAACTTCGACACCGCATTTTTCGCAGACGATGCCCTTGTATTTCATGCGCTTGTACTTGCCGCACAGGCATTCATAATCCTTGATCGGACCGAAGATGCGCGCGCAGAACAGGCCGTCGCGTTCGGGCTTGAACGTGCGGTAGTTGATCGTTTCGGGCTTCTTGATTTCGCCGAACGACCACGAGCGGATGCGCTCCGGGCTCGCGATGCCGATCTTGATCATGTCGAAGGTTTCGGGCTTCGCGACCGGGTTCATGAAGTTGGTAATCTGGTTCATATTCTAGCTCCACTCTTCCCCCTCCACCGCCGGCGGAAGGGGGTGAGGAAAATCATTCGGCGGCTTCGGGAAGAGCGTCCGGACCATCTTTGTCGTCTTCGTCCGAATAGGACGACAATTCGACGTTGAGGCCCAGCGAGCGCATTTCCTTGACGAGCACGTTGAAGCTTTCGGGAATGCCGGCCTCGAAGGTGTCGTCGCCCTTGACAATCGCTTCGTAAACCTTGGTGCGGCCGATCACGTCGTCCGACTTCACCGTCAGCATTTCCTGCAGCGTGTAGGCGGCGCCATAAGCCTGGAGCGCCCACACTTCCATTTCACCGAAGCGCTGGCCGCCGAACTGCGCCTTACCGCCCAGCGGCTGCTGGGTGACGAGGCTGTACGGCCCGATCGAGCGCGCGTGGATCTTGTCGTCGACAAGGTGATGGAGCTTCAGGATATACATATATCCCACCGTCACCTTGCGGTCGAAACGATCGCCCGTGCGGCCGTCGTATAGATCGACCTGACCCGACCGGTCGAGACCGGCGCGTTCGAGCATCGTCGACACATCGCCTTCGCGCGCGCCGTCGAACACCGGCGTCGCGAACGGAATACCGAGCGACAGGTGGCCCGCCATCTCGACAATCTGATCATTGCTGCGACCCTTGATGTCGTCGGCATAATCGTCGCCATAGGCGGTGAGCAGCGCCTCACGTACCGCTTCGGGCGGCGCGCCCGCTTCGGGGTTCGGGTTTGCCGCACGCCAATCTTCGAGCGCCGCGGTAATCTGGCGGCCGAAACCGCGCGATGCCCAGCCGAGGTGCGTTTCGAGGATCTGACCGACGTTCATACGCGACGGCACGCCCAGCGGGTTAAGCACCACGTCGACATGCGTGCCGTCTTCGAGGAACGGCATGTCCTCGATCGGCAGGATGCGGCTGATGATACCCTTGTTCCCGTGACGGCCGGCCATCTTGTCGCCCGACTGCAGCTTGCGCTTGATGGCAACGAAGACCTTGACCATCTTGAGCACGCCCGGCGCGAGTTCGTCGCCGCGCTGCAGCTTTTCGACGCGGTCTTCATACTTCGCGTTGATCCGCTTGATCGCGTCGTCATACTGCGCCTTGATCGCTTCGAGAGCGGCCTGCGCCTTGTCGTCGACGACCGCGAGCTTCCACCAGTCGCCGCGATCGAGTTCGGCGAGCTGATCTTCGGTCAGCACGTCGCCCTTCTTCATGCCCTTGGGCACTGCGCTGGTGGCCTGGCCGACCAGCAGTTCCTTGAGGCTAGAGAAGGTCGCGCGGTTGAGGATCGCGCGCTCGTCGTCGGCGTCCTGCTTCAGACGCTCGATTTCCTCGCGTTCGATCGCGATCGCGCGTTCGTCCTTGTCGATGCCGTGACGGTTGAAGACGCGGACTTCGACGACGGTACCCGACACGCCAGGCGGCAGGCGGAGCGAGGTGTCGCGCACGTCGCTGGCCTTTTCGCCGAAGATGGCGCGCAGCAGCTTCTCTTCCGGCGTCATCGGGCTTTCGCCCTTCGGCGTGATCTTGCCGACCAGGATGTCGCCCGGGCCGACTTCGGCGCCGATGTAGACGATGCCCGCTTCGTCGAGGTTGCGGAGCGCTTCTTCGCCGACGTTCGGAATGTCGCGCGTGATGTCCTCCGGCCCGAGGCGCGTGTCGCGGGCGGTGACTTCGAATTCCTCGATGTGGATCGAGGTGAAGACGTCGTCCTTCACGATGCGTTCGGAAATGAGGATCGAGTCCTCATAATTGTAGCCGTTCCACGGCATGAACGCGACGAGCACATTCTTGCCGAGCGCCAGTTCGCCAAGCTCGGTCGACGGACCGTCGGCGATGATGTCGCCGGTGCGGATCACGTCGCCCACCTTCACCAGCGGACGCTGGTTGATGCAGGTGTTCTGGTTCGACCGCTGGAACTTCTGGAGGCGATAGATGTCGACGCCCGACTTGCCGGGTTCGACAAGGTCGGTCGCACGGATGACGATACGCGTCGCATCGACCTGGTCAATGATGCCGCCGCGGCGTGCCGCGATGGCCGCGCCCGAATCGCGTGCGACGGTGCCTTCCATGCCGGTACCGACGACGGGCGCTTCGGCCCGCAGCAACGGCACGGCCTGACGCTGCATGTTCGATCCCATCAGCGCGCGGTTGGCGTCATCGTTTTCCAGGAACGGAATGAGCGAGGCCGCAACCGAAACGAGCTGCTTCGGCGACACGTCCATCAGCGTGATCTGTTCGCGCGGCGCCATCAGGAATTCGCCGGCTTCACGCGCCGAGATCAGCTCCTCGACGAAGCTGCCGTCGGGGTTGAGATCGGCGTTCGCCTGCGCGACCGTGTGCTTCGATTCCTCCATCGCCGACAGATAGACGACTTCGCTAGTCACCTTGCCGTCGACGACGCGGCGGTACGGGGTTTCGATGAAGCCATATTTGTTGACGCGCGCGAAGGTCGCGAGGCTGTTGATCAGACCGATGTTCGGGCCTTCCGGCGTTTCGATCGGGCAGATACGGCCATAGTGCGTCGGATGGACGTCGCGGACTTCGAAGCCCGCGCGTTCGCGGGTCAGACCGCCCGGCCCGAGCGCCGAGACGCGGCGCTTGTGGGTGACTTCCGACAGCGGGTTGGTCTGGTCCATGAACTGCGAAAGCTGCGACGAGCCGAAGAATTCGCGCACCGCAGCAACCGCCGGCTTCGCGTTGATCAGATCGTTCGGCATCACGGTCGAGACGTCGACCGACGACATGCGCTCCTTGACCGCACGCTCCATGCGCAGCAGGCCGACGCGATACTGGTTTTCGAGCAGTTCGCCGACCGAACGGACGCGGCGGTTGCCGAGATTGTCGATATCGTCGATCTCGCCCTTGCCGTCCTTCAGATTCACCAGTTCCTTGACCACGGCGAGAATATCCTCGCTGCGCAGCGTCGTCACCGTGTCCTCTGCGTCGAGGCCGAGGCGCATGTTGAGCTTGACGCGGCCCACCGCCGACAGGTCATAGCGTTCGGGATCGAAAAAGAGGCCCGCGAACAGCGCGTCGGCGGTTTCGCGCGTCGGCGGTTCGCCGGGGCGCATGACGCGATAGATGTCGCTCAGCGCCTGATCGCGATCCTCGGCCTTGTCGGCCTTCAGCGTGTTGCGGATCCACGGACCGGTGTTGTTGTGGTCGATGTCGAGCAGCACCAGCTTGTCGATGCCGGCGGCGTCCATCTTTTCCAGATTTTCCGCGGTCACTTCGTCACCGGCTTCGATGTAGATCTCGCCGGTCGATTCATTGATCAGGTCATAGGCGCTGTAACGGCCGAAGATTTCCTCGGTCGGGATCAGCAGCGTTTCAAGACCGTCCTTCGCCGCCTTGTTGGCGAGGCGCGGGCTGATCTTGTGCCCAGCGGCGAACACGACTTCGCCGGTCTTGGCGTCCACGATATCGAACGCCGGCTTCGCGCCGCGCCAGTTTTCGAGGACGAACGGAATCTTCCAGCCATCGGCCGCACGTTCGAAGATCATGCGGTCGTAGAAGAAGTTCAGGATTTCTTCGCCCGACATGCCCAGCGCATACAGCAGGCTGGTCACCGGAAGCTTGCGCTTGCGGTCGATACGGACGTTGACGATGTCCTTGGCGTCGAATTCGAAATCGAGCCACGAACCGCGATACGGAATGACGCGCGCGGCAAAGAGATATTTGCCCGACGAGTGGGTCTTGCCGCGGTCATGGTCGAACAGCACACCCGGCGAACGGTGCATCTGGCTGACGATGACACGCTCGGTGCCGTTGATGAAGAAGGTGCCGTTCTCGGTCATGAGCGGCATGTCGCCCATGTAGACGTCCTGCTCCTTGATATCGAGAACCGAACGCGTGTCGGTTTCGCTGTCGACTTCAAAGACGATCAGGCGCAGCGTAACCTTCATCGGCGCTGCATAGGTGATGCCGCGCTGACGGCATTCCTCGACGTCATATTTGGGCTCTTCGAGCTCGTAATGGACGAAGTCCAGCTCCGCGGTCCCGGCAAAGTCGCGGATCGGAAACACGCTGCGCAGCGTCTTTTCAAGGCCCGAGACGTAACCGACCGACGGATCGGAACGCAGGAACTGTTCATAGGATTCGCGCTGCACCTCGATGAGGTTGGGCATTTCCACGGCTTCGTGGATATTGCCGAACAGCTTGCGGATTCGCTTGGTTGCGGTTGCTTCGAGGGCCTTGCCCACCGACTTCGCCTTGGTCGCCATAAAGGATTGTCTCGCCTGTAAAAATTCGACTCGCGAGCGCGATAGAGACGCAAAAAAGCCGCAGGCAACCGTTGCCGGTTTACCGCAGCTTTCCAACGCATCTCGAAATCCCGACCGCCCTATTCGTGCCGCCTGCTGCGCAAAGTCAGGCCGCTTCCCGGACGGGAAGGTGTGAGGCGGATATAGGATCGGGGCCGGCCACTGTCAATTGGCGGCCCCCAATATAAGCTTTGCATCTGGCCCGCCGGCTCCATGACGTCGCCCCTCAGCGAATATTCCGTGCCGATTGCGCGCCGCGGCTCGCTTCGTCCCGGCTCTGCCACGGTTCGGCAGCTTTGGCATGGCCTTCGCGTCGCGGCATGCGTTCAAGGTCCATGTCAATCCGAAAACCACCAAGGAGAAAAGAAGCTATGCGCAAGATCGCAGGCATTGTCACGTCCCTCTCTCTCGGCCTCGCAATGGCCGCCGGCGCGCCGGCATTCGCGCAGAGCGCGCCCGCCGCGGCGCCGACCATCAACCTCGCGCCCGGCACCACGGTCTATGACTCGGCTGGCAAGGCGATCGGCCCGATTGCCAGTGTCGCCGACCCCAACGTCGTCATCACTGTCGATGGCAAGTCGGTCGCACTGCCCAAGACGTCGTTCATGGAAACCGACAAGGGCCCGGCGATCACGCTGACCCTCGAACAGCTCACTGCCTGGCTCGACCAGCAGGCCGCCGCCGCCACCGCGGCGCTGAACGCCGCGCTCGTCCCCGGCGCCGACATCCGCAGCGCCAAGGGCACCGCTATCGTTGGCAAGGTCAAGGTTGTCGAAGCCGACGCCGTCGTGCTGACGACCGCCGAAGGCGACATGCGCTTGCCGAAGTCGGCTTTCTTCCAGTCGCAGCAGGGTCTGGCCACGAGCTTCACCGCCGAGCAGTTTGCGGCGGCGATTGCCGAAGCCAAGGCTGCAGCGCAGCCCGCGGCGACCGCCGAAGCGGCAGCCGATCCCGCGCCCGCGGAAGCGACGGCAAAAGAAGCCAACTGATCGCAGCGCGATTGGTTAAAGGTGGGCGCGAGGGACATCCCTCGCGCCCTTCTTTTTATCTGCGGATCAGGCCGCCATGCGGAGCCGGTTGCGCCCCTCGCGCTTGGCGAGATAGAGCGCCTTGTCGGCGCGGTGGAGCAATTCCTCGACGCTGGTGTCGGCAGCATAGGCCGCGAGGCCGATGCTGATCGTGACATGCGCCGGCCCTTCGGCATCGACATCGGCCTTTTCGATCGATGCCCGAATGCGCTCGGCGACCAGTTCGGCCGACCGGGCGCTCGGCCCCTGAAAGATGCACACAAATTCCTCGCCGCCATAACGGCCGACAACATCTTCCTCGCGCAGCGTCGCCTTCGCGCGCTGCCCGACCCAGCGGATCACTTCGTCGCCCACCGCATGGCCGTGACGATCATTGATCTGCTTGAAATGATCGATGTCGAAAATCGCCACTGCGAGTTGCGTCCGGCCCTCGCCTGCCGCCAGCAAGGCGCGATTGAGCAGCGCGAGTGTCGAGCGCCGGTTGGGCAGCCCAGTGAGCATGTCGGTGTTCGCGGCTTCCTCGGCGATGCTGCGCGCGGCTTCCAGGCTGCGGGCATTTTCGACCGTTGCTGTGACATCCTGCACCGTACCGAAAATGCCGACGCTGCGCCCGCCGCGCCCGCGCTCGATCGAACCGTGCGATTTGACATAGCGTATCGCGCCGTCGGCGCGGATGATCCGTCCCTGATATTCGAAGGGTTCGCCGGTGCGCACCGCCTCTTCCAATATCGCCCTCACCGCGGGCTGATCCTCTTCGACATATTGCTCGACGCTGGTCGTCACGCTGACCGGCGCGCCGGGTTCCAGCCCGTGGATGCGATAGGTCTGGTCCGACCAGTGGATCGTCCAGCGCATCAGATCGACGCGCCAATGGCCCACTAGCGCAGCCGCTTCGGCCTGCACCAGCCAGCGATTGCTCTGCTCGAGCCGTTTGGCGAGCCGGCGCTGGACGACGAGCGATGCAGCGAGCGGCAGCGCGGTCGACTGAAGCGCGAGCAGATAGAATTGCAGGAAGAAGACCTGCTCCTTGACGCTGGCCTCCATCGCCGCGACCGGCCCGTGCCCCTGCCCGGTCAGCCAGGCCGCGATGCCGGCGATGATGAGCATGCCGGCCGCGGCGCCGAACGGACCGACGCGATAGGCGGCGACGATCACCGCGATGACCGGAAGGAATGTCGCCGGAAAGTGCGATTGTTCGAAGCTGACCGCGGTAATCAGCGCCGCAAGCGCGAGCACTGCGATCGCTTCGATCTTCATGCGCATGGTCGCATTGTCGAGCGCTTTCGACGCGACAAGCCGCGTCAGCATGATCAACGGCGGCGCCACGATCAGCATGCCGAGCGCCACGGTCGTCATCCACGAGAGGAAGAAGTCGAGGCCGATGCCGCCGAAAGCCAGCATCGTACCGCCCCCCGCGATCAAGGCACTGGCCATGCTGGCCACGATCACCGCAAGGCAGAAGCTGGCGACGGCGCGCGGCACCATGAACGAGAGGTCCTCGCCCTCGCGGCGGCGAACGATCCAGAAGGCGAGCCCCGCCTCGACCGAATTGGCGAGCGTGAAAATCGCCGCCATCAGGAAGGGCGCCCCGCTCAGCATGTTCGCGGCAAGGCTGGCCGCCGCTGCGGCGCCGATCGCCGCCGGTCGTGCGCGCCCCGGCATCAACAGCAGCAACGCCAGGAAATAGCCGCTCGGCGGCCAGATCGCGGCGATATTGTCCTCCCCCTTCGTCGCATGCAGCGACAGGCTGGCGAGCATGAAATAGCCAAGCGCCATCAGCAGCGACCAGAACGTCGCTTCTACTCGTGGGGGGAGTGTCCGCGTCATGCCCGTTATCTGGCAAAAACTGGAAAACAAATGGCTAACATCGCCACCTGTTTAGCCGGGAACGGGCGCGAAATCTCTGCAAATCATCGCGTTAGTCGAACCCGCCGAAAGTCATTGCGACGACCTGTTCGACCCGCGCTTCGTCCCATTCGATCCGGCGGTCGAGAATCAGCATTGCCAGCCCGTGCACCAATGACCAAGCGTGGAGCGCCGCGACGTCGGGCGCATCGAGCTGCGGCAGCGCCTGCGACACCCCGACGCGCAGCAAGTTGAAGGCAGTTTCGCCGCCATCGGTTCCCGCTTCGCGATAGCGTTCGGGCATCTGCCGGGTGAAGCTGAGCCGAAAGATTGCCGGGTCTTCGTGCGCAAAGCGGACATAGGCGACACCAGTTGCAAGAAAGCCGGCCTTGCCGCCGCCCGCCTTGAGCCATGCCTGCGCCTGCAACGCCCCCAGCCGCCGCAGCCCTTCATCGGCCAGCGCATCAAGCAACGCCTCCTTGTCGGGGAAATGCCGGTAAAGCGCGGTCGCGCTGACGCCGACGTCGCGCGCCAGCGCGCGCAGGCCGAGTTCCGCATCGTCGCCCTCGGTCAGCCGCTTCATCCCGGCGGCGATCACCGCAGCGCGCAGGTCGCCATGATGATAGCCCTTGCCACGCGGCGTCGCCACCGCATCGACATTTTCCATGTTGACACTGTTATCTTCGTCGATCATGTTTGCACTGTAAACATCGCGAGTCGGTCGCGCAAGCGAAAGGAGAAGGGCATGGCGAGCAATATGGAAACGCTGATCCGCGGCGCGGTCACCAAGGGTATCGGCAAGGTCGCCGATTTCAACCGCAAGCGCCTGCCCCGCCCCACCGAAGCGCATCCCTATCTGACCGGCATCCACAAACCGATGACCGAGGAATTGACGATCGAGGCCCTGCGCGTCGACGGGGACATTCCCGCGGCGCTTTCGGGGCGTTATCTGCGCAATGGCCCCAACCCGGCTCTCCCCCCCGATCCCGCGAGCTACCACTGGTTCACGGGCGCCGGCATGGTCCACGGGCTGCGCATCGGCGACGGCCAGGCGCACTGGTATCGCAACCGCTGGGTGCGCGGGACCGAGGCATGCGCAAAGCTCGGCGAGCCGATCCCCCCCGGCCCGCGCACCGACGGCTTCGATGCCCCCAACACCAATGTCGTCGGATTGGCGGGACGTACCTTTGCGATCGTCGAGGCGGGCGGCAAGCCCGTCGAACTCGACGATCAACTCATGACGATCGCCCACAACCCCTTCGACGGCACCCTCGCTGGCCCTTACACGGCGCACCCGCATCATGACCCGCTCACCGGCGAGACGCATGCGATCACCTACCGCGGCGACGAAATGAACAAGGTCTGGCACGTCGTGCTCGACGACAAGGCGCAGGTGATCCGCGAAGAAGCGGTCGCAGTGAGCGACGGTCCGTCGATTCACGACTGCGCTATCACCGAACATTACGTGCTGGTGTTCGATCTGCCCGTCACCTTTTCGATGAAATCGCTGCTCGCCGGCTATCGCTTTCCCTATGCGTGGAACGAAGCCCATCCCGCGCGCGTCGGCCTCCTCCCCAGGAAAGGCCGTGGCGACGAGGTGGTGTGGGTGCCGGTCTATCCCTGCTATGTCTTTCACCCCGCCAATGCGTTCGAAACCACCGACGGCAAGGTGGTGGTCGATGTCGTCGCGCACGACACGATGTTCGCGCGCTCGAAGCGCGGCCCCGACAGCGAACGGTCGCGCATGGAACGCTGGACCATCGACCCGGTGGCGGGGACCACGACGCGCGCAGTTGTACACGATCATCCGCAGGAATTTCCGCGCTACGACGAACGGCTGACCACCCGCCCCTATCGCTATATCTACAGCGTCGCCATTCCGGGCGGTGACGCGGTCGAAATGGCGATCGCCGATACCCGGCTGTTCCGCCACGATCTGGAACGGGGCGTGACAGAGGCGCGTGATTTCGGCCCCGGCCGCCATCCCGGCGAGTTCGTCTTCGTCCCCCGCAGCGCCGCCGGGGCCGAAGATGACGGCTGGCTGATCGGCCTGGTGGTCGACATGACCAACGAGACGAGCGAGCTCGTCATCCTCAACGCCGACGATTTTACCGGCGCGCCGCAAGCGGTGATCCATCTGCCGCACCGGATCCCGCCCGGCTTTCACGGCAATTGGGTCGCTGACTGAGCCGCGGCGCGGCGGCCGGCCGCAACCCCGACTCGGTTCGCCGACGCGCCGAATCTTCGTCCAATCGCCGGGCCGCCACGGCTCGTCGTGAAAAGCGCTGTCATTTGGCAGCGCTTTTCACGCGCGGTCCGTTTTCCTTTCACTATGACGAAGAAGCTCCCCCTCCTCCGCCCTGCCACGAGCGCGATGGCCGCGTTCCTGGTCCTGTCCACCCCGGCCGCCTTTGCGCAGACCGCGCCGGCCGAAACCACGCCCCCCGCGATGGCGCCCGAACCCGTCGCGCCGCCGGTTGTGATGGTCCCGCCGGTCGCCGCACCGGCTCCGCAGACGACGCAGCCTGCGACGACCGCACCTGCGCCGGTCATCCGCGTGCCGCTCGACGTCGCGCCCCCCGCTACCGAAGCAACGCCGAAGGTGGCGGAACCGCAGGCCGAGGCGCGCCCCGCGCCGCGCGCCGAACGTCAGGCGAAAGCCGCACCGGCCGAGCGGACCAGCGAGCCCGCCGCAGCCCCGGCCAGCCCCGCAACCGAACCAGCCGCACCGGCTACCGCAGCCGCATCGACGCTCGCCGAAGATAGCGCACTGACGCCGCCGCTCGCGGCGCCGGTTGCCGAACCGGCAGATCCTGTGGTCGCGCAGCGCGCCGATGCGGGCGGCGACGCCTTCCCCTGGGAAATCGCAGGCGGTGCCGCAGCGCTGCTGCTCGCTGGCGGCGCAGCCTTCGCCTTGATGCGTCGCCGCCGCACCGATGGTGTCGCCGAGGAAACGCGCTACGAAGATGGGCCGGTCGCGGCCCCTGCGCCCGAAGCCTATCGCGCGCCTGTCATTACGGCGCCCCCCGCCAAGCCGCGTTCGGCGCCCGCATTCGCCACCGCGCCGCACGGCAGCATGGGCCGCCATGAGGCGCTGGCGATGGCCGGGCCGAGCGAAGACAATCCGTTCCTGACGCTCAAGAAGCGGCTGAAGCGTGCGCGCTTCTATGATCGCCGCGAACGGATGGATTATGATGCGCTGCTTGCCGGACAGAAGGACATGCGCCGTCAGCCCGCCAGCGCGTGGGATATCGCCCAGCGTCCCGAACCGGCCCCGGCGCAGCAGGACGTGCATCGTCCAGACACCCGCCCCGCGCGCCCGGGCCTGCGCCCCGGTTTCGCCAAGGGCTGAGCCAGAGGCTGACTAGCCGCGCGCGCCAAGTTTGTTCGTCGCGCAAGGAAAAAGGGCGGCGCCGCAAGGCACCGCCCTTTTTCTTGTCGCCATG
>Ga0209941_1001082_pt1 | contig 22101 bp, 14 predicted proteins | sample ThiBiot_300_plan_FD_183945 | JGI IMG/M metagenome (GOLD analysis project Ga0209941, IMG submission 183945) | Wastewater bioreactor microbial communities from Cape Town, South Africa - Thiocy_solids_1 (SPAdes) | ecosystem: Engineered > Bioremediation > Thiocyanate > Unclassified | place: South... | reverse complement strand
ATCTGAAACCGCTAAAACTACCGCACTTTAACCACCGATAATATTTCCTTTCGGCCATGAGTGAGACAATACTCCGGATAACGATCGTAAATTGACAACCGATGATATCACCAGGTATGCTTGTGAAATTTTTCCATAATTTTCACCGACGGCCCAATTACATGACTTATTCTTATTATGTACAGTAGAGTAATTTGATTCTTGACTACTGATTTGTTGCTGATATTTACTGATTTTAGGTTGTACTCACACAATATTTTTCGGAGTAGTCACGCTCCGAAAAAAATCACTGCCCATTCGTCCGATAAGGATTCCATCAGGCCGACATGGTCATCGTCACAAGTGATGGATACTGGCGATTATTCATGCTACAACCAGGTATATACTACTATCTGGAGTCATGATTGTACTTCACAGCCCACCTAGTATGTCATCGGGGTTTGATCACACCGAAAAAACTAAACTATTCGTCAATGATTAGCTCGTATGTTTCCCCAGAAAATTAAGGTTGCGCCATACCCCTATAACTTCGCCCAACGTGTGAGTGGCGTCGCTTCAGTGGAAACCGGTGATCTCGCTGGAATGGTTTGAAATCGGAGTCAAATTAGTGTTTTTCACCAGAACTTCAGACTCTCTTATGTAAGACTCAGGCACCATGACATAATTTCACAAACTCCACTAAATCCGATTTAAGACTCGTGGGAAAGAATGCCTAGCTATTACGTAGGAAACTGTGGCCCGAGCGCTCGTATATTAACATGGTCGGCTTTCCCCTGTTGCAAACCGGTAACATTTACGATAACACAGCACTTCAATTCTTACCGCCGAGAAGAATATAGTGTTCAGCTCATTCAAAGACAATTTGTAACAAGCAATGCTGTTGTTTTTGGAAATGTAGCCCTAGCTTTCAATAGCAATGTGTTAATATTGCATTTGCAATACTGCTTATAACCTGGCATTTGGCAAGTTCAGTATTGTATGTGGTGATGGTTTCCACGTGTATCCAGGCAACATCCAATACTATCGGATGATCAATAAGGGGCAATTGTATGCAGAAAACTCCCATATATATATAGCTCACACAAACTATCAACGGCGTACTTCTGAAGTTAAGTCTAATAATCATGATTCCATCTAGAGTTTTATTGAACGCTGCTAACAATTTTAAAGCAAAACCTCCAAAACCAGATAATACCATTCCTTATGCAATTGCTGGTTTAGCCGCTGTTGGTATCGGTTACTACTACTACACTAAGGAGGAACCCAAAAAGACCTCCACACCTGCTGTATAGTCGGTTTTCTGGCAATATAGTTAGCTAAATTCAAAGTTGTTTCGACCCATATTTTGTAGTTCGGTGCAGGTAACAACCCCCAATTTGAAGCACCTCGTAGAAATGTTGTTTCTGTCTTCCCCAGTTCTCTGCAAAAATTGCGATTGAGTTCATGCTCGAGAACGACGTGACTTCCGTTTTAGGCAGACTATACTATGTTACTCCATTTAGCTAGGAATGTGCATTTCGCATTAATAGTCTTAACTGAGAAAGTAACGTTTTGGTTTTGTCAATTCTATTTATGTCATTTATTCACCTTAAATGAGGATATCAACCGCATTGTTAATCAACTACGATGTTGCATACAGTTCCATTAAGTTACAAGGGTTTTAATATACAAACGTTTATTAATTAAATTTAAGCAGAAGCTTCAACTGGAGCTTCTTCCTTCTTTTCTTCAGTCTTGATGTAAGATTTGACAACTGGAGCTGGAATAACTTCATCTTCGTCTTTAGCTTCAGCAATCTTAACAGCATCTGGTAAAGCTCTTGGGCCCTTTCTGTTGGTAGCTGGGTCCTTCATGATCTTAACTTTGATACCTAAGACACCTTGTCTCATCAATAAATGTCTAATAGCAACATCAATGAAGTCTCTGGTTGGTTGACCGGAGTGGATCATGAAACCGTCAGAGTATTTTTGAGATTTGGCTCTAGCAGCTCTCAATTTACCGGAAATAACAACTTCAACACCCTTGGCACCAGCACCCATGGCGAATCTTAAGACACCGTAAGCGGCTCTTCTGATTGGTAAACCGTTCAATAATTTGGCTTTTAAGGCTTCGGCTTGGACAGCAGCAGATAAACCTCTTTCTTCGACTCTTTCAGCGTAGATGACAATACCTTCTGGTTGCAATTTGAATCTCTTGACAATTAAAGAGGTTAATTCGTGGATTCTTCTACCTTGTTCACCTAAGACACCTTGGGTGTTAGAAGCCTTGACAATAACTTCCAATTTGGTTGGGGTCTTTCTGACTTCAACACCAGCGTAACCTTGTTCGGCTAATTCTCTGGAGAAGAATTCATTTAATTCGGCGTAGAAAACCCCGTCAGCAACTAATTTTCTTTTCTTGGATAAGATAGTGGTGTTAGCCATTTTTAATGTCTTTGATTGAAAGAATATAAAATTTCACTATTGCAAAATGAAAAATTTTATGATAGCACTATGAAAAAAATCCTTCGCGACATTTGGTAAATGTCTCGATATGAAAATTATCGAGGGAAATGTCGTGTTTTAGGGTTATAGCCCTAACATCATTTTTTCCTGTATCAATTCTTGTGCTTATGCTTACTTGCTACCACCGTCGTGGTAACGTAGCACCAACGGTTTGGCTTGTCTGCCGCGGTGATCGTGGTGGTTACAACCTTTTTCACTATAATTTAGGGCCACCTACTTTATCTAACCGTAACCATCTTAATCATACACTGGTATATCATATCTTTTCATTATCTATTAAATTACATGTGTCTATAAACTTTCATTTGAACTGAATTGAATTTGTTTTTAAATATGACTTGAGAATAATCGTAATTATTTGCAATTAGAAGTTTTCTCCAACCCATTCTCTAGCAGACTTGAACAACATGATCCATGGTCCGTATTGGCCCCATTTTTCAGCTTGTTCCTTTGGATACCACGAGTTGGATTCCTTTCTACAAACTCTTTCTGGATGAGGCATCATTGCTAACACTCTACCGTTGGCTGAGGTAATACCAGCAATACCATTTGGAGAACCATTTGGATTGAATGGGTATTGTTCAGTACGTCTACCGTAGTTATCAACGTAGTTGATAACATCTTGGTTGAATGATGACAATCTATCACCTTCAAAGTTGGCTCTACCTTCTCCGTGAGCAACAGCGATTGGGAATCTAGATCCCTTCATGTTTTGTAAGAAGATACAGTTGTTCTTGTCACTAGAGTCGATTTCAACCATAACAAATCTGGCTTCATATTGTTCAGATAAGTTTCTTTCGAAAGTTGGCCAGTTGTCAGTACCTGGAATTAATTCAGCAATTCTGCTGAAGAATTGACACCCGTTACAGGCACCAAATGCGAAAGTATCAGTTCTGTCTTGGAAGAACTTTTTGAATTCTTCACGAGCTCTGTCGTTGAACAAGACAGATTTGGCCCAACCAGCACCAGCTCCTAAGACATCACCGTAAGAGAAACCACCACAAGCAGCAAGACCAACGAATTCATCCAAAGTAACTTTTCCAGCTAAGATATCTGACATGTGGACATCGTAGACATCGAAACCAGCTTGTTGGAAACACCAAGCCATTTCCGGTTGGGAGTTAACACCTTGTTCTCTCAAAATAGCAACTTTTGGTTTCTTTTCAGTAGAGTATTCCTTGGTTGCCAATGGTTCGAAAGTCAATTGGTAAGACAAACCTGGGTCTTCGTTATCCAAAATGGCATCAAATTCCTGTTTGGAAGAAACTGGATTGTCTCTCAATTTTTGGATGTGGTAAGAAGTCTTACTCCATAATTGTTGTAAAGTACCTCTACCATTGTTGTAAACCAAAGCACCATTGTGGTTAATTATGAAGCTTTGTTCACTGAAGTTTGGTTTACCAACAATACTGATGTATTCAGAAGAAACGTTGTTGGTTTCAAACACTTTAACAAACGCATCGTAGTCTTGTTGTTTGATTTGGAAAACGGCACCCAATTCTTCGTTGAACAATTCGGTGATCAAATCACCTTTGATGTCCAATTCAACACCACATCTTCCAGCAAATGCCATTTCAAGAACAGTGGTTAACAAACCACCATCAGACCTGTCATGGTAAGCTAAAACGTTGAAGCTCTTGTGCAAAACAACCAAAGATTGTAAGAAAGATTTCAACAATTCGTTGGAGTGAACACCTGGAGCAGCGTCACCAACTTGTTTGTAAACTTGTGCCAAAGCAGAACCACCAAGGGCCTTCTTAACGTTAGCAGCAAGATCAACAAGAACCAAAACGGATTCTTCCTTGACCAATTGTGGAGTCCAGGTGTTGGAAGTGTTGTCAACTGGAGCAAATGCAGTGATGTTCAATGACAATGGAGCAGTAACTTCTTTGTCATCCCACTTCATTTTCATCGACATGGAATCCTTACCGACTGGAATGGAAACACCCAAAGCTGGACACAAGTCCAAACCAATAGCTTGGACGGCTTCGTACAACTTAGCCCCTTCACCATCGTGAGAAGCTGGGGACATCCAGTTAGCAGAAAGTTTAACATGTTCCAAAGATGGAATATCAGCAGCGAAAACATTAAGTAACGATTCAGCAACTGCCATCTTGGCAGATGAACCGGCAGAAATCAAAGCCAAAGTTGGTTTTTCACCCATAGCCAAGGCTTCACCAGTACTCAAAATAGTTTCACCCAATGCGGTAGCAGTAACACCAACATCGGCTACAGGAACTTGCCATGGACCAACCATTTGGTCACGGTCGACCAACCCGGTGATGAATCTGTCACCAATTGTCACCAAGAAACTCTTGGAACCAACAGCTGGTAATTGTAAAACTCTTTCAATGGATTCGTCCAATTTCAAATCTTCAGTAGCAAATGGTTTCAATCTCAAGTCTTGAGTAATTGCGGTTCTGGACATTTTTGGTGGTTTACCGAACAAAATCGACATTTCCAAGTCAATTGGGGTAGATTTGAGTAAACTATCGGTTAAGATTAATCTTTGTTCTTCAGTAGCTTCACCAACAACGGCAAATGGAGCTCTTTCACGTTCACAAATCTTGGTGAAAAGATCCAAATCTTCAGGAGCAACACCTAAAACATATCTTTCTTGAGATTCGTTACACCAGATTTCCATAGGCGACATACCAGGTTCCAATGACAAGATTGATCTTAATTCGAACTTAGCACCCAAGTCGTTATCGTGAACCAATTCTGGTAAAGCGTTGGATAAACCACCAGCACCAACATCATGAATAGATTGAATTGGGTTTCCATCAGCACCTAAAGCAACACAGGTGTTGATAACTTCTTGTGCTCTTCTTTGGATTTCTGGGTTACCTCTTTGCACAGACGCAAAGTCCAAGTCGGCCGAACCTTCACCAGAAGTAATCGAGGAAGCGGCACCACCACCTAAACCAATCAACATACATTGTCCACCGAGAACAATCAATTTGGCACCAGGAGTAATCTTTTTGTTTTTCAATGCTAAATCTGGTCTGATGGCACCTAAACCACCAGCCAACATGATTGGTTTGTGGAATCCTCTGATTTCGGTTTTACCTTCATGGTTTTCAACTTCAGTGGTCAAAGTTCTGAAATAACCATTGATGGCTGGTCTACCGAATTCGTTGTTGAAAGCAGCAGAACCAATTGGTGCTTCGATCATAATGTCCAAAGCAGAAGCAATGTGGTTTGGCTTTCCTACGTCTCTTTCCCATGGTTGTGGTAAAGTAGGGATATTCAAATCAGAAACAGCAAATCCTGATAACCCAGCTTTGGACTTGGAACCTCTACCAACAGCACCTTCATCTCTAATTTCACCACCAGAACCAGTGGCAGCACCAGCAAATGGAGAAACAGCAGTAGGATGGTTGTGAGTTTCCACTTTAACTAAAGTTTGCACTTTTTCCTTGATGGATTTCCATTGTTTAGTGTCAAAGTCTGGGGCCCAAACGTACCCTTCAGGACCTTCAAACACGGCTGCATTATCAGAATAAGCAGAAACGGTATATTGTGGGTTTTTTTCGTGGGTGTTTCTGATCATTTTGAAAAGGGATTGGTCTTTTTTAACTCCATCAATAGTCCAGTCAGCATTGAAGATTTTATGACGACAATGTTCGGAGTTGACTTGAGCAAACATGAACAATTCAACATCAGTAGGGTTTCTCTTGATGACTGACTTGAAAGCGTTGGTCAAGTATTCGATTTCACCGGCATCCAAAGCTAATCCCAATTTCTTGTTAGCGTTGGCCAAGTTATCTGGTTGAGAAATGATATCAACAGTGACCAAAGGTTTTGGAGCATGGTGAGCAAACAAGTCATCGAATTTAGGCAAGTTGTCGTTGATGTATAACTGTTGAGTCATTCTGTCGAACACAGACGACAAAACGATGGAGAAATCTGGAACTTCCACTGATGGTTTGAACTGGATCAATACAGACAACCCTCTTTCAATTCTTTCGATTTGGTCATTTAACCCACAAATGTGAGCAATATCGGTAGCTTTGGAAGACCATGGAGAAATGGTGCCTGATCTTGGAAGAATTTGGATAAGATAAGTGTTTGGAGGAAGTTGAGCACCACCTTTAACGGCTTTGACTAACACTTTATTGAATTCACAGCTGGCGTCGAGAGCAGTGTCGTAAGTCAACAAAACATCGACCAAATGAGCTTGGGATTCAGTCAACTGTTTCAAACATGAAACGTAATGAACAAAACATGACGTTATGTCCACAACATTGGAAGCTCCCACTGCGGCTTCAATGTCATTGACTAAACTGGTGATTCTGAAATCGGATAATCCTTTGGGACCAGGTAAAACAAGAAAATCACTCATTGTCAGGTACAGACTCCCAAAAGACAACTGCTAGAATGTACTAGAATATACTAGACCTAGTATTAGAAGAAGAAATTTATCGAAATGATTTTTCTTTAAGGAAATGATGTAAAATAAATAGAGATGAGATAATGCACATAGTAATAATTAATTTCCTCCGAGTCAAATCATCGTCAGGTGGTGCGATGGCCGTGGTGGTGGGTGGGCTGTGGGCAGACTGGGGTGCGATGCGGCAGTAGCCACGGAGCCGGCTTTGATGTCCCACTGCCGCCCACTGCTGTTTCTGGTGTCTACTACTCTACTGGTACTCTACTGCAAAAATTATGTCTTATCGGTACTTATCTACAGTAACTCATTTTTGTACAAGACATTTCTGGACAAAGCGTGGGCAACAAGCAAGAGTTGTGTAGAATAACTAATCTGTATCTAATCCTTGTGAAACTGTAGCTGTTCTCTGTGTATGTGTGTTTAGGCTGGCAGTGGCCCATAGGCATTTTCTCATGCTTATCTACTTATTCTTGTGTATTACATGATTAACTGAAACCCAAGTTTTTGTTGTAACTTGTACGCAAAACCAAAGTGGCTCTGGCTGTTATATTGTTGTGCTCTGTGGCCCTACAAACTCTGAGGTTTCTCGATTTTGGTGTGTTTTGCTTTCTGCCATAAATCATTGTACTGCGTATTTATCTCATCTCATTTTCAAATATTTCAACTTAAGACTGTTCTTCACCATGGCTCAAGGAAAGTTGAAATTGAAGGCGAAGGCACCAGCCAGGGTCACAAAGAAGCAAATGAACCCTAAGAGGGCTGCTCCCAAAATCTTGAAACCGAAAAAGAATACTGCAATCCAAGCAGCAAAGTTATCCAAGATTCACTCGTCCCAGTTGATGTCCTCAACTGAAAAATTGATTTCTAGTAGGGTAGGACACTTGGAGTTGTTGAAAGGTACTAGAAGAGAATTAGAAAAGGACAAAAAGAAGGAAAAGAAATGAACTTTCTTTGAAACACCATCCATAACATTTCTGTACCACATATTTCAGATTCAGTAATAAAAATGTCCAAATCTGAAACATGGCAATGGAAAGTACACACAGTTCAAATGAACTGAAGTAATTCTGCCTTTCTATTACAACATACATAAGTGGCGATTTTCACCCTCGTAAACTGACAATAAAAGGTGTAAGTTCGTACAGCTAGTTGTTTCAAGGGTTATAGAAGGTGCCTGAATTGCATCATTTTACTGGCTTTTTTTGCTGATTGCTATCAGTTCATTCATATTTGTTTCAGTTACTATGCGTATGCTAGATCTATAGTTTGTTAGATTTTGGTTACAGATTTATAAACATTATACGAGGTTTCACATGTATTAAAATAATTGGAATTAGTGTAAATCCTACATTGCTAAACTAAACTAAGTTATATTCTTATTACGTTATAATTTCAAATAAATATGTGCTATGTTGGGATATCTAAATTTTCTGCCAAATCTGCCTCGAGTTCCAAGTTCTTTCGAAGAATCTGAAGCTCTTGAGATTTGACAAATAAAACGATAGCTATTCCTAATACCAAGGTAATGCCTGTAAGAGAAGCATTAACTATAAATGGATTTCCCTGTAAATAACTCTTTGTAAGCTTGTCTAAAGGTTGTTGCAATATATTGCAAAATCCTGAAAATGCAATGATGGATCCATAAACAGTACCAAATGTTTCGAATCCAAACACTTTAGCGCAGAAATCTGAAACTGCGGTGTAATAAAATGGACGGTAAACAACGAATATCAAAACACCAGCGTAAGTTCCTGGCAACCATGATAATAACCCCATTGCTCCCACGAAAACTGAAACCGAAGTTAAGATTGTCAAAACCGTCAATGTGGTCAAATTATCAAGAATTAAGCCAATAAACGGAATTGCAATTATCCCGCCTAATGGCAACGCAATATCAAAAACGTGGTTTATAGCGATAGCAGTGTCTTCGTCTCCATAAAGGTACGCTTCTTGAGCCTTAATGGTTGCAACAAAGTAATTAATTCTTAACATTTGAATGGCAGTGTAAACTGTCATTAACACAAACCAAGTGGTTTTCATCTGTTCTTTGGCTGTGTATCCATGTAGAATACCAAAGACCCCACCAGATTTGTGGACTAGCCTCTCTTCAGCCTGTTGCTCATATACAGACTTTGTAGATGATCTTGCTGAAGCCACAGATACTCTTCTGCCATCACGAAACTCGCTCAACAACGCACTGGTCTCGGAATGTTGTCCTATGTAAGGTGTAACCTCCTCGCTGTTATCAGAACGAGTATCTTCTGGAAGCAACAAATCATCATCTAAAGGTTTACCAGTTTCATCAATTGCGGTTTCAGCGATTTTAGCTAAGGTTTCCACAGTCTTGTAAGATGAATGAGGCATTATAAACACCTGGCATAGCAAAATAAATGCTGGCGCAATCAAGTACCAGGAAAAGAATGTCGAAAGAGAAACCTTTTTGTGGTTGAAGTAGAAAACTCTATATCCTAAAAATAACGACGACGAAGCATCAAATGCCCCAGTTAACAATGCAAGAATAAGTCCGGAGTTCTTAGGAAAACTATTTGCCAATTGGAAGCAAGATATAAACACAAATGGCGACCCCAATGCCAATAAAGAGTACCCCATCAAGTACCCATCGAACCAGGATTCAGCATATTTGGCAGCAAATTTGAGACTGAGTGCTGCAAGCATGAGAATGAACGATCCCATTATTCCCGTCAATCTTGGACCGTATTTATCCAAAATGGATCCTACTGGTAATGCACAAATATTCGTCACCATACAAGCTACGGTGAATAAGAAGTTTAAAGACAAGTCCTGGTTTACGCAGATCAACATCGAGTCGTTGATCTTGACGTCACATTTGGATGAGTAGACGCCTTCAGAAATCAAAACTGGTTTCAAAGCAGCAAATCCAAAGATTGGCCCAGCGGCCACTAGACACCAGCCGATGGCACAAATAACCTGGACTAGTCTTTTGGATAGGGAAGTTGAGTCCGACATAGGCGATTGTTCTGAACTAATTGAGTACCGCTGCAGTCGTTAAACTATTCAAAACTATGTTAGCGAGCTGGTGAGGATTCAATGGAAGATATGACCTTTTCTTATCGAGACGATCTAAGATAAGATTGCGTGCTGTATATAATTTTGGCTCATCTCGAAGGATGATTACCGGACCCAGTGACGTTGACACAACGGAGCAGTGCTGTGGGCGGACGTAGCAGCGGTTGGCACAGGCACTTGTTTCCAGACAGCCCAAGGTTTTCTGTGGGTTTTGATTCCAGTGTTGGTACCACGCTTCACGGCACGTTGGCATGAAGTCCAGGTGCATACAGTCTGACGTAGCTGTCATGATATCCAAGCAACTAAGCACCCTCGGATTACATAGAAGTCTCGGGGTGAAGTGTGTGCATCTGGAGGTACAGTCACGGTTATCGTTTCTTCCATTTGGAGACTGGATGTGGATACGAATTGTGCATGTCTCCTGGCACTATATATATAAGACGGCCGGAGATTTCCCGCACTTTCATGGCAATTTCAGATCCAGTCGGAAGTGTCTGGCACTGTGGTTTGTTGCAGTTGTTTATTTGTAAAGATTCATGTATTGTGCATATCTAATTACTAGGCTACAACCATTATAAAACGAACGATAATTGAGATAGATGAACTAAAAACAAGTTTATAGCAAACTACTCGTGCTCGTAACACATTTGGCTTCTCTTTATATGTAGCCAATCGTAGAAATCCAGGCTGTCAGGCCGTGCAAACTGAGCTTTGAGTAATGTCTATGTAGGGTATAAAGATGGCTGCGTGTGCAACATCCACTGCGACTAAAATGGCGAGATATCTTGCAGGACGTTTCTGTAAGACTTGGTCGACCTCGATGCTAAATGATAAACATGGTGAATACAAATTGCTATCATGTTAAGTACAACAAACCCTGCCAAAGCAAATGCAAACTGAATCCCTGGCTGCTTCAATAACGGCTTGGGAGGAGCCTGTGAGTACGATGTGCTGGACTTTTTATCATCATCCCGTCTCAATATGTCGAGATACTCCTCCAAGCTAGGGTCGTCAATCAGGTCGTATCCGAAATACGCTGATTCAGGTTTGAAACTTGGTTTACTCATACTAGAAGAGCAGTTCATATACACTGTAAGAGATGTGAGGATCACCCCTGTAATCAAGATTGCGTAGCCGTAAACGGATAAGCCATTCTTACTTCCTGGTTTGGTCTGTTTCTCTGACATGTCCACCCGTCTTCTTCTTCCCAGTTCCAAATCAAAATTGGCCCTTACTATATATAGAAATTGATTCATGTAAATAAAGGAATAAAATAGTCATGTGATTGTACACGTGACGTTTTGGAAATTTTTCAGTCTCATCAAATCCAGTTAAGATGTTTCAAGTTTGCAACAACGTAGAGACAGGCCACCAAAGTTTCAGCGATGTCGGGGATTTTGTTTGAAGATATGTTCACCGTGGAGTCGGCTGACCCCGGCAGATACACCAAAGTTTCCCGGATTACCGGACACTCATCGCAAGATGTCAAGATTACCCTTGACATCAACAGTGAGTTGTTTCCTGTCAAGGCCAACGACTCGTTGACGATCTGTTTGAGTTCGAGTCTTGGAAATGAGGCATCTATGTTGACGTCCAATGGGTCGTGGAGACCTCCAAAGAACCACGAAAGATCGTTGGCCGATGACTACGACTACGTCATGTATGGTACTGTTTATAAGTTTGAAGAAAATAGCGGAGATGACAAGATGTCGGTGTACATTTCGTTCGGAGGGTTGTTGTTGTGCTTACAAGGTGGATACAGGTCATTGTCTAACTTGAAACAAGAAAATGCCTACATCTTGATTCGTCGTTATAAGGACAATTAGGCACTGAGACATGGAGCAAAAGTGTAGTAGGCACATTTTGTCGTTAAAGGTATATTGAGTGCGTAAATCGGTCCTTCAGTGTCAGATGAGTAATGGCCACCTCAGAGGTCCATCATTCGTGCCGTTTGAGTCAGACGGTTGCATCCTATTTTCTAATTTGTACTATATTAAGTTTTGTATAGATAACTTTACATCTATTTGAACATGGTTGTAGCCAGTAGCATTTAACAAATGAATTTGCATTATCTTTTATGGGTTGTGTTGATCGTAAAGATAATTAACATAATCTACGATAATATACAAGTGCAAATGCGAAGATAAATTTCATTATCTCGCCTACACGAGCATAGAGTCCAGCATGGATGACACTGAAAAACGTATGTAGTGCGATGTGGTGGTTGGGACGAGCACCTTGAGAAACTAACTTTATAGCGGACGAACTATTGAAACAGGTACCATTGGTAAAGTCACCTTCTTATCAGCCTCCGAAACCGATTACATTAAATACAAATTATGAAAAGTTGATTCCACAATTGTACAAGTCTGTTGTGCCACCAAAAATCAACTTAACACAGCAGGATATTACCAACTGGTTTGACGATATCAATCTGTGGAAGACGAAGGTGTCAATTGACAAGTCCGACGATGATATCAGCAATTTCAATCTGTGGTTACAGAGACAGCAACTCTCGGTAGCTCCAGGGTACCATTCTGTTGACGGAATAATGACACCACACAAGGCCGAGAGGGTTGAATCTCCTACGCAGGGGCAATCGATGCTGCCACAGATGAACGAGTTAGACAGAGTTTTTGGGAACACTACTTTGGAAGATAAGAAATAGCTAGAATCGAGAATTGGATCCAAGAGAAGTTTTATATAAGCAGAGGTCATTAACATACACTAGTCCTCGTTGTGTCGATGGCTGGGAATAATTTCCAGTGGGCATCTCAAAAGTAGTAGAATGGTCAGGCTAGCTAAATACTATGCCATGGAATGAACATAAACTAAAAAGTTTGTGTGTAATCAAGACCCAAACTAGGAGCACTATGGTGCAAAAGATACTAGGAAGCTTTTGGAAACTGAAACTAGTCTAGAATAGTTAGTAATACATACATTAAAGGTAGAGTATAAAACATGTAGGTCGTTGATACGGAGAGAATCGAACACGCGACCAGTCATTTGGAGTCAGCAAAAATATAAAAAGAATTCGCTGCAGACAGGATTCGAACCTGCGAGGCCATAGACCATTGCCTATCAGCTACCACGGTCGAAACCGCTTATTAGCAGGGCAACCCGTTAACCACTCCGGCACTGCAGCAGAACCACTGAGCCACAGGCTCACTGATTATGTCAATGGTAAGAAACTAGTGGTCTATAATAGGACAAACAAGTTCAATCTTCTTGGTTTTTGGACCAAAAAAGCATCAATTGATGAACTAATTGTATTACTAGAGAATTATATTAGTAACATATTGGTACATCGCCTTTGTTAGGGAAAATTTTGCTGATTGAAAAAAGAATGCTTGATTTAAAGATCTTTCGCAACCGTGGAACTTTTACAAGTCAACAAAAGCTCGAGAAAAGTGTACATTGTTTCTCAAGTTTACTGAGGACATGAAAGGGAAACTACTTGGTGCTATGTAATGATTAATGAGTATCGGAAGACTGGGATATCTTTTAAATAAAACGCTTATTCTGTTTGTTTCAAAACTTGGACGTTGCAACTGGATTGAATGAATGAGTATATGGGGTGTCCAATGCAATTACAACCACAAAATTGAAAATTTATGTGCGTGGGGACTTGTTGACTGATACCCATAGTGTTTTGTTCTTTTGAAAGTTCATTTTACACACTATCTCAAAAAAATTGTAACAAAAACAGCGTTGTCTAAGCTACTCGGAGTCGTCTTTACTAGCCATGTGCTACGTTTACGTATCTACAAAGAAATTCTTAAACATTCCCATTTGCATCGTCCTCCACGAAATCTCGGAACACTTTATGAGAATTTCAAAAAATTCGCAAAATATCTTAAAATGAATTTAATGGAGCCAACAATTTTACATCCTTGCAGCAAGCAAGTGATAAACAGAGTATTTTTTACCATTTAGTCGTCACGGATTATTCATAACAATATCATAATATATTGTACAATATTCAATCTAGCACCACATGCTAGGAACATCTCACTGAAGCAACTTCAAACGACACTGACGCGACAGCTCGCGTCCGAAACGATCTCCAGCTCACCACCGCGCAAGTGCCGTGGAAAAAAATAGAAGGCGGGACTAATGAAACATAAAAATAACTACTACATAATAACATTGAAAAAAATTACTAAGAGAAAAATAATGCCCGCCCAAGGCAGGTACAAACGAAAGAACAGAAGCGTTTTCAGTACAGGGCGGGTCAGCAGCACTACTGCCCCACTTAAGTAGCCCAAACACCATCAACTTACGTCGGTACTTTTTTCCTCTCTATTATTACTCCATATAAGCACATTATTGCGTTCCTGACTTACCCCATGGAAGACTATGGTACGATGGAGGAAACCCCACCGTAATACGTGGAAAATCAATAAGCCAACATAATAATATTCATCATTCACCACAGCCGGCCGAAGTAGCACAATCGGCATCCCTCGCCAATGTCACCATTTCCATCTATTGTGAGCATCAATAATGTAACATAACACTTTTGTAGACCCAATAATGCAACAGGCACCACAATGTTGCGATGGATTTTTCTCGTTACGAAGTCCGAAAGGCGTTGCAGACTAGCACAACCGCACCGCGACCGCGGTGGCGGCGTACTGTGGTGGTATTGTTTTGCTGGCATTGACTTAATAAATCCACCACGGTGCACTTCTGGCATATAGGTTGCTTATATTGGGAACAGTTGGATGATTTGAAGAATTATTTTAATTTATTCTTTATCTTACAATGAGTGGAAAGAAACACACTAAAACCCAATCGACTTATGTATGTACTTTTGTTTTGTTTAAAGCGATGGTCAATTGCAGACCACTTTGGTCAACGGCCTAGATTGGTTGCTATTTCGTGGTGTTTCCTCGGACCAGGGATGTAGCTTCAATGCACCAACATGGCCGTGAACACCGCAGGTTTGTGCCACGGTTCTACTCTCGAGGCGTCGTGGTGATGTCCAGACTACTTTAGGTCACCCTGGTGGTGGTGTTTGGCCCGAGTGCCACACATCCCGTGCACCATTTTCGTTGTAGGGGATGCACTTGCTCTGTTTTTGCTTGGAATTGACGTACTTGTATAGTTAGAACGACGCTCGTGGTGTGACTGTACAGGTTTGGCTAATTTCATCGCCAGCTGTGACTAGATTGATGCTCTTCGGCTCATATCAACTGGTACTCATATCAACTGGTATTCATAGCAATTGCACTGCCAATTCGTCCACTAGACCGACATGACTGGCTCCAGCAATCTCACGGGAGCTTCTAGACCCCGAGGGATTTTGAAAATGGCGTTTTTTTTAGGATTTGCAAATTTCACAAATGGACGTTTTTGTGTTATTAAGCAAAGTTCACGAAAATCACACCAGTTGACGAATTACATCCTGAAAAACTGGTTTCAAGGAATTGTGTAATGTACATTATTCGTCCCTATAAAGTCTGGTACTTCAATTGCAGAATTGATTACGCTAGCTGTGTTTGAACATTTATACTAACTTTCAGGCATTTGATAATACTGCTACCAACGTGGCAGCTTCTCAAATGAGAAATGCTCTTAATAGCCTTGCTGATACTGTATCTGACCCAGAAATTAAAACTAAATTTGAAAATGAACTGGATTCATTTTTTGCTTTGTTTAGAAGATATTTGACTGACAAAGCGTCAGGTACAACTATTGACTGGGAAAAAATCAAATCTCCAAGCCAAGATGAAGTTGTCAAATATGAATCTTTGAAGGAACCAACCAATAATGAAAACTTGAGCAAATTAGCTGTTTTGAAATTGAACGGTGGTTTAGGTACTTCCATGGGTTGTGTTGGACCTAAATCTGTTATTGAAGTTAGAGACGGGAACACCTTTTTGGATTTATCAGTTAGACAAATTGAACACTTGAACAGAAACTACGATGCTGACGTTCCATTGTTGTTGATGAACTCTTTCAACACCGATGCTGATACTGCATCCATTATTAAGAAATATCAGGGCCACAGAATTAGAGTCAAGACCTTCAACCAATCTAGATTCCCAAGAATCTATAAAGATTCGTTATTGCCTGTTCCCCAATCTTTTGATGATGAATTAGACTCTTGGTACCCACCAGGTCACGGTGACTTGTTTGAATCTTTAGTTCAATCTGGTGAATTAGATGCATTATTAGCCCAAGGTAGAGAAATTTTGTTCGTTTCCAACGGTGACAACTTGGGTGCTACTGTTGACACCAAGATTCTCGACCATATGATTGAAACCGGTGCTGAATATATTATGGAATTGACCGACAAGACCAGAGCTGATGTCAAAGGTGGTACTTTAATTAATTATGAAGGTTCTGTTAGATTATTAGAAATCGCACAAGTTCCAAAAGAACACGTTGAAGACTTCAAATCTATCAAGAAATTCAAAAACTTCAACACCAATAACTTGTGGATCAACTTGAGAGCCATCAAGAGATTAGTTGAAGCCAACGCCATTCAAGCCGAAATCATCTCCAACGAAAAGGTTATTACTAAGGGTGCATCTGACATTACTGTTTTGCAATTAGAAACTGCTGTTGGTGCTGCTATCAGACACTTTGAAGGTGCTCACGGGGTTGTGGTCCCAAGATCGAGATTCTTACCAGTCAAGACTTGTTCAGATTTATTGTTAGTTAAATCCGATTTGTTCTACCTTGAACATGGGGCATTAAAGTTGGACCCATCCAGAGTTGGATTCCCAAACCCATTGATCAAATTGGGATCCCACTTCAAGAAAGTATCCAACTTCCAATCGAGAATTCCACACATGCCTAAAATCTTGGAATTAGATCATTTAACAATTACTGGTAATGTTAAATTGGGTAGAAATGTTACTTTGAAAGGTACCGTTATTATTGTTTGTAATGACGGAGACAAGATCGATATTCCAAACGGATCTGTTTTAGAAAATGTTGTTGTTACCGGTAACTTAACAATCTTAGAACATTGAGGATGCGAGTGCACTAGAAAATAGAAAATATAATTTAGTAAAAAAAAACTACCAAATGTCAAGATAATGTTCACCTCATGCCTATGCAGTAAAGCGTAAATAATGCCATTGAATTCGAATTGAACTGTCAAAACAAGAAAACTACGTAGGACGTAAAGTCAGTACCAAATACAAAGATTGACGCGCTTTATATATTCAATTATACATCCTGAACAAGTTCGTTCGCGACAGAAACATCCTCATCACCCGTATACGTCAGCAAGAACGATTTCAATGCTTGTTTGTGTTCAGCAATCTTTTTCGATACTTGAGGGACCATTCTTTGGGATTCATTCAACACCTCTACTTGTTTTTTGATTTCATATTCGTCAGCACCATTCAGTTTCATTTGGTTGACGTACTTCTCTTGTTCGACAACTTCTTGTTGGTATAATCCTTCTTCTTTGACTAGACGCTTCAACGCGTTCACCTTGATCTGTAATTGAGTTGGGGGCATGATATAACGATTGTTGGTAGAATTTGGAGACGAACGACTATGGTTATAACAAAGAATTGCTAAGAGTGTGGCGATGGATATTCTATTGTACAAAACCGGCCTACATGTTGGAGTAGTGTGTTTACACTGGCTGCAAAAAAACTCAACATTAAAGAATACCAATAAGCTAAAGAGAATTGTCAAAGAGTCCATACTTTGAACAATATTGATATAGTCACCGTCACATATTTACGACTTGATTGTCTTGAATTCAAAGTGTAGCTTTTTAGGGTTCCAGGATCCTTTGCCTCGTCCGGCTTGAATACCCTTATAGATGCACCCGCTCTTTATGACAAAGTAGTGGTCAAGGTGATCCATCTTCAAAATCGAGTTGTGCCAAGGAGTTGGAATGTGTAGGTAGTCCACCATTTCTGGAGTGTCAAAATCGTCTATTGATTTGATCACTTTTACTTGTTCCTTTGAGAGCAATCTAATACCAAACTTGGGGCCTGAGTTATTGTGAGCGTGGATCGATAACCGCAAATGGAAGGGAAACATGAGCTCCACTAGGTTGGAGTAGGCGTCGTTTCTCTGGTTGTGTTAGTATTGTCTTGTCGTGTGTTTTTTTTATTTAAAACTTTCCTACTTACTTTAATCATTTCGAACGACACTTTTTCAGCTATCTTTTTCAACTTCTTTTTCGATAAGTTGTTCACAGTTGGCAATAAAGCTAAGTCTTCCAACATGAATTTGGAAAACCCACGATACAATTGTACTCTGGGGTGTCCTGGTGTACGGATATCTTTCCGCAATTGTCCACAATCAGTGTCACAGCTACGTACCAAAATCTTTCTACATATGTCAGACTCCTCAGTAATTTTCGTTTGCAAGTGGTACACCAACTGTGTTGATTCAACATAAGACAGGTTGAAATTCGTTTCTGAAATTGAGAACAACTGGGGCAATGACTGAAACCGTATTGGACAAAATCCTTTTGGTTTTATCAGTTGATACAACTGTCTGAGGCTTTTGCCATAGGTATCAACAATATCGTCATCAACTCCAACTAAACTAGGTTAGTATCCTATCCAAACCACAATTTATCAATATACATACTACAGTCACTGAAAACATGCCCATCACTAACAATCCAGAAGATAAATCCAGGCGGATATACCTCTTTAACTTTTTTGGAAAACTCAATCATACGCCTCAATGCTAATTCTTCACCTTTATCAGGAAGTTTTCCAGCAACTTTTTCTTTGTTTGACGATTTACAAGGAAAAGCCGGCAAGACTGCTTCTATAGGAATCCACTTGCTGGTAAAGAAATCTACACTCTTTCGAAATACAGATTCCCCAACTCCCCATTGATCGGCTTCAACATTATATTTTAAATTGTCAACAAACAAATTAGTTACAAGATCAGTGTACCTGGAATAAGTGCACCCGGCAACATCTGGATATATAGCATTGGAGCTCTTTACCAATAACATTATGAACCAAGTTTCAAACTCATCGTTGTCAATATCATCGGTAATAACTCCACAAATTCGGGAATCTCTTCCAAGTTCCCAAAATAGTAATTTGCAGCCAATTTGCCCACGGCAGACACCATTTTTGAGAATAGATCTGGGGGATCCTTTGATCTTTGAGACCACATCAACATCATCTAACCCAAAATTTCTATAGTGAACAAGCTCGTGGGCACTTCTGGTATATATCATACGAATACTTTCATAAATTGTTTTCTTCGTTTCTTTTAAATCGGTAGAAGACTCCGATGAGGATGAGTCTGGACTTGAATACACAGTCATGATAGTATAACGAGTTCAGCAAATTACAATTACTTCCATCGAATCTATGTCTGTTATATACCCAGTCACAAGAGGCATTAATTTCTAGTTACTTGAATGAGGTTCACCACTTTTTAGGTAAAATAGCTCTATGCTGGCTAAGAATTCTTGCAAAAATCAGCTTGTTGACGTATTATCATGTACCTGGAATCTGGAATACCAGGTTTTGGACCCAAAATAGATATAAAACCATCAAAGCGACTACAAAATTGGGAAGCTTAATTTTTGCAACGAAGTTAGGAAGTTACAACCATACTCGCTATTTACAAAAACTGGAAGGTTCAAGAGTTGTTTATTCTGCTTGTATCTACTTTGCTGATATAATGGTTCACTACAATTTAATGGAAGATGTCTTCTCTAATTTATTTCGAGAGTATCATCATATGTCGACTTTAAACTTGATATTAGTGTTAATTTTGGTCTACGTTACGAGGGTAATTAGGTCTATCGTTCTTCCACCCGCAAACTTCCCACGTAATATTCCAACGATCCCATTTTACGTTTCATTTCTAGGCTATTTGAATAAATCAGACCAACGTACCATTTATGATTTGCATTTACGGCAGAAGCTTGAAAAATATGGCGCCGTCAAAATTTATTTTGCATCTAGATGGAACATAATGATAACTAGACCTAGTTTTTTGAAGGAACTTTTTTCTAAAGAAAGTATTTATGCTAAAAGTGGTAACCACATAAAGATACCCTACGCGGTATTATCAGCATATACGGGAGACAACATAATTAGCTCCCATGGAGAAAATTGGAAGCTCTATAGAAGTATCGTTGCATCAAGCATTCAATTTCCTGATACTAATCCGGTAGTTGCAAATGCGGAAAGGTTTATGTTTCTTTTGGATGAGAAAATTAAGTGTTCAAAATCAGTAATGGTGGGTGATGTACTTCAACGTTTTTCCTTGCAGAATGCTGGACAATCAATTTTAGGGCTTGATTTGGATGCATTAAGTCCCAATTCGGAGGTTCACCAGAAAGTTGTATACATTAAGAAGCAAATATTTGAGCCATTATTCTTGAACTTTCCGTATTTGGACAAGTTTCCTATTCCAAGTCGCATGAAAGCAAAATATGAAGTTGAGAAATTCAGGGACTACTTCTCTTCGAAGGTATACTCCGAGGAGTATTTCAATAATTTGGCAGGAAAAAGGTTAGTTGGTGCTTACCAAAAGGAGCGATTGAGTAGAAAACAATTCCAAGACAATTCCATTATATTAATGGTGGCAGGACATGAGAACCCGTTATTGCTTATGACGTCTTTATTGTATTGTATAGCTAAACATTCACACGTTCAAACAAAACTACGAAAAGAATTGGAGGCTGAATCAAATGAAGACTCAGGTTACTTCGACTCTGTGGTATATGAAACTTTGAGAATGTTTCCACCTTTGGGTCAAATTATAAATAGAATTACCACAAGAACGACGGTTCTTGGCAATGATATCATTATTCCGGAAGGAACATATGTTGGATACAACAATTTTGGAACGGGAACAGATGCAACAGTTTGGGGAAGTAATGCGAATGAGTTTAAACCCGAGAGATGGGGAACCACAAGCGAAGAAGTTAGCAAATGTTATAAAACCGCGAAACGTACTGGTCAATTACCAGCCTTTCATGGGGGAAAACGAGCATGTTTAGGTGAGAAATTTGCTCTATTTGAAACAAGGGTAATTGTGCTCAAAATTTTGAAAAAATACAAAATAGCATTAGACCCAAATTGGAAAGAATTATGTACGCCTGCTGGTCCAATATGTCCTGTTAACCTACAGCTTGTTTTTGATAACTTAGAACTGCCCAAATAATGTGACTAACAAAATTTTGCAGCCAGAAAAGATAAAAAATAAGCCTGAATTTCCTAAATATAATATTTTTGCAGCCATTTGCTTTATAGGTACAACTTAAATTTATATTATGGAAGTATAATGTATTATAAATTCGTAAGTAAATGGTTCTGTTATATTGTGCCTTTTTTATTTCTTAAAAGTCAAGAAGCAAAGAGAATGCATCAGAACGACTCTAATTTCATTAATGACATACTGGAGAAGGACATCAAAGTTCCACAATATTCTAGTTTTTCCACTCAAAGAAAGGTACTTATCTTATTCATCGTCACAGAAGCTGGTTTCCTTGGCCCAGTGGCTGGAAATATTTATATTCCAATATTATATGAACTTCAGGAAGTATTCAATGTTTCCGAAACGGCCATCAATGGTACTGTTTCCATTTTCATGTTTGTAATGGCATTTGCTCCATTACTCTGGTCTTCTTTGTCAGACTTCGGTGGTAGAAAGGTTTTATACATTTCCTCATTGGGCACGTTTGTGATAGCAAATGCAATCTTAGCATCCATTCAGGCAAACATATATTGTTTATATATATTTAGGGCAGTTCAAGCATTTGGAGCATCTAGTGTTATATCTCTTGGAGCTGGTACTGTTGCAGACACAGTGGAGCCTAAGCATAGAGGGAAAGCTATTTCTTACTTCATGCTTGGTCCACAATTAGGGCCAATATTAGGTCCATTACTTGCAATGATCTCACACAATGGTCAATGGAGATGGATCTTTGGTTTCTTACTGATTTTTGGTGCCGTTGTATGGTTAATGGTATTGTTTTTGTTACCTGAAACACTACGATACTTGGTTGGTAATGGAGAATGCTACAACGACAAACATTGGTTCCTAATTCCAAAACTCTGGCAAGAAAGACTAACCCAGGATGATGACGCGTATCCAAGACCACCTAAACCACACTTTAAAAGTATTTTGAAGCTTTTGTCGTTCAAGCCTATTTTCATTATGTCCTTAATCAGTGGTCTTCTATTT
>Ga0209941_1001080_pt1 | contig 22123 bp, 19 predicted proteins | sample ThiBiot_300_plan_FD_183945 | JGI IMG/M metagenome (GOLD analysis project Ga0209941, IMG submission 183945) | Wastewater bioreactor microbial communities from Cape Town, South Africa - Thiocy_solids_1 (SPAdes) | ecosystem: Engineered > Bioremediation > Thiocyanate > Unclassified | place: South... | reverse complement strand
GTACGGCAGCGACACGAAGAAGAACGGGATGGTGGCTTCCGGCTCGGCCTCGAGCGGCAGGCGGAAGGAAGCGATCAGGCCGATTGCCACCATCGACACGAACAGCATGATCGTGGTGATGGGGCGGCGGATGGAGAGCTCGGTGATGTTCATCCGGTCAGGCCTTCGCGCCGCCATTCAGCGGGTCGTGTTCGTGCGAGATCATCTCTGCCGCCTGCGCCGCCACGGCGCGCGCGCGCCGCCCGCGCTCCGCGTAGAACTCGTCCGGCTTGCGGTCCAGCAGGTCGTAGACCACCGGGATTACCAGCAGGGTCAGCAGGGTCGATACCAGCAGGCCGCCGATCACCGTGATCGCCATCGGGCTGCGCACTTCCGCACCATCGCCGAAGGCCAGGGCCAGCGGCAGGAAGCCGAACACCGCGCACAGCGTGGTCATCATGATCGGGCGCAGGCGCGAACGCGCACCCTCCACCAGCGCGGTGCGCTTGGCCACACCCTCCTCGCGCAGCTGGTTCACCTTGTCGATCAGGATGATCGCGTTCTTCACCACCAGCCCCACCAGCAGGATCAGGCCGATGAACACCACCACCGAGGCCGGCGAGCCGGTCATCAGCAGGGCGGCCACGGCGCCCACCAGCGCCAGCGGGATGGTGAACAGGATGACGAACGGGTGCAGCAGGGACTCGAACTGCGAGGCCATCACCAGATAGACCAGGAAGATCGCCAGCGCGAACGCGAACAGCAGCGACCGGATGGATTCGCCCAGCTCCTGGCCCTGGCCGCCGATGCGCATGTCGATGTCGGTGCCAAGGGGAGACTTCGCGACCATGTCGTTCACCTCGCGGATCGCGCCGCCAAGGTCGATGTCGCGCAGGTTCGCGGAGACGATCGCGACGCGGCGCTGGTCGGCGCGATGGATCTCGCTGGGCCCGGTCGTCGCCACCACATCGGCGACGGACGCGAGCTCGACGGGGGTGCCGCTGCCCGGATTGACGATCAACCGGCGCAGATCGTCCACCGAGTTGCGGTCGGATTCCTGCGCGCGCACCAGCACGTCGATCTTGCGGTCGCGGAAGCTGTAGCGCGTTGCCACGTTGCCCTTGACCTTGTTCACCACCACGTCGGCGATCTGGCGCGTGGTGAGGCCGAGCGCGGCGGCACGGTCCTGGTCGAAGCGGATCTGGATTTCCGGAAAGCCCTGCTCCACGGTCGACTTCACGTCGGCGTAGTGCGGATTTGCGCGGAGCATCCCGGCGAGCCGGTTGCCGGCCTTGCGGATGGTCTCCAGATCCGCGCCCTCCACTTCGATCTCCAATGGCGGCGACAGGCTGAACAGCTCGGGTCGGCTGAAGTCCACCTGCACGCCCGGGAAATCCTTCATCGTCTTGCGCAGCGCTTCGGTGAGCGGGACTTCCGCATCGTTGCTTTCCATCACCACTGACAGCTTGCCGATGTTCTCGCCGCTTTCGGTGGGGCTGGCATCCAGCCGGGTGCCCGTGCCCGACACGCCATACAGCACACGCACGCCGGCATCCTTCGCATGCGCGGCCTGCACGTCGCGGACCAGCGCATCGGTCCTGGCCAGCGGCGTGCCAGGCGGGAGCTTGGCGGTCATGTCGAAGCGGTCCTGCGCGAACTGCGGGATCAGGTCGGTGCCCAGCAGCGGCACCGCCGCCATCGTCAGCGCGAACGCCAGCGAAGCCACCAGCAGCACCGGCGCGGGCCGCTGCAACGCCTTGGGCAACACCCGCATGTAGGCATGCTCGGCGCGGCCATACGGCGCCATCGCCAGGTCGCTCAGCTTGCGCATCACCGGTCCGACCACCGCGCCCAGGCCGCGCCACGCACGCACCACCACCCACGCCAGGCTGAAGAAGCCGTAGCGGAACAGCGCACCGACGCTGCGTCCGGCATAGGCGGCCGGCTTCTGCCAGCGCTTCTGCGGTTGCCAGTGCGCGGGCGCCGCTTCTTCCGGGAAGCCCAGCGGCGGACGGCCCTTCAGCGCACTCAGCATCGGGATCAGGGTCATCGCCACCACCAGCGAGACGCCGATGGCGATCGCCACGGTCAGGGCCTGGTCGCGGAACAGCTGGCCGGCGATGCCCTGCACGAACACCAGCGGCAGGAACACCGCGATCGTGGTCAGGGTGGACGCGACCACCGCCATGCTCACCTCGCGGGTGCCGGCAATCGCCGCCTCGAGAATGCCGAGGCCGCGTTCGCGCGCCTTGGCGATCGATTCCAGCACCACGATGGAGTCATCCACCACCAGGCCGGTGGCGAGCGCCAGACCACCCAGCGACATCACGTTCAGCGACAGGCCGAGCTGGCCCATGAAGAAGAAGGTGGCGATGATCGACACCGGCAACGACAGACTGATGACGAAGGTGCTCCAGCCGTCGCGCAGGAACAGGAAGATGATCAGCACCGACAGCAGGCCGCCGATCACGCCGTCCACCTTGACGTCGCGGATCGCGTTGCGGATGAAGATCGACTGGTCCTCGATGGTGGTCAGCTCGATGTCGGCGGGAAGCTTGTCGCGGATGGCCTTGAGCCTCGTTTCCAGCGCATCGGCGGTGGACACGGTGTTGGCATCGCCTTCCTTGTAGATCGCCAGCTCCACCGCCTCGCGACCGTTGAGGCGGATGATCGCCTCGCGTTCCTTGTAGCCCTGGCGCACCGAGGCCACGTCCCTCAGGCGCAACGGCGAGGTCCCCGCCTGCGTGTTGCCGCCCTGCGACAGCGCGGCCATCACCCGCGCATCGCCACTGGCCGCCGCCAGGCGCATTGCCTGTTCGTTGCCGGTATTGCCGGTCGACGCGCTGCGCGTGGTCAGCAGCATGTTCGCCATCTCCTCGACGGTGGCGAACTGGTTGACGGTGCGCACGAGGTAGCGCTGCGAACCCTCCTCCAGGCGTCCGCCGGAGACATTCACGTTCTCTTGCGCCAGCCGGTTGATCACGCTCTCCAGCGACAGGCCATACTGCGCCAGCTTGCGCTGGTCGATGTCCACCTGCACCTCGTCCTCGAGGCCACCGCCCACCTTCACCGCGGCCACGCCTTCGACCGGCTCGAGCTTGCGCTTGAGGTCATCGTCGGCGAAGCGGCGCAGCTCCATCAGCTGGCGGATACCCTCGGCAGCATCGCCATCCTGCCGTTTCGGCGACAGCGCCAGCCGCATGATCGGCTGGGTGGAGGGATTGAAGCGCAGCAGCACCGGCGGCTTGGCGTCCTGCGGAAACTGCAGCGCCTCCATCTTGTCGCGCACGTCCAGGCTTGCCTGGTCCATGTCGGTGCCCCAGGCGAACTCCATCACCACGTCGGACTGGCCGGTGCGCGACACCGACTTCAGCTTGCGCAGGCCCTTCACCACACCCAGCGCCTCTTCCGCCGGCTGTGAGATCAGGGTCTCGATCTCCGCCGGCGCCGCACCTTCGTAATCGGTGCGCACGGTCAGGGTGGGATAGCTGAGGTCGGGCAGCAGGTTGACCTTGAGGCTGCCCAGCGCGATCAGCCCGAACAGCACCAGTGTCAGCGTCATCATCGCGATGGTGACGCGCCGCCGGGTGGCGAACTCCACCAGGTTGAAGCCGGCCGCGGGCGCATGGTGCGGGTCCTGCGCGTGCTCCGGCCGAGGGGTCGAAGGCGAACTCATTTGGCGACCACCTTCGCAGGCGCCGGGGCGGGCGCAGCCTTGTCATTGATCACCTGGACCGCGCTGCCTTCGCGCAGGGCGGACTTGCCGGCCACCACCACCGGGTCGCCTGCGCGCAGGCCATCACGAACCTCTACCCATTCGCCATCGACGTAACCCAGCTTGAGCTCGGAGCGCACGGCTTTGCCGCCCTTGACCGTGAACACCGCTGGCGTACCGCCGTCTTCCAGCAGCGCGGTGCGGGGGATCACCAGTGCATCGGCGCGCTGGTCGTAGTTGATGCGGATGCGTCCGAACATGCCAGGCTGCAGCAGTCCGCCCCCGTCGAAGGCACAGATCACCCGGAAAGTGCCGCTGCCGGAGTCCACCACCGGCGACACCCGGTCGATGCGGCCGTCGAAGGTCTTGCCCGGCAGTGCGTCCACGGTGAGTTGCACTGCCTGCCCGGCCTTCAGGGTTTCGATTTCGCGCTCCGGCACGTTGAGCGTGGCTTCCAGCCGCGAGATGTCGACGATGGTGAAGATCGGCGTATTGATCTGCACCAGGTTGCCCTGCTTGATGCTGCGCGAAGCCACCACGCCGGAGATCGGCGCGCTGACCGTGCCGTAGGACAGTTCCAGCTTGGCCATGCGCAGCTGTGCGCGCGCGTTCTCGAGGTTGTAGCGCAGCTGGTCGACGTCGTTGACGCTGACCATCTTCTGATCCAGCAGCTGCGCGGAACGCCGGTAGTTGGCCTCCAGCTTGCGCACCTCCGCATCAGCCTGCGCGACCTGCAAGGTGGCGCGGTCGCGATCGATGCGGACCAACGCCTGGCCGGCGCTGACCTGCTGGCCGATGTCGGCATACACCTGCAGCGCAATGCCTGAGGTCTTCGCCACCACCTGCGATTCCGCGCGCGCTTCCAGCGGCGCGGTGCCGGCGTAGCTGGCGGAGATCGAGCGGGTGGACGCCTTGGCCACCTCCACCGGAATGGCCTCCGGCCCCTTGCTGGCCTGGTCCTTGCCATCCGGGCCCTTGCCGCCCTCGGCGCCACCACCCTTGCAGGCGGCAAGCCCCAGGGCGACGGCCAACAGGCTGAGCCGGGCGAGCGGAAGCACGCGACGGAAGCGGGAAACGGGGGCCGGGATCAATGGGCGCATGGGGGAAATCGTCATGGGTTAGTGTTGTAGTCAAGTATGTCACCAGCGCCAGAAACCGCGCTATCCGCCGAAGGTCATGCATGCCTATGGCATGGCTGTCGGCCCGTCGGCGGACGGCGATCCGCCGATGCGGATGAGTCGCATGTGAAGTCCGGGCCTTTCGCCGCTATACTCGAATGAACGGGCGCCCAACACCAGCGCCCGACTTCCTTTACCGATACACAGTCCGGAACAGCCAGATGATGCGACCGCTGCCGATTGCCGCAAGCCTTGCCCTGCTCCTGGCGGCCTTTGCCGTCACTGCGCAGGATCCGTCCGCACCCGCTGCGGCCGATGCCCCCGCTCCCGCCACGGAAGCCGCGCCGGTTGCGGCCGCTCCCGCCCCGGCGGCGCCCGCCGCTCCCGCGGCCGGCGATGCCACCCGTGGCAAGGGCCTGACCTATACCTGCCGCGGTTGCCACGGCCTCACCGGCTACAAGAACGCCTATCCCAGCTACCACGTGCCCAAGATTGGCGGCCAGTCGGAAACCTACCTGCGCAATGCCCTGACCGAGTACGGCACCGGCAAGCGCAAGCACCCGACGATGCAGGCGCAGGCGGAGAGCTTCTCCCAGCAGGATATCGCCGACATCGCCGCCTACCTGTCCAGCCTGAAGTGAGCCGCGCCATGACCAAGACCTCCATGACCCTGCTCACCCTCGCCTGCGCGCTGGCCCTGTCCGCCTGCGGCGGCAAGTCCGAAGGCGGCCACGCTGCGGCGGGCGAAACCAAGTCCAGTTCCGCCGGCCTGCCCGACGGCAACATCGAAGCCGGCCGCGAATTCGCCGCCAAGGGTGGCGAAGGCATCGCCCCCTGCGCCTCCTGCCACGGCGCCGACGGCAATGCCCCGATCGACGGCATGTATCCCAAGCTGGGCGGCCAGTACGCCGACTACCTCGCGCAGGCGCTGCAGGGTTATCGCGGCGGTACCCGCGCAGGTGCCACCGCCGATGTGATGGCCGCACAGGCCAAGAACCTGAGCGACCAGCAGATCGCCGATCTCGCCGCGTACTACGCCAGCGTGCCTGGCAGCCTGCGGGACCTGCAGAACGCCAACTGAGCGCCCGCTCCGTCGCGCTTGACGAAAGGGGCCGCAAGGCCCCTTTCGTTTGCCTGCCGGTTGACCCCGGTCATGGCGCGGGGCACGCACAAACGGTGGAATGGACCGGTTACCGAACGGCAATACGCCATGGGCAAATCCATTCCGCTCGACCTCAACCCGGCGTTCGAAATCGAGATCGATGCAGCGCCGATCGCTGCCGCACTGGGTCTGCAACAGGACGCATTCCTGCGCCTGCTGGAGCAACGCAAGATCGACCGGCTGTGCGAGCGCGGCACCGGCGAGGACGCCGGCCTGTATCGCGCCACCTTCTATCACGGCGCAAAGCGCGCGCGCGTGGTGGTGGACCGCCAGGGGCGCTTCGTCGGCGACGTGGAGCAACGCATGCGCTGACCGGTGTACGGCACGTGCACGCGCAGGACATTGATCCCCGCACAAAGCAAAAGCCCGCCGGATGGCGGGCTTTTGCGTTTCACCGCATGGCGTCGCTGCGACGCCGGCGGCTACTGCATCAGGCGAAAGCCGCCTGGCACCAAGCCATCAGCGGATTCCAGAACACGCCCAGCACCAGCAGGCCGAGGGCGTTGACGCCGAATACCAGGCGCAGCATGCGGTCATCGCGCGGCACAACCGGTTCGCCGACCGGCTCGTCGAAATACATGACCTTGATGACGCGCAGGTAGTAGAACGCGCCGATCACCGCGAACAACACGCCGACGATGGCCAACCACAGCATGCCGCCGTTGATCGCCGCGCGCAGCACCGCCAGCTTGGCCCAGAACCCGAGGAACGGCGGGATGCCCGCCAGCGAGGCCATCACGCACAGCACCATGCCGGCGCTCCACGGGTCGCGTGCGTTCAGGCCCTTGAAGTCGTCGATGTTGTCGGCCTCGAAACCGCGACGCGCAAGCAGCACGATCGCACCGAAGGCCGCGGTGGCCATCAGCGCGTAGCTGATCGCATAGAACATCGCCGCCGCGTAGCCTTCCGCGCCGCCACCGGCCAAGCCGAGGAACAGGAAACCGACGTGCGAGATGGTCGAATACGCCAGCATGCGCTTGAGGTTGGTCTGCATCAGCGCGATGACGTTGCCCACCACAAGCGACAGCGCAGCCAGTACCGCCAGCATCGGCTGCCAGTGCTCGGCCAGCGGCGCGGCACCGAAGCCCAGCAGGCGCACCACCATAGCGAACGCGGCCAGCTTCGGCGCGGAGCCGATGAACAGGGTGATCGGGGTCGGTGCACCGTGGTAGACGTCGGGCAGCCACATGTGGAACGGCGCGGCACCGAACTTGAACGAGATGCCCGCGACCATGAACACCACGCCGGTCAGCAGCAGCATCGGCTGCGCCACGCCCGTGGCGGCTTCGCGGATCGCTGCCAGGTCCAGGCTGCCGGTGGCGCCGTACACCAGCGACATGCCGTACAGCAGCAGGCCCGAGGCCAGCGCGCCCAGCACGAAGTATTTCATCGCTGCTTCCGAAGCCAGGCGGCTGTCGCGGTCGATCGCGACCAGCGCATAGGAGCTCAGTGCCAGCAGCTCCAGGCCCAGGTAGACCATGATCAGGCTGCCGGCCGAGGTCAGCAGCATCATGCCGAGCACCGCGAACAGCATCAGCACCGACACTTCGCCCTTGTACAGCCCGCGCTCGCGCAGGTAGGGCCAGACGAACAGCAGTGCGATCGCCGACACCACGCAGGTGACGACCTTCAGCACGTCCGCCATGGTGTCGCGCACGAACATGCCGTTGAGCACCGCGGTGTCTTCGCCGACGCCGACGCCGGCCGCGATCAGCCCACCCACCAACGCCAAGGTGGCGATGGAGAGCACGTGGGTGACAACGCGCTGGCTGTCCTTGAGGAACAGGTCCAGCATCAGCAGCGCGAACGCGGCGCCCACCAGCACCAGTTCGGGAATCAGCGGCAGCAGTTCGGTGGCTGCCGGCATGGCGAGAGTGGCCTGCATCGTCGTCATGTCCTCAAAGCTTGGTCGCGGCGAGCTGGGCCGCCAGTTGCGCGATGGACGGTTCCATCAGGTCGGTCAGCGGCTTGGGATTGATGCCCAGCGCCAGGGTGAAGGCGGCGAACACGCCCAGCACGATGCACTCGCGCGCGTTGATGTCCTTCAGTCCGGCGACGTGGGCGTTGCCCACCTCGCCCCAGATGATCCGCTTGGTCAGCCACAGCGAGTAGCCGGCGCCAATGATCAGGGTGAGCGCGGCAGCCAGGCCGATCAGCGGGTTGTGCTGGAACGCGGCCAGGATGACCACGAACTCGCCGACGAAACCGCTGGTGCCCGGCAGGCCCGAATTGGCCATCGCGAACAGCACCCAGAACAGCGCGAACCACGGCATCACCTTCGCCACGCCGCCGTAGTCCTTGATCATGCGGGTGTGCATGCGGTCGTACAGCACGCCGACGCTGGAGAACATCGCCGCGGAAATGAAGCCGTGCGAGATCATCTGGACCATCGCGCCCTGCAGGCCGAAGCGGGCGGTGTCGCCCAGGCCCTGGTCGCGCACCAGCGAGAACGCGATGAAGGTGCCGAGGATGACGAAACCCATGTGCGCGATCGACGAATAGGCGATCAGCTTCTTCATGTCCTCCTGCACCAGCGCCACCAGGCCTACATAGACGATGGCCACCAGGCTGAAGGCGATCATCAGCCAGGCGAACTCGTGGCCGGCATCCGGCACGATCGGCAGGGTGAAGCGCAGGAAGCCGTAGCCGCCGATCTTCAGCATGATCGCGGCAAGGATGACCGAGCCGCCGGTCGGCGCCTCCACGTGCGCGTCCGGCAGCCAGGTATGCACCGGGAACATCGGCACCTTGATCGCGAACGCACCGAAGAAGGCGAAGAACAGCCAGGTCTGCTCGGTCATGGTCAGCGGCAGCGCGGCCATGTCGGCGATCTGCCAGCTGCCGCCCTTCAGGTACAGGTATACCAGCCCGATCAGCATGAACACCGAGCCGAGGAAGGTGTACAGGAAGAACTTCAGCGAGGCGTAGATGCGGCGCGGGCCGCCCCACACGCCGATCACGATGAACATCGGGATCAGCATCGCCTCGAAGAACACGTAGAACAGCATGGAATCGAGCGCGCAGAACACGCCGATCATCAGGCCTTCCAGGAACATCAGGCAGGCGAAGTACTGCGCCACGCGCTTGTCCACCGACCCCCACGCGCCAACGAGCACCAGTACGCCGACCAGCGTGGTCAGGCCGATCAGCGGCACCGACAGCCCGTCCGCGCCGACGTGGTACTGGATGTCGTAGGCGGGGATCCAGGCGCGCTGCTCGACGAACTGCATCGCGGCGCTGCTGGCATCGAAGCCGGTGAACAGCGGGATGCTCAGCGCCAGGGAAACCAGCGCGAAGCCCAGCGCGATCCAGCGCGCAAGCTCGGGCCGCCGGTTGCCGGCAAGCAGGGAGAACACGCCGCCGAGAATCGGCAGCCAGATCAGAAGACTAAGCAGGGGCCAGTGGGTCACGCTTGCGGTTTCCATCTCGTCGGTTGCCGGCTTACTGCCAGTAGTACCGGGCCATCGCCAGCAGCGCGACCAGGCCCAGGATCATTGCGAATGCGTAGTGGTAGAGGTAGCCGGTCTGCACCTTGCGCAGCGCCGCGGCCACCGTGCCCACCAGGCTGACGGCGCCATTCACCGCGCCATCCACCACCCTGTTGTCGATCAGGCTGGACAGCCTGCCCAGCTTGACGCTACCGCCGGCCAGGCCGCCGATCCACAGGTCGTCCATGTAGTACTTGCGTTCCAGCAGCCGGATCGGCGCGGCGAGCGCGCGGGTGATGCCCGTGCGCAGCTCCGGCTTGACCAGGTACAGCAGCGTGGCCAGCGCGAAGCCCGCCAGCGCCAGCAAGAACGCCGGGGTCATGAAGCCGTGCAGCGCGAACGCCACCGGGCCGTGCCAGTCGGCCGCGGCAATCTTCGCCATCACGTCGCGCGCCGGCTCGACGAAGATCGCGCCGTCGAAGAAGCCCGCACCCTTCTCGTGGCCCGCCCAGTCGGTGCCGAACAGCATCGGACCGGCGGTGAAGAAGCCGATCACCACCGACGGGATCGCCAGCAGCACCAGCGGCAGGGTTACCACCCAGGGCGACTCGTGCGGCTCGTGCGCGCCGTGGTGGCCGTGGCCGTCGTCATGGTGGGCGTCGTGGTGCGCGTCATGGCCATGTCCATGGGCATCCCTGAAGCGCTCCTCGCCGAAGAAGGTCAGGTACAGCAGGCGGAAGCTGTAGAAGCTGGTCACGAAGGCCCCGAGAAGCACGGCCCAATACGCGTACTGCGCGATGAAGCCACCCTCGCCCGCGTGCTCGCCGGCAGCGACGATGATGGCGTCCTTCGAGTAGTAGCCGCTGAAGAACGGCGTGGCCACCAGCGCCAGCGTGCCCAGCCACATGGTGATGTGGGTCACCGGCATGTACTTGCGCAGGCCGCCCATCTTGCGCATGTCCTGCTCGTGGTGCATGCCGATGATGACCGAGCCGGCGCCTAGGAACAGCAGCGCCTTGAAGAATGCGTGGGTCATCAGGTGGTAGACCGCCGCCGAGTACGCGGACACGCCCAGCGCCACCGTCATGTAGCCCAGCTGCGACAGCGTGGAGTACGCCACCACGCGCTTGATGTCGTTCTGCACCATGCCGATCAGGCCGGTCCAGAACGCGGTGGTCGCACCGATGAACAGGACGAAATTGAGTGCGGTCTCGGACAGCTCGAACAGCGGCGACATGCGCGCCACCATGAAGATACCGGCGGTCACCATGGTCGCGGCGTGGATCAGCGCCGAGATCGGGGTCGGACCTTCCATCGAATCCGGCAGCCACACGTGCAGAGGCACCTGCGCCGACTTGCCCATGGCGCCGATGAACAGGCAGATGCAGATCACGGTAGCGATCGACCACGCCTGGCCCGGCAGGATCTCCACGCTCATGCCGCGGATGGCATCGGCGTTGGCGAACGCCTGCGCATAGTCGAGCGAACCGATCCAGTACAACACGCCGGCGATGCCCAGCAGGAAGCCGAAGTCGCCGACGCGGTTGACCAGGAACGCCTTGAGGTTGGCGAAGATCGCCGTCGGCTTCTTGTACCAGAAGCCGATCAGCAGGTAGGACACCAGGCCCACCGCTTCCCAGCCGAAGAACAGCTGCATGAAGTTGTTGCTCATCACCAGCATCAGCATGCTGAAGGTGAACAGCGAAATGTAGCTAAAGAAGCGCTGGTAGCCGTCGTCCTCGGCCATGTAGCCGATGGTGTAGATGTGCACCAGCAGCGAGACGAAGGTGACCACCACCATCATCATCGCGGTCAGCTTGTCCACCATGAAGCCGACGTTGACCGAGATATCGCCCACCTGCATCCAGGTGTAGAGGTTCTCGTTGAAGGTCGCCGCGCCCTGCATCAACTGCCACAGCACGTGCACGGACAGCGCGCAGCTGCCCGCCACGCCGAGGATGGTGGCGGTATGCGCGCCGGCGCGGCCGATCCGGCGGCCGAACAGGCCGGCGAGGATGCTGCCGATCAGCGGCAGCAGCACGACCAGCACCAGCTGGGTCTTGGAGATGAGGATTGCCGAATCCATCAGGTCAGCCCTTCAACGTATCGATGTCCGCCACGTCGATGCTGCGGCGGTTGCGGAACAGGGTCACCAGGATCGCCAGGCCGATCGCGGCCTCGGCAGCGGCAACGGTGAGGATGAAGAACACGAACACCTGCCCGGCGGCATCGCCCAGCGAACGCGAGAAGGCGACGAAGTTGATGTTCACCGAGAGCAGCATCAGCTCCAGCGAGATCAGCAGCATGATCACGTTCTTGCGGTTCAGGAAGATGCCGGCGACGCTGATGCAGAAGATCACCGCGCCCAGCGTCAGGTAGTGGCCCAGGGTCAGGGCGGACATCAGGTTGCTCATTGCGCGCCCTCCTCCGGCTTGGCATGCGCGGCCGGCACTTCCGCCTGCATCTTCACCATCCGCACGCGGTCGGCGACGCGCACGCGCACCTGCTCGGACGGGTTCTGGTGGCGGGCGCCGGGGCGCCTGCGCAGGGTCAGCATCACCGCCGCCACGACGGCCACGGTCAGGATCACCGCCGCCACTTCGAACGGCAGCATGAACTCGGTGAAAAGCGCACGCGCCAGCCACGTGGTGTTCGGCACGTCAGCGGCGACCGCGGCGTTTTCCGCCAGCGGCGCCTCGGCGGCGCTGCGCACCCCGATCAGGGCCAGCATCTGCACCAGCATCACCACCGCCACGACCAGGCCCACCGGCAGGTAGCGCACGTAACCCTGTCGGGCCGGCGCCTTGTCCATGTCCAGCATCATCACCACGAACAGGAACAGCACCATCACGGCACCGACGTACACCAGCACCAGCGCGATGCCGAGGAACTCGGCGCCGCCGATGATCCAGGTGCAGGCCACGGAGAAGAAGGTAAGCACCAGCCACAGCACGGCGTGGACCGGGTTGCGCGCGGTGATCGCCGCCAGCGCTGCGGCCGCGGCGACAGCCGCGAAACCGAGGAAGGCAAGGGTTTGCAGATCGAAGTCCATGCTCGGGTCGGCCTCAACGGTACGGGGCATCGGCGCCACGGCGCTCGGCAATCTCCGCCTCCAGGCGGTCGCCGATGGCCAGCAGCTTGGGCTTGGTCAGGATGTTCTGGCCGCGCTGGTCGAAGTGGTACTCGTGCACATGCGTCTCGACGATGGAGTCGGTCGGGCAGGACTCCTCGCAGAAACCACAGAAGATGCACTTGAACAGGTCGATCTCGTAGCGGGTGGTACGGCGGGTGCCGTCGTCCGCACGCGGTCCGGCCTCGATGGTGATCGCCAGCGCCGGGCACACCGCCTCGCACAGCTTGCAGGCGATGCAGCGCTCTTCGCCGTTGGCGTAACGGCGCAGCGCATGCACACCGCGGAAGCGCGGCGACTGCGGGGTCTTTTCCATCGGGTACATCAGTGTGTACTTGGGACGGAACAGATATTTCAGCGTCAGCCACATGCCGCTGACCAGTTCCAGCAGCAGCAGGCTCTTGAAGTAGGAAACCACTTTGCTCATGCCGCCGCTCCCATCATGCCGTCGCCGATCACGCCGAAGTACACCAGCAGCGCGGTCACGAAGATCCAGCCGATGGTGATCGGGATGAACACCTTCCAGCCCAGACGCATGATCTGGTCATAGCGGTAGCGCGGGAACGTGGCACGGAACCAGATGAAGCAGCTGGCGAAGAAGAACACCTTGGCCAGCAGCCACCACCAGCCGTCGACCGACAGCAGCGGAATGCCCCAGCCGCCGAACGGGCTCAGCCAACCGCCGAGGAAGAAGATCGAGGTCAGGAAGCTGATCAGGATCATGTTCGCGTATTCGGCGAGGAAGAACAGCGCGAACTGCGAACCGGAATATTCCACCATGTGGCCGGCGACGATCTCCGATTCGCCTTCCACCACGTCGAACGGCGAGCGGTTGGTCTCGGCCACGCCGGAAACGAAATACACCACGAACAGCGGTGCCAGCGGAATCCAGAACCAGCCTAGGAAGCCCTTGCCGGCCTGCGCCATCACGATGTCGGACAGATTCAGGCTGCCGGCCGCGATCAGCACGCCGACCAGCGAGAAGCCCATCGCGATCTCATAGCTGATCATCTGCGCCGAGGCACGCATGGCGCCGAGGAAGGCGTACTTCGAGTTCGAGGCCCAGCCGGCGATGATCACGCCGTAGATGCCCAGCGAGGTCATCGCCAGCAGGTACAGCAGGCCGGCATTGGCATTGGACAGCACCACTTGGGCGTCGAACGGCACCACCGCCCAGGCCGCGCAGGCCGGCACCAGCGCCAGAAGAGGCGCCAACCGGTACAGCACCGGGTGGGCCACCGTGGGCTGCACCACTTCCTTGAACAGCAGCTTGAATACGTCGGCGAACGCCTGCAGCACGCCCCAACCCACGTACATGGGTCCGTGGCGGACATGCATCCAGCCGATCAGCTTGCGCTCCCACACCACGTAGAAGGCGACCGCGATGATCACCGGCATCAGGATGGCGAGGATCTTCAGCACGATCCACGCCAGCATGCCGACGGTGCCGAAGGACAGCAGCAACTCGCGCAGGGGGTCGATGGCGTATTGCATCAGGGGATTGCTCGCGATGTTCATGCGCGCGCGACCTCCAGCTTGGCGGCGGCCAACAGCGGCGCGGTGGCGCCGTAACCGGATTCCACCCACACACTGCCCGGCGCGACGCGCGGATCGATCGCTACCTGCAGCGTTGCCGTGCCGGCGGCGGTGGCGCACTTCGCCATGACGCCTTCGGCCAACCCCAACGCGGAGGCATCGGCCGGGTTCAGCGCGGCACGCGGGCCGCCATTGAGCGGATGTGCCTGCAGCGCGTCGCAGCGGCGGATCACGGCGTCGACGCGGTAGATCGCGGCCGAGCCCGCCACTTCCAGGCCATTGCCGACCACGGACGCGGACGCACCCCTGGCCACCTGCACCGCCTTCGGCGCAAGCCCTGCACGCAGGCCGGCCAGATCGGTGAATTCGAAGCCCGGCAGCGCCAGATCACCACCCAGCGCACGCAGCACGCGCCAGCCGGAATGCGCCAGCCCGGGCAGCTTGCCGGCGGCGACCGCCTGCTGCTCGATGCCGTCGAGGTTGGTTAGGGTGGCGTCGACTTCCGGCAGCGCGCCGATCGGCAGGATCACGTCGGCGACGGCGCGGGTCGACTGGCAGGCGAACTGGCTGAACGCCACCACCTGCGCGCCACCCAGGGCCTTCAGCGCGAGCTGCTGGTCGGCGAAGTCCAGGCCCGGCTCGATGCCGTAGATCACATAGGCCTTGCGCGGCTCACGCAGCATCGACTGCGCATCGCACGCGGTCGGCAGCACGCCGAGGCGGGACAGCCCCAGCGCGTTGGCGCCCTGCGGAATGCGGCACAGCCTGGCATTCCTGGCCGCCGCGAAGTCGGCGGCGGCCTTGCGGATGGCGGCGGCATGCGGACCGTTCTCGGCCACGCCGCCCACGATCACCGCGATGTTGCCGGCATCGCCGACATCCACGGCGGCCAGCGCCGCAGCCAGCTGCGACGGCGGCACGATGGCCTTGGACGCGATGCTGAAGGTGAAATCGAAATCCACCGGGTTGACCACGTGGATCTTCGCGCCCTTCTTGAAGGCCTTGCGGATGCGCTGGTGCAGCAGCGGCACTTCATGGCGGACGTTGGAGCCAACGATGACGATGGCGTCGGCCGATTCGATCTCCGCCACCGGCATGCCGAACGCTTCCGCGGCGGCGCCATCGGACAGGTCGAGCTGAGCGATGCGATGATCGATGTTGCCGCTGCCCAGCCCAGAGGCGAGGCGAGCCAGCAGCGCACCCTCCTCGTTCGAGGTGGCCGGATGGGCCAGCACGCCTAGCGCGTCGCCGGCGTTGTCGCGCAGGATCTGCGACGCCATCGCCAGTGCTTCTTCCCAGCTGGCTTCGCGGAAGCCTTCGCCATCGCGGATCAGCGGAGCCGTGGCACGGTCGGCAGCAGACAGGCCTTCATGCGCATAGCGGTCTCGATCGGACAGCCAGCACTCGTTCACCGCCTCGTTGTCGCGCGGCACGCTGCGCAGCAGGTCGCCGCGACGGACGTGGTGGAACAGGTTGCTGCCCAGCGCGTCGTGGTAACCCAGCGACGGCCGCGCGGTCAGCTCCCACGGGCGCGCCTTGAAGCGGAACACCTTGTTGGTCAGCGCGCCCACCGGGCAGACGTCGATGACGTTGCCGGACAGCTCGGTGGTCAGCGGCTTGCCGTCGTAGGTACCGATCTGCAGGTTCTCGCCGCGGTACATGCCGCCCAGCTCGTAGGTGCCGGCGATTTCCGCGGTCACCCGGATGCAGCGCGTGCAGTGGATGCAGCGGGTCATCTCGCTGGCGACCAGCGGGCCGAGGTCTTCGTCCGCCACCGCGCGCTTGCGCTCGACGAAGCGGTTGACCGAGCGGCCGTAGCCCAGCGACAGGTCCTGCAGTTCGCACTCGCCGCCCTGGTCGCAGACCGGGCAGTCCAGCGGATGATTGATGAGCAGGAACTCCATCACGTTGCGCTGCGCCTTCAGCGCCTTGTCGTTGCGCGTGAAGACCTTCATGCCGTCCATCACCGGCGTGGCGCAGGCCGGCGACGGCTTCGGCGCGGCGCGGCCGCCGACCTCGGTGTCCACCAGGCACATGCGGCAGTTGGCGGCGATCGGCAGCTTCTCGTGGTAGCAGAAACGCGGGATCGGGACGCCGGCCTTGTCGGCGGCCTGGATGATCATCGAACCCTTGGGCGCGGCCATTTCGACGCCGTCGATGAAGACGGTGACGTGGTCCGGCGGCAGGTTCGGATTGACGGGTTGTGCGCTCACGCAACCACCTTCTCAGCCTTGACCAGCGTGCCTGCGCGTTCGTCATCGACGTAGAAGCGCTTGTTCACGATGGCGTATTCGAATTCGTGCCAGAAATGACGCAGGAAGCCCTGCACCGGCCACGCCGCGGCCTCGCCGAAGGCGCAGATGGTGTGACCCTCGATCTGCCCGGCGGCGGCGCGCAGCATGTGCAGGTCGTCCATCGTGGCCTCGAGGTTGGCGATGCGGGTCAGCATCCGGTGCATCCAGCCGGTGCCTTCGCGGCACGGGGTGCACTGGCCGCAGCTTTCGGCCTTGTAGAACTGGCTGATGCGCTGGCAGGCGCGGACCATGCAGGTGGTCTCGTCCATCACCACTACCGCGCCGGAGCCGAGGCCGGAACCGGCCTTCTGGATCGCGTCGTAGTCCATGGTCAGCTGCATCATCGTCTCGCCCGGCAGCACCGGCATCGACGAACCGCCCGGGATCACCGCCTTGATGCGGTGGCCGTTGCGCATGCCGCCGCACATCTCCAGCAGCTCGGCGAACGGGGTACCCAGGCGGATCTCGTGGTTGCCCGGATTGGCCACGTGGCCGGAGACAGAGAAGATCTTGCAGCCGCCGTTGTTGGGCTTGCCCAGCGACATGAACCACTCGGGGCCATTGCGCACGATCGCCGGCACCGAGGCGTAGGTCTCGGTGTTGTTGATCGTGGTCGGCTTGCCGTACAGGCCGAAGTTGGCCGGGAACGGCGGCTTGTAGCGCGGCTGGCCCTTCTTGCCTTCCAGCGATTCCATCAGCGCGGTTTCCTCGCCGCATATGTAGGCGCCCGCGCCCAGCGCGTTGTGGATGTCGATGTCGATGCCGCTGCCGAGGATGTTCTTGCCCAGCCAGCCGTGCTTGTAGGCTTCCGCCAGCGCCTCTTCGATGTGCTCGAAGGGCTCGTGGTGGAACTCGCCGCGCATGTAGTTGTAGGCGACCTTGGTATTGGTCGCGTAGCAGGCGATGGCCAGGCCTTCCAGCACGGCGTGCGGGTTGTAGCGCAGGATGTCGCGGTCCTTGCAGGTGCCCGGCTCGGATTCGTCCGAGTTGCACAGGATGTACTTCTCGCCATCGTGCTTGGGCATGAAGCTCCACTTCAGCCCGGTCGGGAAGCCCGCGCCACCGCGGCCACGCAGGCCGGACGCCTTGACCATCTCGATGATGTCGGCCGGCGGGATCTTCTCGGTCAGCACCTTGCGCAGCGCCTGGTAGCCACCGGTCTTGAGGTAGTTCTCGTACGACCACGGCTTGTCGAAGTGCAGCGTCGTGTAGACCGCCTGGTGTTCCTTCGGCGCCGGGCCGACCGGGCCGTAACCTTCCGAATAGTGCGAATGTCCGCCCATCACTTCAGCCCGTCCAGCAGCTCGTCCACCTTCGCCAGGTCGAGCTTCTCGTGGTAATGCCCGTTGATGACCACCACCGGCGCACCGCAGCACGCCGCGACGCATTCTTCCTCGCGCTTGAGGTAGACGCGGCCGTCGGCGGACGACTCGCCCAGCTTGCAGCCCAGCTTCTGCTCGGCATGCGCCACCAGCGCTTCGGCGCCGTTGAGCCAGCAGCTGATGTTGGTGCAGAACGCCACGTTGTTGCGGGCGACCGGCTTGGTCTCGAACATCGAATAGAAGGTGGCGACCTCGTAGGCCCACACCGGCGGCAGGTCCAGGTACTTGGCCACGGCCGCGATCAGTTCATCGGTCAGCCAGCCGCCGTTCTGTTCCTGCGCGGCGAACAGGCCCTGCAGCACCGCGGAGCGCTTGCGCTCCGGCGGGAATTTGGTCAACCAGTGGTCGATATGCGCGCGCGTCGCGTCCGACAGTGCCACCATCGGATCGACATTGCGGCAGGCTTCGAAATTGCCCGTCGCTTTCATCGGTCAACCTCACCAAACACGATGTCATAGGTGCCGATCATCGCCACCACGTCGGACAGCATGTGTCCCTTCGTGATTTCGTCCATCGACGAGAGATGGGCAAAGCCCGGCGCGCGCAGGTGCACGCGGAACGGCTTGTTAGCGCCGTCGCTGACCAGGTAGCAGCCGAACTCGCCCTTGGGCGCTTCCACCGCGGCGTAAGTCTCGCCGGCGGGCACGCAATAGCCCTCGGTGAACAGCTTGAAGTGGTGGATCAGCGCTTCCATGCTCTGCTTCATGTCCGCGCGCGACGGCGGCGCAACCTTGTAGTTGTCCAGCATCACCGGACCTGGGTTGGCCCGCAGCCACGCAACGCACTGCGCGATGATCCGGTTGGACTGGCGCATCTCGGCCATGCGCACCAGATAGCGGTCGTAGCAGTCGCCGTTGACGCCCACCGGGATGTCGAAATCGACTTCCGCATACTTGGCGTAGGGCTGCTTCTTGCGCAGGTCCCACTCGATGCCGGAGCCGCGCAGCATCGCGCCGCTCATGCCCCAGGCCTTGGCCTGTTCCGGGGTGACCACGCCGATGCCGACGGTGCGCTGCTTCCAGATGCGGTTGTCGGTGAGCAGCGTCTCGTATTCGTCCATCCGCGCCGGGAAGTCGCGGGTGAACTGCTCGAGGAAATCGAGCAGCGAGCCCTCACGCCACTCGTTGAAGCGCTTGAGCTTCGCGCCCTTGCGCCACGGCGACTCCTTGTACTTCGGCATCCTGTCCGGCAGGTCGCGGTAGACGCCGCCCGGACGGTAGTAGGCCGCGTGCATGCGCGCGCCGGAGACCGCCTCGTAGCAGTCCATCAGCTCTTCGCGCTCGCGGAACGCGTACAGGAACACCGCCATCGCGCCGAGGTCGAGCCCGTTCGATCCCAGCCACATCAGGTGGTTGAGGATGCGGGTGATCTCGTCGAACATCGTGCGGATCCACTGCGCGCGTTCCGGCGCCTCGATCCCCATCAGGTTCTCGATGGCGCGCACGTAGGCGTGCTCGTTGCACATCATCGACACGTAGTCCAGCCGGTCCATGTACGGGATCGACTGGTTGAACGGCTTGGACTCGGCCAGCTTCTCAGTGCCGCGATGCAGCAGCCCGACGTGCGGGTCGCAGCGGCGCACCACCTCGCCGTCCATTTCCAGAATCAGGCGCAGCACGCCGTGCGCGGCCGGATGCTGCGGGCCGAAGTTCAGCGTGTAGTTGCGGATTTCCTGCGCCGCTTCCGCCGGATTGCTGGCGAAAGTGTCGCTGCCGGGATGCAGGACGTCGCTCATCGGCGCGCCTCCCGCTGCAGGATGCGGTTGTCGCGCTCGGCCTCGGCGGTCGCGAAGCGGGCGTCGTCGCGGATCACGCGGGCCACGCCCACGCGCGGCTCCACGCTGGTGACGGGCTCATACACCACGCGCTTCTTCTCCTCGTCGTAGCGCACTTCCACGTTGCCGATCAGCGGGAAGTCCTTGCGGAACGGATGGCCCACGAAACCGTAGTCGGTCAGGATCCGGCGCAGGTCGGGATGGCCGTCGAACACCACGCCGAACAGGTCGAACGCCTCGCGCTCGAACCAGTTGGCGCCGGGCCACAGGCCGGTCACCGACGGCACCACCGGCACGCCATCGTCCGGCGCGAAGACCCGCACGCGCAGGCGCAGGTTGCGGGGGATAGACAGCAGCTGCAGCACCACCGCGAAGCGGCGGCTGGCGCGTTCGTCGGAGACGACCCGGGTGCCGGCCTCGTGACTGGGCGACTCGCCCCAGTTGAAGCGCCCGGGGCCCTGCCCTTCGACGCCACGGCTGAAACCTTCGGACGAGACACCGACGGTGTCCCATTCATCGCTGCCGTAGCCCAGGTAGTCGACGCCGCACAGGTCGGTGAAGGTGTCGAAGCCGAACTCGTCGCGCAGCGCCTGGCAGGCGGCAAGGTAATCGGCCGGCGCCACCTCGAGGGTGACCTCGCCGCGCGGCAGCGCGACCTGCACCGCCTGCACTCCGAAACGCGCGGCCAGCTGTTCGGACAGTTGCCTGCTCATGCGCGCGCGCCCTCCGGCTTGGGCGTCCGCGAATACGGATTCTGTTCCATCCGGCGGATCTTCTTCTGCAGCTGCAGGATGCCGTACACCAGCGCCTCGGCGGTCGGCGGACAGCCCGGCACGTACACGTCGACGGGGACCACGCGGTCGCAGCCGCGCACCACCGAGTAGGAGTAGTGGTAGTAGCCGCCGCCGTTGGCGCAGCTGCCCATGGAGATCACCCACTTGGGGTCGGGCATCTGGTCATAGACCTTACGCAGCGCCGGGGCCATCTTGTTGACCAGGGTGCCGGCCACGATCATCACGTCGGACTGGCGCGGCGACGGGCGGAACACCACGCCGTAGCGGTCCATGTCCAGGCGCGCCGCGCCCGCCTGCATCATTTCCACCGCGCAGCAGGCCAAGCCGAAGGTCATCGGCCACATCGAACCGGTGCGCGCCCAGTTCCACAGCGCGTCGAGGCTGGTGGTGACGTAGCCGTTCTGCAACAGCGGGTTGTCGCCCTCGGGACGCAGGATGTCATCCAGCCGCCCTTCCGGCAGCGGGTTGCTGGCGGCTTCCAGAACTGATTGGACGATATTGCTCATTCCCACTCCAGCGCGCCGCGCTTCCACACGTACACGAAGCCGATCACCAGCAGCGTGAGGAACACGCCCATCTCGATCAGGCCGAACACCCCCAGCTCGCGGAACACCACGGCCCAAGGGAAGACGAAGGCGATTTCCAGGTCGAACACGATGAACAGGATCGCGACCAGGTAGTAGCGCACGTCGAACGGCATGCGCGCGTTCTCGAAGGCGCCGAAGCCGCACTCGTAGGGCGAGAGTTTTTCGCCGGAGGGCCGCTTGGGACCGAGGACGTTGCCGACGATGATCAGGGCGATGCCGATCCCGGTGGCGACGATCAAAAACAGCAGGGTGGGCAGGTATTCGGCCAGCACGCTTGCCTCTTCTAGTTGTTCGTGGGCTTGCCGGCCATGATGGCCGCTCGCTAACAGCCGCGCATTCTAACCGCCGGGATACCACCGCGGCCATACCTTCACGACCAAATGCACGCGAAGTGCGCACGATTTTGCACTCGGGCGCACCCGCAAGCGCACAGCACAAGAATCGTTCGCATCCACGGCCGGCAAAATACCCGGATCGATTCCCCAGGCATCGCACGGCCGCTTCCGCCACCTGCCCCGGGCATCTTGCGGATTGGAGCCCGTACTCGTGACATGGCGCGTACAATGCGTGCCCCCTTAACCTTCGGCGATTCCGCCCCAAGGCAACATGAGCGCCGACAACGCGACCCTGCTGTTCACCGACCTCGGCCTGCCCGAGACCCTGCTGGCCGCCCTGCGCGACGTCGGCTATGAGTCACCCTCCCCGATCCAGGCCGCGACCATCCCGCCGCTGCTGGAAGGCCGCGACGTGCTGGGCCAGGCCCAGACCGGCACCGGCAAGACCGCCGCGTTCGCCCTGCCCGCGCTGTCGCGGCTCGACGCCCCAGCCGGCAAGCCACAGGTGCTGGTGCTGGCCCCGACCCGCGAGCTGGCGATCCAGGTGGCGGAGGCGTTCCAGACTTATGCCAAGCACATCCCCGGCTTCCAGATCCTGCCGATCTACGGCGGCCAGGGCTACGGCCCGCAGCTGCATGCGCTCAAGCGCGGCGTGCACGTGGTGGTCGGCACCCCCGGCCGCGTCATCGACCACCTGGAGCGCGGCACGCTGGACCTGTCCTCGCTGCGCATGCTGGTGCTGGACGAGGCCGACGAAATGCTGCGGATGGGCTTCATCGACGACGTCGAAGCCATCCTCAAGAAGACGCCCGAGACCCGCCAGGTGGCGCTGTTCTCCGCCACCATGCCGGCGCCGATCAAGCGGATCGCCCAGACCTACCTGAAGGAC
>Ga0209941_1001068_pt1 | contig 22348 bp, 15 predicted proteins | sample ThiBiot_300_plan_FD_183945 | JGI IMG/M metagenome (GOLD analysis project Ga0209941, IMG submission 183945) | Wastewater bioreactor microbial communities from Cape Town, South Africa - Thiocy_solids_1 (SPAdes) | ecosystem: Engineered > Bioremediation > Thiocyanate > Unclassified | place: South... | reverse complement strand
TATAACTATCTATATACCCATCTAGTTTGGACGGAAATTTAAATCTTTTTCTTAAAAACTAACATGCATTTGAAGTTTTATTTATTTAAAGTATATAATTATACTCATTTAGTTTCAAAGGAAAAATAAAATTAAAAGCAAACGTTTTTAATTATTTTAGTTTTTTAAAACTAAATGCATTAACGAACAAAAAAAAAATCAGAAGAAAAATGTGTAAGACGGTTTAAGTCACGTGATAAATTACTTGGTATTATATTTTTCTAGTTAGCAACGAAATGTCTTTTTTCTCAATAATAGCGCAAATGGTTTAGTGGTAAAATCCAACGTTGCCATCGTTGGGCCCCCGGTTCGATTCCGGGTTTGCGCATTTTTCAATTTTTTTAGTTTTCACCATTCATTCTAATTCATGGTTTGTAATACCGTGTCGTTTGTTTTTATATGTTACTGATTATGGAGCTAGACGAATTGAATTTACGAAATCCCATACATATCGGGTATTATGACCCGTTTGATGTTTTTCCATTGATTGAATCAGATTTCAACTCGAAGCTTCCATTAACTAATTTGCATTGGAAGATCAACAACCAGAAACTTCAATCCATCCCATTACTACCGGTACAACTCGTAGAAGAAGTTCCTAAAACAAATTCAGTCATTGATGAATCAATCTATACCCGAATAATGTTCGTCAAGTTTGACCATTTGGATGTTTACAGAAGTCAAGTACGACCTTTAATAATTGAGTGGTTAAAGAACTTGGTATTAAAGTATAAGACAGAATGGCAGATTGTGTTATTTATACCACTGTCGCTGAAAGATAAGCCATCGACAATTGTAAAAGTGTCCCATTTTGATAAATTGAATCTTGATTTCGGCCCAGAAGGTAAAGAGTTGGCAAAGTTAAATTACTCATCGGACATAGACAGATGTTTCAAAATAAAACAAGCAGATACTAAATTGGATAAACTAGAATCGTACAATACTTTGATTCATGGAATAAAAACCGTTTTGTTGTCATCATTTACCACCAAATACTACCATTATTCCGTGTCGACGGATTCTGCAACACCATTCGAGAAGTTCATCACGAGATTATCCCTCGGTGATTTATTGAATGATATAAGATTATTTCAAGACTCACTTAATATCTATGATGGATTGACGCAGTCTTTCGATTCCTTATTCAATCCTGACGATTTTTCTCGTGAAATAACTCTACCACAAGATTACAACAATTACAAATTCGAAACATCTATAGATACTGCTGCGATACGCAAATCTTTTTATAATAAAGACAAGCCGTCTTTATTTGATATCAAATGTTTATTGTTCATCAATCAATCAACTGTGCTACAATCGTTGGCCAATTTTGCTAAAACTATGTCTATTTCTGCGATCTACATTTCGAGCTTGTATCAAAAATTGATAAAGTTCTTGAATGATCTTTTAATAAAATTTTCCCAATACGATTTGGACGAATTAATCATTGCAATTATTGACAATTACCTTGAATTACCAATTTGCCAAAAGTTGATTGAAATCAATGCAGAGAGTTCTGAGAATTCGAATTATCAATTGCATGAAATACTAGAGTTTAGAGGAGAGTTGAGGTTATTCCAAAGATCTAGGTACTTGGAAATTGGAAGAAAATTGGGTTATGTTATTAAAGGTACCGACGAAGAGATATCACTTGAAGACAAAGTTGCTAGTACGAAACTCACATATTCACCTATTGTACTGGTTATGAATTCACTTGACAGTTTCTATGATTACTTTGAATCAATTACTGAATTGGTCATTGAAGACTTCGTCAAATGTGGCAGAACCAAATCCATCGATGTTTTGAGCATTGACTTGGCTTTATTAAACTATCAAAGAGAAAACTATGATGAAGCATTAATGATTCTACAAGAGTCATTTGATTTCTTTATTGAGAGTGGCTGGAATTTCATGGGGGGCTATTTATTGGAGATGTATATATCATGTGTTGAAAAGTCAAACCTGAAAGATTTCAAATTGCTAACCATATCAAATTTGAAGTTATTAGCAAACCTATGTGAAACCAGAGCTTCAGAAAATGTCGGAATTAACAATTTTGGAATAGTAAAACAGAAAAGTCAATTGGAATCAACTTTGAAAAACATTGAAGATACAGCCATGAAAATGTCAGAGACAGTTTCATATCCACTTGAAGCCTTTATAAAATTGAATCAAATTCCTTTCATCTTATCAGATGATGAATCATACAAATATTACGTCGATGTTGAATTACAGAGAAAGTGTGATATAGCATTTGATATCGACGAAGTACACCTATTCTTGACTGATTTTGAAACCAGGGACAACCAGCTTTTTTCTGCATGGAAATTAAAATTAAATAATGACAAAATAAGATTGTTTTCGACAAACTTTAAATTTGGAAATTTTACTCCAGTCAAAATCGAGCTCACGTTGAACAAAAATCTTAAGTTGGTTCAAGAACTTTACAACGAGAATAAACATGATGATACTGCGCTGGAGACAAAGTCTTTATCAAGCACCCCAAAAGTATCGTCATACCTGGATAAGTATCATATGTATCAAAACTCAGGAAAGGTATGGTGTGAATTTAAAAATTCACAAGAAATTGAACTCGGATCCACGAAGATGGAGCTCCATCTTCATAATGGTAATTTGAAGATTGAAGATATAACAATCACAATATCGAGCGTGACCGAGGGAGTCAAAATAACTGATGACTCTATGGTCAAGATTGATGTACTAGAATCTGATTCAATGAAAACGGTCAAGTTTCCGTTTACTAACAACAGTGATAATAAAGTTGTAAGAATGAGGGCATTTATTGAATACTATTGTAATGGTATACCGTATAGTCACACAATGGTTCAGGGTGTTGATACCACCTTAACAGTTGCAGTTACCGTTCAAGATACCTTTAGGGAAAACTTTATTTATTCAAGATTTCAAATCGGGACCCCCATTACCAAATTCCCTATTCGATTGATATCGACTATACTAACTACCGAAAATGAAAACTACAAAATAAGTCTGCCAAATTCATGTTCAGACACAATGGTGACCTATGCCGAACAACCAGCATCATTAATTTACAGAATTGCTCCTGATTGCAATTATTCCATTAAATCATCTGACTGTCTTGATTTGAATATTCAATACCTGTGTATCCGAGAAGAATGTGAAATGCAAGTGACAGATTATATTCGCAAAAAATTGGGGGCTGAATTGGACATGTACATGCTATTATTGAAGTCATTAATCGTGAAAAAAGTTGTTGTTGACTTGGAATATTTTTCTGTCTACAAAAGGATCAAAATTTTAAATCTTGACGAATTGAGAAACATAAATGAGGAAACAATTCCTCGATATATAGGGGACAAATCTACCATTGTCAAAATAAAGAAAGTTTTGAATGAACTTTTTGAAATTGACACCGAATTTACAATTGATGATATTCAGATACCAATTAATAAGTTGCATATTCCAGTTCCAATGCCATCATTGGACTATTTGCAAATTGTTGATCTTAATTTCCATAAGAAATGTCAATACTTGGTAGGTGAACCGATAAACACCACAGTAAGTGTCAAATCAATTTCGAGATGGTCCTTTGATAATACCAATCCAACAACACAGTTTTTCCAAATAAGTATACAAAATGAAGATAGCTGGTTATTATCTGGACTCAAACGAAATTCGTTTTCAGTACAATCTAATGAAACGAATGCATTCGAGTTTGACGTTGTTTTGGTACCATTGAATGTGGGAAATTTATCGTTGCCAAAGATCGTAATAAAACCAATGGGAGAAAACTCAAAGAATCTAACAGTAGATGTATTTTTAAAGAATGGTCTGGAGACAGTTTTAGTTGTACCAGAGTTAGAAAGCATTTCATTTACCCTTTAGCATATTTAGCATAATATACGGATTTCGTAACAATTGTTTTAATATAGACTGTGATATTAATTAGCATGAGGATGTATTTATTACTTGTCTTGTTCCTAGGAGACGATCTTTTCAATTCTTTTAAACTATCGGCTTTTTTTCTACACAAAATTGAGGTAGCAAGTACACTAAATTTTTGTGTTAAAATTTGCATTCTGTAAACATTTTGAGTTTATTTTAACATCAATAATCAATGAGAAAAGAGTATATGGCTGTGAACAATCTAGAAACGGCATAAAATACAATTTTTAAATCTTCTAGATCTCAACAAGGAATAAATTTATTTGTAAAAAAATATAAAAGCGACTTCGTGGCCAAGCTGGCTAAGGCGTAAGACTGTTAATCTTAAGATCGTGAGTTCGATCCTCACCGAGGTCGTTTAATTTTTTTGCCACTTTTTACCTTACACCACTAAGAAGACCTACAGACCAAGAACATCCGGCTAAACTCACATTTCATTACAATCTATTAACCATTTCTGTCGAAACTAGTGGCAAAAATTGTATACTATATACATCAAAGAAAATATTCATAATCGGCGACATGAAACAAATGTGACTCTCAAACTAAAGACAATACCAAACAAGGCAAAAATACACACAAGGGTGTTCAAGAACCCACTTTGATGCATGTAACGCATCCATTACAATCTCTCGTAGTTTGGACGAACGACAATATATCATCGGGAAAACCCTAACATAGGCTTACTAATGGTGCTTTTTCAAAGGTTCAACAACCAACTTTTCAAATGTGTACATTTGCGAGATAGTAGTCTGTCTGTCAAGCTGACTTAAACCGGTGATACCATCGTTGTAAAACTTGGTAATTTCCTCTGGAGATTTCAAGTCCTTGTGAGACTTGAAGTCATGGATAATTTTTCTTTTGGCCCATTCTCTGAAATTGTAATTGTCAAACTTGAAACTAGTTTGTAATAATTGTCTATATAACTTCAAAACGTCTTTGCTATTAGGCATGGTGGTGGGTTTGTGTTGGTTAAGTTTTCACGAAAGATAATTTGTGAATGAAGACTCAAAATCACCAAAAATTACATACACACCACGAACATCAAGAATTTATATATTAACTATGGGCCGGTAGTACTAAGACCACTACCACCAAATCGTAATTATGATACATAGGATCTAATTGAATACAAATGTAGCTCTGTGATTGTGAAAGCGTCAAACGATGGTTGTTTCAGGCTGTTTCCAGACTGGTTTCAGAATCCTCTGTTTCTTTGACGAATTCCGAAAGTTTGGGGTTAGTAAACTTTCCTGACCGTTTCTTAGACTTCTTCGCAGTAGCATCGGCCATCATCTCCTCAAATATTCTTGCTTCCTCTTCTTCCTCGGCCGTTCTTCTCACGTCTAACATCTTCTTTCCGAGATATAACACTGCATCACATCTTGCATGTCTTTCCTTCTTGCTCAAGGTCTTGTCATTCAACACTTTGTCACACACCTTGTTTAAGATTCCTGTGATTTCGAATTTAGTAGAAGCCCACGCCGTAGCCAAGAACTTCCCCGTGATCATTCTTTCCATTTCCATTTGCTGGTACTTTTCCTCTTCCGAGAGTTCATGGCCGGCATCCTTCATGGCCTGCAAATGTTCCTGCTGTTTCACCATTTCTTCTACTGCGTACTGCGCATCGAGAGCAGTCTTCAAGATTGAGAACCCTGATTTCACCGTGTTTGTTTTAGTTTTCACACTAGAGTAAATCTTGGACACACCAAACGTCTTTAACGATCTCGAGGTAGCATGGGCTTGGTCACTATAAATTGTCCCAATAAGATGCAACATTTGAATACCAAAACTCTCGATTTTCATATCTTCAAACTCCTGTTGAAGTTTGGTGTTAAATGACGCAAGGGCCTCTGGGTTCGACACACACGATTGATACTGTTCAATACGTTTTATCAATGTCGCAGTCAATTCATCAACTCGTTTTCGCTTTTCAGCCTTCAACTCCTCCTGCAACTTCATCATTTGCTCCCGCTGTTCCTTGGTGATCTTTTGTTTCTTCTTCTTCTTTATCGATTCAGAGGTCAACTCATTAGGTTTGGTTCCTTCAGAAACAGCAACGCTGGAAACCTTGGAATCGGTCTCCGCCGACGATTCGGTTGCCTCGTCATTTTCTTCCAAGATTTCCGCCGTCTTGCTCAAATCCGAAATCATCGACAACTCACCAATCCAGTCCTTGAACCCGTCTCCACCGAACACCATTGACATGAACTCGTTGGGGTCGATATCGGCCGCACCGTTCGTGGCCTCTTGTTTCATTCCATCAATACCCAATTCGTCATAAAGTGCTCTAGAATCGGCATTCTGTAACACTCCGTATGCTTCCCCCAACTCCTGGAACTTTTCTGATGCTTTGGGATCATTACCGTTCTTATCGGGATGCAATTTGATTGCTTGTTTTCTGTAGGCTTTTTTCAATTCTACATCGGTGGCGGTTGGTTCCACCCCCAAGATGTTGTAGTACGTTGTATCCTTGACCATCTTTGCTTCGGAGGGTCGTCGGTGTTAATTTCTAAACTACTACAAGAATAGTATAGGCAAACACGTGATTGTTTTCGTTGGCATGATTCGTCAGCTCTTAGTCAGCACATACATCAGGGACCATCGGGGGGCCATCGGGTAATCGTCGGCGATGTGATAGCTGCGACACGACAGGTCGGGTATTACTTGTTAGGTCCCACGGTTATGGAGGACCCGTTTATGCCTTATTTCTTCAGAAAGTATTTCTTAACTGTGGTTATTGGTGCGAAATGCAAAATTGCCGGTTTTGCTGTGTTGTCCGGATTTGGTAGTTGTTGCTTAAAGCAGTACAAGCTAAGCAACAGCTGATTCAGTGGCAAGTTTGGGTTTGCAGTGGTTTATTGCTTTCATAACACATATAAAGCAATACACTCAACTTTGGCTTGGAGTTGTGTATTAATAGGCAATTGTTGGCAGATTTGATTGCCACATGAAGTACTACAGTTGCAACGTAAGCGGTGCAGATTTGCAGCCAAATTTAAATTTCCCAACAGTATCAGAACAACCCCAGAAATACAAGGGAAAACAACTACATGATACCTGGGGCATACGTAAGCGCACTACAGTTTAGGTACATTGTCTGTGTATCAGTATTAATCCTAAAAATTTGCAGCCATTTTACAAAGAGAGCGCTATGAAAGAGAGCGCTATGAAAGAGAGCGCTGTGAAAGAGAGTGTACTATTGATGTTTGCTTAATCGAGAGATGCGTGGTACTGGATACAGAAACGATACATTACACATCTTGGTGATCCCAAGCTTGCCAATTAATTTCGTAGTCCAAAGATGAAATTTGACCATTTACTAATCTACCTACTTCATATATAATCACACAAATGCACTTCTACTAGAAAATAAAATGAACAAATGACCTCTATCATTAAAACCAAGGTAATTTATCATTGCCTTTCCAAACTAAATTTCCCTCTAATAACTTATTGTGATCCTTCTCGTCAGATAATAAGATCGCTGATCTGGAGGAATTTTCTAAACCGAGTTTACAGGTCCAGTTGCTAGATAAAAATTCCACGATATCTTGATTGATTTCTGATTGCCATAAGACAATCTTATTGATGTTTTCATTGCAGTCAATGATGTGATTTTGCATTGCTTTTAACAATTCAATACAAGTCGAATTGTAGTCAAACCCATCCACTATGACAATCTTTAAAACGGTATAATATGACGAATGGTCTTCAATTTTCCAATCTTGGGTCCAAATTATGAACCCGGTCATTTCTCCATTGGAATTTTTCAATTTCAACCCAAAATGTTCGGGCTTTGTCTCATCAAAGTGATGAACAATTTGTTCATAGTTGGATTTAACAAAGTCAAACTTATCATTTGGAGCAGTCAACTTATTACTGATATACTTTGCTCTTAAATGGAACCAGTCAACTAAATCACTCGTTGGAATGACCGATACCCGTGATTTCTTGTCGGTCTTCACATCTTGCACCATCTTTTTATCAAACTGTGCCGCATGCAAGTTCATATACGATTCAAAATTGTGATATTTGATGAGTTCCACCGTGTGTTTCAAGTCAAATTTCTCGATGCTAGGTGCTATATTGATTAATGGAATTGGGTGCGATTTAAAGCCATTTTTCGCGTAATACTCACCAATTTCGGAGTACAAAAATATGAAACCATGGGGATCAATAATGTTCTCATCACGGCATTTCTTGATTAACAAGTCTACCATGATCTTTGCCAACCCCATACCTCTATTTTCCGGATAGGTATAAACCCCACCGATGCACCCCGATAAAACTTGCTGACGCTTAACTTCGCCATGGTCATCGACATCGTATCTCCAAGCTTGCCGCACAAGAAATTCAATACTGGCCAACGGAGTGGAATTATTGACGCTGGTCAAGCAGAACACTAACAACCGGTTGATTTCCGATGATGTGATTTTGGCCTTACCCAACACCAATTCTCTGGTAACATAGTCTTCCGTCAGCAACGCACCTTTCCAGGCGTGTGAGTTCTGAAGTCTAGTATACTCAATAGTTGGGTAGTCTGATAACAATTGTAACCTGTAATCACCAGGATTAACTTTTGATGGCATAATGATCGTGAATAATTTGATACTGGTGGTGATGAGGAAAACGAGAAATCTCTATATATATATCTTGTATCGGAAGAAATAGTAATTTCCCAGTCTAAAGTACTACTATCTATTTTACACCACGCAGCTTATATAATCTATAAAGAAGATACTCCTCTTTGATATCATTATTATCTCTATTACTTGACGTTAGCAGACAAGATTTTCTTCTAACGTCAATTGAAAGCGGGTATTTCCTCAGTGGCGCCTATTTATCCTAATTAGTCGATATTATTCTCCATTCTAATTCCGCCCCTCAGCCGCTAATACTGGATTCGACGGAGCTGGGGCTGTATGCATGATTTGGTTCTTAGATTTGCTGGACTGTCACAAATTTACGACTTTGGTGGTTTCCTGTTGTGGTGGTGGTGGCTCATTACATCACCATCGTCATCCCCATATCGTTCGGCGTCATGCCCCACTAAGTTTACCACGGAAATGCATGGTAAATACAAGAACCCTGGGGACGGAGTATATTAATATTCAAACATGGCCACGGGGTTGTGCCATTGCTACGACCCCACAATACTTTCCATGGGGCATACTTGATAAGTATTTGTGATATGAATTCCTTAAATACAACTCCGATGTTGTCTGGGTACGTTTCAGGTAATTTCTCCTACCTAACATGCCTTCCGAAGACGTGATTCGGACTTGTATATAAGTGGATGTCACTTGGATCTCTTGATTCATGAAGAGGGCCTCTGTGGGTCACGGAGTTGTTCATTTGAGAGATGCCCATGGAAGAGATATTGGTCGCATAGTTTGGTTTTGTCGGGAATTTTGTTCTACTGATTATGAGGAGCATTAGGACCATCGTGGTTTCTTCTTTTGGTACTAGAGTGCCCGTAGAATCATCTAAAGGGTTGCTTTGTAGCTATGTACATTCCAGATCAGATCCTGTCGCAGTCCTGCTTGGGCATTTCTTGGTGTCATTTGTGGTATGGCAACGTTGAAGCTGAAAAGGTGAGAATCTCTCAAAAATTGCACCCGGCAACTCTGTATGTTAATAACTCTCTGAAAGAACACCTCTGCGTATGCTGACTTCCTTGATTTCTACTCTTTCCCTCTTCATTTCTACTCTTTTTCTCTTCCTGTGCATTTTAAACTCACTTCCTCGTCATGAAACAATTTCAAGTTGATCGAATAAAATGAATATCTCGAGCTATTTCATATCTTTTGATTGTGCCTGCAAGTACCCCCGTTCCTTTACTTATACTTGGGGGCCAAGCTTCAAATGTTCTGGAACACACAACTATAGTGTGTACCGTTTAGTAGAATGCGTCGACTCTAATGCCTTTTCAAAAGTAAAATCTTCGTTCAGCGAGATATGGCACATTTCTTTCGATATCAAACTCCCTTCAGTGAAAGTCTTGTTAAAGTGTCTTGTAATAGTCTTTGGGCTAACTCTACGTATTTTGAGACCATTTGATTTGCTTGCATGCACATATTAGTTGCAATTTTTGCAGCCACTTGCAGCCATATAGCACAACATCAAAAATCGTGGAGAGACTAAACTAGTGTGAGGCATATCTAAATAGCACTCTAGTTGTATGTTTGAATGCACATGCCAACTTCCTCTTGACCAGACTGCTGAGTTTTGCGGTGTTAAACATCAGAACTGAGTGTTGTGAAGTTGTGTTGCGTAAAAGTTGCATTAGCCTGCAACTATCCAGAACCAAAACACGCCACTGTGAAAAAACTAAACTTCTGGTTTCTGTCGACTACATTTTCACCAGTTACTAACAAAACTACTTTGAATGTGCATATCTACCATAGTTAACCTTGCGAAAATTGGCCAAAGCATTATGCCTACAAGCACCAACATGTGTACAACTCCATCATCATAGTACCACTTCGCTGCTGTTTAGCCCATCATCGTGTTGCTCCCACCATTGCTTTCATTCTTAAGTATCAGGGAGTGCGTATAACGAACCGTGTCGTCAGAAATAAATTTGTTGCGCTACCACAATCGTTAATGAAGAATTTCACTATTGCAAATACCTCAAGAAACAGCAATGGAATTGTTACCGGAGGGCCAGAAAAACACCGCAACAGAGGTTGCTTGGGAAGACCAGCAACGTATTAACAAGTTTTCATCACTAATTACGGAGCGTGACGAATTAAGTACTGAGTTGAAACTGTATGAAAAAGAACAAGAGTATTTCGAAGATTTGAGCTTGGAGATTGAATTATTGGACGAGGATGAGAAAATCAACTACAAGTTGGGTGATAGTTTCTTTTTGATCAAAGTTTCATCGGCAGTTTCTCGAATCGAAAAGGAAAGTGCCGAACTCACCACCAAGATTTCTGACATCAACTCGAAAATCTCACTCATTGATTCAAAATTGAGCGATTTGAAGAAACAATTGTACGGAAAATTTGGTAAAAATATCAATCTTGAACGTTGATTTTATCACGACAGAAAATTGGCCAGCCACATACTTTTCTGGTTGAAATCGACCACATCTTCTGGGCCCAGTCCATCGTTCTCCATTCCACGTCGAGGCATCGCACACAGCAAATGTGTCCAGCTGTGCTTCTGATTCCTGTGCATTGCTTGGATCCGACTAGTCTCATAATCGTATTATATAGCTACAAACAGTGACTGTTTCGGATTAGTACTAATTATACATGCTTTCTATCTAATTTACATTAATATTCGCCATCACTATCTTCGTAAGCAGGAACGTCGAAACCTTCGTCATTGTTCGTATCAGCTTTTTCGCCATTTTCAGCTCTTGATCTCTTGGTTGGAGGCTCCTCGACGTCAGCAGGTTCGAGTGGCCGTTGGTGCTTTTGTGATTGGTTGTGTGGTTGGTTCTGAGACTGGTGCTGTGGTTGGCGGTGTGGAGGGTGGTGAGGGTGTGGTTGCGGGTGTGCGGACTTCGAATGGGACATTGCCATCCTTTCTTTCTCTCGTTCCTTCCATGCTTTACTTATCAGCGAACAAGCATCAATCACTTCTTGCTCTTTTACCCCATCCTTTATACTCAACAAAATCCGTTCCACAACAGAAATATGGTTTCCGTTCGATTTGTCATTTCTGAATCTCAACATCTCCCAAAATGCCGGGTTTTTAGTTTGTCTACATTCAACAATTCTTCCTTGTAACGGTTGTCCTAGCTCTTTCAATCTTTCCCAGTCAGAATCTTCCAATTCTAACTTTGCAAAATCAGTATGAACTTGACCTCCTTCCCATACTTTTAATTTGATCAAGTCTGGTTTACTGTCGTAGTCGGTATAGGTCGAGTCTGGGTCTTTTTCGTCCTTCTCAGGGTCTTGAACTTTGTTAAACACAAATTCAATCTTATAGTCTATAGTGTTTTCTTCAGCAGGCTTCCACTTTAACAAAGTAGGGTCAGTTCCAAATACATAGGGAGTTTCTGCACATGTATAAATGAGCCCGTCCGACTCGTGAAATAAGTGCTCCTGTTTGTCCAACACATCGTCAGCATGGTACGATTGTCTCATCATCTTAAACGCAACTTTAAACGGAAATTTGGGCGAGTTAACAATCTTTGGATTCTGCTTCTTATAATTGTCAAAAGGTTTCATCACTTGCTCGGTAATGTACCCTAATCTCTTTGGTAAAGGACGGTCTACAATCAACTTACCATTAATCACCAACGCATCAAAAATACAGTATCTAAGGAATGGTTCACTCACATTCTTGTTTTCCAACACAAGTTCTCCATCTAACAAAGTACCATGGTGAAAACTGGGCTGTTGTTGGGTCTCATTCATAGTTAAGGGAAAGTGAATATTAGGAACATGGTAGTACTCATTTTCACGAGTAATCAAAAACACACCCTCTCCATTCTCAGGATGGTGAATAATAAACAATAGACAACGCAATCCATCCGACTTCTCACATACAAAATAATCTCTTTTCATTAATGTTTCTTTCAAGTGTTTACGTTCAAATGAAATGGGTTGAGAACCTGGAAACCCCGGATTTCTTCGCCCCAACAAATCCGCTACCATCAATTGTAGCTCATGCGTATCATTTCTATCCAATCTTGTGCCCGGAATCTTGGGTACCTCCCGTGATTCCAACTCTATCATTTCCTTGTGGTGTAGTGGTAAGATTGTAGTGGAAATTCAGGTCGCGAAATTTTAAGTTATCGTGAGTTTCAGTGAATGTTTGTGGGAAAAGGAAAACTAAACTACAATGTGGCGCTTTAAACGAACTGGGATAGATGCGCCGGTGTGTTGGTCTCAGTCCAACTCATCAGTGGTCCCAAATTATCTTCATTATACTCTAATTTAGTTGCCCAAAAGAAGGTTACCCGGACACACGTTCGCCTTAAGTTCTACAGTGGACGATTTTCGAGCTGGGTTTAGATACAACTCTAGTGTGCCACTTCGTCTATACGAGATTTCACACGAACAGTACGACCAACAGGGCCTCAACTATCTACATGTTCGCTCCCTTTGGTGGAAAGTAGTCTCTCGATGTGAAATTGTTACCCGGACATAGTCAAGATGAGATTCGAATAGAATTAGTGGGCTAAACGCAACAGCATACTCGGCGGAGGATGAGATTGACAGCACAGGTGATCAGCGATGCGCCGATTGTGCTAAACTGTGAGGGAAAACTCACTTTACAACTCCGGAACTTGCAAATTCCCTACATTGAAAATCTCAGTACTACGCAAAACAGGTTCAGTGTAATAGATTTAACCAATAATGAAATAATTGACCTAGAGGGAATACCAGAGAATTTCACCAATTTGCAAACGGTATTGTTGGGAAACAACAACATTACAAGAATCAGTAGCGAGTTGAGTGGAAACAACCATATTGAGTCGATGTCATTGATCAACAACAACTTGAAGCAGATCGACACCAACTTTTCCAAATTCCACAAATTGCATACTTTGTGTTTGCTAAATAATCCCGTTTGCCAACTTCCAAATTACCGATTATTTATGATTTGGTTGGTGCCGTCTTTGAAAGTATTAGACTTTGCGCGAGTGAGACCGTCGGAGAGAGTCAAGGCCGAAGAGTTATTTGGTGTCGACAGAACGGATTACAACGAGGTGGCATTATCGCTTTTGAACAAATCCGTTGAGGGTGAGAAATTCTCGTTGCCAAAGCATGTAGTGAGCAAGCTTTCTGAGCAGGACAGAAAGGAGTTGCTACAACGGTTACAAAAGGCGACGAGCATAGACGAAATAGAGCAAATAGAATCCGCGCTTCTGGGATGAAGAAGTGACGTGCGACAATTTCGGAAAAGACAATAGTCAGTCGCAGTTCCGTGGAAAAGGTACATGGTAAACCATTGGGTAATGCAAACGACACTCGGAGACGCAGAGGTCAGTGAGAACATAATGAATACTTACTCTGAGAGGTGTTAGGAATGTCAGGAATACATTCACTTCTACTCTGAGCTAGTTGTTGCAAGAGTATCAAGCCCAGGCTACCACAAAAGTGGTTTACGGCTCAGAACCATGGGTTCGATTTCGATCAATGTCGGTAGAGTACTAGTATATTACAGGCATTACGCACACAATAATCATGGTTTAAACGCATTAGACCACTTCAGAGACGACAAAGAAACCAGAATTGTATTGAGATTTGTCTATGGAATGCATTTCAGAAATGGATCATTTTGCGGACAGTGATTTATTGTAGTAGGAGTGATGGAAGATAGACAACAAATAGTAATAAACCGGGTTTAAGATAAGACAATGTAAATATTAGTGTAGTTGTAGGCCAGTTTGGCACATCTAGCCTGGTTTTGGTTCTAGCAATCTGCCCATTCCGGAATAAACCTTAATGTAAAAAATCTCACTTCTTGATAAATTATTTTTACCAGTTTTATGGGTTTTTTCTGAAATTCCCAGAATTGTACGATTTTAGCTGGAAAAGGGTAGTTTCTCATCGTATATCCGAGTTCTACTACAGCTTTGTCACCATTTCTTGGACTCAAGTTGCAAAATTGGGAAAAGTTGAAAATTTCACCTCGCCATGTCGCTACCCAGACCCAAAAGGAAAGCCACGGCAAATAAATCCTACAACGATACCTTGGAAGAAATACATTTCGAGGACGATGCTGGCGACCAGACTGTGAATTTGACGCTGCAGAGCTCTACTAGCCCCGTAAAGAGAAAGTATACCAGGAAAATCCAACCTCCTACGACGTCTAAATCAGACCCAAAAATTACTGTTCCGTACAACTGGCAACCTCCCCCTGGTCCTCAGGATTACTTTTCGAAAAAGTTGGATTTGACCGATGCCTACATTGACCTTTCGTCACAAACTCTTTACTGTCCATTTCATACTTCAGAATCGAGAGTTTCTCCTATTAAGAAATCAAAGCCAATTTTTTATTTGTCCAAGGGCGATTACATTTATATGATCAGTGAGCCTCCTGGTGAGCCTTATTATGTTGGTAGAATCATGGGTTTTACGACAAAGAAGAAATTCGATGACGAAAAAGATGCTATAGTAAGCGCAAACGACTACATGTTCAAGATCCAGTGGTTTTATAGACCGAGAGATATTTCCAAATCCACAACCGACTCAAGATTGCTTTTTGCATCGATGCATTCAGATACTTGTCCGTTCATAAGTTATAGAGGTTTGATAACAGTAAGGCACAAACAGGATATTGAGAACGAGTACGAATTGACTAAACAGAAAAACGACAGAAAACCAAACCCCAAGAAGTCCTCGAGTCCATCTAGCACGTTGTCTGTTTTGGAAATGTACTCGCAACAGCCAGATTGCTTTTATTTTGATAAATTGTTTGATAGGTACATGATTAAGTTTTATGAGATTATACTGACAGGGGACTTGTTGAAGTATGCTGACTCTGATGATTGTAAAAGCAAACATTTCCTAAAAGCATTAAACAAACGATTTGAATTTATCTTTGTTGAGGGGACTAGGGCCAAGAGTCTATTCAGTACTTTTAGTTCGAGTTCTTGTAATTGTGAGAAGTGTGGGTTGTGGTGTGATTCCCCTCAAGATACCATTAACTGTGTGGTTTGCAAGAAATACTATCATATGTACTGTTTGGATCCACCATTGTTGAAGAAGCCAAGTAGAGGCTTCTCATGGGCCTGTGCCCTCTGTACAAAGGAACAAGAAATTGAGTATCAAAGCAAGAGAATAGTCATGCTTTCCCACGATAATAAATCATCAAATGAAAAAGAATTAAGCACTGAGCTTAGTGCTTTAAGTTCTCCTGCTATGGATGACACTTTTTCTAATTCCTCAGCAAATCAATCCACAAGCACATCTCAAGATGAAGAAGAGGAATACGATACTCAACAACTCCCCAATTATGAAATATTGGCCCAAGAGTTTTTGAATAATGACAAAGGCTTGACATTCCAAGACAGAAGATTGAAAGAAGAGTGGTGTATGCGATATTTGGGTATGCACGCCAGATTAGAAGATGCCCTTGACCTTGAAGATAGAAACCCCTATCCTCGGGCATCAACTAGACTTGGTGCTAAACACCAGGCAACAAATGTACCGGAATTTGAAGGACATCCTATTGAGTATTATGATGTTGAAAGGAATTCAAAGAAGAAACCAGCAGCCTCAAAGAAAAAGAAGTCGTCTGATACAATAATTACTAAGAAACTTGAAGTTCCTAAAGAATTTGAAAATGTCCCTGTTAAGGAGTATCCACAATGGTTACAACCAAGACCTAAAGGGTATATTGAAAGAGGTGTTGATGACGGTGAAGGTATCACAAATACTCTACTCTGGAAACCATTAGAGCGAGATTTGCAAGACAACTTTCAAAACTTAGACGCATACATAATACAGTGTTCTCCTGTAGCTGAAAAGTTGGGATTATCGCCAAACTCGCCCAATTTCGTCGACGCTATTTTATTGGAATATTTGAAAAAGGACGGTGATTCAAAAAGTGCTCTTGAAAACGTGTCCAAGTTTACCAAAAAGTTTTTGAAAGAACCAATTTTCAATAGAGAAGAAGTCAAACGCTTTGAAAATGGTGTCAGAAAGTATGGAAGTGAACTTCATCCAGTAGCTAAGCTAGTTAAATCGCAACCTAGCTCTATGGTTGTTAGATTCTATTACTTATGGAAGAAGACGAAAAATGGGAAATTGATCTGGGGTAATTATGAAGGTAGACGACATGAAAAGTTACAGAATGTCGTTAAAGATGAAACAAAACCTGACCAGATACATGTTCCATCGATTGATATTTTGGCAGATCCTGATGATGATTCGTCTTATGAAGACGAGAAGATCGTCAATTACGAAAAGAAGTTTACTTGTAAACATTGTAATGCCCATAGATCTATAAAATGGTTTAGAATAACCGGACATGATGCAGATACTGAAGAGAAAACCGAAACTGGTGAAAAAACGAATTCGGTCCTTGCACTATGTTTCAGATGTGCTCGTTTATGGAGAAGATATGCAGTGGAATGGGAGAGTCCGGAGGAAGTAGAAAAGAAAACGACAAAAGTCACTGGTTGGAAGAAAAAAGTTGAGGTCGAGTTACTTCGAGATACCGAAAAGATCTTGGCTGAGGCAGGAGCCAGAGGTGGTGTTGTTTCATATGATGTGGTTGAAGAAGACGTTTTCCCACTAGAAAATTACTCCGCTCCAAACAATGGCAAGATTACTAACAAACGAGTTAAGAAAGAAGTGGAATTGTTCATCAACCAACCTGCAGCAGTACCTGAAAGAGAGTTGAAGAGAAAGAGTGCAAAACTGGAAGAAGCTGCCAAACCAGTGAAGGTGAAAAAGGTCGCCGTAAAGGTAGAAACACCAACGAAATTATCGTCAAATGCTACCACTACTAAGGGCAAAGTCAGTAAAGCACCAGTAAAAACTCCAACTCAGAAATCAGCAGCAAAAGGACGGCCAAAAGTCAAGAAAGAAAAGGATACTGCAAAGACAAAGGAAAAGCTAAAGAATATTAAGGACAAAGGGAAAGAGAAAGAAAAGGAGAAGGAGAAGGAGAAGGATAAAGATGAAAAATCTAAAGCTAAGGTTGAATTAATTCAAGGAAACAAGGAGGAAAAACTTGTCAAGCCAAAAGCTAATCCACGGAAGAAGAAGCTCAAAGAATCTGAACCTGTTTCTGGCCAGGATATCATTATTAATACCGATGAACCATCAGTCAAGAGGCAAAAGAAACAGCCAGTTTCTCGTGGCATCATTGATCGGTTCTTGAATTCCAATTATACAACATTGTTGCCTAATGGTAGTACAGAGGTCAAACAGCCCGATCACGGGCTATCAAAGCTTATTGCAGAGGACAAACATAAAGCATTGACAAACTTCTTGGTACTATCTGAAAGAGTGTGTACATCCAATCAAACTAAACCCGATTTACCATTTCCAAGCAACTCGAGACCATGTACAATTTGTTTTGAGAAGGAAGACAACACATCTGAGATGTTGATTTGCTTTGGTTGTGGTGTAAATGTCCATGAAACATGTGGTGGAATACTAATTCCAGATAAAGTACCACGGCCAGCAACTGAGTGGTTGTGTGAGAAGTGTGTAAATGACTTGAAACAACTCCACTCCAAGGACTACTTCTGTACTCTATGTGTCACCAAAGAAACAAATTCTAACTTGTGTTTATCGGGATCACCATCAGTAAGACCTGATTACTTGAAACCTATTTATGAGACAGGTGGCTGGTGTCATTTGCTTTGTGCTGTATTCAGTTCAGATTTAGTCGATTTCAAGTTGCCGTACCATATACCTCAACCAAAGAAGTTGACTAAAGATGATATTTTCAATCGGAAGGTTGAATTAATCAATAAAGTAATTGCAATTGAGTCTGTGTCCGATGTCTATCTGAACAATGCACATCAAAAGTGTGGCATATGCCAAAACTATAATGGATCATTGGTCAAGTGTGAAGATTGTGATACAATGTTCCATGTTACATGTGCTCAGAGCAATGAAAAATTTCATGTGGGCTTCAAACTAGAGCCAACCGATAAGGACTCCAAGTTGGTCAAGATCAACGAACAGTCAGGAATGTTACGACCCTCTTTAATCTGTAGTTCCCATGACTCAAGCCTGGTATTATCATTTAAAACTTTGGGGAAACGGGTCAATCAAAAGGAAGACCCGAAACCAGTGATCCAGTTATTCTTAGAAGACATTCGGAAAGGTGTTAGTACAAAATCAAATGGACCACAATTGAAGTCTCTGAGGTACTTTAAAAGATACAACAGCGTTAACCAGGAACTAGAGGAAGAGGATGTTGAAACAAATCAAAGTATCTCATGTCACAAGTGTCAATCTACAGTGTCACCCATCTGGCGAAAGGACGAACAAAATGATAGTTTGAATATTTGTCAGAAATGTTATCATAACCAGGAGAACGATGAACAAGAGGAAACTCCGGTGGATGACTTTATCGACTTGTTGAAAAAGCCATTGGATGGAAAGCTTTATGGAATCAAAGACGAAAACGACTTTGTTACAAACGCTGCATCAGTCAAGGTGCTAATCCCAGATGAGTTCCAGCGTCCAAATGGCAATATAATGGATGCAAATTCGGACCACAATGCCATGCTAGATGCACAACAAGTGAACCAAATCAGTCCATAGTCTCACTTGGTGATATCCTAGTTTGACGAACACAACAAGTTCCTCGTAAGAGCTACAACGAACAGACATGTCGCATTAAATTGCATAATATATGTGCTATAGACCCTTAATTATACGAAAGAATGAGCCATCGTAAATACAATACAATGTAGAATATGACTGCAGTGATAATTCATTTCCTAGACACTCTTTCCGGGTCACATCGTTGATCCAGTGAGCCCTCCTGTCTCAAATGTGCCCTTCTTGTACCAGGTATAGAAAGTTCTAAACTGCCCGGATGTTATCGATTTTCAACGATTGAACATTCTCGTTTCCAGAAAGATGTATTGCCAACTATCTACTCATAATAAATGAGCCTTATGTTGTGCTCAAGAGGCCATTTCGTCATCATCTTATCGTAATGGCCTGTACATAGTATGCACGATAACGAAATGATCTATAAAACGTACATGCCAGTAATATAGACATACAAAATAAAACACATTTGTCTTTTTAGCTACAAAATGGGATACGAAACAACCCTAGTTCCTGGCGAAGGATTAGGTGATATAATTCGGTTGGGAGAGTCAATGCATTCTGTTACGAGTCAATTGATGAAGTTTAAGTACAAGTTGAGGTTCAACTATTCAAATACGCAGTTTTTGGAGGCACCGGTCATCGTAGACATTGTTGATGTTGGAGTAAGGTTAACGTTTCTGAATCATGGTCATCAGGTACTAGTTTTGATTGAGTTATTGCATATCAACGATACAAGATGGTCACCATTGAAATTGATGTACAATGGAGTTGTTTTGAACGAGATCCATTCTAGGGTCACGTCTGAATGTTCACCAAAAGACTCACCAAAAGACTCACCGAAAGACTCACCAAAAGACTCTACTTCAAGTTTGGCATCACAAGAGTCTAGTAGTACAACGAGTTCGTACGTCTCTTCAGGTCCATCGCTTAAGTCTGTCTATAACAGGGTGTTTGGACCGACTTACCCCGGTGGTATTTCTGGCAACGGATATGTTATCTCCTATCCTGGTATCTCGTTCAATTTTTATATAGCACAAGAATTACGTGAAAAACTTTCAAAACTCGAAAAGGAGGCAGCTTTGTCATATTTGTTGAATTGGGATGATGATATATACTGTCAGTCCATTGCATTATTTGTAGGTGAAGCGTGGTCAAAATTCAATGAAACAGATATTAACAATAAAAAAGGTCATGAACGAGTTCAAAATTTACAGATCAACCTTTCTCTGGGGAAAGTTTCAGTCAATTTTATTAATGAGACAAAGGAGTTAATTATTGGTGAGACTACCCAGCAAGAGGTTTTGAATATTTTGGGCCCTCCTGATGATTATTTCAACAAATTTGATTCGCGATTACTCATACACAAGCACACTAAGGGTTTGCTGGCAGATAGTGCACAACTTCAAGAAAATGATATTAGTCATTATAAGTTTCACAACTACTACAAGTATGGAATGGACGTGCTCTATGACTTGAACGGGAAAAACACCAAGGTACAAAGTAAAACTACAATCAAAAAGATTATTCTTCACAATGGTGGTATCTGTGAATCATTGAACTTCATGAAATGGAATAGATGTAATTGGGAGATTTACAACGATAATGTACGGTTTAATTCATCAATGACCTTTAAGGATCTACCCGAAAGTTTGCAAAATTTAACTCCGGTTCTTTTGAATAGGAATGAGTCAGAGTTTGTCGACAATGATCTAGACATTATTCATTTCCCAAAAGAAGCCTCATTCAGTCAGGAGAGCCAACTGTCCTTGAGTTCTGTGGATGAAAGGGTAAAAACATGGGGTCAATCAAAGCTATATGGCTTCGATCGATGTATATTTGAGGTACTTGACTCAAATGGGACGATTAGTACTATAACAGTGTACTGAAGTCGATTCTGTTAAACAATATTGCTATTACGGTTTTAGATTTTCAATGGGTGGAAATTTGTAGGTTTTATTTGCTACTTTCATTGGCATCACTTATGGAATTATTTCAAATTCACAATATTTTGATTAGATATATGATGTATTTACGACGACAAGATTAATGCAAATTATACTAGTTAGGTTGATTCCTTTCTGGTTAGAATGAGAAAGCTAATGTCATTGCAGTATATTTATGTAGTGTTGATTGACCTCCATAGCGAAATTCTATAGTTTTCGTAAGAGGGTTTTATCTGTTAAAAAGTGCATCCATTCAAATGAACTTGGGTCAGAACTTCAATAGTAGACATTTTTTGATATGGTCTATTTTGCCCAATTTCTATCTTTTAAATTTTTAAATTTAGGACGGAACATCACATAAGCTCGACTTTACCTCTATAAATATATTAGCTCTCCATGTGCACCATAAGATACATTTGTGATTTACTTCTGTTAAGACTGAAGTTAACACACAATTCGCGCCCCCTAAGAAGCAAAGAAGCTTTTAGATGCGTTCATCGATTATTCGAACAAGGATGTTTTGCCCCATATATATTGTGAGAGGGTAGATCGGTACAATGTTAGTAATGGAATGAGTGGTCTGTGCGGTTTCTGGAGGGTTTTTGTGCAAAATGTTTGGTTATTTCTTAAACTGTCAGGTTAGGAGGTTGTACATGTAAGGTACATTTAGTATCCTACCCATCAAAACAATTCAGGACAGAAGTTTGCAGTTGACAAAATGCTTCCTTCTGCAAAGCAAAAGACTAGTACAATCACTAAGTGTAGTGGAGAGGACAGAGCTCAAGTCTTTTTTTATTTGACGCTTATTAGCGTTAATCAGTTTATACGTGGTAATCAAGAGCGCGGTATTCATTAGAGTGGAGCCGGGAAGTACTACAATGGCTAAAATCCGCATTGTTCGTTAAGAAATGCATAGGGCTAATTTATTTCACCTCTCTTGTGGTGTTCAACTTGTAACAATACGGGGTTAGGTTATGTGGTGGTGGCCTATTCTTGGACTTTACTTCTACTGATTCAATCTGTAGGATGTGACCACCACAATCCCCCACGTCTCTCCAAAACTACGAACGGCACCATTTTGTATGGAACCCTAGATACTTTTGTCCGCACAACAACAACCCGGTCCACTAAGATATCCAGTTAAATCAGTACAAGTTATCTACTGCTGTTCAATAGGGTTGGCTGAAACAATTCGCTAAA
>Ga0209941_1001066_pt1 | contig 22378 bp, 27 predicted proteins | sample ThiBiot_300_plan_FD_183945 | JGI IMG/M metagenome (GOLD analysis project Ga0209941, IMG submission 183945) | Wastewater bioreactor microbial communities from Cape Town, South Africa - Thiocy_solids_1 (SPAdes) | ecosystem: Engineered > Bioremediation > Thiocyanate > Unclassified | place: South... | reverse complement strand
TGGGCTCCAGCGCCATGCCGCAGATGGGGCACGTGCCGGGGTGGTCCTGGCGCACCTCGGGGTGCATGGGGCAGGTGTAGATCGTGCCAGCGGGCGCCGCTGCCACGGGTGCGGCAGCGGGCTCGGGCGATCGGTGGCCCTCGTCGCTGCCATGTCCATGAGCGTGATGATGGCCGCTGCGCATCTCGTCCTCGGGCACCAGGTGCATCTGGCACTTGGGGCAGTTGCCGGGATGGTCTTGACGCACCTCTGGATGCATGGGGCAGGTATAGATGGTTCCCGCCGGGGCTTGTTCGCCGCCGGCGTGGCCGTGGTGATGCGGGTGATGATTCATGCCCATGCCTTTTTTGGAGTTCACTCGATTCTTGACCTTGCCATCGTGGAAAGGTCAAGCACCTTTCCTGTCGGACGCATCCGGTCCGCACCGTCCCGCGCCCGGTTGGCTATCGGGACAAAGACTTGCGGTACTGGACATTGATCTCATCGTGGCGCTGCCGTATCTCGGGCGGCCATTGCGCCTTGATCCATGACAGCACGGCCACGATCTCGTCGTCACTCAACACGCCGCCGTAGATGGGCATGGCCGTGCGGTAGTCGGGTTGATTGATCAGCTGGGCCAGGCCCTGCTTGGTGATGGCGAACAGCTGCTCGTCGGGATGGTGCCAGGTATGGCCGCTGGGATCGTGAGGCGGCGCCGGTAGAAGGCCATCGGGCCCGCGATCCCGCCAGTCGGGTTGGCCCTCGCCCTTGGCTCCATGGCAGGCCGCACACTGCTGCGCGTAGATGCGCTCACCAACGCGCAGCACCTGGGGATCATCGGGACGCAGGCTGTGCTGCGCCGCCGCTGCCGGCCGGTCGGTAGCGCGCAGGGAAAAGTAACCCGCCCCCACAACCAACAGCGCAACCAGCAATCCTGCCGCCCACAGGGCCAGCGGTTTCAACGTCATCGCGGCCTCCTCCGATTTCGTGCTCATGGCCATATTCTTGTCGTCGGATGCCTTACTCAAGGCTGCGCCCGTGCGCCCCAGCGCGGAATGAAACGCGGCACGCGCTGCGCGTACTCCTCCCAAGCCTGTCCAAAACGGCGTGCGCTTTCCCGTTCCTCGTTGTACGCCAGGCGGGCATACATCACCACCAGCACCGGGAACATCAGCAGCGTCAGCAGTGTCGGCCACTGCAGGAGAAAGCCGAACATGATCAGGACGAAGCCGATGTACTGCGGATGCCGCACCCGGGCGTACACACCGGTGCGCGCCAGCAGCCCTTGCCGCTGGGCCTCGTAGAGCACGGGCCAGGCAGCGGCCAGCAGCCAGAAGCCGCCGCCAATAAACAGGTAGCTGAGAATGTGGAAGGGTCCCAGGTGCGGATCACCGCCCCAGCCAAACAGCAGCTCCAGCAGGTGGCCGGAGTTGTGGCTCAGCAAATCCACACCGGGGAACCTCTGCCCCAGCCAGCCCGACAGGAAATAGATGGTCAGCGGGAAGCCGTACATCTCCACGAACAGCGCAACGATGAAGGCCGTGAACGCCCCGAAACTGCGCCAATCGCGCGCGCTGGCCGGCTTGAAGAAGCTGAAGGCGAACATGACGAAGATCGCCACGTTGACCACTACCAGGGTCCACAGGCCATACGACGGTTCGGCGTGTTCCATGGTCTCAGCTCCCGTTGGAATCCTGCCCCGTGCTCCGGCCGGGCCCGCCGGAACCACCACCGTGCCCGCCGTGGCTGCCATGGCCCTTGTGCATGAAGACATGCATCAGCGGGCAGGCCAGCAGCAGGGCATAGGGCCACCATTGCGCCAGGTGGGCGCGGTGCTCGGTCCACAGGAAGTAGCCGGCGACGGCGCCGAACACGAACAGGCCGACGGCGTAGCGCGAGCGCCAGAATCCGACGGGCTGCTCGCCATTCGGGTGGGATGCATGGTCGTGGGTCATGACGGCCTCCTCACTTGGTGCCGGGAGTCGAGGTTTGCGGCATGAACATTCGATCCATCATCATCTGCATCATCGACTCCATCATGGTCATCCGTTTTTCCATCATCTGGGAGTCGCACTGCATGCCTGTCATGCCGGCGGGCGGGTTGCCCGATCCCATCTGCCCGCGCATCGACTCCATCATGCGCATGCCGTCTTGCATGGTTTTCATGTGTTCGGCCATCAATGCCTGGCGTTCCCGGGGCGTCTTGGCGGCAGCCATCTTCTCGTGCATGGCCTGCATGGCCTGCATTTGCCTATCCATCGCGGCCATGTCGCCCGAGCCCATGGCCAGGCCCTGAGATGGCAATGCCGCTGCAGGAGCCGGCGCCGCGGTTGCCGCAGGGGCGGCAGCGTCAGCCGGGTGGTGTTCCTTGTGCTCGTCCGTGCCTTGTGCCAACACGCCTGCGGAGGCGGCGGCAATGCAGAGGCCGATCAGAGAGTGGCGCATGTGAATCATGATGCATCCTTCCTGCTGTGAGAGTTGACTTGGGTTGCCGCGGCCGGCGGCACGGTGCGGTTGCGCCTTTGCTCAGCGCACCGGCTGGATGTCAGTGACGACCATCTTCCCGCCCTCCTGAATGACCACGAACTTCACCTTGTCGCCGGGCTTGAGCTGGGCGAGCTGGCCCTTGTCGCGGACCGTGAAGACCATGGTCATGCCGGGCATGTCCAGGTTCTTGATGTCTCCATGCTTGAGGGTGACCTTGCCGTTGTCCGGATCAAGCTTCTTGACCTCGCCGTCGGTCATGGAGTCCGATGCTTGGGACATATCCATCTTGCCGTGATCCATCGTCGCTTGAGCAAAACTGCTGACGGGCATGGCGATGCCCATGGCCAGAGCGGAGATGGCAAGAATGTTTTTGATGGTGTTCATGGTGATCTCTGGGTAATTGGATGAATCTACGGGCTGGCGCGGTGTATTCAGGCCATCACTTGCGGCCCACCAGGATGGCGCCCTTCATGCCCGCTTCGTAGTGGCCCGGTATCAGGCAGGCGAAGTTCACGACGCCCGCCTTGGTGAACTGCCAGATGATCTCGCCCTGTGTGCCGGGTGCCAGGGTCACTTTGCCAGGCTCGTCATGCTCCATGTCGGGGAACTTCTTCATCTGCTCCAGGTGTTCCAGCAGTTCCTTCTTGGTGCCCAGGCTGAGCTCGTGCTTGACCTGCCCGGCGTTCTTGACGATGAATCGCACGGTGTCGCCCTGTTTGACCTGGATGTTCGACGGCGTGAAGCGCATGGTGTCGCTCATTTCAATCGTGATCGTGCGGCTGGCCCTGGCGGCCACGCCGGGCTTGCCAATAGCCATCTCGCCACCATCGTCGTGGCCGTGACCGCCCGCATGGCTGCCGGCGGCGAACGCGGCTCCCGATGCGGCAAGCGCAAGCACGACGAAGAGTTGAGAAGCAGTGGATCGGGTGAATTTCATGGATGAACTCCAGTTGAAAATTGAAGAAAGAATCAATGCTCGCCGTGCGATGTCGGCTTGCGCACATTGACTTCGGTCGGCGCTGCAGGCTTGCGAACACGTGGCATGGACTGCCCGCCTTCGGCACTGAAGCGCGCCGGCTCAGCGATGGGGCCGGTGTACTTTCGCGCCACCGTTCCTTCGGGGTGTTTGAACCATCCTGGGTCTTTGTAGTCCCCGGGCTTTTGATCGCGCCGCACCTTGAGCACGCTGAACATGCCCCCCATTTCCACCGAACCAAATGGCCCCTGGCCAGTCATCATGGGGATGGTGTTGTCCGGGATAGGCATCTCCATCTCGGCCATGTCCGCCATGCCACGCTCGCCCATGGCCATGTAGTCCGGGATGAGGTTGTTGATCTTCTTGGCCAGGCCACTGTGGTCCACGCCGATGAGCGTGGGCACGTTATGGCCCATGGCGTTCATGGTGTGGTGGCTCTTGTGGCAGTGGAAGGCCCAATCGCCCTCCTCGTCGGCCACGAACTCGATCTGGCGCATCTGGCCCACGGCTACATCGGTGGTCACCTCGGGCCAGCGTGCGCTCTTGGGTGTGGGGCCGCCATCGGTACCCGTGACAACAAACTCGTGACCATGTACATGCATCGGATGATTGGTCATGGAGAGATTGCCAATGCGGATGCGAACCTTGTCATTGAGGCGAACATTCAAGGAGTCGATGCCCGGAAAGATGCGGCTGTTCCACGTCCACATATTGAACTCCGTCATTTCCGCGACCTTGGGCGTCGCGGCTCCGGGCTCGATGTCATAGGCGCTCAGCAGGAAGCAGAAGTCCCGCTGCACCTCGTCGATCAGCGGATGCCTGGCCTTTGGGTGCGTGACCCAGAAACCCATCATGCCCATGGCCATCTGCACCATCTCGTCCGCATGCGGGTGGTACATGAAGGTGCCGGGCCGACGCGCCACGAACTCATAGACAAAGGTGTCACCTGGCTGGATGGTCGGCTGGGTCAAACCGGCAACACCATCCATGCCATTGGGCAGGCGCTGCCCATGCCAGTGGATGCTGGTGTGCTCAGGGAGTTTGTTGGTGACGAAGATGCGCACGCGATCACCTTCCACCACCTCGATCGTGGGGCCAGGGCTCTGGCCGTTGTAACCCCACAGGTGGGCCTTCATGCCGGGCGCCATCTCACGTACCACGGGCTCGGCCACCAGGTGGAACTCCTTGACACCCTGGTTCATGCGCCACGGCAGAGTCCAGCCGTTGAGCGTCACCACGGGGTTGTATGGCCGACCGGAATTGGGAACGAGCGGCGCCATGGTGTTCGGGCTGGACTGAATCACCGGTTCGGGCAGGGCCGCCATCGCCACGCGGCTGACCGAGCCGGCGGCCACCGCGCCACCGGCGATACCGGCGAACTTGAAAAAATCTCTTCTGGATGTCATGGCAATCGTTTCTGTATCACTGGCCGGCATCGCTGCCGGTGGGCGCGCCGGATGCGGCGGACAAACGGGTGCCAGTAGGGCGCCCGATCAGCGAAGCCTGCAAGGCAGCATCGGCCAGCCAGAACTGCTGCTGCGCATCCATGGCGGCGACAACGGCGCTGACCTGATCGCGCGCATCGGCCAGCAACTCGAAGGTGCTGATCAGCATGCCGTTGTAGAGGAGCTGGTTCTCCTCCGAGATCACCTTGCGCAGCGGTACGACTTCATCGCGATAGTGACGAGCCACGTCGTAGGCGGTGCGGTAGGCGGAGTAGCTCTCGCGCAGGTTGGAGCCTGCGGAGCGCACCGTGGCTTCGAGATGGTTGGCCGCCGCCAGGGTGCGCGCGTTCATGGACGCGCGTTGCATCCCGCCCCAATCAAAGATGGGCAGGCGTACCGCGATTTCCCAGCCGCGCGCGGTAGAGCGGGTTCCACCGGCATTGTCAAAAGTCGTATTGCGCCGCCCGGTGAGCTCGATATCGGTGAAGCTGGTCACCATGTTCAAGCCCTGAGCCTTGGCTGCCACGTCCAGAGTAGCCTGTGCCAGGCGTATGTCCAGGCGCGCCCTGGTGGCCTGCGATCCGATCTCCTGTGGATCCAGTGGCCGCTTGGGCAGATCAGGCAAGCGCTCGGGTAGCTTGAGCGCCTGCGCCTGCTCTTCATCCAGTCCCAGCAAACGAACCAGTTCCTCCCGGCTGGCAGTGACCTGGTGCTGGGCCGCGCTCAACCGGGTGGCGGCGTCGGCATAGAAGGCCTGCTCGCGTGCTCGGGTGATGCGGTTGAAGTTCCCGACCGCTTGCATGCGCTTGGCCAGCTCCGCGCCCGCCTCCGCGCTGGCATAGACTTGCCTGGCATACTTGAGCGACTGTTGTGCGACGACGGCACGGACCCACGCCTGGCGCACCAGGGTGACCTGATCCACGACTTCGCTGCTCAAACGCAGTTGGGACTGCTCAATGAACTGGTTGGCAATACCGTTCCGCGACGGCAGCGTCAGCAGATCCAACAAACCAAAGGAAAGCGCACGCGCCAAGGCCAGCTCCGGGCCTGACGTCATGCGCTCAAAGCTGAAAATGGGGTTGGCAATCCGGCCCACCTGTGCGGCGTCGGCGGACTCCGCCCAGCCTTGCGCCAACAACACCTGCAAGGACGGGCTGTTCACCAGCGCCAACTGGACGGCCTGCGTTTGTCCCAGAGGCTGAGCAAGCAGGGCGTGGGCCGCCTGTGCACGCTGGTTGCGCTCATCCTGGGTCCGAGCCAAGGTGAGCTTGCCCCCAGTGAAACTGCCCGCTTCGTCGTTCACACGAGTGATGTTCTGGTCAAGGCTGACGCTGGCGCAGCCCGTCAGCACTGCGAGGCCGATGGCGGACAACGCCAGCTTGGCATGTGTGGCACGCCAGCGCATCATGGTTTGCCTCCGCTGTGATGACCGGTGTGCGGTTCGTTCGCAGGAGCAGCCTCCCGGGCGGACGCAGGCACGCCCGTTTTGATCTCCTTGGCATAGGCGCGCCAACCGCCAATCTGGCCCACGCGGTCATTGGCTTGTTGCCAGGACTGAACCGGCTGATCCGTGTAGACCTGGTAGCCGCCGATGGCGGACGAATACCGCAACTGCGTCGGCAGTGCCGCCTTGGAGGCCTCGGCATCCGCCGGGGCTTGCGCGAAGGCGGCTGTGGCGAGCAACGCCAATGCCCACGGCATAAGCGCCCTGGGCGATGGCGGTGGGAAGGAAATGGCCATGGTCTCCTCTTGATAGGTCTCAAATTTCACGATGAGGAGATTCTGGAAGGCCCATGCTTTCATCCAGGTGTTCTGAAGATTACATTTTTGTTATCTCCATACCAGGCGGCCTCAAGCTCGGCACACTCTCGTAGCAGCACACCGAAGGAGCGCGCACGTGAAGATATTGATCGTTGAGGACGAACCCAAGACCGGGGTCTACCTGCGCCAGGGCTTGAGCGAGGCGGGCTATAGCTGTGACCTGGTGCCCGATGGTGCGGATGGACTGCACATGGCCATCCATGGCCAGTACGACCTGGTGATCCTGGATGTCATGCTGCCGGGCCTGAACGGCTGGCAGGTGCTGCAGTCCCTGCGTGACCGGGGCCTGGAAATGCCCGTGCTGTTCCTGACCGCCCGCGATCAGGTGGAGGATCGGGTCAAGGGCTTGGAGCTGGGGGCCGACGACTACCTCGTCAAGCCGTTCTCGTTTGCCGAGTTGCTGGCCAGGGTGCGCATCATCCTGCGCCGCGGCCATGCCGGCAGCGAAGGCAGCACCCTGCGCGTGGCCGATCTGGAGCTGGATCTGCTGCGCCGCCGAGTATCCCGCAATGGCCGGCGCGTGGACCTGACGGCCAAGGAGTTCGGCCTGCTGGAGCTGCTGATGCGCCGCCATGGCGAGGTACTGCCGCGCTCGCTCATCGCACCGCAAGTGTGGGACATGAACTTCGACAGCGACACCAACGTCATCGAGGTCGCCATGCGCCGCCTGCGCATGAAGATCGATGAAGGCCATCCGGTCAAGCTCATCCAGACCGTGCGCGGCATGGGCTATGTGCTGGACGTGCCAGAGGAGCTCTGAGTGCCGGCGCGCGCCCGCTGGGGCAGGCTCCCGCTGACCCGGCGCCTGACCCTTTTCTTCACCGTGGTGGCCGCAGCGGTCGTGCTCGGCCTGGGCATCATGTTCTTGGTCGCAACTGGGCAGCATTTCGTGGCGCTCGATCGCATCGCGCTGCAGGACAAGCAGCACCTAATCGAAGAGATCTTGCGCAACGCCCATTCGGCGGAGGATGCACGTTGGCGCCTGGGCGAGGCCCTGGGCTACCACCATGGCCTCTACGCCCTGGTCACGGATGCACAGGGAGAGCTTGTCTTCCAATCACAAGGCTTCGCCCCGGATACTCAAAGCGCGCCGGCAGGGCCTGCGATGGGAACCGAGCTGTTCGGTACCTGGGAGCACGGCGGCAGCATCTATCACACCTTGCGTTTCAAGGCCGTACCTGCCTATTCTCAGACGGCATTGCGCGTGCTGATTGCGACCGATACGGATCACCACGCGCAGTTTCTGCGGGACCTGCGGCGCGATCTGGCCCTCTATGTGGCAGCTTCCATCGTGGTGTGCGGCTTCCTGTCCTGGTTTGCTGCGCGCCAGGGACTGGCCCCGCTGCGCGAGATGCGATCCCGCGCGGCCGCGGTCACTAGCCAGAAGTTGACCGAGCGCATGCCCGTGGAGGCCGTGCCGGTGGAAATGGCCGATTTGGCGCAAGAGCTCAACCGCATGCTGGACCGACTGCAAGAGGACTTTCAGCGCCTGACCGATTTCTCATCGGATCTGGCGCATGAACTGCGCACCCCCATCAGCAACTTGCTAACGCAAACCCAGGTGGCCCTGGCCACCAAGCGCGACGCAGCCACCTACCGGGACATCCTGGCCTCCAATGCCGAGGAATTCCAGCGCCTGGCACGCATGGTGGCCGACATGCTTTTCCTGGCCAAGACCGAGCGTGGCGTAGATTTGCCGCACAAGGAGCGGTTTTCAGCCCGCCAGGATGCCATGGCCTTGCTGGAATTCTATGAGGCCGTCGCCGAGGAAAAGCGCATCCGGTTGCGGCTGGAGGGCGATGGCGACGTGGAGGGCGACCGCCTGATGTTTCGTCGCGCCCTCAGCAATCTGCTGTCCAACGCACTGCGCCACACGCCCGAAGCCGGCACCATCACGGTCCATATAGCGGGCACAGCGCAATCCACGATGGTGTCTGTGGAAAACACGGGCTCCGACATCGACCCCAAGATGCTGCTACGGCTGTTCGACCGCTTCTACCGGGCCGATCCCGCCAGGGCGCATCCCGATGCCGAGGGCAGCGGGCTGGGCCTGGCCATCACCCGTGCCATCGCCGAAGCCCACGGCGGCCGTGTCACCGTCACATCATCCAACGGGCGTACATGCTTTGCGCTGGTGTTTCCGCATCGCGCAGCCCAAGCATGACGCAGACCACGACGAAAGCTGTCGGAAATGTCATCCGGCTGTCTAGGTTTTGTTGGCTAGGGGTTTCTACCATGAGCACATCTCCTCACCGCTGTACCAAAGCGCCGGAGATGCAAGCCTCAGAGACTCTACAAAGGATATTGATCATGACTCAACGTCGCCTCTCCCTTTCCACCGTGATCGCCAGCGTGGCCGCCGTGGCGGCCCTCGGTCTGCCGGGAATGGCATCGGCGGAATACATGCATCCCGCGAACAACGAAGCTGGTGTGGTCGTGCACCCCGAACACTTCAAGAGTGACAAGACCCGCGAGCAAGTCAAGGCGGAAACCGAAGCTGCGATGCGCCAAGGCCGTCTGTCTTATGGCGAAAGCAACTACCCGCGAGGTGACGCAGCCGCTCCAGCGGCATCGGGCAAGTCCCGTCAGCAGGTGATCGACGAGATGCGCAACGAGACCGCCGCGCAACGCGAGGCACGGCGGCTGCTGTATTCGGCCGGTTAATCGAAAAGTCTGCTCGACAATATCGTTGGGCATCTCCGGTCTCCCATGACACCCCGTCGCCGCGCACAGTCGCGGCGATTTGCTTTCCGAACCGCAGTACGGGCTTTGATGCCGTAGGGCGCCAGCCGTGCCACGCATGCGCGTCAGCTCCGTTATCCATGCGGATGCCGATGGTGAATGTCCGGGTAATGGGGATGGCGATGGGTAATCAGCTCATGACGGTGCCAGTGCTCGTGTGGCTCGCGCCCGTCCCAGTCGGGGTCATGGTCATGCTGATGGTGCTCGTCATGCATATGGCGATGGCTGTGCTCCAGAGGCTCATGCGTGTGCAGGTGTTCATGGCGCTCGGTCAAGTGCAACCAGACGCCCACGGCCATCAGTGCGCACGCGGGCCAGAACCATGGCGACGGTGTTTCACCCAGAAAGACCAGCGCGGCCGCTGCCCCGACGAACGGGGCGGTAGAAAAATAGGCCCCCGTGCGCGCCGTCCCCAGACCGCGCAGCGCCAGCACGAACAGCACCAGGCTGACGCCATAGCCGAGCCAGCCAACGACCATGGACTCGGCGATGGTGCCCCAAGCTGGCAGCGCCGCCCCCATCGCCAGCGCCACCGCGCAGTTCACCAGCCCGGCCATCAGGCCCTTGGCGCCGGCGACGAACAGGGCGTCCGTGGCCGAGACCTTGCGTGTCAGGTTGTTGTCGATGGCCCAGCACAGGCAGGCCAGCGCGATGATCCCAGGGCCAAGCCAACTCCCGCCTGCGGCCACGCGTTGACCCGGCCAGGACAGGAGCACCCCGCCAGCGACGATGGCCACCATTCCGGCGACGATGCGGCGATCTGCGTTCTCCTTGAACACCAGCCAGGCCAGCACGGCCGTGAGGACGGATTCGAGGTTGAGCAGCAGCGATGCATCGGACGCGCGCGCGTGCACCAGCCCGAACATCAGCGCGACCGGGCCCAGGATGCCGCCAAAGAAAATCGCCCCCAGCAGCCAGGGCCACTCGCCGCGCCCAAGGCCCGAACTCCTCCAGCCCCGATCGCGCACGAGCCGGATGGCCGCCAGGCCGATGCCGCTGCCCATATACAGCAGCCCGCCCAGCAGCACCGGCGAAACCTGGCCCACCAGCAGCTTGGCCAGCGGAGTACTGGCGCCAAACAGGGCGGCCGCCAGCAGGGCGTGCAAGACACTGATGTTCATGGACGGATCATATGGCGTTCCTTTTTCCTTACCACACGCGGCCATGAGTTGCACGGCAGTTTGCTCGATGGCGCCGATGAGTTGAGCGATGTTCCAGCCACCTAACGACCGCGCCAGAACGCACCTCTGAACCTCGCCACGGAACCATACTACGGACGATTGCGCCGCTAACTTAAGGACAGCTTTGGATGACGTCCAATCTCCCAAGACACCCCACTATTGCGCACCGTCGCGGCAAGCTGCTGCCCCAGCCGTTGCTCGATCACCGGCTTCCACGGCACCAAGCTGAAACCGATGCCGTCATCGAGCATCGCGTAGCGCCCGCTGGCGAGCATGACACTACGGCGGTAGATGCCGGCCACGCGCTGCCCGTCGCCTACTGACCGATGTTCCAAGCCGGTTTCGGCGGCGATGTCCTTGGCGGCCTGCGCCAATTCCCGGTTGCGCAGCGTGCCCAGCAGGTTCTGGGCAAAGATCACGCGCTGCCCGCGCCGCTCGGCCAACCCCTGTTCGGCCAGGAAGTCGGCGCGCTGCTGCATCGCCTGCTTGGCCTCGCCACCAAAGCCCAGGTCGCCCAGCCCTGAACCGCCACCGATCAACTGCTGATCGAGCCAGGTGGCACCGATCACGCGGGCCTGCCGCTCGATGGGTAGGTGCGATTTCAGCTCCACGGCCACGCCACCCAGGCGCTGCGCGTCGTAGCGGCGGCCCTGCTCGGGCAGGTCGTTTGGCACCTTCCATAGACCCTCGGCCACGCGCTCCACGATGCCGGTGCGGCGCAAGGCTTCCAACCTGCGGACATGGGCCGTCACCACCTCCAACGGATCGCGGCCGGGCACGGCCTGCCCCTGCGCAACGGCCAAGTGATGATCGGTGCGGTACAGGCCATCGCTCGCCAGCGCCGAGATGTTGCGGTCGGCCGCGCGCACGTCGACCGAACCTTTCACTTCCACGACGGCGCCGGTCGGGTAGTTCGCCAGCTCGTCGTGGGCGTTGAGCGCGACGTAGTGGGCCTTGCCGTCCACGCCGTCGATGACCAGATAGCCCCGATCGCGCAGCTCGTCGGCCAGCCCCTTCGCGGCTACGCGGCCAACGACGGTACGGCCATCATCACCAGGCTCGAACACCGCCAGCTCGCGCGGCACGCCGCGCATGGCCCGCTGCATGGTGCGGATGATGTCGCCGCGCTCCCCCAGGGCGCGCAAAGTCTTTTCGGCATCGGTATGGACGGCCCAGGTGCCTGGCTGCGTCTCGTCGGCCAGGCCCAGGCGCTGCAAGCGTTGCAGGCGGCCGATCAGCAGCAGGCGCTGGCGTTGCAGCCGGGGTTCGTTGAGCCGTTCGACATGCACCAGGCCCTCGTCGCCGGCCTCGTGCTTCAAGGTGCGATCCAGGCTCGTCCACCGCTCCTGATCCACCTCGCGCTGCAAGGTCTGCTGGATCTCCAGCTCGGTGCGCGGCCCCAGCCATTCGGTCGCCAGTTCAGCGGCGCGGTGCCGGAATCCATCGGCGATGTAGTCGCCAGCGATGATGAGGTCTTTGCCCGTGTCGTCGCGCCCGCGCACAACGATGTGCATGTGCGGGTTGTCGGTGTTCCAGTGGTTGACGGCCACCCAATCGAGGCCCGTGCCCAGGTCGGCCTCCATACGCCCCATGAGGTGCCGCGTGTAGGTGCGCAGGTCTTCCAGCTCTGTCCCGTCCTCGGGCGAGAGGATGAAGCGGAAATGGTGCCGGTCGGCGGCGCAGCGTTCCTTGAAGGCATCGAGGTCGGCGGTATCGGTCTGCGGTCCGTAGGCTTGGCCTGGCTCACCGTCGCGGCCCACACCGTCGCGCTCGATGTAGCGGAGGTGCTTGGCGAGCGACTGCGGGCTGGCCCGCTGGTGATTGACCAGCAAGGTCTTGATGGTCACGCGCCGGGACATGGGCGTCAGCTTCGCGCCTGCGAAACGCGCCGCCGTGTGGCCGCGACCCAGGCGCGAACCGGGCCGCTGGCCGGCGCGTGCGCCATTGCCACCGGCTGCGGAATGGCGCATCGAGGACTTGCCTCCACTTGCCTTGCCGGTCTGCTTGAGCACCTTGGACACGAAGCTCTGCCCTTGACCTTTGCCCCGGTTCTTCGGGGCGCTGGGACGCACGCGGAAATCATCGTCGCGACGGTCGCTCATGGCAGCTCTCCCGACAAGCTCTGGCGTGTCCAGTCGTGCGAAGCACGCGGACATGCCCCTATTGGCGCGGGCTGCGCGCCCCAAGTGGCACGGCGGCGAAGCCGCGCCGTGCCGCGCCAACCCCACGTGCAGACTGGCTTTCGACGCGGCCCGGTGCCGCGTCCTTTTGTCTTGCCTTCCGCCTTTGCCCCTCGCTGGCGCTCCGGGCAGCGGCGGCCCGGCGGCGCTGCTGCGCGAGCAGCCAGCGCGCCGGCGAACGCGGACACGGCCGCAGGCCGGCAGCGTTCGAGGCAAGACGCCTGCACGTTGGATGGCTGCGCCGAAGGCAGCGCGAAGTGCGGCGCGGATGCGCTCGCACTGCACGCGCGACGACACGCGGAACACCACCGGAGCGACACGCTTGATAGCACGATGATGCGCAGCGAATCGGCGGCGATCATGGGCGTTTCTCCAGCCAGACCGGGTGCGCGACGCCGACCACGGCAGACGCGCGCACCGGCCCGAAGTACCGGCCATCGAACGATGCCGGGTTGGTCACGCTCAACAGGAACAGCTCGCCCGGTTCGAGGCGGCGGCACTGCTGCCAGGATGGCAGCGGCCGGCCCCAGCGGTCGGCGCGCAGCACGGCGGCCGAAGGCACGCCGTCGATGCGGACGATGCCGCCAGCGATGCACACCTCCTGCGGCGCGACGGCACCCACACGCTTGAGCAGCGGCACGCCCGCCGGCAGGTAGCCGCGTCGCGCGGCCAGCGCAGCGGCATCTGGCGGCAGCGGGACCAGGACGATGCTGCCCACGGACAACGGACGTGGCGGCGAGCCGGGCCGATGGTGCAGCGGATCGACGCGATACCAGCCCACGGGAACGCTGTCGGACGGGTTGTAGATCAGGCGCGGCAGCGGATGCACGAAGGACGCCCAGGCCAGCGCAGCGAGGCCGCTGGCGGACAGACCCGCCAGCACAAGGCGAGCGCGCAGGCGGGAGCGAGGACGCAGCGCGGTGTCGGTGGTGAGAGCGGCGGTCATGGCAGCGCGCTCCCGGCCAGCCAGGCGGCGTGCCGCTCGGCGCTGTAGTCGGGCAACGGCAAGCGCGCAGCGAGCCGGTTGCCGAGCGTGCGCCAGTACGCGGGCGAAGCGTCGGCGGGCTGGATGCTCAGCGCCTCGATGGCGTCGATGCGTGCCAGCACAGCGCGCACTTGTCCGTCGCCTTCGGCGTGCAGCAACAGGCACGCGCCCGGCTGCACGCCGGGGATGCGCTGCGCGCCGTCCAGCAGCGTGCAAGCCTGCATCACCATGAGCTGCCAACGCACAGTGCCGTAGTCGTTGGCCTGCCAGCGGATGCGGCAGAACAAGGCGTTCGGCAGGAACACGGCGCAGCGCCGCCAGTTGTCGAGCCGGATGATGCGCGCCGGTTCGCCGAAGCGCAGATAGAGGTCGAAACGCTGGTCGATGTAGGCCAGCGCCACGCGCGTCAGTGGCGCGCTGGCAGGCTGGCCGACAGGCGCGGCCAGTGCAGCCGTGGCCGCGACAGCGGCAGGCGAAGCGGATGCGGTCATGGTGTGTTCTCCGTGCGTTGCTCGGGAAACTCTCGCTCCAGCAGGCCGCGCAGCAGGTTGGCCACGGTCACGCCTTGCGTGAAGGCCGAGACCTTGATGCGCGCCCGCATAGCGGGCGTGATGTCGAGGGTGAGGCGGGCCGTGTAGAGGTCGCCCTTGCCCAGCGCATCGGCGTCGCCTTGCCGAATCCACGCTTCAGCGTGTGGATTCGCAGGCGGACGCGCGCCGATGCCGACGCGCTTGGCCGTGCGCTTGCTGGTGGCTGGCGACTTCGCTGTCATGTCGTCCACCGCAGCATTTCGTCCACCAGCGCAGTGATCTCGCGCGCGGCGGCGCTGTCCGGCGCCGTCTCGCGTGCAAGCCGACCAGCGGCCACGCTGTCGGCGAACACGATGCGCTGATGCACTTCCGCGCGCAGCGCAGGAAGTGGCTGGTCAGCGAGCGCCTGGCGCGCTTCGCGCCCGATCACGGTGGTACTGACGCGCCGATTGATGACGAAGGCCGCGCGCAGCGCAGGCCGAAAGACTTGCGCCTCGCGGATCAGTGCCACCATCTCGGCGCTGGCCCACAGGTCGTAGGGGCTGGGCTGCACTGGGATCAGCACACGCTCCGCCGCCAGCAGCGCGGAGCGCGCCAAGGCGGCGATCCTGGGTGGCCCATCAATGACGACATGATCGGCCCGTCTGGCGAGTTCTGGCGCTTCCTGATGCAGGGTTTCGCGGGCCAGGCCCACGGTGCTGAACAGCCTTGGCAAGCCTTGCTGGCTTCTGCGCTGCGTCCAGTCCAGCGATGAACCCTGCGGGTCGGCATCCAGCAGGATGACGTGCTGGCCGCGCAGCGCGAGTTCGCCCGCGATGTGCGTGGCGAGCGTGGTCTTGCCCACGCCGCCTTTCTGGTTGAGCAGGGCGACGATCATGGCGCAGCCCTTCGATCTGGAAAGCCGACCCGGTTTTTCCCTGCCGAACGGGGTTGGTTTTGGTGTTGTTTGTGCCTTTGGGGTTGCGGTGCTTTTTGCCTTTCGGCAGTTGTCCACCGAAACGGCGCTGCTCTACTAAAAGTTAGAGAATTTAAGTTAGGGAAGTTAAGGGGCGCGCAAACCCAATGCTGGCGCGGGTTTGCGGCCGATTGGCACGCCTGATAGCACGATAGTCCCACGCCCGATAGCACGATACCCCACACGCCTGATAGCACGACACTGTTCACAGGTTTGCGCGGAGTTATCCCCGTGCCGTTTGCGGCACGGGCCGGAAGGTCAGCAGTTCGACCCCATCGCCCGGCATCCGCTCGATGCCCAGGACGTAGCCGGGCAGCGATTGCCGCGCGACCAGCGCGCGCAGGTCGCAGGCGAAGTCGTAGGGCTTGGCGGTGCTGCCCGATTTCCGATACAGGTGTCGGAAATCGAACTGCCAGCCGTGGGCCTGCCTCCCGCCATGCTTGCGCACCAGCCGGTACAGCCACCGCTCGATGCCGCCCGTCAGCCGGAAATACGCTGGGTCGATGGTCAGCACCAGCGCCGAATCCAGCACACCGCCATAAAACCAGTCCGGCAGGATTAGCTCCAGCCCCAAGGGCGCGCCCTTGGCATCGGCCAACTCCTTCCACTCGTTGATCCACGAGAAGCGGTGCAGGCGCCGCCCGGTCGTCTCGCGGATGGACGTGGCCACGGTCGTGGATTGCAGGCGATCCAGCGCAGCCTTGAGGCGCAGGTAGTCGCGCAGCGATGTTCCCCGCCCGATGAAGCGCAGGATCTCGTAGGGCGTGGCCTGCATCAGCCGCGAGGGCCGCAGGCCCGCGTCGCGGGCTTCCACAATCTGCGAGGCCGCCCAAATCAGAATGTCGGCATCCCAAATCGTGGCGATGCCGTGCTCGACCGTGCCCTCCACGCGAATCGTGACGTTGCCCGTCCGGAAGTCGATCGGCGCCGTGCGCCGCGACTTCGCCAGCGAGAAGAACGGAAAGGCCATCAAGTCCTGGCTGTCGCGCGGCGCCATGTCGCCCGGCAAGGCGCGGAACAGGTCGAGCTGTTCGCGTTCTTGCGAAGGCTGCTGCCGGGACGGCAGCGCGGGGCTGGACATGGCGATGGCCTGGCGCGTGCCAGCAATCAGCGCGCACGGCTGTCCGCCGCATGGTGCTCGGCGTACTCAGGATCGGAAGTCGTCTCGAAGCTGCGATCGGCGGCCCAGGCATCGAGGTCGGCCACGGCGTACATGACGCGCCGGCCGAACTTGCGAAAGCGCGGGCCACCGCCGATCACGCGCTGCTTTTCCAACGTGCGCGGCGACAGGCGCAGGTACTCGGCGGCTTCGTCGTTGGTGAGGTAGCGCTGCGGTTGTGCGGCAGCGGTCGAGACAGTGGCGGCAGGCCGCAAGGGAGCGGGACGCATGGTGTGAACCTCCATCGGTTGTGAAGCTCCGGCCACACAGCGCAACCGGATGGAGGCAGTCTCAGAAAACGAAGCTCCGCTGCTCAGGGACGTTTTGCATCCCCATCAAAACGTCCCTTCTCAAACGGCGGCAGTTGTGCTAAGCGGCGATAGCCGCCGCGCATCAACGCATTGCCCCGGCGCACCAGGCGACGCACGCGGGCACGCAAGTCGCCGTCGGCGTGCCAGTCGGCCGCCACGGCGTCAGCGCCGAATAGTCCTTCGGCCACCTCGCGCAAGGACGCGCCCGCCGAGTTCGCGTCGAGCGCTTGCAGGGTATGCAGCTCCAGCATCGCGGCCGGTGTGGGCCGGGGCCTGGCGGTGGCCAGCGTCGCGCTGCGCGTAGGCGCGGCAGCGCCGCCGCCACTTCCGCGATTGGCATAGGCGACCGCCATGCCATCTTCAAGGCCCGGCGCCAGCGCGAAGCGCGCGCAATGGCCGGGGCTGCGCGCGATCAGCGCCAGCCCTTTACCGTCATGCAGCAGTTGTTTGTGGCCGGGGATGTGCCAGAACGCGAAGACCGCCGCATCGGGCGGCGGATCGGCATCGGGATGGAGTTGCACGACGGCATCGTGGCCGGGAAGCCAGGCCGGATGCGCATCGCGCGCATCCAGGGCCGGGTCTTCCAGCAGACGCAAGCCCCAGCGAAGCGCCGCCTGTTGCGCCGCTTGCGGCCGGCGCTGGTGTCGTAGCCAGTCGAGCCGGTATTCGGGATGGCGGCGCAGGTACTCCCAGGCCAGTGCGAGCGTGTCCAGGCACAAGATGTAGAGGTACGCGGCGGTCGGATACCAGTGCGCAAGATGGTGCTGATTGCCCATGATTGCCAAGCTCCCGTCGAATAGCAGGAACGTCGTCACGGGCGTTCAAGAACGGAGCTACCGCGTCCACATCAAAACATCATCCGAACCTGTTTAAGCTGTAACATCAAGTGTCAAGACCGATTGGCTCCGGGGTATTGCGCAATGCGTCCGAATACGACGGCCGCGCAGTCCAAATACATCACGCGGCACAAATCAAGGTGCCGCAACCCGAGCCAAAGATCGTGGCCGTTTCCGTCTCAAATGCCCTGTTTCGGCGCAAGAGTGCGAATTGAGACCGGACAAATCCGAATTGCGACAGAAATAGTCTCAATACGTCCGGCTGCGCCGCAACGCGATTGGCTTAATCGACGATGCCGCCGTTCTCCTGGGCCAGCCGGACATATTCCGACAAGGGACGTGCGGCCTGGAAATACCGATCCCGCATCACGGGCTGCTTGCGCGGCCCGACGATGGATGCCAAGTCGGACAGCTTCACGGTGCCCAGCTCGGGCATCCCCAGGCCCAGGTCGATCAGGCCGTAGGCCGTATCGCCGTCGGCCAGATCGAGCGAAGCGAGCAGCCAGGTGAGGTGTGCGTCCGGTGTGAACAGGCGCACCACGGGTCGCAGGTCGCCGGCCTGACCGTCAGCACGGGCCTGGCCGTGGGCCAGCAGGCGCTGGCGCTCGCCCTCGGTGATGAGTGGCTTCATGGCGATCTATTCCCAATTCACAAATCCACCCAAGCGTGAAAACGCAAAGCCGCATCGGCGGATTTGGGAAAAAGCACGATTGTGATTCCGTGGCTTTGCGCTTCTGTAGCAAGCCGCAAATGCGGATTTCCGTAAAAACGCAAAACAGTGAGATTTCAATGAAAGAGTTAAAGATAACGTGGTTTTAATTGTGCTGCGACTTGACGCTTCTGTCTATGCAGAAGCGACCCATTCAGCGCGGCCGACCGGCCGGCGCCACCACCTACGATGCCGAGTTGGCGCAAGCCTTCGGCGCGGCGGTGCGCGCGTTGCGGACGGAACGCGGCATTGCGCAGGAATCGCTGGCGCACCTGGCCGGTGTCGAGCGGTCGCACATGGGCAAGGTCGAGCGCGGCGAGCACATGCCCACGCTGGCGATCATCTTCAAGATAGCCGGCGCGCTCGAATGCAGCACCTCCGTGCTGATGAGCGAGGCTGAAAGCCAGCTCGCGGCAGCGGCCCAGCCGTAGGCGCTGGCCGAGCCGATCCGGCGTAGCCGGTTCGGCGGTATCGAGGGGCGCCAAGCTGTGCGCGGCGGGGATAGCCCGCCGGGCTTTCCCCCGGAGGCAAGCGAAGCGCGCAGCGCCGCAGGCGCGAAGGCGTGAGGGATTGAAGCCGGATGGCCGTGACGGCAAAGACGGCACGGGGCCTAGCCCGCAAAGCCCGGCGGCGCATCGCGCCGACACGCCATGCCCAGACCGCAACCGCTGACGCTGCATCGAGATATGGGGACGCAGCCCGTTATGGGGCACTGCCTGCCGCCGCTACGTTCGGGAAGAACCAACAGCACAGCGCCCCGCCGTGTGGCGGGGCGCTGCGGCGGCGGTCAGGCCGCCTGCGGCCTGCTGCGCGACCAGATCAGGTCGTGCGTGCCGCCCTCGCCCTCGATCAGGCGGGCGTAGACCGTGGCCGGGAACGAAGGATCGTCGAGGGTCACGGAGATGTACTCCCGCCCGGCCTCGCTGGTCTTCTTCCACGCCGCGCCGATGTCGTGGCCGGCCGCCTGCAGGCGGAAGTCGGGGGCCTTCTCGTTGTCGCCCTTGTCGTTGGGAACCAGCTTGACCTTGACGTTGAGCGTCAGGGTGCGAAGCGTGCCGGTGAAGCCGTCTTTCTCTGCGGTGAAGCTGCCGATGTTGGCCATGATGATTTCTCCTTTTGGTGGAACAAGGTTCGCGCCCATCGCGTCCTTGTTGTGATCCGGGCGGCGGGGGACGGGCGGGCTGCACCGCTTGCGGTCGCAACGCAGTGGAGAGCCGGGAGGCGAAAAGAATTTGCCGCGCGAGGAAGCCGCATAGCGGCGGGGAAATTGTTTTCGCCGGACGGTTGCAGCCATGAAGCCCGAGGCGCAGCCGAGCCACCGCCAGGATTCACAACAACACAAGGACGCCTTGGGCCGAACCGCACCGCAAGGAGATAGGGCCGACTCGGCATCCCCGCATAAAGGCTGCTCCGGCTCGCCCGCTGACGCGGGCCAGGTCAACCACCCAACGACAAGCGAGAACGCCCCCGCCGCACCTTGCGGCGCCGGTCTTGAGGCGTGGCGTGGAAGCTCCATAGCCATGCCGGGCGGGTTGTCCGTGAACCGTCCTTCCTGGACGTGATGGGCACCAGCCGCCAGCGTTGAGGACGGCACGCTTTTGCACAACCTACCGCAGCAAGCCGAGGCGTAGCTCCTCGCCCCGCTCGGTACAGTGGAGCACACGAACCTGGCAAGCGAAGCGCGCGGCGCCATAGGCGTGAGGGATCGAAGCCGGATGGCCGTGACAGCATCGTGGCACGGGGCGTAGCCCGAGAGCCTGACAGCGCAGCACGCCGGCACGCCCGAGTAATGCGATGCGTACCGTCAGGGCTGCGCACGAAAAGAGGACCACAGGAAGTACATGTACTATGCATGTCTGAGACGCAATCCGTTACATACAAAAGAAGCCGGAATAAGCCACCTTATGTCCTTTGAAAATCTCTCGATCGGCCGCCTGATCATCCACGAAGTCTTTGCACGAGGTGCAGATAAAGCTTTAGTCCAGCCCACTTACGGAAATCAGCTTTTGGTACTGCCGCAGGACGCCAGAGATGCTCTGCAAGCCCGCATCACGAACGCTCTCGGGAAATCTTCCCACGGCGTTGAGATGACAATCCGAGAGACCAGTGCCGACAGTACATGGGGCAAAGCCAAAGAAATTATTGAGGCCCAAGGTAACGATGCCCAGTTCGTCAATCTCTCTCAGAACATTGCCGGCAAGCTGGCGGTGGCCCAAACCAATCGCACCATCCCTGGTGGCATCGTGGTGGTGATTGAAGGCGCTTGCGGTAACCCCTCCAGGTCTTTCATGTGTGTCATCAAGGCCGAGCCGCATGGCGGCTTCACCAAGCGACAAGCTGATGGGCATCTCACCTTGGAGTACATCAAGGAACTCATCCTCACGCCCCAAGCCAAGCTCTACAAAATCGGGGCATTCTTGCGCCATGATCCGGCAGCCGCCACAGCGCAAGAGCCCATCAATGGATGGCGGGCCTTTTTGTTTGATGATCTGATTACGCAAGGCAACAAGCTCTCTGCTGCTCAGTATTTCTATGAAACATTTTTGGGATTGGCATTTCCGTCCAACAGTGCATTTCAGACAAAGCAGTTTCATGCATTGACCAAGGAGTTTATTCGCAATGCCAATGTCGATTCTGAAAAGAAAATCGACCTCCTAAATGCTCTGACCACTTATTTGAAAACTGACCAGGCCGCCACGATTCAGGTGGACGTTTTTTCTCAGAACTATCTGGGAGATGCGATTCTGCAAGATGCCTATACCGCCTATATGGGGCAGAAAAATTTCCCCGCCACGGCCATCCACAAAGATCTCTCCGAAGTTCAGAGCCAATTGAGGTTTCGCAAGCTCACTTTCGGACACGACATCAAGCTCACGGCCCCAGCGGATCAGTTTGAAAACTACGTGCGGGTCGAATCCATCGACGGTGATACCGATGAGCACGGTAACGTGCCCAAGTGGACAAAAATCACGGTGCGCGATCACATCCGAGATCAAGAGTGAACGAGCAAGAAATCCTTGAGCGATGGGAGGCCGACAAACCCTTCTACAGGGCTTGGGCCAAGCTCATCAGTCAGGAGATCGAACGGCGGCTTGCGCCCGTCATTGCCCCCACACCCCTGGACTACTTCTTGAAGGTGCCCGTGGTGCCGCGCCTAAAGGGCGACACTAGCCTGATTGACAAAGCCCTGTACCGCAGCAAACCATACAAAAATCCGTATGTGGACATCACCGATAAGGTGGGCATGCGTTATGTGGTGTTGCTGACCACGCACATTAACAAGTTCTGTTCGATCATCGAGGGCACTGAGTGCGAGCATTTTTGGGCTTGGTCTAAGGATAAGGACTACGAAGAGGAGCGACTGGCAAAGCCCTTGGAATTCTCATATCAGTCGGTTCATTATGTGCTGCGCTCCAAAGCAGGACTTTCCATTGATGGGGTGAATCTTCCAGAGGGCCTTGCGTGTGAGGTACAAATCCGGACACTTTTGCAACATGCTCACAGTGAACTGACCCACGACACGCTGTATAAGCCCAAGACCACTGCCAAGCCCTCAATCAAACGCACAGTTGCCAAGAGCATGGCCCTGATCGAGGCCACGGACGAATTCTTTGAGCAAGCCATGAAGGATCTCGCCATTGCCAGCGAGCCCCAGCGACAGCTTTTAGATTACTTGAGTGTGGCCTACCAGAAGGGTACTGGGCAGGAACCTGGCCAAGAGCGATCCAACCAACTCGTAGTCGATGCTTTCATGGAACTGTTGCCCCAAGATGCTTCTGCCCGTATTGAAGAGTTTCTGACGACCAAGAGCTACGTCTTTGACAAGATCAAGGAGCAAAATGGTCAGAGGCACTTCTTCAACCAGCCTGCCGTACTCTTGGCATACTTCCTTGTAGACAAGGTGCCCGCTCAGACCCGTGAGCATTGGCCCATTGGCTCGGACGAGCTGGCCAAGGGAAGATGTTCAAAACCCGTGCTCTCCCTGATGGTCTGATGCACGCGCAACTGCAACAATCGACCCATGAAGCAGCAAGACCTTGGCCTGAACATGTGCACCCGGCGCACGCGCAAAGCGGTGTTTC
>Ga0209941_1001051_pt1 | contig 22658 bp, 16 predicted proteins | sample ThiBiot_300_plan_FD_183945 | JGI IMG/M metagenome (GOLD analysis project Ga0209941, IMG submission 183945) | Wastewater bioreactor microbial communities from Cape Town, South Africa - Thiocy_solids_1 (SPAdes) | ecosystem: Engineered > Bioremediation > Thiocyanate > Unclassified | place: South... | reverse complement strand
TCCGGACACGGAGGCGAAGGGCGTGATCGGCGTGTTCGCGCAGCCCACCACTAAGCCAAAATGCGTACGTTGCTGGCACCACCGCGAGGACGTCGGCGCGCACGCGGCGCACCCGCTGCTGTGCGGGCGCTGCGTGGCGAACGTGGAAGGCCCGGGCGAAGAGAGGAAGTGGTTCTGATGGCGTCCGCCAAGCCCAACGCGCTTTCCTGGCTGGCAGTTTCGGCCCTCGTCCTCGTCCTTGACCAGTGGTCGAAGGCCTGGGTGCTGTCCAGCCTGCCCGAGTACACCGCCGTGCCGGTGATCGACGGCTTCTGGAACTGGTACCGCACCTACAACACCGGCGCGGCGTTCAGCTTCCTGGCCGATGCCGGCGGCTGGCAGAAGTACTTCTTCATGGTGCTGGCGTTCGCCATCAGCGGGCTGATGGCGTGGATGCTGGCCAAGACGCAACGCGGAGACTGGAAGCAGGCGCTGCCGCTGTCGCTGGTGATCGGCGGCGCGATCGGCAACGTGATCGACCGTTTCCTGCACGGGCACGTGGTCGACTTCATCCAGTGGCATGTCGGCCAGCACTACTGGCCGGCGTTCAACATCGCCGATTGCGCGGTAGTGGGCGGTGCCATCGGCATCGGCCTGTTCGGCCTGCTGGGCGGCAAGCCCAGGGCCGCGGAGTAGAATCGCTGCATGGATGTCCTGCTTGCCAACCCGCGCGGCTTCTGCGCCGGCGTCGATCGCGCCATCGAAATCGTCAAGCGCACGCTGGAAGTATTCGGCGCGCCGATCTACGTGCGCCATGAAGTGGTCCACAACAAGTTCGTGGTCGATGACCTGAAGGCGCGCGGCGCTATCTTCGTCGAGGAGCTGGACGAGGTGCCGGATGGCGCCACCGTCATCTTCAGCGCCCATGGCGTGTCGCAGGCGGTGCGCACGGAGGCTGAGCGGCGCGGGCTGAAGGTGTTCGACGCCACCTGCCCGCTGGTGACCAAGGTGCATCTGGAAGTCAGTCGCACCAGCCGGCGCGGCCGCGACATGGTCCTGATCGGCCATGCCGGGCATCCCGAGGTCGAAGGCACGATGGGCCAGTGGCGCGAAGACGGTGAGGCGGGCCAGATCCACCTGGTCGAGGACATCGACGATGTGGCCGCGCTGGAGCTCAGGCAGCCCGACAACTGCGCCTACACCACCCAGACCACGCTGAGCGTGGACGACACCCGCGACATCATCGCCGCGCTCCGGGCACGCTTCCCGAACATCCAGGGACCGAAGCACGACGACATCTGCTACGCCACCCAGAACCGCCAGGACGCCGTGCGCGACCTGGTGCGCGATGGTTGCGACGCGGTGCTGGTGGTTGGCTCGCCCAACAGCTCCAATTCCAACCGCCTGCGCGAGCTCGCCGAGCGCGAGGGTGCGGCGGCGTGGCTGATCGACAATGCCGGCCAGATCGACCCGGCCTGGATCGCCAGCCACAAGCGGATCGGCGTGACCGCCGGCGCTTCCGCCCCGGAAGTGCTGGTGCAGGGCGTGCTGGAGCGCCTGCGCGCGCTGGGCGCCGGCGACGTGCGCGAACTGCGCGGCGAGCCGGAAAGCATGGTGTTCGCCCTGCCGAAGGAACTGCGCCAGCTGGCGCAGTGACCCGGCAGCCGCTACAATCGCCGGCCATGCCGGAGTAGCTCAGTTGGTAGAGCACGTCATTCGTAATGATGGGGTCGTAGGTTCGATTCCTATCTCCGGCACCAATTTGCAGTCCAAACAAGTCCAGCGAAGTCCACGAAACCCGCCTAACAAGCGGGTTTCCTCGTTTCTGGCGTCCAGTGTCGTCCAGAGGGGTCTATTGCAATCTGCCCCCGAGTGGGGGCAAATAAGGGGGCAGGCCGCATGTCGCGCCGACTGGATGCCCCCAGATGCCCCTTTCCGACGTAGCCCTTCGCAAGGCCAAGCCCGCTGAGAAGCCGCTACGGTTGTTCGACGGCGGCGGCCTGTACCTGGAAGTCATGCCCACGGGCGGCAAGCTCTGGCGCTGGAAATACCGCTATGCCGGCAAGGAAAAGCGGCTGGCGCTGGGCAGCTATCCGGATGTGAGCCTTGCGGATGCCCGCGAGCGGCATGCGGAGGGCCGGAAGCTGCTGGCGGCGGGCATTGATCCTGGCGAGCAGCGCAAGGCCGAGAAGGCGGCGACTGCTGACAGATCGGCCAATACCTTCGGCGCGGTGGCGGCGGAGATGATGGAGCAGCGGGGTGGAACGCTGGCGCCAATATCCCGGGAGCGTGCCGAACGCCTGCTGCGCTACTTGTCTCCAATCGCGGGCCTGCCGATTGCGGCAGTGGATGCCCCCCTGCTGCTGGCGGCTATCCGCAAGATTGAGCCCCGCGGCTTGGAGACGGCGCATCGCGCCCGTGCCTTCGCGGGGCAGGTGTTCCGTTACGGCATTGCCACGGGACGCAACAAGGGCAATCCGGCACGCGACTTACTGGGTGCGCTGGCACCCGTGGATGGCGGACACTTCGCCAGTCTGACAGAGCCGGAGAGCGTGGCGCCGCTGCTACGCGCGTTGTGGGGCTACCAAGGCGGTGCAGTTGTGCAAGCCGCGTTGAAGGTCGCGCCGCTGGTGTTCGTGCGTCCCGGCGAGCTGCGCACCGCGCGCTGGGCGGACATCGACTTGGAAGCGGCGGAGTGGCGCTACACCACCAGCAAGACTGGTACGCCGCACATCGTTCCTCTGGCTTCGCAGGTGGTGGACGTGTTGCGCGCACTGCACCCCCTGACCGGGCGGGGTGAGTATGTGTTTCCGAGCGAGCGCGGCAAAGGCCGGCCGATGAGTGAGAACACGGTGAACGCTGCGCTGCGCGTGCTGGGCTATGACTCCGACACTATGACCGGACATGGCTTCCGTGCAATGGCGCGCACCATGTTGGATGAAGTGCTGGGCTTCCGTCCCGACTACATCGAACACCAACTTGCGCATTCGGTGAAAGACCCGCTGGGCCGCGCGTACAACCGAACGCAGCACCTGCCAGAGCGCCGCAAGATGATGCAGGCATGGGCAGACTATCTGGACGGCCTGCGCACGAATGCGAACGTGGTACCGATCAAACAAAAGGCGGGCTGATCGCAGCGTGCGCGACTCCACCGCGAAAGAATCCGGCTAGTCCGGCAAGCGGCGCGACGGGGTGTTTAGGCCACCCCGCCACGCCTTCCACAACCGTTCCGAAGGAGAACGATCATGGCGGTAACAAGTGTAGCAACGCAGCCGGTGGACACGATGCACGAATGGCTGAGCGCCGAGTGGGTCGAGGGTGGCACGGCAAAGCAGGTCAACGTCACCACGCTTGAAAAATGTGAGCGCGCAGCAATAGGTATTCGGGGCGTTGCGGAGGCGGCAATCATTGCGAGCAGTGCAGGGCGTCCGCCCGCGCCTCGTGTTGTTGAGAGCATGTGGCAAGCGGTTCTGTCGATGGCATCAAGCATCGAGGGCGAGATGGAAGGGGTGCGCATGAGCTTGCCGGGAGCGCAGCAATGACTGCCACCATCACCCGGATACCCGTAGCCATGAAGCGCGGCCGCAAGGTAAGAAAAGGACCGCTGGCCTCTGTAAGCATCCTCTTCGAAGCCAAGGAAATCTCGTCTTCTAGTAATTGCCTCAATTTCGGGGACGAGGCAGAGTGCCTGGCGCAACTGCTAGCTAAGCGTGAGATCGAGCATCGCCGCGAAAAGCTCGAATACGAGAACTGGATTGACGCAAGCCGCTCGGTGGTGCGCTTTCCCGAGTCGCGTCGATATCGCACAGTGGCAGACGTGCGCAATTTGAAGAAGGGTATGGTGCGAAAAGATGAGGCGCTGCAGCCAAAGGATCAGCGAGCCGAGTGGATCGCTAACCGTTGTAAAGAGATCGTTGCAGGCATGGAGGGATCCTCCAACGAACCCGCGACTTCGCGATGATCTGTGAGTCATCGAGACTGAAAATGGAAGCCCCGCTCAGCGGGGCTTTCCATAGGTCACTTGATGCTTTTTAGAGCTACGCATTCCATTCGGGCGTAGGCTTGGATCCTGCTGATGCGAGGTGCAGGCAAGGGCGCAGGCCAGGAGGAGGCCATGAAAGGAATGGGAGTGCTTAATCATGTGCAGACATTATTTCGGAGTCTTAGCGTGCAAGTATGGGCGGGCGCACTCCTCATCTCGCTCCTGCTGACGTCACTTCATGCGCTAGCCGCCGAACAGGCATGGTCTGACGCAGGTTCGCCTACGATCATGCAGGAGGTCGAGCGGTACAAAGCTGCTTCGCGTCCAGAGGGCCGCGCTGCCGCTGCGGCTCAGCTCGAACGGCTTGGCGACGTCGATGCAGAAGCGTGGAATCAGCTCGGCCTACTCCACGGCGCATCCGGCGACGCGAAACTGGCTGAGCAGTACTTCAACAAGGCGGCTACCGCAAAAAACCTCAACGGCCTGATGAACCTGATCGGGCTTCGCATTCAAAGTGGCCGAATCGCTGAATCCTGCAAGGCCGCTGAGATCGGCAGCGCGTGGCCCAATGGAGCAGGTGCTCCTGCGATGGGCTACTTGGGGGAGTGCTACCGGCTCGGCAGGAATGGACCGAAGAACGCAGCCAAGGCCGAGCCGCTACTCATGGAGGCGTGCCGTTGGAGCTGGGAGCCTGCGTGCGATTCAGCGATCGCCAGCCTGCGCAGCAACCCGACGCCCGCGCGAACGAAGGCTTATCGCGCCTACCTTGAGAAGCTGAGTGCTGCGAACTATCCGTCCGCACTGGCGACGCTAGGCATTGAACTGGCGAACTCGGAAGCGGAGGGGGAACGCGCGCGAGGCGTTGCCATGCTCGAAAAGGCCAGTGCGGCGGGTGTAGGGACGGCATGCACGGCACAGGCGCTAATCGTATGGGGCGAAGGTGACCCCACGTCATTCAGCAAGGTATACGACCTGTTGGACTGCGGTACCGCCGACAAGCGCGCCCCTGAAATAGCGTGGCTTTTCAAGGGCGTAATTGCGGGGCTTGGTGGCTCGGAAATGCTTGGGCGTTCGTCGATTGAGCGCGCTGCCAAAGAAGGATTGAAACAGGCGGGCGCGTTCGCGGCGGCGTTCGGATACGCCGTGCCTTCCGGTGCGGACACGTCAAAGTGCGAGCCATTCTGCGACTGGATCGAAGTGATCAGACAGGTCCGCCGCATGCAGCAAACGGAACTAGCGGAGCAGGCTCGGCAAGCGGAGATAGAACGAGTTGCACAGGAGTTGGCCGCGCGTGAGGCTGCGGAGCGAGCCGCGCAAGAAGCGGCGCAGCAGGCGGCTTACAACGCGCAGATCTCCGCTCAAAACGCGGAGGCGCGCAGGGAGCGCAGGCGCCGATTCTGGGGCGGCGTGTTGAGCGTTGCCGTAGCGCTCGCGACCGGCTACGTGCAAGCGCAGGCAAACAGCTATGCCACCCCGCCTGCGCACCCTGGGTATCAGCCTCCTGCGGTGTCGGCACCTTACCGGCCTGTGTATCAGCCCCAGCAATCAGGACAAGCCGCGGGGCTCACAAAAATCTGTTACGTCACGACCCCGCAAGGCGCCAAGGCAATCACGGTGAACGCAGTGCAGCCATGCCCTGTGAGCCTGCACTCAATGGGACAGCCGCTCCGGTTCAGCGGCAGGGGCTACCTCGTCGGGGAGTCGGTCTCGGGAACGATCAGGGTATGCACTTACCAAGGCGCCGCCGGACAGAGTGCGATCAACGTTCCTGCATCTGGGGCTTGCCCGGCATCGCACGAGTACTAGCTTTCGCCCCGTTCGGTAAGCGAATTGGCCTCTGTGGTGCAGATCTCTGCTGACATAGCTTTTCTCGAAAACGTGCCTAGAGTAGGTATCCGTCCGGTTTGAGCCGGGCGGATGCGAGCATTTCCGCCTGCATCCAATCATGAACAGGGATGCGGTATGCGATCCAACGCCTTGACAGCCCCGCAACCGGGGAGCAGGTTCGCCGCCGCTCATCCGGAGGCGATGCCATGCAAATGAATTCAGCAATGCCAGAAACGGGTTTTCTCAGGCTGACCGATATTGTTGGTCGAAAGGCTACGAGAACCAAGCCGGCGATTCGTGGGATCTATCCAGTCTCGCGCTCAACGTGGCTGGCGGGGGTGCGCGATGGGCGCTATCCGCAGTCCTTCAGGATTAGCGATGGCTGTACCGCGTGGCGTGTTGAGGATGTGCGCAAGCTAATTGAGTCCGCCGAGCCCGTGGAGAGGGATCTTGCATGACCCTCAATCTTGCGATGGAGCTTCCGGAGCTGCACGACTGGTTGCTGTCGGGTGGCGACGAGATGGATGGGTGTCGCGTGGCGGTCCTCTACGACAAGGACACGCTCGATTTGTTGAGCGTCGCGGTAGGAGAGGCCCGTAAGCGCGAAATTTCGGTCTGGCCACTGCGCTGCCTCCCTGACATCGTGGATTACGCGCACCTCATGAAATGGCCAATCATCGCGCTGCTTGAGCAGTGGGAGCGGCGGTGGATTGCTCAGCTTGCCGGACTGGAGGGCCACGCATGACCAGTACCGACGCAGCAATGGCCGCACTGGCGAGGTTGTACGGCCCCGATGCGGAAACTCAGCGACGATGCTTGCCTGGGATCGCAGACGGGCTACATACACAGTTGTGCGATCTATACGCGCGCCCCAACGCGTTCGACGCCGACACCGTTGCCCTGAACCTTGAGGGTGCTCGGCGAGCTGTACTGCGCTTCGCGGAGGCTATGAGGCGGGAGGGGCAATCCTAATGGCAGGGGTAGGTGGCAATGGCAATGCTCGCCTCGCTACTGAAAGCCTGCGGGGACGCTTGAAGCATAAGGGGCGGAGCAGCATTGCAAACGAGGCGCATGTTCGCCTGTATCGCCATGAATTGGACTGTCCTGCTTATCGCACTTTGTCTCCTGCAGCCCGTGTTCTGCTGATCGAAATGCGCGCGCTGTTCTCCCCCAAGCGCGGCGACAATCACGTTTTTTTGAGTGTTCGTCAGATGATGGATCGCTGCAATTTGACACAACGTGCAGCCACGAGGGCGCGGGACGAGCTTGTAGAGCGTGGCTGGGTGCTGGTTGCGCAACAGGGAAGTTTTGACCTGAAGTTGAGACATGCAACCGTCTTTGCACTGGAGAACGAGCCTTCTAATACGGGCAATGGGGCCGTGCCTGGAAAGGCGTACATGCGATGGAAACCGGCCCCTTCAGTGAAAAAAAAATACGGTAGCGGAATCGACTACCGAGCGGTAGCGGAATCGACTACCGATGCGGGGTGCGACGTCATGAAAAGGGGTGTGACGGTAGCGGAATCGACTACCGATAATTGCTGTTTCGCTGCCTCGTCGGTAGTCGAATCGACTACACAGATAGGGTTACCAACCGAAGGTGGTTCTTGCTCAAGCCATTCTGCTGTTGCTCAGCGCACAGCGGCCAGCAAGAAGCGGCAGGCGAGTGCATGAGGATGAAAACCTGCGATACCAACGATTGCAACATCTCCGCGGCTTTGAAGATCGCGCTGCGCTCACCCGGCTGGAGTGGCCGAAACCCCGCAATTCGACGTCTCGATTTAGACTCCTGCGTGTTGTTCATCGTTCCGGCGCGGCGTTGGGTTCGTTGCCATATCCAGACTGCATTGACCCCCTCATCGGTGGGTAGCAGTTTTCGGCCGTTAAAGAGCATGAGTGAACAGAAATGAGCAAGCGAGCGCGCAAGATGGCCCTGATGGGCTTTGTCACCGGGGCGTTGTCGGATGTGGTCAAGACTCGTGCGCAGGCCCGACTTGAGGAGGCCGAGGCACGGAAGGAGGAACGGCTCGCCGCCATTCGCGCCGAGGAGCGAAGCCAGGACTTCGCTCAGCGCAGGGAGCTGACGCAGTACGAGCTGGGCGAGCGGCAGAAGATGGCCGAAACCGAGCTGTCTGGCCGCCGCGAGCTGACGCAGATGGAGCTGTCGGCGCGCGAGAAGATCAGCGCCGCTGACAATGCTGCGCGCGCTGCGGAGGGTGCTGCCGACCGCAAGAGCCGCGAACGCGTAGCGAGTATCAGCTCCGGCCCATCGCGCGATCCGGGTGCGAAACTCGAAACCTATGTTGACGACAACGGCAAGCCGTACTCCTTCAACACCAATGACCCGGCCAGCGTGAGGCAGTTCATGGAGCTGAGCGGGAGGGTGAACCTGCGCCCGGACTATGCATCGAGGGGCCCCAAGCCCTACGGCGCAAACCCCGCCGTGCCGACCATGGCACCGCAAGACCCGGCAGCGGGGCCAGCACGTATCTCGAGCCCCACTGAACTTGCCAGCCTGCCGAGCGGTACTCGCTTCATTGCTCCGGACGGCTCGCTGCGGGTGAAGCCGTGAGCGCGCAATGGTGGGAGGCTGCGCCGCTCGCTGAGACGCAGGAACGCTGGTGGGAGGCTGCTCCGCTCGCGGAGCCGCCGGACTTCTCCAACGTCCGCGGTGGCGTCACCACGACCGAGGAGCCGCCTGGCTACTTCGCTCGAATGGGCAAGGTGGTGTCAGAAGCCATCCCGCGTGGTGCCGCGTCCACGCTTGCGACCGGCCTGCACGCAGGCGCTGACTTCATTGACCAGACGATCCAAGAGCCGCTGCGCCGGGTGCTGCGTCCGCTCGGCATGATGGCTGACGCCGACCCGTTGGGTGCCGCGCGTGTTGCCGATGAATCGCTCGGTGTGGAGCGCGAGATCAATGCGGAGCGCCAGCGCGTGAATGCGGAGATCGGTGGGCGTCCCTCGTGGGAACAGGTCGCCGCCTCACCGCTCGAGGCTGCGAAGCAGTACAGCTTGCACCTTGCCAACGCGGGTGCGGAGTCTGTTCCGGCATTCGCTGCCGCGGTGGCGCTACGAAACCCCGAGTTTGCCGCTGGCGTGCTGGGCGCATCCGCAGGCGCGCAGACCTACACGGACATGCGGGCGGATGGTATCGGCCGGATCGATGCAGCGCGCGCTGGGCTTGCGAACGCTGCCATCGAAGCCGGCGGCGAGGCGCTGGGCTTGCCGTTCGTCATGGGCAAAGCCGGGCGCGGCTCACTGCTGCGCGCGGTGGCCGCCGAGGGCGGGCAGGAAGTGCCGGTACAGCTCGCGCAGCAGTACGTCGAGGATCAAACGCGAGGCACGGAAACGCCGTTCCTTGAGCAGTTGGGCGATGCGCTGGACGCGGGCATCGTCGGCGCCGGCATGGGTGCAGGCGGTCACGGCCTCAGCGCGGGCACCGCTGCACTAGCGCGCCGCCCGTTGAGCGAGTCCGTCGCCGAGCCGTTCAGGCCGTCCGTGCAGCGCGGCGAGGCACTGGCCGAGCAGTTCCTGCGTGACGCAGCGCCTCCGACTGCTATCGACCCCGCGATGATCGCTGCTGGCAATGCGGCACTGGAGGCGGCTCCCGCACGTCCGCCCGGATCCGTCTCGCGCACCGGGGCCGGCGCCTATCGCGTCACCTCGCCCGCTGGCGACATGGAGTTCGACGGCCCCGACGCACGCGCGCAGGCTGCGGAGTTCGCGGTACGGACGCGCGCTGAGGCTGAGGCATCCAATGCGGCGCCAGTGGCAGAACAGCGAGCAGAGCCGCCACTGAGTGCCGCCGACGCAGGGACGATCATCGACCGCCGGTTGGCTGCGCTGGACGATGCCGCGACCGGGGCGCTGTCGCGGGGGGAGTTCGCCGCGCTGCGCAGGGAGGGCGCAGAGCTTGGCGCGCGCCTGCGCCAGCATGAGGAGATCGTGCGTACAGGCGTCCTTCCCGCCGACCCGCGCGCGCGGCTGCGGCAGGAGGACATCGACACCATGAGCCGGCGTCGCGAGGACATCCACGCGGCGCTGGAGCGGTCGCGTACCGCCACGGGCAGCGCCGAGCAGGCGGCGGCCCTGCGGTCTCGCTTGGATCGCGTGGACAGCGATGCGCAGCTCGTGGCGCTGGCAAGGCGCCTGCGTGGCCCGGCGCCTGTTCCCGCCGCTTCTGAGCTCGGCCACGCGCCGCAGTCGACGGCGCCAGCGGAGGCGCCCGCACCCGTGGCCCCTGCTGCAACCGCCACCCTGGCGCATTCCAGCGGCAACGCCCCATCCAACCCACTGACAAAACTGACAGAAGGGGGTTTTGGCAGTTCTGGCGGTGAGCAGAACGAGGGTGCCAGGGGGAACGCCCCCGCCACTGAACGCGACGCCATCGGGGAGTTGCCCGAGCAGCGCGTCGAGGCGCCTGCGCTGGCGGCCCCGTCTGCTGTGGACGTGGCTGCGCCGACTGTCGAGGCGGCCAATCCTGAAGCGGTACAGGCCGAGATTGCCAGACCCGAGGGCGACGCGTCGGCGCCGGCCGAACCGCTGGCGCTTGATGGGGTGGCGGACGCTGACGATCCGCGCACTGAATCCGCAGCCGACCATGACCGCGTTGCGAGCAGCATGCACGAGCTGGACAGCGGCGCACTGCTGATCGACCAGGGTCACGATTACCGCGTCGCGAAGGCTGGCGATGACGCATTCCTGATCGGCCCGTACTTAGCGCGCGGTGCCAAGCCCAGGCGCGTGGACCGTGCAGGCGCGGAGGCGTTCTTGCGCGAGCAATACGCGCAGGCTCCTGTCGAGGCCGCTGCGACGCCGGCCAGCTCGCCCGTGAGTGCGGATGCTGTGGACCAGCCTGCACCGAGCGCCGCACCGCTCCGCAGTACCGGCACGAAGAACGCGGTGACCGACGCCGAGCGCGCAGCGGCTGGCCGTCATCCCATCGTGCGCGAAGCCGTCAAGTCGAATCCCGAGACGCTGGGCGATGCCATGCGCGTGCTCAAGGACAACCCCGCCGCAGGCGAAGAAGCGGTGCGCCGCTTGGCTCGCGATGGCGCCGGCAGCGTTTCCGCGTCCGACGAGGCGCTGCTGCTGGTCCACAAGACGGACATCCTCAATCGCCGCGATGCCGCAGCCAAGACACTCGCCGACCCGAAGGCCAGCGAGGAGGCGAAGGAAGTCGCCCGAACGAAATGGAACGAAGTAGAGGCGCAGATCACGGAGCTGGATCAAGCCGCCGTCAACGCCGGCCGCGAATGGGGGCGCATGGGTCAATTCCGCCAGCGGATGCTGCGTGAAGATTTCACATTCGATGCGCTTGAGCGCAAGGAACGCGCGCGGCTGGAACGGCCGCTTACCCGCAGCGAGTCTGACACGATCAAGGCGATGGCAGAGACGATTGCGGCGGCGCAGGCACGCGTGGACGCGTTGCAGGCGCGCATCGCCAATGCCGAATCCGAGGGCGCATTCGACGACGTATTGCGCACGATGCGCCGGCCTCGCCGCAGCCGGCCGGCACTCGATGCACTGCGGAGCGCCGCGAACGATGCGCGCGCACGGCTGGCCGCGGCTCCCGAGGTCCAGAGCCGGCGCCGGCAGTCGGGCGCAGTCATGTCGCCTTCGGTGCTCTATGACTTAGCGATTATCGGCGCCTACCACGTCGCCAACGGCGCGGCGAAGTTCAGCGATTGGGTTGCCGCCATGCGCGCCGACTTGGGGCAGGCATTCGACAACATGAAGGCCGACCACCCGGCCATCTTCAAAGCCGCGCAGAACGAGCTGGAGAAGCCGGTACGCGCATCGGCGTCTGTGGCAGAGGTCATGGGCGGGATCGACCTGGCGAACGTCGGCGCCAAGGATGTGCGCAAGCTGGTCGAGGCGCTGGTCGGCGAAGGAATGCGCGGGGAGCCGGCCGTCATCGCGGCGGCGGCCGAGCGGCTGGAGCTGGATCCATCCGACGTGCGGCGCCTGTTCGTGCAAGGCGGCCCGCGCGCGCAGCCAACGCTGACTGAAACACAGGCCGAGCTGCGCAACTTGCGCAAGCTAGTGCGCCTGCAGAACGAGATCGACCGCATACAAGCTGGAGCTCCGAAGCCGGCGCGGGGTGAGCCGGCGCCGGATAGCCCGGCCGTCTCCGAGAAGAAGCGCCAGCTTGCCGAGCTGCGCAAGGCGATGAAGCCCGTGCGAGATCCCGAGGTCCGCTACCAGGAGATGCGCGGGAAGCAGATCGCCGGGCGTATTCGGGAGCTGGAGGACAGGATCAAGGCCGGCGACTTCGCGGCGCGTCCGCGTGTGCCGCGCAAGCTCGACGCCGAGCGCCAGCGCGCACAGTTCGAGCTAGACAAGGTGAAGGAGGCATTTCTCCGGCACCAGTTCAACGAATCGCTCAAGAGCCGCAGTCCGCTAGCCAAGGTTTTCGGCACGGTCGGCGATGCGTTCAATCTCGCCCGGGCTGTCATGACCAGCTTCGACCTGTCCGCGATCCTGCGCCAAGGCGGGTTCATCGCCTACGGCCACCCGGTGCGCGCGGCGAAGTCCATCGGCCCATCGCTGCGCGCCTTCGCCAGTGCGCGCGCTGAGCACGCGATCAAGACCGAGATCGAAGCGCGCCCGAACGCGCCGCTGTATAAGCGATACGGGCTGCAACTAACCGGCATCGGCGCCGGTCCGTTGACGCAGATTGAGGAAGCCTACGCATCCCGCTGGCTGGAGAAGATGCCGGGATGGACCGGCATAGGCTTGGTGCGCGGCTCTGGCCGTGCCTACACCGCCTTCCTCAACAAGCTGCGCGCCGATTCGTTCGATGCGATGGCGGCGGCGCTGGCGTTGAAGGACACGCCGACCGAAGCCGAGGGGAAGGCCATCGCCAACTACGTCAACGTGGCGACCGGGCGCGGCAAGGTCGGAATGAAGGAACAAGCCGCGCAGACCTTGAACACGGTGTTTTTCGCTCCGCGTTTGGTCGCCTCCAGGTTCCAGTTGCTTGCCGGCCAGCCGCTGTATGCCGGCAGCGCGCGCACGCGTAACCTGATCGCGCAGGACTACGCGCGCTTCCTGCTTGGCGTGGGCGTCGCCATCGGCTTGACGGCGTTCGCGCTGGGCGAGGATGCCGACGAAGGCAAACCGCTGGTGAGCTTCGATCCGCGATCCGCCGACTTCCTGAAAATCCGCATCGGCAAGACGTACCTCGATCCGATGGCCGGGCTGGCGCAGGTGTCCGTGCTGCTGGGCCGGCTGGCCACGGGCGAAACCGTGACCGGTGCCGGGGCCGTGAAGCCGTTGCGCCACGACTGGACGTTGACCGACCTGCGCCGCGCGCTGGGCGCCGACATCCCGGCGCACCGGATGGGGAAGGATGGGGGCTTGCCGTTCGGCTCCAGCGATGCCGCCGAAGTCATTGGCCGCTTCCTGCGCACGAAGCTGGCACCCGTGCCCGGCGCCATCGTCAACACGCTGGCCGGATCGAACGTCATCGGCGAGGAGGTCACGCCTGCGGGCGCTGCGGCCGAGCTGGTCACCCCGATGTCATTCCAAAGCATTGCCGAAGTCATGGAGGCGCATGGGGCTACCAAGGGCGCCGCGATCACATTGCTGGGCCTGCTGGGTATGGGTGTGCAGCACCGCGGCACCAACGAGGCCCGCGAGGTGCGCGACGCATTGAGCGCCGTGGATGCCGCACAGGCGGACATCCGGGAGCGCCTTTCTGCCGTGCCGATGGATCGCTGGCCGGCTGAGCTGGAGGCGGCGAAGAAGGCGAGCGCGCCACTGCTGGAGGGGATCGCGCTCGGCGTGTACAAGCGCGATGGCAAGTATGGCAAGGTCGGTGAGCTCAAGCGCACGGACACAGGCGCCCCGGTGCTGGTGTTCGAGGGCCGGGACGGCGAGGGGAGCGTGCTGGGCGAGCTTGCCGGCTATCCCGGCTGGGCCAACGGCGAGCCATACACCACGGAGGGCGTCCAGGATCGGGTGCGCAAGCTCGGTGAGATCGTGAGCCGTTTAGCTGGTGAGGGTGCTATCACCCGAGCCGAGGCAATCAAGCTGACGGAGCGTGTTCAGCTTCAGTTGCCGGCGGCGCAGGATCTCTACAACGCGGTAGCAAAAGGCAGCGATGGAGCGGCACCGCTAGATCGACGCATGCGCGACAAGCTGCTGACACAGGTCGAATTCCTGCGATCGGCTGAGGAGGCTGCCGGCGCACAGGTCGTCATGGATGCCAAGAAGGGCGAGGCGCCCAAGTACAACGCCGCCCGGACGCTGGTGCAGCGCGCGCTGGAGGCTGAGTACCCATCCCGGTTCAATTGATGTTTCACGAAATGTTTCACGCCGCGTGGTGGAACGGGCTGAGCCGTGAAACAATTCCTGAAATCGCGCGCAATGTTTCACGGCGGGCGGGGCCACGCTCTGCATTCATGCCGCCTCCAGCGCGCGGAAGGGGCTGGGGGCCGGCTGGCACATTCGCAGCATTGCAGGGTCGCAGGCAGGCCACTGTCGAGTCTGCAGGCGTCGGCGCGCGGGTGTGGCGGAGACTGAGGAATCCGAACCCCTCAAACGCCTTCGATCCCATACCCCTGACCGCCAAGCACGCGCAGCGTGGGGGCAGAATTGGGGGCAAGCGGTGCGGTAGTGGTAGGTGGTTTCGCGCAGTTGCTACGTTTCAAGCCGTCTTTCGGAGCCTATCTCCGCACCAGCGCCAGCAAAAAAGCCGCCCAGCAGGGCGGCTTTTCTGTTTGCGGCGTTCCTGAATGTCGCGGCTACACCACCAGGTCGATCTGCTGCAGCGTGCCGGCACCGCCATCCTCGCGCAGGTACAGGCCGCTGGCTCGCACCGCGCCCTGCAGTGCATTGGCGCTGTCCTTGAGCGCAAACGGTGTATCCGTCTTGCCCAGGTAGAGCGCGCCGACACCGTGCTGCAGCAGGCCCTGCAGGCGGTCCTTGCCGTCGGCGTCGCGGGTCCAGACCAGCAGGCGGTCGAACACCGCGTCGTTCTGGTCGATCCAGCCGTTGCCGTCGTCGTCATGGCGGGCCAGGTCGGCGAAGCCGTCTCCGCTCCGCGCACCGAACAGCTCGCGGCCGTCGTTGATCCGTCCATCGCCGTTGTGGTCGAGGGCGATGAAACCGCTGCCCGGGGCGACAAAGCGCATGGCGTCGGCCGTGCCGTCGACATCCAGGTCGAACTGGAACGTGGTCTGGGCGAGCTGTGCGGCGGTGCCGCCGAAGTTGATCACCAGCGGATCCTTCAGTGCATCGCCGGCGCGTACCGACAGGCTGGTGTGGCTGACGAACTCGCGGCTCATGTTCAATTCCAGCGCCAGCCGGATTTCCCTGCCGTCGGCGGTATGGACGATGCCTTGTGCGGTGAACTGGCTGGCCTCGCTTTCGTAATGGACTTCCTCCAGCGAATAGGTCGCGCCCCAGCCAGCGCGGCCGTTGCCGGCGGCTGCCGGGGGCGTGGTGCCCAGCCTGGACGCGGCCTCGCTCAATGCTTCCGGTGGCGTCGCATCGGTTTCCGCAGCGCCAAGTTCGCCGGGATCCACCACATCGACCTTGCGCCCGGTGAGCTGCTCCACCAGCAGGCGCAACAGGGTGACCTTGAGCTCGCCGATGTCCTCCACTTTGGCATCCACCTCGCTGGCGGCAGCAGCGGGATCCACCGACGGCGGTGCCTGCGGCAGGTCCCTCGGTGGGCGCAGCGCCTCCTGGCTCAAGGTCAGGCGGGTAGCGCCGGCCTGCAGGCGCAGCGATTCGCTGGTGGATTCCAGCTGGACCTGGCGTCGGCCGTCCGGCCCGTCGCGCCACGCATTGAGGGACTCATGCCGGCGCTGGTACTCCAGCGAGGCATGGCTGCCGGTGAGCTGCAGCAGGTGCGAGGCGGTGATGATCATGGGCGGGGGGAGCTGGGGGAGGGGCTCGAAGTCGTTAGCGCCCGTTGGCGGGCAAACTTGAGCGCCGTTCGTCGCGCCGGATGCGACGCGCGCCGGCTAAAGTGAACCATTCCCGCTTGCCGAGCCCCCGATGTCGAAGCCCGCAACCACGTCGTCCGCCGCGAAGCGCCGCAGTGCCTATGTCTGTGCCGAATGCGGCGCCGACTACGCCAAGTGGCAGGGCCAGTGCGAGGCCTGCGGGGCGTGGAACACGCTGGCCGAGATCGCCCTGGAAACCACGGCGCAGGCCAAATCGCCGGCGTCGCGCCGCAGCGGCTGGGCCGGCAAGGTGGACGCGCCGAAGATCATGGCGCTGGCGGACGTGCAGCTGGACGCGCGCGCGCGCGCCTCGACCGGCATCGGCGAATTCGACCGGGTGCTGGGCGGCGGGCTGGCCGAGGGCGCGGTGGTGCTGGTGGGCGGCGATCCAGGCATCGGCAAGTCCACCCTGCTGCTGCAGGCGCTGGCGCAGATGGCGCCCACCTGGCCCGGCCTGTACGTCACCGGCGAGGAGTCGCTGGCGCAGGTGGCCGGACGCGCGCAACGGCTGGGGCTGCCGCTGGAAGGCCTGCAGGCGCTGGCGGAAACCTGCGTGGAGCGCATCCTCGAACATGCCATCGCGGCAAAACCGCGCCTGCTGATCGCAGACTCCATCCAGACCCTGTGGACGGACACCCTGACCGCCGCGCCCGGGTCGGTGTCGCAGGTGCGCGAGAGCGCCGCGCGGCTGGTGCGCTATGCAAAGGAAACCGGCACCGCCGTGTTCCTGGTCGGCCATGTGACCAAGGAGGGCGGCATCGCCGGTCCGCGCGTGCTGGAGCATATGGTCGATGCCGTGCTGTACTTCGAGGGTGATTCCGGCAGCCGCTTCCGCGTGCTGCGCGCGTTCAAGAACCGCTTCGGCGCGGTTAATGAACTGGGTGTGTTCGCGATGTCGGACGGCGGCCTGCGCGAGGTGTCCAATCCGTCCGCGATCTTCCTGTCCGGCATGGGCGCGCCGCAGCCCGGTAGCTGCGTGATGGTCACGCGCGAAGGCACGCGTCCGCTGCTGGTGGAGGTGCAGGCGCTGGTGGACGCCTCGCCGCTGTCGAATCCGCGCCGCGTGGTCGTCGGGCTGGAAGGCAACCGGCTGGCCATGCTGCTGGCGGTGCTGCACCGCCACGGCGGGGTGATGGTGGGCGACCAGGACGTGTTCGTGAACGTGGTCGGCGGCATACGCGTGCAGGAAACCGCGGCCGACCTGCCGGTGCTGCTTGCCGTGCTGTCCTCGCTGCGCGACGCGCCGCTGGCGGAGAAGACGATTGCTTTTGGCGAGGTGGGCCTGAGCGGCGAGATCCGCCCGGTGCCGAACGGCGAGGAGCGCCTCAAGGAAGCGGCCACGCACGGCTTCCGGCGCGCCATCGTGCCGAAGGCGAACGCACCGAAATCGGGCAGCTACAAGGGCATGGAAGTGATCGCGGTGGAGCGGCTGGCAGATGCACTGGAGCAGGCCTGAGGCTCTCCAAATGTGACGTTGGTCACGATGACGGCAGGCACTGGCTGGTCGTCGTCGCGACCGACACAGTGGACGCTACTCCCGACCCGATCTCCCCTGCATGCGCTTGACCGGCCTGGTGCGCCGCGCCGCCCTCCTGCTGTGCCTCGTCGGCACCGTGCCCGCCGCGATGGCGGGCAATCCGGTGTCGCAGGACATGCCTGACATCGCCCTGTCACGGCACCCGGAAGGGCGCTGGGCGGTGCGCTACGTATTGCCGGTACCGGCCCGGCAGCTGGTGTTCGTGCGCGCCGATGCGCGCGGTACGCGGGCGCGCGACTGGACCGCGCTCGATCCGGACTTCCAGCTGGTCGTTGAAAACGGCGTCGAGGTGGTGCGCCGTCGCGACGGTGCGCCGTTCACCCAGGCGGTGTTCACGATGCCGACCCGGTACGTGACCCTGGACAAGGACTATGCACCGTTCGCGCCGTTCGGCGACGGCGGCCTGCTGGTCCACAGCGGGCGCTTCCACGCCTGTGCGGAACGCTGCCCCGAGGTCGGTATGGGCCGGCCGGTTCGCTGGCGGGTCAGGCTCATGCCGTCCGCGGGCGAGCATGCGATCGTGGGCGGGCAGGTGGTTGCGGCGGTGGATTTCCTCGATGGCGACGACGGCACCAGTCTGTACGTCGGCAAGGCCACGCCGGTCGAGACCGCCGACGTGCTGGCGGTCATCGACCAGGCCATGCCGGATGGCATCCGCCAGCGCCTGCAGTCGCTGCTGCCGCGGCTGATGGCGCTGTATGCCCGCGAGTTGGGCGCGCTGCAGGCAAAGCCCATGCTGTTCGCGTCGCGCGACGCCGCCCATCCGGGCGGTGGCTATGGCTATCAGGGCGGGACGCTGCCGGGCCAGGTGTTCATGCACATCTATGGCGACCACCCTGCCTTCGCCACGCCGGCATTCGCCGCGCGCATGGACGCCTTCTTCGCCCACGAGGCGGCGCACATGTACCAGCACTATCCGGCCACCGACCAGGCAGCGAGCTGGATCCACGAGGGCGGCGCGGACGCGCTGGCCGCGGTCGCCCTGCAGCAGCTCGGCGAGTCCGACCCCGCGGCGGTTGGCGTGCGGCTGCGCGATGCCCGCGACAGCTGCGCCACCAGCCTCGCTGCCGGGCCGTTGGCGGAGGCGGGCGAGCGCGGCGACTTCGATGCCTACTACCGCTGCGGTTTTGTCCTGCAGATGGCGGTGGATGCGGCGGTGCGCCGCGCCTCCGGCGGCCAGTGCGGCCAGTGCGGCCTGTTCTGCGTCTGGCGCGATTTCCAGGCGCGGGTGCGTGGCGGCGCGCCGTGGACCGGCGCCACTTTCATCGAGGCGGCGCGCCAGCGCGGTGGCGATGGGGCGGCGGACTTCCTGATGGCCGTCACCGACGGCAAGCCCGACAACCCGGCCGCGCTGCTGGCGGACGGCATGGCGGCGGCCGGATTGCCGCCCGCGCCACCGAAGAATTGAGTTGATGCGCGGGCTAGTGCCCGCCACCAGCGGGCGCGCCGCCGGTCTTGGCCCCGAACGGCGGCTTGGCCAGCCACACGAACAGGATCACGCCGATGAAGATGATCCCCAGCAGATGGAAGATCTCGTTGAAACCGAGCTGCGCGGCCTGGTTGGAAATCATCTTCTCCAGCACCGCCGCGCCGCGCTGGAGGTCGCCGCCGCCGTATTGCGCCACCGCTTCCATCGCAGTGGGATCGAGCATGGAAACCCGCTCGGTCATGTGCGCGTGGTGCACCGCACCGCGCTCGCTCCAGGCGTAGGTGGTCAGCGAGGCGGCGAAACTGCCGCCCAGCGTGCGCACGAAGGTGGCCAGGCCGGAGCCGGCGGCGATTTCGTGCGGCTCCAGGTCGGACAACAGGATCTGCAGCACCGGCATGAAGAACAGCGCCACGCCCAGGCCCTGGAACAGCTGCACCAGCGCGACGTGGTGGAAGTCCACGTCGAGGTTGAAGTGCGAGCGCGCGAAGCTGGTCAGCGACATCGCGATGAAGGCGAAGCTGGCGAGGATGCGCAGGTCGAAGCGGTTGGCGTACTTGCCCACGAACGGGGTCAGCAGCACCGGCAGGATGCCGATCGGCGCAGTGGCGAAACCGGCCCAGATGGCGGTGTAGCCGAGGTTGCGCTGCAGCCACAGCGGCACCAGGATGCCGACGCTGAAGAACGCGCCATAGGCCACGGTCATGGCGATGGTGCCGGAGCGGAAATTGCGGTGGCGGAACAGGCGCAGGTTGACGATCGGGTCCTTGTCGGTCAGCTCCCAGATCACGAACACCGCCAGCGCGATCGCCGACACCACGGCCAGCGACACGATCATCGGCGAGGCGAACCAGTCCTCGTCGTTGCCCAGGTCCAGCAGCACCTGCAGCGCGCCCACGCCGATCACCAAGGTGGCCAGCCCGATGTAGTCCATCTTCGGCTTTTCCAGCCGCTCCGGCCGGCCCTTCAGCTGCCGGCCGACGACGGTGCTGGCGAAGATGCCGATGGGAATGTTGATGAAGAAGATCCATTCCCAGCTGTAGTTGTCGGTGATCCAGCCGCCCAGGATCGGCCCGGCGATCGGCGCCACCACCGTCACCATCGCCAGCAGCGCGATCGCCTGCCCGCGCTTGGCGGGCGGATAGATCGACAGCAGCAGCGCCTGCGTCACCGGGTACATCGGGCCCGCCACGAAGCCCTGCAGGGCGCGTGCGACCACCAGCAGGCCCATGCTGTGGGCGATGCCGCACAGGAACGAGGCGAACACGAACGCCAGCGTGGACCACATGAACAGCTTGCGCTCGCCGAAGTGGCGGGTCAGCCAGCCGGTCAGCGGCAGCGCGATGGCGGTGCTGACCGCGAACGAAGTGATCACCCACGTGGCCTGGTTGGCGCTGCCTCCGAGGTTGCCGGAGATGGCCGGCAGCGACACGTTGGCGATGGTGGTGTCCAGCACCTGCATGAAGCTGGCCAGCGCCAGCCCGAGCGTGGTCAGCGCCACGTTCGGCGGGCGGAAATCGGAAGGCTTCGCCTGGACCTCGCGGCCGGGCGGCAGGCCCATCGATTCTTCTTCCTGGGCAAGGGTCGTGGCCATGGGGGATCGCTATCGGAAGAGGTGCAGGAGCGGCAACGCGGTGGCTGCCGGCCGGGCGGGATCCGTCACCCAAAGGGGGAGGTGGAGGGAACGGGGCGCCGCCGGCGCGACTCCTGCGTAGGGGGTCAGGACGCGCGGCCCTGCGGCAGGTTGCCGGCGATGATGCGTTCGATCAGCGCGTCGGCATCGTGCAGCTGGCGGGCGTAGGCGTCGGTGGTCAGCACCGGCTTGTCGGCCGGCGCAGCCGGCAGCACCGGGCCGCCCTGATCATGCACGTCCACGTCCACCGCCATGCTCATGCCGAGGCGCAGCGGGTGGTCGCGCAGTTGCTTGGGATCCAGCTGGATGCGCACCGGGATGCGCTGCACGATCTTGATCCAGTTGCCGCTGGCGTTCTGCGCCGGCAGCAGGGCGAACGCGCTGCCGGTGCCCAGGCCCAGGCTGACCAGCTTGCCGTCGAATTCCACGTCACTGCCGTAGAGGTCGGCGGTGAGTTTCACCGGCTGACCCAGGCGCATGTTGTGCAGCTGGGTTTCCTTGAAGTTGGCGTCCACCCACACGTCGTGCAGGGGAATCACCGCCATCAGCGCGCCGCCGGGCTGCACGCGCTGGCCCAGCTGCACGCTGCGCTTGGCGACGAAGCCGTCGACCGGCGCCACGATCGCAGCGCGCTGCAGGTTCAGGTAGGCCTGGCGCAGCTGCGCGGCGGCGGCCTGCACCTGCGGCTGGCTGGCCACGGTGGTGGCGTCGACCAACGCGCGGTTGCGCGAGAGCTGCCCGCGCGAGGCCGAGAGCGCGGCCTCGGCGGCCTTCAGCTGGGCCTGCGCATGCGCCAGCTCCTCGGCGGAGACCGCGCCGCTGGCGACCAGCCCGCTGCGGCGCGCGACGTCGGCGCGTGCCTGCTGCAGCGCCACTTCGCGGGCGGCGATGTCGGCCTGCGCGCTGTCCACGCTGCTGAAGAGGCCGCGGACCTGGCGCACCGTTGCCGCAAGGTTGGCTTCGGCCTGCGCCAGCGCCACCTGGGCGTCGTTGGGGTCCAGTTGCACCAGCACCTGGCCGGCCTTCACCCGCATGCCGTCGTCGGCGTTGATGGACACCACCGTGCCCGGCGTCTGCGCGGTGATGCTGACGATGTTGCCCTGCACGTAGGCGTCGTCGGTGTCCTGGCGCCAGCGGGCGACCAGCAGGTAGTAGCCGATCCAGGCGATGCCGGCCACGACGACGACGGCCAGCAGCATCAGCAGGGCGCGGCGGCGCTTGCCCTGCGCGGGCGTCCGCGTGACCTGCGAGGGCGGCAGCGGGGCGGCCGGGCCGGTGGAGGTGTTCGGAGTGGTTTCGGTGGTCATGGGGGCGCGTCAGTGGGAGGCGATGGGAGTGGGCGCGGTGGCGGCGATGCCGCCGCCCAGCGCCTGGTCGAGGTCGATGGCCGCGGCGTAGCGCTGGCTGCGTACGGCCGCCAGCTGTTGCTCCGCCTGCAGCAGCGGCTTGCGTGCCGCCAGCAGGTCGAGCCGGTTGGCCAGACCGGCGCGCTGGCGCTGCTCGACCACCTGCGCGGCGGCGGCGGCGGCGCTTCGGGCCTGTTCCAGCGCGGCCGCCTGGGCGTCCAGCGCGCGTATGGCCTGCACCGCGTCGGTGACCTGGCGCAGGCCTTCGACGACGGTCCGGTTGTACTCCGCCACGGCGAGGTCGTAATCGGCATCGCGCGCGGCCAGGTTGCTGCGCAGTTGGCCGCCGTCGAAGATCGGCAGGCTCAGCGCGGGACCGCCGAAGCCGAGGAAGGCGTCGCTGTCGAACAGGCCCTTGAAGCCGGTGGCGGCAAGCCCGACCAGGCCGCTCAGGTCGATGCTGGGTCGGAACCGTGCCTTCGCGGAAGTGATGTCCTGCGCGGCCGCTTCCACCCGCCAGCGCGCCGCGACGACGTCCGGGCGATGCCCCAGCAGTTCGCTGGGCAGCACCGACGGCAGCGCCGGGGCCGGAGTCTCGAGCAGGTGCGGGCGCTGGATCGCCAAGCCGCGATCGGGGCCTTGCCCCAGCAGCGCGGCCAGCGCGTTGCGCAGCGCATCGATGCGGTGCTGCGCGGCGTCCGCCTGTGCCGTGGCGGTGGCGGCCAGGGCCTCATTGCCGCGCAGGGCGGCATCGTTGTCCAATCCGGCGGCGATGCGCTGCTTGCCCAGCGCCACCAGGTCGCCGGTGCGCGCCTGCTCGCGGCGGGCCAGGTCGAGATCATCGAACGCCTGCGCCAGCGCGACGTAGCTGCGCGCCACGTTGGCCGCCAGCGACAGCCGCGCGGCCTGCGCGTCGACTTCGCTGGCGCGGGCCTGGCCCAGCGCCGCAAGGTAGTCGGCGCGCTTG
>Ga0209941_1001049_pt1 | contig 22677 bp, 19 predicted proteins | sample ThiBiot_300_plan_FD_183945 | JGI IMG/M metagenome (GOLD analysis project Ga0209941, IMG submission 183945) | Wastewater bioreactor microbial communities from Cape Town, South Africa - Thiocy_solids_1 (SPAdes) | ecosystem: Engineered > Bioremediation > Thiocyanate > Unclassified | place: South... | reverse complement strand
CGGGGATCCCCGGGGCCTCCGCCAGCGCCAGCAGCCATTCGACTTCCACCTTCACCCGGGCGCGGATCAGCCCGTATTCGGAAAAGATCGGGCGCAGCGCATCGACCTTGCCGGCGTAGCGGCCATCGAGCGGGGACAGGGCGGTCAGGGCGTCGGACATGGGGTCAGCGGCTGGCAACGGGGCCGATATTGTAGAGCGGAGGCAGCGCCGCTGCCTTGTGGAAGAGCGCCGGCGCGGCGCAAGCTCCTGCCTGGACTCCATTGAACGGCAGGGCAACATGGTCAGCAAATCCAGTGGTTTCCGCAGCGAACACGACAGCATGGGCAAGCTGCAGGTGCCCGCCGATGCGCTGTGGGGGGCGCAGACCCAGCGCGCGGTGGACAATTTCCACATCTCCGGACGGCCGATGCCGGCGGCGTTCATCCGCGCGCTGGCGCTGGTGAAAGCCTCGGCGGCGCTGGTCAATGGGCACCTGGGGCTGCTGGATGGCAAGCGCGCCGACGCCATCGTCGAAGCCGCCACCGCCGTGGCCGGCGGCGCGCATGCCGACCACTTCCCGATCGACCGCTACCAGACCGGCTCCGGCACCTCGTCCAACATGAATGCCAACGAGGTGATCGCCCATCTCGCCGGCAAGGCGAGCCGGCTCGCCATCCACCCCAACGACCACGTCAACCTGGGCCAGAGCAGCAACGACACCATTCCGACCGCGCTGCGGGTGATGGCGGTGCGCGAAACCGAAGCCACGCTGCTGCCGCAGCTGGAGCATCTGCGCAATACCATCGACGCCCAGGCCAAGGCGATCGGCGCCGTGGTGAAGACCGGACGCACCCATCTGATGGATGCGATGCCGCTGACCTTCGCCCAGGAGTTCGGCGCCTGGGAGGCGCAGCTGGCGTCGGCGCAGGCGCGGATCGAGGACAGCCTGAAGCGGGTGGCGCGGCTGCCGATCGGCGGCACCGCCATCGGCACCGGCATCAACGCCCATCCGAAGTTCGGCAAGGCCGTGGCGAAGGCGCTGAATGCCGCCACCGGCCTCGGCTTCAGCCAGAATCCGAATACCTTCGAAGGGCTGGCCGCGCAGGATGATCTGGTGGAGCTGTCCGGCCAGCTGAGCGCGCTGGCGGTGGCGTTGATGAAGATCGGCAACGACCTGCGCTGGATGAATTCCGGCCCGCTGGCGGGACTGGGGGAAATCGAGCTGCAGGCGCTGCAGCCGGGCAGCTCGATCATGCCCGGCAAGGTCAATCCGGTCATTCCCGAGGCGCTGTGCATGGTCTGCGCACAGATCATGGGCCTGCACCAGGCCAATACGGTGGCCGGCCAGAGCGGCAACTTCCAGCTCAACGTGATGCTGCCGCTGCTGGCCAGCAACCTGGACGAGGCTATCGGCCTGCTGGCGAACGGCATGCGCGAGCTGGCCGACAACGCCATCGCCACGCTGAAGATCCGCCGCGACGTGGTGGCGCAGGCGCTGGATCGCAATCCCATCCTGGTCACCGCGCTCAACCCGGTGATCGGCTACGAGAAGGCCGCGAAGATCGCCAAGCGTGCCTACGCCGAGCAGCGCCCGGTGCTGGAAGTGGCGCTGGAAGACAGCGGCCTGGCTGAAAAGCAGCTGCGCAAGCTGCTGGAGCCTGCAGCACTGACGAAGGGCGGGATCAAGGGCTAGGGCGGCTGTAGCCGGCGCAAACCCGCAACGCAGGCGGGAGCTGCGGGTTCAGGCGTCGATCGCCCGGCGCTAGTTGCCGTCCGGGTTGAACACGATCGGCACCGACACTTCGGCCGCTACCGGCTGGCCGTTGCGGGTGGCCGGCTGGAAGCGCCAGCGGCGCACCGCTTCCAGCGCAGCGCGGTCGAGATAACGGTTGCCGCTGCTGTCCGCCAGTGCCTGCCGCTCCACGCTGCCGTCGGCGGCCACGGTCACGGTGATCCGCACGGTGCCGCCGGCGCCCATGCGCAGCGCTTCCTGCGGATAGCGCGGGGCAGGCGTGGACAGCGGCTGCGGCTGGGCGCGATCGCCCGGTGCGGGGGCGGCCGGCGCCACGGGCGGCGGCGGTGCGGGCCGGACCGGGGCCTCGATGATCCGCGGCTGGTCGCCGCCCGTAGCGGATGACTGGTCGGTGGCGCTGCCTCTGGCGACCGTGCGCAGGCCGCTGGCGGTGGCATCGCCGCCGTCGCTGCCGGCAACGTCCGGCGGCAACGGCACCGGCAGGGCGTCGGACTGGCCGACAGTCGCCTCGGTGCCGTCGGCCTTGTAGAAGTCGTAGTCGCGGCGGGAATTCAGCCAGACCAGCAGGAACAGCAGCAGGCCGACGCCGAAGGCGATGGCCAGGCGGATCACCAGCTTGGACGGCAGCAGCGGCTGGCGCTGCGGGAGCTGCGGGTCGGGCGCGGACATGGCCGCATTCTTGCACAGCGCCCGTGCCTCGCTGTCATCACGGGCGCGCTCGGCGATAATGTGCGTTCACCCTCGCATCGCGAAGCTCCCATGCTCGATCCCGCCCTGCTGCGCTCCAATCCCGCCGACCTTGCCGAGCGCCTGCGCACCGCGCGCGGCTTCGAACTCGACGTTGCCCGCCTCGAAGCGCTGGAAGCCGACCGCAAGCAGATCCAGATCCGCACGCAGGAACTGCAGAACCTGCGCAATACCCGCAGCAAGCAGATCGGCATGCTCAAGGCCAAGGGCGAGGACGTGGCCGCGGTGATGGCGGAGGTGGCCGGCTTCGGCGATGAGCTGAAGGCGTCCGAGGTCGAGCTGGAGCGCATCCGCGGCGAGATCGAGGCGATTGCCGGCGGCATCCCCAACCTGCCCGATGCCAGCGTGCCGCTGGGTGGTGGCGAGGCCGACAACGTCGAGCAGCACCGCTGGGGCACGCCGCGCAGCTTCGATTTCGCGGTCAAGGACCACGTGGAGCTGGGCGCGCGCCATGGCTGGCTGGATGGCGAGACCGCGGCCAAGCTCTCCGGCTCGCGCTTCACCGTGCTGCGCGGCCAGCTGGCCCGCCTGCACCGCGCGCTGGCGCAGTTCATGCTGGATCTGCACACCGGCGAACACGGCTACGAGGAAACCAACGTCCCGGTGATCGTCAACGCCGAGTCGATGCGCGGCACCGGACAGCTGCCGAAGTTCGAGGAGGACTTGTTCTCCACCCAGCTGGGTGAACACAAGCGCTACCTGATCCCGACCAGCGAAGTGCCGCTGACCAATATCGTCCGCGACGAGATCCTCGACGCCGATCGGCTGCCGCTGCGGATGACCGCGCATTCGATGTGCTTCCGCTCCGAAGCCGGCAGCGGTGGCCGCGACGTGCGCGGGATGATCCGCCAGCACCAGTTCGAGAAGGTCGAACTGGTCAGCGTCGCGAAACCGGAGGAGTCCGACGCCGAGCACCTGCGCATGACGCGCTGTGCCGAAACCGTGCTGGAAAAGCTGGGCCTGCCGTATCGCAAGGTGCTGCTGTGCACCGGCGACATGGGCTTCGGCGCCACCAAGACGTTCGACCTCGAAGTCTGGCTGCCCTCGCAGGACACCTATCGCGAGATCTCCTCCTGCTCCAACTGCGGGGACTTCCAGGCGCGCCGCATGCAGGCGCGCTGGCGCAATCCGGCCACCGGCAAGCCCGAGCTGGTGCACACGCTCAATGGTTCCGGCGTGGCGGTGGGACGCGCGCTGATCGCGGTGATGGAGAATTACCAGAACGCCGACGGCAGCATCGACGTGCCCGACGTGCTGCGCCCGTACATGGGCGGGGCCGAAAGGATCGGCTGATCGTCGTTGAGGCAAGAAGAACGGGCCCGCAAGGGCCCGTTCGCGTTTGCATCGTGGGACGCGTTCAAGCCGCCAGCGGCAGCGCCTCGCCGATCCGCGCATGGGCAGCGGCCATCGCCTCGGCGCGCATCTCGGGCGAGATGGCCAGGCCTTCGGCAGTGACGAAGTTGACGTCGTCGATGCCGAAGAAATCGAACACCTGGCGCAGGTAGGGCTCGATGAAATTGCGCCCTTCTTCCAGCGGGTACAGCCCGCCGTAGGTGCCGGCCACGATCACCTTCTTGCCGCCGGCAAGCCCCACCGGGCCGGCTTCGGTGTAGCGGAAGGTCTGGCCGGCCACCGCCACCCGGTCGATCCAGGCCTTGAGCTGGCTGGGGATGCCGAAGTTGTACATCGGCACGCCGATGACCACCACGTCGGCGGCCAGGAACTCGTCCAGCGCGCGTTGCGCACGGGCAGCCTGCGCGCCATCCGCCTTGGCCAGGCTGGCGCCGTCCAGATGGGGCAGGGCGTGGCTGCCGGCCAGGTCGCGATGGATCACTTCGATGCCGGCCACGTCGCGCTGCCAGCGGGCCACGATGGCAGCGGACAGTTCGCGGCTGGCGGAGTTTTCGGCGAGGATGCTGGAGTCCAGATGCAGCAGTTTCATGTTGTGCGATCCCGGTAGGTGCGGCGTGGCCGCGATGGGATCAATGTAGATTGTTGCTTTTTTGGGATAAAGTGAGTCAAATACTACTTTACGTTCCATATTTGGAATTACCCCAATGCAGGATCTCAACGATCTCTACTACTTCGCCGCGGTGGTCGACCACGGTGGATTCGCCGCTGCCGAACGCGCCCTGGGCATCCCCAAGTCGCGCCTGAGCCGGCGCATCAGCGCGCTGGAGGCGGAGCTGGGCGTGCGCTTGCTGCAGCGCTCCACGCGGCGCTTCGCCGTCACCGACGTCGGCACCAGCGTGCACCGCCACGCGCAGTCCATGCTGGCCGAAGCGCAGGCCGCGCGCGAGGCGGTGGACCGGCTCAGCGCCGAGCCCCGCGGCAGCGTGCGGGTCAGCGTGCCGGTGTCGATGGCGCAGCAGCAGATGCCAAAGCTGCTGCCGGAATTCATGGCGCTGTATCCGAAGGTGCGCGTGCAGCTGACCGTCAGCAACCGGCGCGTCGATGTCATCAACGAGGGCGTGGACGTCGCCATCCGCGTGCGCAGCAAGCTGGACGAGGACGGCAGCCTGGTGATGCGCAGCTTCGGCCAGATCCAGGAACTGCTGGTTGCCAGCCCGAAATACCTGGACCGCGCCGGCCGCCCACGCGTGCCGGAGGAACTGGCCGAGCACGTCACCCTGAGCGTGAGCGAGGACGAGGCCCGCCAGCGTTGGGAGCTGCACGGTCCCAATGGCGAGGTGCGCCGCATCGAGCTGCAGCCGCGGGTCACCGGTTTCGATTTCCCGATGATGCAGGCGATGGCGGAAGGCGGCGTGGGCATCACGTTGCTGCCGGAAACCATCTGCGCCGACGCGGTGCGCAGCGGTGCGCTGGAAGTGGTGCTGCCGGACTGGCGCCTGCCGCAGGGCATCGCACATGCCGTGTTCGCCTCGCGCCGCGGCATGCTGCCGGCGGTGCGGGTATTCATCGACTTCCTCGCCCAGAAGCTGCCGAAGATGCTGGAAGAGGCGCGGCTGGAATGCAGCGACCCGGAATGCCTGAAGGCAAAGACCAAGGCCAAGGCCGGCGGTAAGGCCAAGGCGGCGTAGAGGGGGGCGGAAGCGGTGAGATGGATTCGGCCCGTCGCTGGGCCTCACCCCACGCTGTGCGTGGGGCAGCCTTCGGCTGTCCAAATCGGCAGTCCTGCCGATTTGTCGCACTCACGATCCCGCTTTGCGGAATCAATGCGATTTGGCGGAAGCGGTGAGATTCGAACTCACGGATGGTTTGACCCATCGGCGGTTTTCAAGACCGCTGCCTTAAACCACTCGGCCACGCTTCCGTAGGGCCGGGATTGTCGCATGCAGGGGCCGAGCTGGCACACTGCGCGCATGCCCTACACCCCCATCGTCGCCACCCTCGGTTACGTGCTGTCGCCCGATGGCGGCAGCGTGCTGATGATCCATCGCAACGCACGGCCCGGCGATCACCACCTCGGCAAGTACAACGGCCTGGGCGGGAAAATCGAGCCGGATGAAGACGTGCTGGCCGGCATGCGCCGCGAGATCCGCGAGGAGGCTGGGATCGAGTGCACGTCGCTGCGCCTGCGCGGCACGATCAGCTGGCCGGGCTTCGGCAAGCATGGCGAGGACTGGCTGGGTTTCGTGTTCGTGGTGGATGCGTTCGAAGGCGCGCCGCTGGAGCGCAACCCGGAAGGTGCGCTGGAGTGGGTGGCACGCGAGCGCCTCCTGGAGCTGCCGCTGTGGGAGGGCGACCGCCACTTCCTGCCACTGGTGTTCGACGACGATCCGCGGGCGTTCCATGGGGTGATGCCCTACAGCGGCGGGCGCATGTTGTCCTGGCGCTATTCCCGGGTCTGAACGGGCGCAACGCTGCATCCCGGCCGGGCACTCCCCGCGCGGCCGCGACGGGTGCAGAATCTGGCGTTTCCCCCCGACAGGAAGCCGTCATGACCATCAAAGCCTGGGGCGCCCACGCCGCCGACAAACCCATCGTCGCCATGGACATCGAGCGTCGCGCGCCGGGGCCGCGCGACGTGCAGATCGAAATCGCCTATTGCGGCATCTGCCATTCCGACCTGCATACCGTGCGCGCCGAATGGGCGGGCACGCTGTATCCCTGCGTGCCCGGGCACGAGATCGTCGGCCATGTCAGCGCGGTCGGCGCCGAGGTCTCCGGGTTCAAGGTGGGCGATACCGTCGGCGTGGGCTGCATGGTCGGCAGCTGCCGGCATTGCGCCGCCTGCGGCGAGGGGCTGGAGCAGTACTGCGAGCAGGGCATGGTCGGCACCTACAACGGCCCCACCGCGGACGCGCCGGGCCACACGCTGGGCGGCTATTCGCAGCGCATCGTGGTCGACCAGGATTTCGTGCTGCGCGTGCACCACCCGAAGGAACAGCTGGCGGCGGTGGCGCCGCTGCTGTGCGCGGGCATCACCACCTATTCCCCGCTGCGGCACTGGAAGGTGGGGCCGGGCAAGAAGGTCGGCATCGTCGGCATCGGCGGGCTGGGCCACATGGGCATCAAGATCGCGCACGCGATGGGCGCGCGGGTGGTGGCGTTCACCACCAGCGAATCCAAGCGCGCCGAAGCACACGGCCTCGGTGCCGACGAAGTGGTGATCTCGCGCGATGCCGCGCAGATGAAGGCGCAGCGCAACAGCTTCGATTTCATCCTGGATACCGTGGCGGCCAGCCACGATCTCGATGCGTTCTCCGCGCTGCTCAAGCGTGACGGCACCCTGTGCCTGGTGGGCGTGCCGGAGCATGCGCACCCCTCGCCGAACATCGGCAACCTGATCTTCAAGCGCCGCGCGATTGCCGGCTCGCTGATCGGCGGCATCGCCGAGACCCAGGAGATGCTGGACTTCTGTGCCAAGCACGGCATCGTCGCCGACATCGAGATGGTGCGCGCGCAGGACATCGATGCGGCCTACGAACGGATGCTCAGGAGCGACGTCAAGTACCGCTTCGTGATCGACGCCGCGACGATGTGAGGCGCCGCGATTGTCCACAGCCGCTGTGGACCGGTGGTTGCATAAGGATGTGGATAAGCGGCTGATCGCAAGCCGTGGCGATGTTTCCAGCGGGGTGGCGATTATTTCGCCACCCCGCTCTCGTTGCCGGCGCCGACGCGGTGGTGGTTGTCCACAGCGCTTGTGGATGGAACTCGTATAAGGGTGTGGATAACCGCCTGCGCGACAGGCGTGGCGCGGCTGTCAACAGGTGTGGTGAAAAAAACACCAGCGATTTTCCGGCGTGCGGCGCGCTCCGGAAAACGCGTTGTCCACAGCGCTTGTGGATGGAAATCGTATAACGGTGTGGATAACCGCCGCAGCGCGAGGCGGGGTGCGGCTGTCAATGGCGTTGGCTAAAAAATAGCCATGCGGTTCCCGCCCGTGGTGCGGGTCAGGCCTCGATCTGCCGCGCGGGGTCCGACAGCTCCAGTTCGCGCAGCACCACGCTGGCCTGGGTGCGGTTGCGCACGCCAAGGCGCTCGAAGATGGCGGTCAGGTGCGCCTTCACCGTGCGCTCCTGCACGTCCAGGCGGTCGGCGATCTGCTTGTTGAGCAGGCCTTCGGCGACCAGCGCCAGCACCCGGAACTGCTGCGGCGACAGGCTGGCCAGGCGCGCGGCCAGGTCCGCGTCCTGCGGCGCGCTCTGCGCCCGCGCCACGCTGGCGCGCAGCGCCGGCGGCAGCCAGGTCTCGCAGGCCAGCACGCAGCGGATGGCGTCGCGCAATTCGTCGAGGCCGGCGCTCTTCGGCAGGTAGCCGGCAGCGCCGTGGTCCAGGGCGCGGCGCACCACGCGCGGATCGTCGTTGGCCGAGACCACGATCACCGCCACGCCCGGAAATTGCGCGCGGATCGCCGCCAGCCCGGCCAGGCCGTGGTTGCCCGGCATGTGCAGGTCCAGCAGCACCAGGTCGACCTGTGGCTGCGCGTCCAGCAGCGCCAGCACCTGGTCCAGCGCGCCGGCTTCGAACAGCTGTACGTTGCCCAGCGCGTCGCGCGCGGCCTGCCGCAACGCGGCGCGGAACAGCGGGTGGTCGTCGGCGATCAGCAGGGAGGCCATGGCGTTACTGCGCCGTCCAGCCCCCGTCCACCGGCATCGCGGTACCGGTGATGTTGTGGGCCTCGCGCCGGCACAGGAACACCGCCAGCGCAGCGATTTCGGCGGGCAGGGTCATGCGCAGGCTCGGCTGCTTTTCCGCCAGCAGCGCGCGCACGCCGTCGTCGCGGCTGCCGCCCTGCATGCGCGCCTCGATCTGCGGCTCGATCAGCGGGGTTTCCACCCAGCCCGGGCAGATGCAGTTGACGGTGACACCGCCGGAGTCACGGTTGCCCTGCGCGGCGTATTCCAGCGCCGCGACCTTGCTCAGGCCGACGATGCCGAACTTGCTGGCCACGTACGGGGCCTTGTCCTTCGAGGCCACGAGCCCGTGCACCGAGGCAATGTTCACTACGCGACCGTAGCCGCGGCTGGCCATTGCCGGCATCGCCAGGCGCATGGTGTGGAAGGCCGAGGACAGGTTGATGGCGATGATGTCGTTCCACTTTCCCACCGGCATCTCGTGCAGCGGCACCGCGTGCTGGATGCCGGCGTTGTTGACCAGAATGTCGATGCCGCCGTTCGACCAGCCGGCAAGCTCGGCCATCATCGCCTCGATCGCGGCGGGGTCGCGCAGGTCGGCGCCGAAGTGCCGGGTTCCGCCATCGCCCGCGGCATCCACCTCGGCGATCGCGGAAGCGATCTGCTCGGGCGAGCCCAGGCCATTGATCGCCACCTTCGCGCCGGCGGCTGCAAGCCCCTTGGCGATGGCCAGCCCGATGCCGGACGTGCTGCCGGTCACCAGCGCGGTGCGGCCCAGCAGGAAGGTGTCGCTCATGGTGCGGCTCTGCAACGGAGGAGAGGCGCATACGCTAGCAGGAACGCGACGCCGCCTGCTGGTACGAAGGTACGATGCGACGCGCCGCGGCAGCAGCTATGGTCGCAGCATGAACACACTCCGCCATTGCGCCCTCGCCGCGACCGTCGCCCTGATGGCCGGCTGCGCCAGCCTGCCCGCCGCGAAGGAAACCGCCGCCATGTTCAGCCAGCCGCGTGCCACCGAACATCGCGGGCAGGACGACCTGCTTACCGGCGGGCTGGGGCTTGACGGCCTGCAGTCGATGCTGCCGCCAGGCTTCGCCGACGCCGCGCGTCCGGCCCCGGCCGAGCTGCGCAAACGCGCGCTGTGGAGCAACTGGCGCGGGATCGCGGATCTTTCGCCCGGCGGTGGTTACGGCAGTCTTTACGGCAGCGTCGCCGCCGTGCCGGGCCGCGAGTTCAGCGCGTTCGCCAAACTCGCCGGGGCGACCCAGCCGCATCGCGTGCTGGTGCAGCTGCCGGACGCCTTCGATGCCGGCAAGCGCTGCGTGGTGGTGGCCGCGTCATCGGGGTCGCGCGGCATCTATGGCGCCATCGCGGTAGCCGGTGCGTGGGGGCTGCCGCGCGGCTGCGCAGTGGCCTATACCGACAAGGGCGCGGGCACCGACTATTTCGATCTCGATGCGGGGCAGGGCGTGGCCGCCGACGGTACGCTGGCCTCTGCGGATGCGGCGTTGGCATTTGTTCCGCAACCGGCCGGTGGCAGCGGCGTGGCGTTCAAGCACGCGCATTCACAGGACAACCCGGAGGCCGACTGGGGTCGCCACGTCAAGCAGGCCGCGCAGTTCGCGCTGGCCACGCTGGATGCGCAGCTGCCGCAGCAGGCGCCGTTCACCTTTGAAAACACCCGCGTCATCGCGGTGGGCATCTCCAACGGCGGCGGCGCAGTGCTGCGCGCGGCGGAAGACGGCGAGCCGTGGCTGGACGCGGTGGTGGCCGGCGAACCCAACGTGCTGGCCGAAGGCGCGGGTGCGCGCAGCCTGTACGACTACACCACCGAAGCCGCGCTGCTGATGCCGTGCGCGCTGCCGCAGCTGGGCATTCCGGCGATGCCGGGACTGGATGCGAAGTGCGCGGCGCTGTCCGCGCGCGGCCTGCTGTCCGGCGCCAGCGCGGACGCGTTGCAGAAGGACGCGCTGGCGAAGCTGCGCGCGGCCGGCTGGACCGATGCGGCGCTGCGGGCGGGTGCGATCAGCGTGGGCTTCGACCTGTGGCGCGCGGTGGCGGTGGGCTATGCCTCCGCCTATGGCCGCTACGCGCATGACGCCCATCCCTGCGGGTATCGCTATGCGGCGCTGGGTGCGGACATGCAGCCGCGCGCGGTGACCGATGCCGAGCGCGCCGCGTGGTGGGCCGACGGCAGCGGCATTCCGCCGGGCGCCGGCGTGGGCATCGTCGATCCACAGCCGCTCGCCGATCTGGGCCTGGCCGGCCTGCAGTGCCTGCGCGCGCTGTGGACGGACGACGGCGCGGATGCGCAGCGCGTGCGCGACGGCATCGCCCGGACCCGCGCCAGCGCGCCACGCACCGGCCTGCCGGTGGTTGTCGTCCATGGCACCGACGACGGGCTGGTGCCGCAGGCGTTCTCCAGCGCGCCGTACGTGGCGATGGCCAGGGCGGCCGGTCGCGACGTGCGCTACTGGCAGGTGCGCAACGCCCAGCATTTCGACGGGTTCCTCGCGCTGCCGCAGATGGCCGCCGCCTACCTGCCGCTGCTGCCCTACGTGTACGCCGCGCTGGACCGCGTCGATGCGTACCTGGACGGCAAGGCCGCGCTGCCGGCCGATGCGGTGGTGGCCACGGTGCCGCGGATGGGCAAGCCGCTGGCGCCGGAACACCTTGCGGTGCCGCGCTGACCGCGCGGCCGACTCCACGCAGGCCACGCGCGCGGTGGGTTAGGCTCTGCCTACAGGCCAACCGGAGCAGCCGATGAAGCAGCGCCATTTCTCGATGTTGCGGGAGTTCCACCTCGCCGACTGGTTCACCCTGGCCAATGCTTTCTGCGGCACCGGCGCGATCTTCGCGGCGATGCGGTTCCTGCAGGACGGCGTGGTGCGCGATCTGCTCATCGGCATGGCGCTGATCCCGCTGGCGTTCGTGTTCGACGCGTTGGACGGGCGCATCGCCCGCTGGCGCAAGGTGTCTTCGACGTTGGGGCGCGAGCTGGATTCGCTTGCCGACGTGATCAGCTTCGGCGTCGCCCCGGCGGCGCTGGGCTATGCCTGCGGCCTGCAGGGCGGCTGGGACTGGCTGATCCTGAGCGGCTTCGTCGGCTGCGGGGTGAGCCGGCTGGCGCGCTACAACGTCACCGCGGAGACCCTGGCGGATGGGGGCGACAAGGTGAAGTACTTCGAAGGCACGCCGATCCCGACCAGCGTGGTCATCGTTGGCATGCTGGCGTGGGCGGCCTGGCGCGGCGACATCGGTGCCGACCTGTGGCTGGGCGTGGTCCGGCTGGGCCCTTGGCAGCTGCATCCGCTGGCGCTGGTGTTCGCGTTGTCCGGCGCGCTGATGATCAGCAAGACGCTGCGCATCCCCAAACCCTGAGGTTCCTGCAATGGCGGTGTCACCGCGGCGTTGCTAGCATCGCTGCATGGACGGAGGGGACATGGCGGACGCATCCAATGATTTCGCGGCGCTGACGCGCCAATATCTGGACTTGTGGGGGCAGGCGCTGCGCGGGAGCGCGCCACAGCCCGCCGCTGTGGGCGTGCCCGGGCTGAACGACATGTTGGAGGCGTGGGGGCGCCAGGCCGGCGGGCAGGGTGGGCTCGGCCCCGCGATGGAGCACTTCAACCGGCAGAGCAGCGAATGGTATGCGCAGATGCAGCAGGTGGCGTCGCGGTTCAGCGGCCGCGACCACAGCGCGGGCGACGTTGCCGGCGCTTGGCGCGAGGCGTTTGCCGGCACCCACCCGTTCGCAGGGCTGATGGAAAGCATGCGCGGGCCGGGGCTGGAAACCATCGCGCAGTGGGGGGAGGCGGGCATGCCGTCGCTCCACGGCCTGCGCGCGGAGACCGCAGCGGCGATGCGGATGCCGGCATTCGGCTTCGCCCGCGAGCACCAGGAGCGGTTGCAGGCGCTGGCGCTGGCGCAGTTGCGCTGGCAGGAGGCGCAGCAGGATTACGGCAGGCTGATGGCGAAGGCGTCGCGCGACGCGTTTTCGCGCTTCGAATCCAAGCTGGCCAGCCACGAGGAGCCCGGCCGGCAGATCTCCAGCGTGCGTGCGCTGTTCGATCTGTGGGTGGAGGCTGCGGAGGAGGCCTGGGCGGAGTTGGCGCTGTCGCAGGAATACCGCCACGCGTTCGGTGCGCTGGTGAACGCGCAGATGCGCCAGCGCGCCGCCGCACAGGCCATTGGCGAGCAGGTGGCCAGCACCTACGGCTGGCCGGAGCGCGGCGAGCTGGACAGCGCCCACCGCAAGATCGCCGAGCTGGAGCGCCAGCTGCGGCGCATGCAGCGCGCGCCCGTGCCGGCGGCTGCCGGCGACGTGGAACCGCGCAAGGCGCCGTCGAAGCGGACGCCCGGGGCCAAGAAGCCGCCCGCGGCCAAGGCTGCATCGGCCAATGCGCCGGCGAAGAAAGCGCCGGCAGCGGGTGCGGCCAGGAGAGTTGCGACGAAAATGGCAGGGAAGATCGTGAAGCCGGCCGCGAAGGACAGTGCGGCCGGGGTGAACGCGCGCGCGGGCAAGCCCGCCGCCAGGAGGCGTTGAGATGATCGGGCCGCTGAACATCACTCTGGAGTCGCTGGCCGAGGAAACCGGCCGGTTTCAGCGCAAGCTTTCCGCCAGCGTGGAAACGCTGCGCGAAATGGGCGACGTGGATTTCGGGGTCACCCCGCGCGAGGAGGTCTGGCGCGACGGCAAGGTGGTGCTGTACCGCTTCAAGGGCGAGCATGCGCCCACCGCGCGGGTGCCGATCCTGATCGCCTATGCGCTGGTCAATCGTCCGTACATGGTCGACCTGCAGGCCGACCGCTCGCTGGTCAAGGGCCTGCTGGCGCGTGGCGAGGACGTCTACATCCTCGACTGGGGCTACCCGGACCGCTCCGACCGCTTCCTCACCCTGGAGGATTACATCGAGCGTTTCATCGGCGGCGCCGTGGACTACCTGCGCGACGCCCATGGCCTGCCGTCGATCAACCTGCTGGGCATCTGCCAAGGCGGTGCGTTCTCGCTGTGCTACGCCTCGCTGCATCCGGAGAAAGTCAAGAACCTGATCACCATGGTGACGCCGGTGGACTTCCACACCAGCGACAACATGCTGTCGAACTGGAACCGCGAGATCGACGTGGACCTGCTGGTCGACACGCTCGGCAACGTGCCGGCCGACATGATGAACTTCACCTACCTGATGCTGAAGCCCTGGCGGCTGTTCGCGCAGAAATACGTGGGCATGGTCGACATCCTCGACGACAGGCAGGCGATGGAAGACTTCCTGCGCATGGAAAAGTGGATCTTCGATTCACCCGACCAGGCCGGCGAGGCGTTCCGCGAGTTCAGCAAGCAGTTCTTCCAGGAGAACCGCTTCGTCACCGGCGGCGCGAAGGTGGGTGGGCGCGAGGTGCACCTCGGGCTGCTGGAAATGCCGATTCTCAACATCTACGCCGAGCAGGACCACCTGGTGCCGCCGGATGCCTCGCGCGCGCTGCGCGGGCTGTGCGGCAGCGAGGACTACACCGAGCTGTCGTTCAAGGGCGGCCACATCGGCATCTACGTGTCCGGCCGGGCGCAGAAGGAAGTGCCGCAGACCATCCACGACTGGCTGGCGAAGCGGTCGCGCTGAAGATGCGCGCGCCGCCGCGCTGGCTGCTGCACGCGGTGCAGTGCCTGGGCATCCTGTGGGCGTCGCCGGTCAGCGCGATTGGGCTGGTGGCAGGCCTCGCCGCGCTGGCGGGTGGGGCGCGCATGCAGCTGAGCCGGCGCGACCTGGCCTGCATCTTCCACCGCGTGCCGTGGGGGCCGGGTGGCGCGCTGACGCTGGGCAACGTGATCCTGGATACCGGGGAGGACCTCGGTCGCACCTGCAACACGTATGCGCACGACGCCGGCCACGGCCACGAACCGCGCATCCGGCTGTGCGACCACGAGCGCGCGCACGTCCTGCAGTACATGGTGCTGGGGGTGCTGTTCCTGCCCCTGTACGTGCTGCAGGGTGGAGTGGCCGCGCGCAACCCGTTCGAGCGGGCGGCGGACCGCTACGCGCGTACCGGCCGCGGTTGGTGGCCCTGGCTGCGCGACTGAATGCGGCTGGCCGACGGGCGGTTCGCCTGAATGGACCCTGCTTAGCCTTTTCCTAACCTTGCCGGCGGTAACCTCGCCGCACCGGAGAAAAACTCCAAGGCGCGCAAGGCGCCAAGGAGAATCGCTCCGGCCCCGACCCGGTCCCCTCCAGGCGCAATGCCCGCGAGACCGGGTTTTTCATGCGCGGCGTGCGGCTTGCCGCGAACCGCCGGCAGACATGACCGCAAAAAAATCCCGGCCATTGGCCGGGATTCCAGGGGTGCCTGCTTGGGCGTGGATCAGAACAGTTCGACGCTGCCGGCGTCCATCGTCTGCTGCAGGACCGGCTTGTGCGGCGGGCGTTCCCATTCGCCGCGCATCTGCGCGATGCGGTTGCCGATGTTGGCCAGCGCCTTGCGCATTTCCGGGTCCTGGAAGCCGTGGCTGCCGCGCAGCAGGTCGTGCAGGGTGGTGGCTTCGGTATTGATCTGCTCCAGTCGCTGCAGGTGCACGCCGGCGGCGCCCAGCGCCTGGGTCGCGATGTCCTCGAACTGCAGCGAGCGGACCGCTTCCGCCACCGAGGCGTCGATCGCCCGGCCGCAGTCCGCGATGTCACGCATGCCGTTGCCCAGGCTGCGATGGATACCCTCGACGCGGTCCATCATCGAGGCCGACTCGCTGCGTGCGACGCGGACCCGGTCGAGATCGCGCGAGGCGGTCTGCGAGACGGTGTCGCGCACCTTGGCAATGGATTCCTTGGCGTTGTGGGCGAGCTTGCGGATCTGTTCGTTGAACGCGGTGCTGCGTTCGGAGAGATTGCGGACCTCGTCGGCCACCACCGCGAAGCCGCGGCCGGCCTCGCCGGCGCGGGCCGCCTCGATGGCGGCGTTGAGCGCCAGCAGGTTGGTCTGGTCGGCGATCGACTTGACGTCCTCCAGCAGGGCGAAGATGCCATCCAGGTGGCCGGCCATCGCGTCGATGTGGCTGACGGTGACGCCGCTCTGGCCGCTGGCCGCTTCCAGCGCCTCGACCAGCTGCTCCATCTGCTGGGTGGCCTGCTGCGCGAAGCGCGAGATGTCGATGGAGCCGCTGTCGTCACCGGTGCGCTCGACCAGCCGCGCCACCACCGTGCTCTGCTCGCGGGACTTGCGGTTGACCGCGTCGAAGCTGCTGCCGAGCTTGGACACCGATTCCCGGATCAGGGTGCGGGTGCGCTCGATCTCCGCGTGCGAACCGCTGATCTCGTTGCCGACGAAGCCGCGAAGCTCGCCCAGCAGCTTGGCGTGGTCGCGCAGCACCTGGGCTTCCGCCTTGTTCGGCAGCGAACGCCAGACCACCGCGCACCAGGCGGCGGCAGCGGTGACCACCAGGGCCATGCGGACGGCCATCGGCCAGTTCAGGGCCTCGGCAATGAACAACAGCAGCATCAGCACCATCGGTGCGGCGATGCGGAGCAGGGCGCGGGGTTCCATCGTCGATCTCGTCGGGGACTCGATGGAGATAACGGCCGAGGGGGCCGCCAGCTTTAGCAGCGCCGGTCGCGGCGGTCAGGTGCCGCCGGCGTTGGTGCTGGCCAGCAGGGCGCCTGCGATCTCGGACAGCGGCAGCACCTGCTGGGCGGCGCCAAGGGTGTAGGCGGCCCCGGGCATGCCCCAGACCACGCTGCTGGCCTCGTCCTGGACCATGGTGGCGGCGCCGGCCTTGCGCAGCGCCAGCAGGCCGCGCGCACCGTCGTCGCCCATCCCGGTAAGCAGCACGGCACTGGCATTGGCGCCGGCGGCCTGCGCCACCGATTCGAACAGCGCATCGACGCTGGGACGGTGGCGGCGGATCGGATCGTCCTCGCCCAGCCGGCAGCGCCAGCGCGCGCCGCTGCGCTGCACGCGCAGGTGCAGCCCGCCCGGCGCGACGTAGGCATGGCCGGCCAGCAGCTGCATGTCGTCCTCGGCCTGCACCACGGTCATCTTGCTGTGCCGGTCCAGACGCTCGGCGAACGGCTTGCTGAAGGCCGCCGGGATGTGCTGGGTGATGACCGTGGCCGGCGCGTCGGCCGGCATCTGTTCGAGGATCACGCGGATCGCTTCGGTGCCGCCGGTGGACGCGCCGATGGCGATCAGACGATCGGTGGTGCGGTACTTGATCGCCGTGGGCTGCGTGCTGGCCGCGGATGCGCCGGGTTGTAGGCGAGCGACCCGGGCGCGGGCCGCGTGGCGCACGCGCTCGCAGAGCTCGCTGGCGTAGTTGTTCAGGCCGCGCTCCACGTCGAGCTTGGGCTTGGTGACGAAGTCCACGGCGCCCAGCGCCAGCGCGTCCAGGGTGACCTGCGCGCCCGCCTCGGTGAGCGAGGACACCATCACCACCGGCATCGGCCGCAGCCGCATCAGGTTCTGCAGGAAGGTCAGCCCGTCCATGCGCGGCATTTCGACGTCGAGGGTGAGCACGTCGGGTTCGAGCTGCTTGATCTTCTCCCTGGCGATCAGCGGATCGGACGCGGTGCCGACGACCTCGATGCCGGGGTCCTGGGAGAGGATTTCGCTGAGCACCTGGCGCACCAGCGCCGAGTCGTCGACGACCAGTACGCGCACCTTGCCCGGGCGCTGGGGGGTCTGCATGGCCATCAGAACAGCTCCACCGAACCTGCCACCGGCTTCTGCGCCAGCTGGCTGCGATAGGCGCGCTCGACCCGCGCGATCTCGCCCGCCGCCGGCAGGCGCTTGACCAGGGTACGGCCGGTGCGCACGAAGAAACAGACCTTGCGCGGCTGCACCCCGAACAGGTCCTGGGCCACGATCGGGATGCGTTCCGCGGTGAGGTAGTTGAGCACGAAATTGCCGTTGCGCGTGCCGATCGGGTCCAGGGTCATGCCCGGCAGCACATTGCCGCCGCCGAACACCTTGGCCTGCAGGCGCGAACGCATGGCGCCATGCTTGAGCAGCCCGTTGATGAGCAGTTCCATCGCATGGGCGCCGTAACGCGCGCTGCCGTCGCCGGGTGCGGCGTCCGGCAGCATGAAATGGTTCATTCCGCCGACGCAGGCGCTGGGGTCATAGAGGCATGCGGCGACGCAGGAACCCAGCACGGTGGCCAGCGCGATGGGGTCGGACGAGACCCGCCACTCCGCCGGCAGCAGCTTGATCACGTCCGCGTCGAGCGCCGGGTCGTAGTAGGTGCCCGGCGGCGGTGTCCGGGCCGTGGCGACGCTGGCCGGCAGGACGCTCATCGACCGTCCTGGGCTGCGCGGTAGATGGTCCTGCCGCAGGGCTGCACCACGTCCAGCGCGTGGGCGAAGCTTTCCGAATGCCCCGCATAGAAGCGGCCGCCCGGCGCCAGCAGCGGTGCGATCTTGCGCAGCACCTCGTACTGGGTGGGCTTGTCGAAGTAGATCATCACGTTGCGGCAGAACACCGCCAGGAAGCGCTGGCGCATCCCGTAGTCCGGTGCCAGCAGGTTGAGCTGGCGGAAGTCCACCAACTGGCGCAGGTGCGGCTTGACCCGGACCATGCCCTCGTTGGGCCCGGTACCGCGCAGGAAGAAGCGGCGCTTGCGCTCGGGCGACAGGTCGGCGATGCGGTCGGCGCCGTAGCTGCCGGCGGCGGCGGTGGCCAGCGCGTTGGTGTCGATGTCGGTGGCCAGGATGCGTACCGGCGGGGTGTCCGAACCGAAGGCCTCGCAGGCGGTGATCGCCAGCGACCAGGGCTCTTCGCCGGTGGAGGCTGCGCAGCACCAGATGTCCACCGGCTCTCCGCGCGGTACCGCGCGCAACTGGTCGCGCAGGGCATCGAAGTGGTGGGCCTCGCGGAAGAACGAGGTCAGGTTGGTGGTCAGTGCGTTGATGAACGCCTGTTCCTCGCTGTCCGGGTCGGCTTCGACCAGGTCGAGGTAGTCGGCGCAGCTGGACAGGCCGCGTGCACGGATGCGCCGCGACAGCCGGCTGTAGACCATGTCGCGCTTGTGCTCGGCAAGGTGGATGCCGGCGCGGGTGTAGATCATCCGGCAGGCGCGACGGAAATCGCGGTCGTTGAACTCGAAGCCCGTGCCGGAACCGTCGCGGTCGCTGGCGCCCTCAGCCATGGGCCATCTCCGCCTGCTGCGCCAGCAGTCGCGTCTGCAGGGCGGCCGCGTCCAGTGCCGGGGCATAGAGGTAGCCCTGTGCCTCCTCGCAGCCGTGGTCGTGCAGCCAGGCCGCCTGCGGCATGTCCTCCACGCCTTCCGCTACCACCCGCAGGCCCAGTGCGCGCGCCAGCATCAGGATCCAGCGGACGATCGCGGCATCCTCGCCGTTGTCCAGCATCCCGCTGACGAAACTGCGGTCGATCTTGACCCGGTCGATGCGGAACCGACGGAGCATCGACAGCGACGCGTAACCGGTGCCGAAGTCGTCGAAGGCCAGGTTCACCCCGCGCGAGCGCAGCGCCGCCAGCGCCTCGGCACCCGCGCTGTCCTGGGTCAGGGCGATGGTTTCGGTGATCTCCAGCTCCAGCCGCTCCGCCGGCAGCCCCGCTGCCGCCAAGGCCATCTGGACCTCCGCCACCAGCGACTCGGCGAGCTGGGCGGGGAACAGATTGATGCTCACCGACGTATCCGGGTCCGGCCACTTCGCGGCGTCCTGGCAGGCGCGCTTCAATACCCACGCGCCGACTTCCGCACCCAGCGGGCTGCGCGCCAGCAGGTCGATGAAATCGCCCGCCGGAACCATGCCGCGCTGCGGATGTCGCCAGCGCAGTAGCGCCTCGGCGCCGCAGATCCGCCCGGTGCCCAGTTCGACCTGCGGCTGGTAGTGGAGCTCGAACTCGCCCTGCGCATAGGCGCGGCGCAGGTCGCGGTCGAGGTCGCGACGCGTCAGCGCGTCAGTGCGCATTGCCGCCTGGTAACGGCAGACCTGGCGTCCGCCTGCCGACTTGGCGCGGTTCAGCGCAAGGTCGGCGCTGGCCAGCAGGTCGCCCTGGCCGCGGACATCCGCGCGCAGGGCGATACCGACGCTGACGTCGATGTTGATCTCGTGCCCGCGCACGCGCAGGGTCTGTTCCAGATTTCGGACCAGCGCCGGGACCATCGCGGCATCGCTGGTGGCATGGTGTTCGCAGGCCGCCAGGCGGGCGTCGCTGCAGGCCACCGCGAATACGTCGCCGCCCACGCGGGCAAGGCAGGCGTCGGCATCGGCATTGGCCTGCAGGCGATCGGCGACCGCCTGCAGCACGCGGTCGCCAACCACATGGCCAAGCCCGTCATTGATCCATTTGAAGCGGTCGATGGCGAACAGCGCCACGCCCCAGTCGGGGTGCCGCTCCAGCGCGTCGAGCAGGGCGTTGCGGTTGGGCAATCCGGTCAGCGAGTCGTAGTGCGCCAGCCGGTCGAGCTGGGCGCGCTGGTGGGCCGCCTCGGTGATGTCATGCAGGACCAGGGTGACGCCCCGGTCCGGGCCGTAGCGCCAGGTGGAGCGAGTGGCATCGAGCAGGCGCAGGCTGCCATCGGGGGCCACGATGCGCAGGTGCTGGCTGCCTTCGATGCGCCCGGACAGCCACGCCTGGGCAATGTCCTGGTCGGATTGCAGGCGCAGCGGGAACAGCGAGAACAGCGGCTGGCCGGCAAGCTGGCTGCCGAACAGTTGTTCGGCGGCACGGTTCTGCCAGCGCACCCGTCCGTGCCGATCGCCGACCAGAACGGCTTCGCGTGCCTGTTCACCGGCCTGCGAGACGATCAGCGCGCGGCGCTCCAGGTGCCGCTGCTCCAGCAGCGTGGCGGCGATGCGTGCCAGCCGCACCAGGGCATCCAGCTGGTCTTGGCCTGGTGCTTCGCGGCGCTCGTGGGCAAATACCGCCAAGGTGCCAAGACGCTGACCGGCGCGGCCGCGCAGGGCGACACCCGCGTAGAAGCGGGCGCCGCAACGCGGGTCCGCCGGCATGTCGGGCAGCACCAGCAGCGGGGTGTGCTGCTCCCAGGTGCGCACGATCAGGTGGTCGCGCGAGAGCTGGCGCGGACCGCCTTCGACGCCGTGGCCGGCGAGCATCAACACGCGTTCGTCGTCGCAGGCGGCGACGACGCCCATCGGCGCCTGCAGTATCGCCGCGGCCAGCGTGGCCAGATCGGCCAGACGCGCCGACGCCTCGCAAGCCGGAAAGGCCGGCGAAGTGGAGGCGGCATCGTGCAGATCGCGGGCGGGCGGAAGCTCGAATGTCATCTGCGCGAGGCGGGACCGAAGGGGGAAGGGACAGCAAGAACCGGGCGGGGCAGGGCCCCGCCCGCGGCGCGCATCAGAACTCCTGCCAGTGCTGGTCGCCACCGCTGACCGTTGCCGGCGTGCGGGACCGCAGCGGCGTGGGGGCGGGGGGCGCTGCGACGGGGGCGTCATCACCCCGGGTCTTCCGCAGGGGCGTGGACTGGCGGCGCGCGCTCGCCGGTGCCGGTGCTGCGGTCGGCGTTGCCGCACGGGGTGCGGCGGCGCGTGCGGGCGGTGCGGCCGCGGCCACGGCAGCGGCCGCGGTCCTGAACGCGGACACTGCTTCGACCAGCTGGGCGGCCTGCTGACGCATGCTTTCCGCGGAGGCGGAGGCCTGCTCGACCAGTGCGGCGTTCTGCTGGGTGCCTTCGTCCATCTGGGTGATGGCCTGGTTGACCTGCTCGATGCCGCTGCTCTGTTCCTGCGAAGCAGCGGAGATGTCGGCGATGATGTCGGTGACGCGCTGCACCGAGGACACGATCTCGCCCATGGTGTTGCCGGCCTGGCGCACCAGCGCCGAGCCGTCGGTCACCTTGCCCACCGACTCCTCGATCAGCTGCTTGATCTCCTTGGCCGCGCCGGCGCTGCGCTGCGCCAGCGCGCGCACTTCGCCCGCCACCACCGCGAAGCCGCGGCCCTGTTCGCCGGCGCGCGCGGCTTCCACCGCCGCGTTCAGCGCCAGGATGTTGGTCTGGAAGGCGATGCCGTCGATCACGCTGATGATGTCGGAAATCTTCTTCGACGACGCTTCGATCGCGCTCATCGTCGCGACCACCTGCTGCACCACCTCGCCACCCTGCGCCGCCACGCCGGCTGCGCCCTGCGCCAGCTGGTTGGCCTGGCGGGCGTTGTCGGCGTTCTGCTTCACGGTGGAGGTCAGCTCTTCCATCGACGAGGCGGTTTCTTCCAGCGAGGCAGCCTGCTGCTCGGTGCGCATCGACAGGTCGCTGTTGCCGGCGGCGATCTCGCCCGCCGCGGCGTTGATGCCGTCGGAGGTCTGGCGGATGTTGCCGACAATCTGCGCCAGGCCGTCCACGGTGCGGTTGGCATCGGCCGCCAGCTGGCCGAACTGGCCGGGCAGCTTGACCTCGATGCGACGGCTGAGGTCGCCGTCGGCCACGGCCGACAGCAGGTTGCCGACTTCGGTCAGGCCGTTCTGCGAGGTGGCCATCAGCTGGTTGAGCCGCTCGACCAGTTCGCGGTAGACGAACTCGAAGCTGTTGGCGTCGCCCCGCCTGCTGAAGTCGCCTGCCACCGCTGCGTCCACCAGCGTCTTGATCTCGCCATTGACCGCCAGCAGGCTGGCCTTGACCGCGTCCACCGACTTGATCGCTTCGGCCTTCTTGCCGGGCATGCGGTTGACATCGCGGGACAGGTCGCCGCGACCGTAGTCACCGATCACCTCGATGATGTGCAGGGTCTCGTCGATGAACGACGCCACCAGCGTATTGACCTGTTCGGCCATCACGCCGAACGCGCCGGGGAAGTTCTCGGCGTCGATCCGGCTGTCCAGGTCGCCGGCCTGCTGCTGTTCGAACAAGGTCTGCTGGGCCTGGGAGAATTTGCGCAGCGCAGCCGCAGCGTCTTCCATCCCGCGTCCGATGTCGTTCAGCTCGTCGCGGGTGTCGACGTGGATGCGCTCGGAGAACTGGCCGGCGGCCAGCGCGCGGGCGCCGGTGCCGATGCTTTGCAGCGCCTTGCGGGTGCCGCGGGTGAAGCCCATGAACAGATAGGCGGCGGCCAGCAGCGACAGCGCCACGAAGCCGAGAGTGGCGAAAGCCTTCATCTGCAGGCTGGCGATGGCGCGGTCGCCGGCGGCATTGATGGCGGCATTGGTCGCCCTCATCGCCTTGTTCATGGCCAGGCGGGTGGCCTGGT
>Ga0209941_1001048_pt1 | contig 22728 bp, 19 predicted proteins | sample ThiBiot_300_plan_FD_183945 | JGI IMG/M metagenome (GOLD analysis project Ga0209941, IMG submission 183945) | Wastewater bioreactor microbial communities from Cape Town, South Africa - Thiocy_solids_1 (SPAdes) | ecosystem: Engineered > Bioremediation > Thiocyanate > Unclassified | place: South... | reverse complement strand
TGGATGTGCTTGTGGACGCCATGAAACTGGTGCGCCAGCGCCATCCTGACGCGCGATTGCTTCTGGTCGGGGATGGTCCGTTGAAGCAAGCACTGAAAGGGCGGATCGCCAAGCTCGATCTGGACAGGTGCGTGCAGTTTGCCGGGTCTCTGGGCAATGCGGCGCTGCCCCCGGTTTACAGGCGCGCCTGTGTCCACGCCGCGCCGTTCACGTTGCCTCAGGGCTTTGGCCTCACCCTCATCGAGTCCGTGGGATGCGGTTGCCCTGTGGTTACGACGCCGTTCTCCGCGGCTCCGAACATCGGGATTGGTTCGCCGATGGTCGAGATCGTCGATGCAGGTGACGTCCCCGCGCTGGCCAACGCCTTGTCGGATCGCTTGGGTGGTGAGCCTCCCGAATGGCAAATGGAAGGTGCCATCGCCACCCTCCGTGATCGTTACGACTGGCGTGTCGTGACGGAGAACTACCGGGCGCAGTACCGGATGGCTTTGCGCGAAGCGGCCGCATGATCAGTCGGCCATCGCCACGCCCCTCTGGTCCACCCGCGATCTGGTTTGTCGCGATCCGCACGGGTACCGGCGCCGATGTCTTCACCGAGCGCCTCGCTGCCGGACTGATCCAGCGGGGCGTCCGCGCCGAGATCGCCTGGCTGCCGCTGCGCGCGGAGTACGCGCCATGGACGGTGGCCGTGCCGACGCCGCCGGCATGGGCAACGGTGGTGCACGTGAATACCTGGCTGCATCCTCGCTTCATTCCGGAGCGGTTGCCCGTGGTTGCCACGCTTCATCATGCGATCCATGACCCGGCGCTGCGCTTGGACAAGGGCCGGGTTCGCGCCGCGTATCACGACCACTGGATCGCCCCCGTCGAGCGCCGCATCATGCGTCGCGCTGATCGGGTCGTGGCGGTCAGCCGGTTCGTGGCGGACATGGCGCGCCAAACGCTGTGCGACCTGCCCATGCAGGTGATCCACAACGGCATCGATACCGGACTGTTCCGGCCCGGGGCCCGGGTGCAACAACCCGGGGAGCCGTTCCGGCTGTTGTACGTGGGCGCATGGAGGCGGCTCAAGGGCGCGGACCTGCTGGCGCCCATCATGCGTGAACTGGGGGACCACTTCGAGCTGCACTACACCGGCGGTCCCGCCGCTGCCCGGGATAGGGTGCACATGCCGCGGAACATGCGCGACCTGGGGCGGCTGTCGACATCGCAGGTGGTCGCCGCCATGCAGGACGCGGATGCACTTCTGTTCCCTTCGCGGAGCGAGGGCTTCGGGCTCGTGGCCGCCGAGGCCATGGCCTGCGGGCTGCCGGTGATCGCCATGCAGGGGACCGCGATGGACGAGATCGTTGAACCCGGCGTGACCGGAATGCTGTGCGCGCGCGATGATGTGCGCGGTATCGCGGCCGCGGCACGGTTGTTGGCGGGAGACAGCGAATTGCAGCGCGCCATGCGGCTGGCGGCCAGGAAGGCGGCGATGGAACGGTTTTCCAGCACGGCGATGGCGGATGCGTACGCAAGCCTGTATCGCGGCTTGTCCGGTGCCGGGCCATGACGGCGGCCATCACCATCCATTTCCGCGACGCGGCGTTGACGGCACGCTGCCTCGACAGCCTGCTGGCGGACGGATGGGCGCCGGTCCTGGTCTGGGACAACTCCGCGGACGAAGGGCGCAGCCTGCGGGACTTGCGTGCGCGCTACCGGGACGGCGGCCCGGTGCGATTCGTGCAGGCACCCGGCAACCTCGGCTTCGGGAAGGGGATGAATGCCGCGATGGTCGATCTGGCCGGCAGCGGCCAGGTCGGCCCGGTGCTGTTGATCAACAACGATGCCGTCGCGGTGCCGGGCTTGCGCGAAGCCGCGTTGACGGAGGCCGCGCGGATGCAGCCGCCGGCGCTGGTGGCGCCGCGCATCCTGCAGGACGGGCAGGAGCAGGGGTGGCGGTACTACCAGCCGTGGTTCGGGTTGGTGACGCGCAGGCCGCTGCCGGGGAGTTTCAGGTTCCTGAGCGGCTGCGCGCTTCTGGTCCTGCGTGCGGACTACGCGACGCCGCTGTTCGACGAGGACTTCTTCATGTACGGCGAAGACGTGGAGTTGTCCTGGCGCATGCGCAGGCAGGGCGGGTCACTGGCGCTGCTGGACCGCGCATGGGTCGTGCACGCGGGGGCGGCGAGCAGTGGCCAGGCCAGCCAGAGGTATGAGCGCTTCATGGTGCGCGCACACCGCCTGCTGTCACGGAAACTGGCGGGAAGCGCATGGGCCGGACGGGTGATGTCCGCGACGAAGCTGCCATTCCTGTTGCTGCGTGCGTTGCTGCGGTCGGCGCGTTATGGATCGTTGGCACCGCTGCGCGCGCTGGCGGACTTCTCGAGTCGTTCAAGCATCCGGCCGACGGACCAGGTAGCGCGTCGACAGCCGCGCGACAGATAGCGCGGAGCCAGCGCGGTCCATTCCACCGCGAGCAGGTGCCGGGCCAGCCACGGATATGCGTCGAACACCGGTTGCAGTGGTCTTGCGTCCGGAGCGATGGCGGTGGCGCGGCGGATGGTGGCCCCAAGGAACAAGGGGCTTGCTGGAAACGATGAATGTGCCTGGGTCAGCAGGGCGGTCGCCACGGCGACATTGCGTTCGGGGGTAAGGCGGCCCTTTCGTTCCAGCAGGTGGTGAAGCTGTAACAGCGCCTCCACCAGCAGGCGCGAGTTGGCGCCGGAACGCCTGACGCGAGAAAGGCGATCACCGTGATGCTGCACATATGCGCATACCGGGATCGGCATGCTGGCCCATGCCGCCTCCGCCGACGCGGCCAGGTCAAGCATCCAGAGATAGTCGTCGTATAGATCGACGTTCTCGCGCCATCGGTTTTTCAGGATGAATTCCCTCTTGAAGACGGAACCTTGCGTCAGGCTAATTCTTGCGGACTGGATTGCAGCCGCCACGAAGTCGCTGGTGTCGGGGAGACGGAGGGCCTCGCGCCTTGATCCATCCGTTGAGGTGTTTTCGAGCGGTGCGGAGCAGACATCGAGATCCTGCCGTTCGATCAGACGAAGTTGATCCGCCGCTGCCGGCAGCAGGTAATCGTCGTCGTCCAGGAACCTGAGGTACTTTCCCTGAGCATTGGAGAGCCCATGGTTGCGCGCCGCGCTGGCATTGCCTGCCGGCAGATACAGCCAACGGATGCGCGGATCGTGCGAATGCCTTTCCGCAATGGTTTTCCATGTCTCGTCGTTGCCGTTCGGCACCACCAGAATTTCCACATCGGTGCCCGCATGGACATCGGCGACGCTGGCGATTGCGCGGGTGGCGAGCTTGGCACGCCGATGCGTGGGGATGACGACGGAAAGGATGGGGTTCATTCCGGTCTACGGCTTGCTGGGAAAAGCAAGGATGTCCGTGTAGCGGAAATCTTCGGCGAGGCTTTGAGAAAGCGAAGCCAAAGATGTTTCCATTCCTTGCTGCCCTAGGTCGAAGATGCGGTAGCCATGGAGCGCATGGAGGAGCGCCTCGATTCCCCCGGATTGATTCAGGAAGGTCGGATTGAACTCGCATACCACCGCTATTCCCGTTGCGAGCAGTTCCGTAGCGCCTGCAAGCGCATGCCCCTCATAGCCTTCAATGTCCATCCATAGGAGAGAGCTCCCAGGGAATCTCAGATCATCCAGTCTGGTTGAGCGCACCGGAATGCCGTCTGCGCCGATGGCATGGTTTCCGCTGTTGGTCGCGGATTCCCGTAAGTGCAGCGTCACGTTACTGGTGTCGCCAACAGCTTGGGCCAGGACGGTGACGCGGCTTTCAACGTCATTCAATGCAATATTGGCGTGCAACAGCCGAAGGTTGCCGGGGTGCGGTTCAATCGCCGTCACCGTTTGCATCAATCCGCGCTTGAGCGCCGGAATGGTGATGGTCCCGATATTCGCGCCCACGTCGATCAGATGGCTGGGAGGTGGGCAGCCCTCGCGGGCCAATACGGCGAGTGCGGTTTCGAGTTTCGCGAAATCGAACTCGCCGTGCAGGAACAGTTCGCGACCGATCACCCGATCGCTGGTAGACACGACGAAGTGCTCCGGATGTCCCGCAACCAAATAGGGCACCGGCATCGCGTCATAGACGGCCCGGCGCAGGAGCGGCGGGCCGCTTCGAAGCGGAGTGAACAACAGCCTGCAGGTAGCCAGCAACGGCCGGCGCAGCGTCTTGGAGCTGCGAAGGAGATCGTAAAGGCCCATGCAATATTCCGGTGTAGCGAATCAGCGGGATGCGCGCAGCGCGGCGCCCACCAGCACCAAACTCATGGTGATTTCGGCAATGTAGCTGGCTATGGCCGCCCCCGCCATGCCGTGCCCCGGGACCAGAAAGGCAACGGCGAGCACGCTTGTACCGCCTCCAACCATGCAGGCCCAGCTGATGTGGTGCATGCGGCCATGGTGGATAGCGTGGAAGTTGAGCAGCGAGCGCCCCGCTTGCAGCAGGGGTAACCAGGCAAGCATGCGTAGAACTCCGATGGAGCCTTCATGCGCCTTGCCCACTACGATCGGCAGCAGGGGCGCAGCCACCCAGATCAGCGCGCCGACCGCGGTAGCGAGCAAAAGCAGCGCGGCGCCGGTGCGCCGCAGTTGGGGAAGGGGGTTCGCCTGCGCGTAAAGCTTTGGCCACAGCGCCTCCTGCAGCGCCAGCAGCGGAAGGCTAGCCATGTCCACCGCCCGTTGCGCGATGTTGTAGGTGCCGGCAAGCCCGAAGCCGGCGTGTGCCAGGACCGGTTTGTTGAATTCGCCCTGCAGGCGCATGGCCAGGGCCGACGCGCTGAAGGGCAGGCCGCTGGTCACGGACATGGCTTCTGCGGGCAGCGTTGTCGGGGCCGGCTTCGCGGGTCGCACCACCGGCCAGAGCAGCCCGAGATAGGCCAGGCTGGCCGCCGCGTACGCCCACAGCACCGAAGCGATGTCGATCTTGCCGGCAAGCAGCACCAGCAGCCCCAGCGCCAGCAGGCGCGACAACGGCAGGCCCGCATTGATGGCGCCGTAGGCGTGGTGGCGGTGCTGCGCCTGGCGGTAGCGCCCTGCCAGTTCGGTGAGCGAGGTGGCCAGCAGTTCGCCGATGACCGCCGCGCCCATCGCAACAACTGGCAGGCCCTTGGGGATCAGCAGCAGCGCGATGCCGATGGTGATGCCCGCCAACGGCAGCAGCGTCCATGCCCACGTGGACCGGGCGCGCTCCAGATACCAAGGTGCGGCCTGCGGGTCGCGCGCGACGTTGCGCAACACCATGTTGGCCAAGCCCATTCCCGCGAGCGGCGTGGCAAACCCGGCAACGGCCACGACTGCCACGAATGCGCCGTAGGTTTGGGTTGTCAGCGTGCGCGCCAGCAGGATGACGGTCGCGGCCTGGAACGCCGCGCGCAGCAGCATCCAGCCCAGCAGCGCGCCGCCGTGCCTTGCCAGTCGGCCGGGGCGCCAGACCGGGACCCGGCGGTCAGCCCAGCGCATGTTCAATCTGTCCTGCGGGCACCCGCCGACGCTGCCCGGTGCGCGCGCGCCACCGGAACCAGTCGTTCCGCCCACGCGGGGTAGCCTTCCCTGCGCAGGTCGGCAATCAGTGCTTCCGGCAGGGTGCTGTTGGGGGGCGAGATCTCCACGGCGTGGACGAAATAGCGGAAGGCATCGTCGTCCAGCCCGTTCTTGGCGGCGTAATAGCCGAACGCGGCGTACTCCTCGGGGCGGAAATCCGAACGCTTGCCGATGATGTCGATGATCGCGACCACGTTGCGGGGGGCGATCCGCTTGTCGCCGTTGGAGTAGCGCGCCAGGTGCCAGGCCACGCCGACATTGCTGGGAGTCAGGGTGACGCGGCGCATGCGCTCGAACAGTTGCTCCCAATCGCTCTGCCGCACGCTGCCGTCGATCGTCTTCAGCAGGACCAGGTTGGTCAGATTGGTGGCGCCATCGCGGAGCGTCGCGCCCTTCGCGCAGGTGGCGAGGGCCTTTGCGAAATGCGGGTCGGACGGGCGGTCTCCGCTCAGTTCGAAATGGGTCTGGCACAGGTCGATCCATGCACGTTCCGACCCGGGCGCGATCCGCGTGCCATATTCCGCGAAACCGACCCGCGAGCCCCAGGCCTGCGCGCGCAACACCGTGGCGCTGGACAGGGCGGCAATCAGCGCCACGCAAGCCAGTGCGGCGGTTCCCGGCTTCAGCTGCAGGCGTCCGAAGGCGGCCCACAGCAGATCGCCAAGCGCCAGTACCGCGCCGATCAGCGGGAAATGGTTGCGATGTTCGAATGCCAGCTCCAGGCCGATGATGTTGCTGGAGACGGCATGGCCGGCGAAGAACAGCAGGATGCCCAGCGAGAGCAGGGGGCGGCGGTGGCGAAGCCGCCAGGCCAGCGCCAGCAGGCCGAAGACCAGCAGCAAGGCGGGCAGGGTGGTCCACGGCTGCAGCAGGCCGCGCGAAGGCTGCAGGTCGTCGTAATAGAACGGCAGGTGGCTGGGCAGCGGCCACAGGACCTGGCCCAGGTACATGGCCAGCACCCGGCCCTGGGTCAGCAGCCGCTCCAGGCTGGAAAAATCCCGGCCCGGATAGCTGTCCGGGTACCAGTGCTTCGGTACCAGCACCAGCACGAACACCGCTACGCCCAGCACCACCAGCAGCTGGTAGCCGCGACGCAGGCGGTTTTCCAGTGCAGCGCTGGCGGTGCGGAACCGCAGCACGGTCAGTTCCAGCGCCAGCGTGTAGGCCGGCAGCAGGATGGCGTCTTCCTTGCTTGCCAGCGCCAGCACCCAGCACAGGATGGCAAGTACGCCGTATTGCCGGCTGCGCTCACCCGCGACCTGGGCATGGCGCATCTTCAGATAGGCGCATAGCGCCAGTACCAGGAACAGCGTTCCCATCGTCTGCATGCGCTGGACGATGTAAAGGACCGATGACACTTGCAGGGGGTGGACCGCCCACGCCAAGGCCAACAGGGGCGCGGCATAGGCGGTGCGCGTGGCAGGCCAGCCCGCACCCGCCAGCAGCAGGCGGAAGAACCACGCCAGCACCAGCGTGGTGAGCACATGGATCGCGATGTTGGTGGCCTTGAATGCCGCCGGGTCCAGCCCGCCCCGCCAATGGTCCAGCGCGAAGCTCAGCATCGGCAGCGCACGCGCGCCGCCGCCATAGCTGTAGGCGGCCTGCATCAGCCGCCCGGCGTCCAGCGTGGCGACCTGGACGGCGGCGTTCTCGGGAATGGCGGGCTTGTCGTCCAGCAGGAAGCCGCCGCCCAGGCCGGGAAGGAGCAACAGGCCTGCGATCAGCGCGCCGAATGCGGCCAGCAGCAGGAAGCGACGGGATGGGCTCATGGGAACGGCTGCTGGCAGGGAATGGCCGGCCAGCATAAGCGCTGCGCGCCCCGGGCACGCACGGGGCGTGGCACTACTGCAGCTTGCAGCTGGCGTTGCTGTTGTTGTCCAGCGCGCACTGCACCGTGCGGTCGTACGGCGTCTTCGGCGTCGCGGTGATATTGGTGCCCAGCGCTGTCGCAGTGTCTGCCGTCTGGCAGGCGGCCTGCGGCGCCGCCGTCGGCGTCCTGTCGTTGTACAGCGCCACCAGCGCGCTGTTGGCATAGCCCTTCATCTCGCCGAGGCAGGCGCTCTCGTTGGCGCGCTTGCGGTAGTTGTTGTACGCCGGCAGGGCGATGGCGGCCAGAATGGCGATGATCGCCACCACGATCATCAGTTCGATCAGGGTGAAGCCGGAGGCTGCGCGACGCATGGCCGATTCCCGTGGGTGTCTGCAACAGGGAAAAGCAAGAAGTGCGCCACTTCCCGGGTGGAATGCTGAAAGACAGGGCGAGTTGAGGGCCCACGCGGTGCGGGCGCAAAAAAAACCCCGCCGAAGCGGGGTTTTTTGAAGCCGTGCGAGCGCTGCTTAGTACTTGCAGGTCGCGGTCTGCTCCGAGCAGGTCACGGTCCGCACGCCGGGGGTCTTCGGGGTGAAGGTGGTGCCATAGCTGATCGTGGTGGCTTCGGCGTTCGCGACGGTCGGGGTCACCGCGGTGGTGCAGGCGCCCGGGGTATGCGTCGGAACGGTGAAGCCGCTCTTCGCCGCGGCAACCCAGGAGTTCATGAACGCCTTGGCCTCGCCCATGCAGGCGTTTTCGGCCGAACGGATGCGGTAGTTGTTGTAGGCCGGCAGCGCGATGGCGGCCAGGATGGCGATGATCGCGACCACGATCATCAGTTCGATCAGGGTGAAGCCTTGCTGCTTGTTCATGGTGTATCCCCTAGGGTTGGGTTGGGTGGTTCACGTGCCGCGTTTGCCCGCCGGTTACCGGTCCCGACTACGGGCGGTGACACGTGCGGAAGTTATAACGCAGGATTCATGCCAGAAGCGGACAGCGCGGCTTGGGCGCCAGTTCCGTGACCGGTATCACGCGGTTGGGGTCGTGCGCCGGCCGGAGTGTATGACAGATTGCGTCATCAAGTGACGTCAAGGGTCAACTTCCGATGCGTGATCTGGGTTGCGTGGTTCGGGGCGTTGTGTGCCGCCATGCCTGAGCCACGTCCCTCAATATAGTGTGCCGACCGGCTGCCCCGCGCATGTGGGAACGGCGCAAGGACAGGGCGGGTGCCCACCGCCGCCATCGCGGGCCGGAATGCCCGCATGTGCCATGCCTTGTCGCACTTGGACCCGGCGTGGCAACCGGTTATGGTTCCGGCAATATGAGTATTCCCCCCCGCAGCCCCCAAGCCAACGCCCCGATCTGTGCCCTGGTGGTCGATGACGAGCGCGACATCCGCGAACTGCTGGTGCTGACCCTGGGGCGGATGGGGCTGAAATGCGACACGGCCTCGTCCCTCCACGACGCGCGCGCGCTGCTCAAGCGCAACCAGTACGCGCTGTGCCTGACCGACATGCGCCTGGCCGACGGTTCCGGCATCGAGCTGGTGCAGGAAATCTCGCAGCTCTACGCGCAGACGCCGGTGGCGATGATCACCGCGTTCGGCAACCAGGAGGCGGCGGTGGGCGCCCTGAAGGCCGGTGCCTTCGACTTCGTCAGCAAGCCGGTTGACCTGGCGGTGCTGCGCGGGCTGGTCCAGCACGCGCTGAAGCTGGTGCCAGCGGCCCTTGCCGCTGGCGAGGAAGCGCCCAAGCGGGCGCCGGTGACCGGTGCGGTGGCCTCGCGGCTGCTGGGACAGTCCGCGGCGATGGCCGAGCTGCGCGCCACTCTGGGCAAGGTGGCCCGCAGCCAGGCGCCGGTCTACATCGCGGGCGAGTCCGGCGTGGGCAAGGAGCTGGTGGCCCGCACCATCCATGACGAGGGGATGCGCGCGGCCGGGCCGTTCGTGCCGGTCAACTGCGGCGCGATCCCGACCGAGCTGATGGAAAGCGAGTTCTTCGGCCATCGCAAGGGCAGTTTTACTGGGGCCCATGCCGACAAGACCGGCCTGTTCCAGGCGGCCGAGGGCGGCACGCTGTTCCTGGACGAGATCGCCGAGCTGCCGATGTCGATGCAGGTGAAGTTGCTGCGCGCGATCCAGGAGAAGTCGGTGCGGCCGGTGGGCGCCAATACCGAGGTGCCGGTGGACGTGCGGATCCTGTCCGCCACCCACAAGAACCTGGCCGCGCTGGTGGAGGAGGGCAGGTTCCGCCACGACCTGTACTACCGCATCAACGTCATCGAACTGCGGGTACCGCCGCTGCGCGAGCGCCGCGAGGACCTGCCGGTGCTGGTGGACGCCATCCTCACCCGCTTGGCCGCAGCGCAGGGGCGGCTGCGGCCGGAGCTGCATCCGGACGCGATGGAGGCGCTGGCGCACTACACCTTCCCGGGCAACGTGCGCGAGCTGGAGAACATCCTCGAGCGCGCCTTTGCGCTGGCCGACGACGACGGCATCCGCGCCGCCGACCTGCGCCTGCCCGAAGCCCGCCCGGCGGCGCCGCCACCGTCGCTGGCGGCGCAGGCCAGTGCAGCGGCCGCCACCCTGGACCCCAGCCTGATCGATCCGCGCGAATCCGCCAGCAGTGCGCTGCCGGGCTTCATCGAGGAAGTGGAGCGCAAGGCGATCGAGCAGGCGCTGGTCGACAACCGCTACAACAAGACCAAGACCGCCGCCCAGCTGGGCATCACCTTCCGTGCGCTGCGCTACAAGCTGAAGAAGCTGGGCATCGACTGAGGCCGCGGCGCGCCGTCAGGCCGTATCGATCGCGCGTGCGCCAGCCAGGCGGATGCGGAAGCAGGCGCCGCCGGCGGGGATGGCGACGTAGCGCAGGTCGGCCTGGTTGGCCAGGCACATCTCCCGGGCGATGTAGAGGCCCAGCCCGGTGCCGTGGCTGGAGGTGGTGAAGAACGGACGGAACAGCTGGCCGGTGACGGCTTCGGGAATGCCGGGGCCATGGTCCACCACGTCCAGCAGCGGGGCGCCCTTGGCGTCGCGGTGCACGTGCAGGGACACCCGCGCCGGCTCGCCGGGCATGCGGCCGTAGATCAGCGCGTTGTGCACCAGCACGGTGACCACCTGCTGCAGCTGCCGGCGATCGATCAGGCAGGGTACGGGCCGGCCGTCGGTGCGGGCGTCGAGGGTGTCGCGGTCCAGCGGATGGCTGTTGCAGTAATCGGCCACGAAGTGGCGGGCGAATTCGCCCAGGTCCACGTGTTCGGGCTGGGCGCGTTCGCGCCGGGCCAGGCCCAGCACGTTCTCGACGATGCCGTTCATGCGCCGGGTCTGCTGGTAGATGATCTCCAGCAGGCGGCGGTCGGCCTCGGGGATGTCGCGCGATTCCTCCAGCAGCTGGGTGGCGTAGCTGATCGCCGCCAGCGGGTTGCGGATCTCATGGGCCAGGCTGGCGGAAAAGCGGCCCAGCGTGGCAAGGGTCAGGGTTTCCGCGCGCCGTGAGGCAAGCTCGGCGTCGTCCAGGAACACCAGCACCTGGTCGCCCTCGGCCAGCAGGCGGGCGAAGCGTGGCAGTATCTCGGGCAGATCCGCAGCCAATTGCAGCGGGGTGGGGTCGTTCTGACCGTCGCGTTCCCAGCGGCGCAGGCGGGCCTCCAGCGCCGGGGCGGCGGTGGCCAGCAGGCGCCGGCCTTCGCCAGCTTCACCCAGCTGCAGCATCGCCGCCTCGTTGGCAAGGCGGATCTCGTCACTGCCGTCGACCAGCAGCACGCCGGTGCGCATGCGCCGGATGATCAGCTCGTTGACCTCGGCCAGATTGGCGACCTGGCTGCCGCGCTGCTCGGCCAGCGCCTGGCTGGCGCGCAGCTGCCGGCCCAGCAGGCTGGTGAGGGTGGCGATCGCCAGATAGCTGGTGGCGAACATCACCACTTCCACCGCCGGCCGGCCGTCGTCCTCGCCAACTGCGACGGTCCAGGCGTATTGCAGCAGCAGCGCCAGGCTGGCGGCACAAGCCACCAACAGGCCGCGGCGCAGCGGCAGCAGCAGGGCGGCGGCGCCGACGTTGAACAGCAGCATCATGGCGATGCTGGAGGCCAGCGACGGCAGTGCGTGCATGGCCAGGGCGGTGACCAGGATGTCGCCGGCCACGCCGGCCGCGACCTGGCTTTGCACCGCCCCACGGCGGCCGGTGGCGAACAGCAGCATCGCCCCCAGCAGGTAGGCCAGCGCCACCGCGGCCGCCAGCTGCGGGTGGCGCGGCTGCGCCAGCAGGTCGCCGACCGGGCCGAACACCGTCAGGCACAGCAGCGCGGCCTCGAACACCCGGTACAGGGTGAAGAAATAGAGCTCCCGCCGGATTTCGGCGTGGTGGACCGAGCGGGCGTCGGCGGTCGCGGCGTCAGGCGGGGCCATGGGGCCGAGTATGCGGGATGCGACGGGGATCGAAGCATGCCGCGCCGCAACACGTTAAAATGGCCGGCCGCCCGCGCCGGACCGGTTCCACCGGACACGCGGAGCGTTCCAGCCGTTATCGGCAAATTCCTCCCCGGGTGATCCATGAATTTCCACGAGTACCAGGCGAAGCAGTTGTTTGCCGATTACGGCATTGCGGTTCCGGCCGGGCGCGTTGCGTCCAGCGCCGACGAAGCGGTCGAGGCGGCCAAGTCCTTGGGCAACGGCCCCTGGATGGTCAAGGCCCAGATCCATGCGGGCGGCCGCGGCAAGGCCGGCGGCGTGAAGTTCTGCAAGACCACCGACGACGTGCAGGCTGCGGCTGGCAAGATGCTCGGCACGAAGATGGCCACCTACCAGTCCGCGGGCATCGCCCTGCCGGTCAACCAGGTGCTGGTGACCACCGCCGGCGAGATCGTCAAGGAGCTGTACCTGTCGCTGCTGGTCGACCGTGACCGCAAGGCGATCACCTACATCGTCTCCAGCGAGGGCGGCGTCGACATCGAAGAAGTCGCGGCCAACACCCCCGAGAAGATCCACACCCTGGTGGTCGACTACGTCGAAGGCGTGCAGCCCTACCAGGGCCGCGAGATCGGCTTCAAGATGGGCCTGACCGCCAAGCAGTCCAACCAGCTGGCCGCGATCATGGGCAACCTGTTCAAGCTGTTCAACGACAAGGACCTGTCGCTGGTCGAGCTGAACCCGCTGGCGATCCTGGACGACCAGAACCTGTATGCGCTGGACGGCAAGGTCAACTCCGACGACAACGCCACCTTCCGCCACAAGGACCTCGCCGCCATGCGTGACACCACGCAGGAAGACGAGACCGAGGTGAAGGCCAGCGAGCACGACCTCAACTACGTGACCATGGACGGCAACATCGGCTGCATGGTCAACGGCGCCGGCCTGGCGATGGCCACCATGGACGTGATCGCCCTCAACGGCGGCGCCCCGGCCAACTTCCTCGACGTCGGCGGCGGCGCTACCAAGGAGCGCGTGACCGAGGCGTTCAAGCTGATCCTGTCCAGCGACAAGGTGAAGGCGATCTTCGTCAACATCTTCGGCGGCATCGTCCGCTGCGACATGATCGCCGAGGGCATCATCGCGGCAGTCAAGGAAGTTGACGTCAAGGTGCCGGTGGTCGTGCGCCTGGAAGGCACCAACGTCGAGGCGGGCAAGAAGCTGCTGGCCGAATCCGGCCTGGCCATCACCCCGGCCGACGACATCAACGACGGTGCCCGCAAGGCCGTCGCCGCTGTGGCCAAGGCGGCCTGACCCCACACCTGTAGGAGCGCACCGCAGGGGCGCGATCGCGTTTTGCCGGATCACGCCAAAAGCATCGCGCCCCTGCGGTGCGCTCCTACGACAGCAAAGGATTCAATTCCATGTCCGTTCTCATCAACAAGAACACCAAGGTGATCGTGCAGGGCTTCACCGGCCAGCAGGGCACCTTCCACGCCACCCAGATGGTGGAATACGGCACCCAGGTCGTCGGCGGCGTCACGCCCGGCAAGGGCGGCACCACCCACATCGAGCTGCCGGTGTTCAACACCGTGGCCGAAGCCGTGGCCTCCACCGGCGCCGACGCCTCCGTGATCTACGTGCCGCCGCCGTTCGCGGCCGACGCGATCCTGGAAGCGGCGGCTGCCGGCATCAAGGTCATCGTCTGCATCACCGAAGGCATCCCGGTGCTGGACATGCTGCGCGTCAAGAACGTGCTGAAGCAGCATCCGGACGTGGTGCTGGTGGGCCCGAACTGCCCCGGCATCATCACCCCGGGCGAGTGCAAGATCGGCATCATGCCGGGCCACATCCACCAGAAGGGCAAGATCGGCATCGTCAGCCGTTCAGGCACGCTGACCTACGAAGCCGTGAAGCAGACCACCGCCGCTGGCCTGGGCCAGTCCACCGTGATCGGCATCGGCGGCGACCCGATCAACGGCCTGAACTTCGTCGACTGCCTGAAGCTGTTCAACGAAGACCCGCAGACCGAAGGCATCATCATGGTCGGCGAGATCGGCGGTGCGGCGGAAGAAGCCGGCGCCGAGTACATCAAGAACCACGTCAAGAAGCCGGTGGTCGGCTTCATCGCCGGTGCGTCCGCGCCGAAGGGCAAGCGCATGGGCCACGCCGGTGCGATCGCTTCCGGCGGTTCGGGCACGGCCGAAGGCAAGTTCGCGGCGATGGAAGCCGCGGGCGTCACCACGGTGAAGTCGCCGGGCGACCTGGGCGCGGCCATCGCGGCGCGCCTGGCCAAGTAAGCCTGCGTTTCATCCGCACGACGCAAAGGCCGCCTCCGGGCGGCCTTTGTGTTTGCGCTGCGCCGAGGCATTGCTCCCATGCGCCATGCCCCTGTAGGCGCACCGCAGGGGGCGCGACGCTCCTGGCGTGAACCTGCGAAAATCGTTCGCGCCCTTTCAGTTGCTCCTACAGGGACTTTGGCGGCGTGCAAAAGAAAACGGCGGCCGGATGGCCGCCGTTCTCGTGTCGCGTGTCGCGGGCCTACTCGGACGCCTTGGCGTCGTCTGCGTCGGGCGTCGCTTCGTCTTCCGCCGCCTGCGCGGGCGCGGCCTCCGCCGGTGCGGCCATCGGCGTCGCCATCGCGGCGGCATCGGTGGCCGGGGCTTCCATCGCTACCGGCGCAATGGCCGCTTCGCCACCACCGGCATTGACCGGCAGCAGCGGCACGATCAGCAGCGCCACGATGTTGATGATCTTGATCAGCGGGTTCACGGCCGGGCCGGCGGTGTCCTTGTAGGGATCGCCGACGGTGTCGCCGGTCACCGCGGCCTTGTGCGCCTCGGAACCCTTGCCGCCGAAGTGGCCGTCCTCGATGTACTTCTTGGCGTTGTCCCACGCGCCGCCGCCGGTGGTCATCGAGATCGCCACGAAGATGCCGGTGACGATGGTGCCGATCAGCAACCCGCCCAGTGCCTGCGGGCCTAGCGCCAGGCCCACGATCACCGGCACCGCGACCGGCAGCAGCGACGGCACGATCATTTCCTTGATCGCCGACCTGGTCAGCATGTCCACGGCCTTGTCGTACTGCGGCTTGCCGCTGCCGTCCATGATCCCCTTGATCTCGCGGAACTGGCGGCGCACTTCCTCGACCACCGCGCCCGCCGCGCGGCCCACGGCTTCCATCGCCATCGCGCCGAACAGGTACGGGATCAGGCCGCCGATCAGCAGGCCGATGATGACCATGTGGTTGGACAGGTCGAAGGTGAAGCTGATGCCCGGATGCGCGGCCTGCAGGTTGTGGGTGTAGTCCGCGAACAGGACCAGCGCGGCCAGCGCGGCCGAGCCGATGGCGTAGCCCTTGGTCACCGCCTTGGTGGTGTTGCCCACCGCATCCAGCGGATCGGTCACCGCGCGCACTTCCGGCGGCAGCTCCGCCATCTCGGCGATGCCGCCGGCGTTGTCGGTGATCGGGCCGTAGGCATCCAGCGCCACGATCATGCCGGCCATCGACAGCATGGCGGTGGCGGCGATCGCGATGCCGTACAGGCCGCCCAGCTCGAACGCGCCCAGGATCGAGGCGCACACCGCCAGCACCGGCAGCGCGGTCGACTTCATCGACACGCCCAGGCCGGCGATGATGTTGGTGCCGTGGCCGGTGGTGGAGGCCTGCGCGACGTGCTTGACCGGCTTGTACTGGGTGCCGGTGTAGTACTCGGTGATCCACACGATCACGCCGGTCAGGACCAGCCCGATCAACGCGCACCAGTACAGGTTCATCGCACCAAAGGACGAATCCGCCATCAGCGAGGTGGTGATCGGGTAGAACGCCACCGCCGCCAGTACGCCGGAGACGATCACGCCGCGGTACAGCGCGCCCATGATGTTGGGGCTGCTGCCACTCACCTTCACGAAGAACGTGCCGATGATCGAAGCGATGATCGAGGCGCCGCCCAGCACCAGCGGGTACAGCACCGCGTGCTGGCCGACGGTGGCGACCATCAGCCCGCCCAGCAGCATGGTGGCGATGACGGTCACCGCGTAGGTCTCGAACAGGTCGGCCGCCATGCCGGCGCAGTCGCCCACGTTGTCGCCCACGTTGTCTGCAATTACCGCCGGGTTGCGCGGGTCGTCCTCGGGGATGCCGGCCTCGACCTTGCCCACCAGGTCGGCGCCGACGTCGGCGCCCTTGGTGAAGATGCCGCCGCCCAGACGCGCGAAGATCGAGATCAGGCTCGAGCCGAAGGCCAGGCCGACCAGCGCGTGCAGCGCTTCGGCTTCGGTGGCGCCGAGGTGTTTGGTCAGCACCGTGTAGTAGCCGGCCACGCCCAGCAGGCCCAGCCCCACCACCAGCATGCCGGTGATCGCGCCGCCCTTGAAGGCCACGTCCATCGCCGGGCCCATGCCGCTGCGCGCGGCCTCGGCGGTGCGCACGTTGGCACGCACCGAGACGTTCATGCCGATGTAGCCGGCCGCGCCCGAGAGCACCGCGCCGATCAGGAAGCCGATCGCGGTGTGCCAGCTGAGGAAGAACCCGATCAGCACCAGCAGCACCACGCCGGCGACGGCGATCGTCGTGTACTGGCGGTTGAGGTAGGCGCGGGCGCCTTCCTGGATCGCGCCGGCGATCTCCTGCATGCGTTCGTTGCCGGCGGGTTGTTTGTTGATCCAAGTAGCGGCCCACAGGCCATAGAGGATCGCGACCACGGCACTGGCCAGTGCCAACACCAAACCATATTGCTCCAGCATGAAACCCCTCCCCGGAGTGTTCGAATGGAAGACATCAGGTTGTCGTGCCCACCCGCAGGCGGGCGACGTCCGACTATCGCACACACGCACCGGCACGCGTGAGCCGCCCGGCCTCGAGCGGGGCGGTGACGGTGATCCCGGCAGTGCCGCCTCGCGTGGCGATGCGATTCAGGCTGTGCGTGCCAGTCTGGCCATCCGATCCGTGTTGCCGAGGCTGTTCCCATGTTGCGACTGCACACGCTCTGCGCAGGCCTGCTCGCCGCATCCGCGGCCGTTGCGGGCGACGGCGCCCCGGAAATCCAGCGCCCGCCCGCCACCCCGCAGGCCGTTGGCGTGGTGCATACCCTGCGCACCATTCCGGAGGCCTGCACCCGCCTGGAAGGCCGCTTTACCGCCGATGGCTCGGCTCCCTACGCCCTCGCCGCGGTGCGTACCGGGGCGCGCTGCCAGTCGCGCGCCGCGCTGCAGGAGCGGGCGCCTGCGCCCGGCGCTGCGGGCTGGGTGCTCAACGACCTGATCCGCGTACCCAGCGCGGCATGCCCCTCGCGGCAGGCAGTGATCCGGGTCTGGCGCAAGCCGGCGGGCGGCGCCGTGCCGAGGATGGACGCGCAGGGCAAGGCCCGCGTCTATCTCAAGGACGGGCTGGATGCCGCATCCGCAGGCCAGCTGGGGGAGATCCCGCAGTACGCGGTGGCGATGGCGCTCGAGGGCAAGGCCTGCCGCTGAGGCGGGTTCAGTCCGGCACCACCACGCGCTTGAGCTTGCTGCCGGCGCCGGTCTTGATGGTGACGGATGATTTCGTGCAGCCGAAGGTGCGCGCCACCAGCTCGACCAGTTCGGCGTTGGCCTTGCCATCGACCGGTGGCGATTTCAGCTGCGCCAACCAGGTGCCGTCGTCCTGCTGGGTGAGCGCGGAGACGCGGCTGTTGGGTTTGGCTTTGACCTGCAGGATCGGCATGTGCACAAGGATCGCACGCGGTGTGCGCCCGCAAAAAGCGAACGCCCGGTCGGGCCGGGCGTTCGCGGTGAACCGTGTTGCGATGGAGCGGTGTCAGTCGCCGACCTTGAGCGTGCCACCCTTGCCCAGGCCGCCCTTGACCTGCTGCGGCTTGTAGTCGCGCATGGCCACGACCAGGTTGTTGTAGGCATTGGCGAACGCCGCGGCGATGGTCTTGCCTTCGGGCGTGTTGCTGTAGCCGCCAAGCGCGCCGAAGCCGTTGCTGCCGGCGCCGCCGATGCCGATGCCGAAGCTGGTCTTCTTGGCCGCGCCTTGGGCCACGCCGATCTGCACGCCCGAGCGGTTGTCGATCATGGTCAGCATGGTTTCGGCCTTGCCGAACTTCAGGCCGCCGGCCAGCGCGCCAACCGCGCCCAGCGCGCCGCCGAAATGGCCGAGCGCACCGCCGATACCGCCCGCATTGCTCTGCGAGAAGTTGATGCTGGGGTTGATGGTGTAGTCGGCGGCGACCATCTGGCCCTTGCCGAAGTTGCTGCCGCCGCGGATTTCACCGCTTTCCTGCAGCGCACGCTCCTGCATCATGTTCTGCATCGCGCGGCCGCGTTCCACCACCACGAAGCAGTTGGACTGCTGGATCAGCATGCGGATCACCGGCACGGTGGAGGGCAGGCGCAGGTCGGAGGTCAGGTAGCGGTACCAGTCGCCTTCCTGTTCCTCGACCACCGCGACCGTGCCCATCGGCTCGTCGCAGGACTCCAGGTTGATGGCGGCACCCTTGGCATTGGCGCCACCGGCGGCACCCTGCGGGTCGGTCTTCTTGCTGCTCCACTGGGCGTGCGCGGGCACGCTGGTGGCGGCCACGGCCAAAGCCAGCGCGGCGGCGGTGAATGCGGTCTTCATGGTGTCCCCGTTCGATGTGATGGGCGTCGCGGAATGCGCGCGGTGGTGAGTTTAAACCGGAGGCGCTCAGTCGCTCCAGCCCGGAAGCCTGCGACGCACCTGCCGCAGCTTGGGAATAACGTAATTCGGCAGTCCGTCCCGGCCAAATGGCGGATAGGCCTCGCCCGCGACCAGCGGGGTCAGGTAGCGGCGCGCCGCTGCGGTGATGCCGTAGCCGTCCGCGCGGATGAAGCCCTTGGGCATGGTTTTCTCGTGGTTGGCGATGCGGGCCAGCGGGGCGATGTCGATATGCCAGCGGTAGGGCGCGTCACTGTCGCGCACGATGACCGGCATCACCGCGTTCTGCCCGGACAGTGCGCACTCGACCGCCGCCCTGCCCGCCGCCAGCGCCTGCTCCAAGTCGGTGGCGCTGGCCAGATGGCGGGCCGAGCGCTGCAGGTAGTCGGGCAGCGCCCAGTGCACCTTGTAGCCCAGCTTGTCCTTGACCCGCCCGGCCAGGTGCGAAGCCACGCCGCCCAGCTGGGTATGGCCGAAGCTGTCCTTGCCGCCACCGGCATCGGCGACGAAGGTCCCGTCGGCGGTGCGGATGCCTTCGCTGGCCACCACCACGCAGTAGCCGACGCGCTTGACCACGGCATCGACCCTGGCCAGGAAATCGGCTTCGTCGAACACCCGCTCCGGGAACAGGATCAGGTGCGGCGCCTCGTCCTTGCCTTCGCCAGCCAGGCCCGCCGCCGCCGCCAGCCAGCCGGCGTGGCGGCCCATCGCCTCGTAGACGAACACCTTGGTGGAGGTTTCCGCCATCGCCGCCACGTCCAGCCCGCATTCGCGCACCGACACCGCGGTGTACTTGGCCGCCGAGCCGAAGCCCGGGCAGCAGTCGGTCACGGCGAGGTCGTTGTCCACCGTCTTCGGCACGCCCACGCAGGTCAGCGGATAGCCGAACTCCGCGGCCAGCTGCGACACCTTCAGCGCGGTGTCGGCGGAGTCGTTGCCGCCGTTGTAGAGGAACCAGCGCACGTCGTGGGCGCGGAAGACCTCCAGCAGGCGCTCGTACCTGGCGCGGTCGTCGGCCAGCGACTTGAGCTTGAGCCGGCAGCTGCCGAATGCGCCGCCGGGGGTATGCGCCAGGCCCTTGATCTCGGTGGCGGTCAGGGTGGAGGTGTCCAGCAGCTCTTCGCGCAGGGCCCCGAGGATGCCGTTGCGGGCGGCCAGGACCGGCACCTTGCGGGCACGGGCGGCCTGCAGGACGGCGGAGGCGGTGGCGTTGATGACGGCAGTGACGCCGCCGCTCTGGGCATACAACAGGGTACCGGCGGGCATGGAAAATCCTTCGGAATGGGTCTGGAACGACGGCCGGATGCGTTAAGCTGGCCGGGTAGCGGGGGTTCGGGTGCAGTCTAACGCCGCCCCGCCTGTCCCTTACTGGAGTGATTCGATGCGATTGGTTTTGTTGGGCGCGCCGGGTTCCGGCAAGGGCACCCAGGCGACGCGACTCAAGGAACATCTGCAGGTTCCGCACATTTCCACCGGCGACCTGCTGCGCGCCGAAGTGGCCGCCGGCACCCCGCTGGGGCTGCAGGCCAAGGAAGTGATGGCGCGCGGCGACCTGGTCAGCGACGAGATCCTGCTGGGCATGCTGCGCTCGCGCTTCTCGCAGGAAGACACCCGCGCCGGCTTCATCCTCGACGGCTACCCGCGCAACCTGGCGCAGGCCGCCTCGCTGGACGAACTGCTGGCCAGCCTGGGCCAGAAGTTCGATGCCGCGGTGCAGCTGGCGGTGGACAACGAGCAGATCATCGAGCGCCTCGCCGGCCGCGCCAAGGCCGAGGGCCGCGCCGACGACACCCCCGAATCGGTGCGCCACCGCCTGAACGTGTACGACGAGAAGACCGCGCCGGTGATCGACTATTACCGCCAGCACGGCCAGCTGACCGTGGTGGACGGCGTCGGTTCGCTGGACGATGTATTCGCCCGCATTGTCGAGGCGATCCAACCCGGGCACCACGTCGGCTGACACTGCCCGACACGTTCGAAAGCGGGGCGGCGGGCGCGTCGGCCCCGCAACCAAGCGAGTATCGGGGAGCGACTTGCGGGGCCGACGCACCCGCCGTTCCGCTCCCTCCCGGAGCCCATGACGTGAAACTCCATATCCTCGGCATCGCCGGTACCTTCATGGGCGGCGTGGCCGCGCTGGCGCGCGAAATCGGCCATGCGGTCGAAGGCAGCGACGCCAACATCTACCCGCCGATGTCCACCCAGCTGGAGCAGTTGGGCATCGCGCTGCAGCAGGGTTACGCCGCCGGCAACATCGGCGCGGACTGCGATGAAATCATCGTCGGCAACGCGCTGTCGCGCGGCAACCCGGCGGTCGAGCATGTGCTCGATGCCGGGTTGAAGTACACCTCCGGCGCGCAGTGGCTGAGCGAGCGCGTGTTGCCCGGCCGCGACACCCTGGCGGTGGCCGGCACCCACGGCAAGACCACCACGACGACCATCCTGGCCTACCTGCTGCAGGCCGCGGGCCGCGAGCCGGGTTTCCTGATCGGTGGCGTGGCCGAGGACTTCGGCGTGTCGGCGCGGGTGGGCACGGGCCGCGAATTCGTGGTCGAGGCGGACGAGTACGACACGGCTTTCTTCGACAAGCGCAGCAAGTTCGTCCACTACCGCCCGCTGGTTGCGATCCTCAACAACCTGGAATACGACCACGCCGACATCTTCCCCGACGTGGCCGCGATCCAGCGCCAGTTCCACCATCTGGTGCGCACCGTGCCCGGTCGCGGCCGGTTGATCGTCAACGGCCACGACGCGCACCTGCGTGAAGTGCTCGCGATGGGCTGCTGGACGCCGGTGGAGCGGTTCGGCTTCGATCCCGCATTCGAATGGAGCGCGCGCAAGCTGGCAGAAGACGGCAGCCGCTTCGCGGTGCTCCACGCTGGCACCGAGCTTGGCGTCGTCGACTGGCCGCTGCTGGGCGACCACAACGTGCTGAACGGCCTGGCAGCGCTGGCGGCTTGCGCGGCCGTGGGCGTGGACGTCGCGACGGTCATGCCGGCGCTGTCGGGCTTCCACAGCGTGAAGCGACGGCTGGAGGTGATCGGCGCGCACGCTGGCGTCACCGTGTATGACGACTTCGCCCATCATCCCACCGCCATTGCGACCACGCTTTCCGGGCTGCGGGCGAAGGTGGGCGATGCCCGCATCGTGGTGGCGATGGAGCCACGCAGCAATTCGATGCGCCTGGGCGCGCACGCCGATGCGCTGGCGCCGTCGCTGGATCTGGCCGACGCGGTGGTGTTCCTCGCCCGGCCGGAGCTGCCGTGGGACGCCGGCAAGGTGATCGCGGCGCTGCGTGGCGAAGGCCATGCCGTCGCCGACGCCGATGCGTTGCTGGCCGCGCTGGGCGGCATCGTGCGCGCCGGCGACCACGTGGTGTTCATGTCGAACGGCGGCTTCGACGGCGCGCCGCGCCGGTTTTTCGCCGCGCTCTGAAGCCTCGTTCCGGATCTTTTCCCCGCGCGGGAGAGGGTTCAAGCAGGACGAGTGTGGAGCGCTCCTGCGCCGGCAGGATTCGCGTTCAGCGCGGATGCGACAGCACCCGCAGCGCCGGGGGATCGCCCAGCGCCAGCAGGTCTGCCGGCAGCGCATGCGCAGGCGGGTCCGGCTTCCACAGGTTCAACAGGTACAGCCTGCGACGCAGCTGCATTACGTCGTAGCGTGCCACCCACAGCGTCCTGCCGTCGTCCAGCCGCACCGGGGCCGGCCAGATGCGCAGCACTTCGATGCGTTCTGGATCGTTGCGATCCGCGCGTCGCAGCAGCAGCCGTTCGGGATGTGCATCCAGCGCCAGCGGCAGCACCGGGCGCTGCGCCGGCGACAGGTCGTCATCCAGCAGCCCGAGCGCAGCCACCCAGTCCGCCGCCGGTTGCACCCGCCAGCCCCGCGCCTGCAGGCGCTGGCGCAGCAGTTCGATGTCGCCAGCGATTTCCAGATCGAAGCGCTGGTGATCCTCGCCGAGCCCCTGCGCCTGCCAGCGGCGTGCGTCCAGCACCTGTGCAGGCGGCGGTGGCTCGAACTGCGCCAGCGTCTGCGGTGCGCTGCGCGGCGCGTACCAGAGGGCGGCGAGCAGGAAGCTGCCGTAGAACGTCCAGCCCAGTGGCCGCATCCAGAAGGAGCGCTCGCTGTGGCTGCGGTAGGCGATGCCGATCAGCAGCACCCACAGCGCGCCCAGCAGCACCCCGCCGACGATGTCCGACAGCCAGTGCGCGCCCAGGTACAGGCGGGCGAAGCCGACCAGCGCAGTGGCTATCCCGGTGAGCAGGTAGGGCCAGACCCGCTGCCGGCCCGGCAG
>Ga0209941_1001045_pt1 | contig 22776 bp, 22 predicted proteins | sample ThiBiot_300_plan_FD_183945 | JGI IMG/M metagenome (GOLD analysis project Ga0209941, IMG submission 183945) | Wastewater bioreactor microbial communities from Cape Town, South Africa - Thiocy_solids_1 (SPAdes) | ecosystem: Engineered > Bioremediation > Thiocyanate > Unclassified | place: South... | reverse complement strand
CCCGCCAGTACCACCTCGGCAACGGCGAACCGCAGCGGACCAAGGCCATCGCCCGCGACATCGCCTACCACGGCGTCACCCTGGGGGCCCTCTCCTTCACCGGCGTGCCGCGCTTCAAGGAGCCGTTCGGCCGCCCGGCGATCGAGACCCGCCACGTCTCCAACACCAACCGGTTCCGCTCGCCGCTGCAGGGCGAGGCGCTGACCGCGGCGCTCCTGGAGGAGCTCGAGGCGGCGATCCAGGAGGAGGGGCCCGACGAGGTGGCGATCGTGATCGCCGAGCCGATCCAGAACGCCGGTGGCTGCCTCGTCCCGCCGCCTGGCTACTGGGCGGGGCTGCGCCAGATCTGCGATCGCCACGGCATCCTGCTGGTCGCCGACGAGGTGATCTCGGGGTGCGGTCGCCTCGGCGAGTGGTTCGCGGTCGAGCGCTATGGCGGCCGGCCCGACCTGATCACGATCGCCAAGGGGATCACCTCCGCCTACGCGCCGATGGGCGCGGTGATGGTCGGCGACCGCGTCGCCGCCGCGCTGCGCGAGCCCGGCGTGACCCTGCTGCACGGGATCACCTTCGGCGGCCACCCGCTCGCCGCCGCGATCGCCCTGCGCAACATCGAGATCTTCGAGCGCGACGGGGTGCTGGAGAACGTCCGCGCCCGCGAGCCCTACCTGCGCCGCCGCCTCACCGAAGAGGTGCTGCCGCTGCCGCTGGTCGGCGACGTCCGCGGCGACGGCTTCTTCTTCGCCGCCGAGCTGACCCCCGACGGCGGCGAGGGCCGCTTCGCGCCCGAGGACGTCACCCGGTTGGTGAAGGAGATCGTGCCGCGCCTGCTGCTCGAGCACGGTCTGATCGCCCGCGCCGACGACCGTGGTGATCCGGTGCTGCAGATCGCGCCGCCGCTGATCGCCGACGAGGCCCTGCTCGACGAGGTGGTGGAGGCGATGCGCGACACGCTCGCCGCCGCCGGCGAGGAGATCGAGGTCGCCGAACCAATTTCAAGCACGTGATGACCAAGCCCGATTCGAAGGAGAAGCACCGATGACCACCAGCACCGCGACCGCCGTCGCCGACCTGAAGAACCTCGTCGCCGGCGAGTGGGTGAGCGTCGGCTCCGGCGAGTGGCTCGACGACGTCGACCCGGCCACCGGCGATGTCGTCGCCCGCGTCCCGCTCTCCGCCGCGGCCGACATCGACGCCGCGGTGCGGGCCGCCCGCGCGGCGCTGCCGGGTTGGCGCGCCACCTCGCCGATCGTCCGCGCCCGCGCCCTGATGGCCCTGCGCGACACGCTTGTCGCCCACCGCGCGGAGATCGCCGAGCTGGTCACGATCGACATGGGGAAGACGCTCGCCGACGCCAACGCGGAGGTCGGCCGGGGGATCGAGTCGGTCGAGGCCGCGATCGCGGTCCCGCACCTGCTGAAGGGCGAGAACCTGGAGGGCGTCGCGCGCGGCCTCGACGTCGAGATGGTCCGCCAGCCGGTCGGCGTGGTCGCCGCGATCACCCCGTTCAACTTCCCGGCGATGATCCCGCTCTGGTTCCTGCCCTACGCGATCGGCTGCGGCAACACCTTCATCCTCAAGCCCTCCGAGCAGGACCCGCGGCCCTCGCAGCGGATGGCCGAGCTGATCGCCGGGGTCGAGGAGATCCCGGCGGGGGTGGTGAACCTGGTCCACGGCTCGCGCGGCGCGGTCGAGGCGCTGCTCGACCATCCGGGCGTGGACGCCGTCTCCTTCGTCGGCTCGGCCGCCACGGCGCGGATCATCGCCTCGCGCTCGGCTCAGTCCGGCAAGCGCGTGCAGGCGCTCGGCGGCGCCAAGAACTCGATGGTGATCATGCCCGACGCCGACCCGAAGCTGACCAGCTCCGGCGTGATGGGCTCGTCCTTCGGCGCCGCCGGCCAGCGCTGCCTCGCCGGTTCGGTGGCGATCCTCGTCGGCACCGAGGAGGAGCAGGACCGCAGCCTCCGCCTGCTGGTCGAGGCGGCCGACGGCCTCCGCGTCGGTCCCGGCATCGACAGCGATACCGACGTCTGCCCGCTGGTCTCGGTGGCGGCGCGCGAACGGGTCGAGGGCGAGATCGAGGCGGCCCTGGCCGAGGGCGCCGAGCTGGCCCGGGACGGGCGCGGGGACGGCGGCGCCGGCGGTGCCGAGCTCGGGCCGACGATCCTCGACGGCCTCTCGGAGGACTCCCGCGCCCTGCGCGAGGAGCTCTTCGGCCCGGTCCTGGCGGTGAAGCGCGTCCCCGACCTCGCCGCCGCGATCGAGTGGAGCAACGCCGGCCGTTATGGCAACTCGGCGATCATCTTCACCGAGTCGGGCGGCGCCGCACGCGAGTTCCGCTATTCGATCGAGGCGGGCATGGTCGGCGTCAACGTCGGCGTCGCCGCCCCGATCTCCTGGTTCCCCTTCTCCGGCTGGAAGGACTCGATCGACGGCGACCTGCACGCCAATGGCAACGACGCGATCGAGTTCTACACGCGCAAGAAGGTGGTCACGTCGCGCTGGGCGTAGGGACGGGCGGGGCCCGTGGCGCTTGCGGCCGTCCGAGGAAGGTCCTGGGCTCCTCATGGGGGTCCTGGCAGGCTGTGACCCCCATGAGGAGCCCAGGACGTGAGGCGTTCGTGAAAAAGCCGGCACAGGGACGTGAGGAAGTCGGACTTCCGTGATGATCAGGTCCGGAAGCCTCCACACCTCGGCCCGATCGGTCACAGAGATGCCGGGAACGTCACACTTTCCGACCCCGGAAGGCCCTTTTCGGGCCCCAAATCAAGGCCCGGAAACGCGCTGCGTGTTTTAGGGCCCCTATGGGGTGGGAAATACACGCAGCGCGTAGGTCGGTGTTGGACAACATGGGAGGAAGACCGGAGTTCCCGGCATCTCCGTGACGACGTCAGACTCCCGTCACGGATCCGTGCCACTCCCGACGCACTCCCGTGAGGCCCCCGCGCACGACCCTCCACACCTTCCATACACCCGCCCCTCTCGCCACGGCCACAGCCTGCCCGGGCCGTGGCGAGAGGGGCGCGTCCGTTATCCGGGCGCCAGCTTGCGGGGCCTGGACCCTCTCCGGGCGCCAGCTTGCGAGCCCCCGTCCCTTTCCGTCCACCCACCCCACCCCGAGGACCGTGATCAGGCTTCGATCCCGCCGAGGATCAGGTCGAGGACTCGGTGGGCGACGGCGGAGCGGGCGTCGGGGTCGGGGAGGCCCTCCATCGCGCCGCGGCCCATCGCCAGGAGCAGGAAGACGTCGCCGATCGAGATGTCGGGGCGCAGGGTGCCCGCCGCCTTGGCGTCGCGCAAGGGTCCTTTCAGCAGCTCGGCGACCCGGCGCCTGCTCTCTTGCAGCCGCGAGTCGGTTTCAGCGTCGCGGCGGGCCAGGGCGGCGAGGCCGTAGAGGCTGATCATGCCGTCGATCAGCCCGCGCAGGAGGACGAAGAAGGCGTCGGGCCGGCCGGCGTGCTCGGCGGCCAGGGCCGCCAGCCGTTCGACCCGCTCGTCGAGGATCTCGGCGGCGAGGGCGGCGCGGCTGGGGAAGTTGCGATAGAGCGTCGCCTGGCCGACCCCGGCCCGGCGCGCCACCTGGCACATCGCCACGTCGGTGGAGTCGGCGAAGAGCGCGCGCGCCGCCTCGAGGATCGCCTCGCGGTTGTCGCGGGCGTCACGACGCAGCTGGTCTGGCGATGCCGCCACCGTCATCGGCGCGAAACGCTAGCAACCGGAGAGGGCTGTCCGGCCATCCGGGGGGACCGATCGTGCGTGACTACGTCACATAGGGGCGCCAACCGGAGTTTGTCTCCGGTTGTGTGATATCCCTTGACGCACCGGCGGACAAGGATGTCCGCTTATCTCTTTTCTGACCCCCAGCCCGCACCGGAGACCTCACCCGAAGATGACGAGAACCGTCCCGTTCGCCGACCCGAGACGCGGAGGCCGCTGATGCGCCAAGGCCCGCTCGCAGGTCGTTACCCAGCCGTCGCCGCGATGGTGTTGATGGCGTTGCTCCCGTACCTGGCGCTCTCCGGCGCGCTCGAGCCCGTCACCCCGATCATCACCGAACAGCTCCATACGAGCGCCCAGACGATGAGCCTCGGCTCCGGCTTCGCCAACGCCGCGTACGCGGTCGGCACGGTGCTGGCGGTCGCGCTCGCCCAGCACTACCCGCAGCGCCGCATGATGCTGATCTACGCCGTCATCCTCGTCATCGGCTCGATCCTCGCCGCCGCGGCCACCAGCGTCGGCGTCTTCATCGCCGGCCGCATCCTCCAGGGGCTCTGCACCAGCCTCCTGCTGATCGCCGCGGTGCCGCCGCTCACCCTCGGCTACCCGCTGAGCAAACTGCGGACGACGGCGATGATCATGAACATGGTCATCTTCGGCGCCGTCGCCGCCGGCCCGGCGATTGGCGGCCTGCAGGCGGAGGCCGACGCCTGGCGGCCGCTCTTCTGGATCGTCGCCGCGGTCGCGCTCACCTCGCTCGTCCTCGCCGTCCTCACCTTCGAGGACGCGCCGCCCGCCGACCCCGAATCGCCGCGCGACCCGCTCGCCCTCGCCATGGCCGGGGTCGGCAGCGTCGCCGCCTTCTTCGGCGCCTCCCAGCTCACCAGCCACGCCTTCCTGGACCCGATCGTGATCGTGCCGCTGATCGGTGGCCTTGCCATGATCGTGCTCCTGATCGTCTATCAGGCGACCGCGAAGAACCCCCTGCTGACGATCCGCGCCATCTTCACCTCGACGATCCCGGTGGCCGGCCTCGTCCTGGCCCTGCTCGCGGCCGCGGCCTCGGTCTCGGCGACGGCGCTGACCGCCGGCGCGATGGCCGACAAGTACGGTCCGCTGCACCTGGGCCTGCTCTACCTGCCCGAGCTCGGCGGCGCGGTGCTGACCGCCTTCGCCCTCGGCCACGTGATCACGCGGCGCTCGATCCACTACCTGCCGCTGGTCGGGATGGCCTTCCTCGCCGCGGGCATCCTGGTCTTCGTGGCCGAAGTGCCCGCGGGCGAAGCCCAGACCCTGATCGCCTCCCTCCTCACCGGCATCGGCCTCGGCGCCACCGTCGCCCCGGCCCTCTTCGTCGCCGGCTTCGCCCTGCGGGCCACCAACCTGCAGCGCGTCTTCGCGATCATCGAGCTCCTGCGCGCGGTCGCGGCGTTCATGATCGCGCCGATCTTCGCCCACTTCGCCATGAACGCCGCCGGCGGCTTCGACCACGGGGTCGAGATGGCGCTCTGGATCGGCTTCGTGCTGGCGGTCCTCGGCGGGGTGGTCCCCGTCCTCCTCTACACCTTCGGCGGCGCCCGTCCCGAAGCGCCGGACATCGAGAGCTTCCTCAAAGGCGAGTCGGCGGCCTACTACTCGCCGCCGCTGCTCGCGCGGCTGCGTAACCTTCCGGGCCGTGGGCGTCCAGCGACCCAAGGAGCCGACTGAGATGGAGGCGACCGGCGCGTCCCCGTCCCCCTGCGAGGCGGCCGGCCCGGCGATCTTCGCCTACGACGGCTCCGACCTCGCCGGCTACGCGATCGAGCAGGCGGGCATCCAGCTCGCCCCCGGCCGTGAGGCCCTCGTGGTCGTCGTCTGGCAGCCCGCCGACGTCGGCTTCATGCCGATCGAGGGCCGCCACCTCCACGCCGCCGCGGCCAACGAGGTCGAGGAGGCGGCGAAGGAGACCGCCGTCCACGGCGCCCAGCTCGCCGAGCGGGCCGGCTTCCACGCCCGCCCCCTGACCGTCGAGGCGGCCCCCACCTGGAAGGGCCTCGTCCAGGTCGCCGAAGAGCACCGCTGCGGCCTGATCGTGATCGGCTCCCACCAGCGCAGCGGCCTCCTCGGCCACCTCGCCGGCTCCGTCGCCGCCGCCACCGTCTCCCACTTCGAAAGCTCGGTGCTGGTCATCCACCAGCCGCACTCGCGGTAGCGGGGGGGTCCGCTTCCGGGGCGGGGGGCTTGCGGCCGTCCAAGGTGGGTCGAGGGTGTCCTGGGCTCCTCATGGGGGTCCTGGCAGGCTGTGACCCCCATGAGGAGCCCAGGACGTGAGGGGTGCGTGGGGGAGGCGTCACAGGGATGGTGCGTAGTCGGACTTCCGTGACGGTCGGGCCGGGGAGTTTCCACGCCTCGGCCGGGTCCGTGACGAAGATGCCGGGAACGTCACACCTCCCGGCCCCGGAAGGACCTTTCCGGGTCGGGATCCGGGGGCCCGGGACGCGCGGTCGACCTAAGGTCCGGTAGCCGGACGTCAGGTCGACCGCGCCCCTGTCGGTGTTGGACAACACGGGAGGAAGCGTGGAGTTCCCCGCATCTCCGTCACGGATCCGGTGGCCGGGAGCTCGCGTGGTTCGAAATCCACCTGTGGCGTGGATTTCGAACCACGGTAGGACGACGGGGGATCCGCGTGGTTGGAAACCCGCGCCATACGCGGATTTCCAACCGGGGAGATTCCTGACCGTTCGAGGACAAGGCCCTCGGCGCCCGTCGTGGGTATCCCGGGGCACTTCCGTCGCACTCCCGTGACGCTTCCGCGCGCCTCCCTCCACACCCTCCGCACACCCGCCCCTCTCGCCACGGCCACAGCCTGCCCGGGCCGTGGCGAGAGGGGCGGGCCCTTCCGACGGGACGCGGCGGCCTCAGGCCGGCACGGTGTCGTCGCGTAGGAGGCCCGCCAGGGGGTCGCGGCCGGACCAGGTGCCGGCGGAGAAGTAGGGGCGGAAGCGGATGAAGGCGGATTCGTGGTGGAAGCCGGCGGTGCGGTCGCGGCGCACCGCTGTCATGTGGGGGCCGGCGTCGTCGTGGGCGTAGGCGCGCATCGCGGCGGCGGTCTGCCAGAGGGAGAAGGTGGAGACGAGGCGTGGGGGGTGGGCGAAGCCGGTCGCGGCAAGGAGGCCGGGGGCGTTCCCGAGGGCGGCCTCGGCCCGGGCGCTGGTGGGGAGGAAGGTGTGGAGCCGGGTGATGCGGGGGCGGCCGAGGGTGAGGGCGACGACCGGCTCGTCGTCGTCGGTCGGGGTCGGCTTCACGGGGAGTCCCGGCATCGCGGGCCAGGCGCCGAAGACGCGCAGCGGTCGCATCCGCACGTGCCAGCCGGCGGCGAAGGGCCCGGCGAGGGACGGGTCGGCGAGGAAGCGGTCGAGGTGCCCGTCGTCCTCCCAGGCGGCGATCAGGCCGACCGCGGCGGCGGAGGGCTTCGGCAGGACGGCGGCAGAGAGCGGGGCGGTGAGGACCGTCTCGGCGTAGGTGAGGCCCGCGACGGTGGCCGGGGCGGGGGCGGGGCGGAAGTAGGCGCGGAGCCCGCGGCGGGTCCCGGTCTCGGCGAGGTGCACGGATGCGATCACTGGCGTCCTCCTCGGTAGCTAACCTAGTGATGACTAGGTTAGCAGCGAAACAGCGATGGCCGGGAAGAAAAGACTCAGTGCGGCGGAGCGGCGGGAGCGGATCGTCGCCGCGGCCACCGGCCTGATCGCCGGGCGCGGGTACGCCGACGCGCCGATCGACGCGATCGCCCGGGACGCGGGCGTGTCGCCGCCGGTCCTCTACGACCACTTCGCCTCCAAGCTCGCCCTCTACGAGGCGGTGCTCGACTCGCACTTCGCCAACCTGCGCGCCATCTGGGGCGCGCGCTTCCCCGCCGCCGAGCTGTCGGCCGAGTCGGTCGCCGCCTCCTTCGACGCCTGGTTCGCCTACGTCGAAGCGAACCCCGACGCCGCCCGCATCCTCTTCCGCGAACCCGCCGACGCCGATGCCGCCGCCATCCACCGCGCCGTGTCCGAGCGCAGCCGCGCCCTGGTCCTGCAGCCGCTGCTCGGCATGTCCGCGAGCGCGCCGCTCACGGGCACCGACGCCGACCTCGAGATGACCTGGGTCGTCCTCCGCGGCGTCCTCCAGGGCCTCGCCCTCTGGTGGGTCGACCATCCCGACGTCCCCCGCGAACGGGTGGTCGCCACCGCCCTCGGGTCGCTCTGGCACGGCTGGGGCAGCTTGCTGGGCGGTGCCTAAGGGTGTGCGGAACCTCACCCTCAAATGTGAGGACCGTGATTAGCGTTGCCCTGGCCCATGGCCGGTGTCCTCGACATCACGGCGGTGCTCGGCGACCGAGAGGTGTCGCGGGCCGAGGTGTTGGAGTGGGAGGGACGCCGGGCCGCGGTCGTCTACAAGAAGCTCGGGATGGGGACGCCGCCCGCGGATGTCGCGGCGCGCCGCGAGGCGCTGGTGGCGAAGAAGCTGGAGCTGGGACACGCGGAGATCGAACGGCGGCTGGCGTGGCAGATGGCGCTGGCGGGGCGGTCGAGCCGGCTGATGTCGGCGCTCTCGCGCGGCGGGCGGCGGCTCTGCATCGTCGAGCTGCGCGGCAGCGGCGGGACGGCCGAGGCGGTGCCGGCCTTCTACAAGGCGGCGATGGACGCGGGCGAGGAGGCGCCGCTGCTTGCCGCCGCGCCCGACCACTGGGTGCTCCGCAAGCGCGAGGACGGCATCCAGCAGGTGATCGAGACGACCGGCGGCGCGCCGCCGGCCTCGTGCATATATCTCGACGAGAACGAGGTCGGCCAGATCTTGACGCCCGCCGACCCGAGCTTCCCGGTGCAGTGGGTGTCCTTCGGCCGCACCCGCCTCGACGGCCCGCCCGCCGGCGCCCTCCGCCACCAGTTCCGCGACGAGCCCGGCGGCCGGTTCACCGCGCGGCTGACGATCGAGTTCCCGCGCGTCACCCCGGGCCGCTTCGTCGCCGGGCACCGCCGGCACCTCGCCTGCGAGTTCTCCAACTGGATCGAAGCGGCGAGCGCCGCCGGGTAGCCGCCCGGCCCGCGCCGGGCTAGGCGAGGAGGTGCGCGGCGGCCAGCTCCAGCACCTCGGAGCGGGGCCGGGGACCGTGGTCGGCGGCCATGAAGTGGTTGCCGATCAGCAGGGAGAAGGAGAGCATCGCGCGGGCCTCGACCTCCGCCTCGTCGTCGACGAATTCGGCGAAGCGGGCGCGGAGGAAGTCCATGCGCTGGTTGTCGACGCGGCGCAGGCGGGCGGCCACCGCGGCGTCGCGGCGCGACCAGTCGCGGACCGCCAGGTCGATCGGCAGCAGGCGGTCGGAGAAGGTGAGGGCGCCGGCGCGGCGCACGCTCTCGCGCGGGTCGTCGCCCTCCTGGTAGCGGTCGAGGACCCGGCCGACGCTCTCGCGCTCCCAGCTGTCGAGCATCTCCTCGAGCAGCGCCCCGCGGTCGTCGAAATGCCAATAGAAGCCGCCGCGGCTGACCCCGAGGCGCGCCGCCAGCGGCTCGATCCGGACCGCCTCGGGCCCGCCCTCGGCGAGCATCCGCAGGCCCTCCTCGATCCAGCGGCTGCGGGGGGTGCGGGTCGGCGGGGCCATCGAAGGAGTCTCGACGAAGCTTGATCCATACAGTAGTGTATGGATCGTGACGCAGGAGATCGTGGTGCGGGAAGTGGAGGTGCCGGCGAGCGCGTCGGGGCTCTCGACCCTGCCGCGGGTCGATTACCGGGACGGCTTCCGCCTCGACCTCCCCGACGGCCCCGAGCTGAGCGGCGAGGAGTGGGCGCGGGAGATGCTCGACGGCGCCTCGGCGGACACGCGGCGATCGCTGCGCCGGGCCTGGCCGCTGCTCGGCCTGAAGATGGCGCCCTCCGGAGCGGAGGGGGCGATCCTCGGCTGGCGCCTGCGCCACAGCGGTCCCGACTACGCCCTGCTCGGCGCCGAGTCACGGATCGGCATGCCCGCCGAGCTGCTCTTCCGCCCGGAGCCGGGCGCCTTCTTCTTCGCCACCTTGATCCAGCAGCGCAACCCGTTCGTGCGCGCGCTCTGGGCGCCGATCGGCCCGCCCCACCGGCGCGTCGTCCCGGCGCTCATGCGCCGCGCGGCCATGCGGGTCGGCGGGCGCCCGCGGTCCCCGGTCCCACGTCCCTGACGTTGTGGTGTGCGAAATCCGCCCATACGGCGGAAACGGAACACCGCGAGCGCCGCGCGGTGCGAAATCCACCTCTGCGGTGGATAAGGAACCGCGCGAGCGGCGCCGAGTACCGGGGGCCGGCGCCGCGCTCAGCCGTCGGCGACGAGAGCGGCGGCCATCGCGCCGGCGGCGTGCATCGCCTCGGTGCTGCGCGAGGCGCGGCAGAGGACGAAGGCGCCCTCCAGGGCGGCGATGATCGCCAGCGCCTTGTCGCGGTCGCCGACCCGCTCGGTCAGCGCCGCGGTCCAGCGCTCGAAGACGGCGGCGGTGGCGGCGCGCAGGCGCTCGTCGGTGCTTGCCACCTCGAGCGCGACGGTGGCGATCGGGCACGCGTCCTCGAAATCGGTCGCCTCGAGCGTCTCGGCGGCGCCGCCGAAGATCGCCCGCACCGAGGCCTCGGTCGTCGCGTCCGCGTCGTAGACCGCGGTGACCAGCGTCTGGAAGAAGGCGCCCGCCGAGTGGATCACCTCCTCGCCCAGTTCCACCTTGCCGCCGGGGAAGTGGTGGTAGAGCGAGCCGAACGGCGCCTCGGCCTCGGCGACGACCTGCTTCAGGCCGGTGCCGTTGTAGCCCTGGCGGCGGAAGAGCTCGGCGGTCGCGAAGAGGATGCGGTCGCGGGTGGGGACCCGCGGCTGGGCGGCGGTCTCGGTCACGCCGAAGAGTGTACGCTCCCACTCACTAGAGCGATCTACCTAGAAGGGAAATCGAGATGAAACTTCGCAACGTCCTCCTCGGTGCCGCGCTCGCCCTCGCCGCCCGCGCCGCGCTGCCGCGCCTCCTGCTCCTCAAATTCGCGCCCGCGGTCGCCAAGCTGAACGCGGGTGACTACAAGCCCCTGCTCGACAACTACGCCGACGACTTCGTCCTCCACTTCCACGAGGGTCCCCATCGCTGGAGCGGGGACTGGGTCGGCAAGGCGGGCTTCGACGCCTTCCTCCAGAACTTCACCGCCGCTGGAATAAGGGGCGAGATCGTAGCCATCGCCACCAGCGGCCCGCTCTGGGCACTGACCATGTGGGTCCGCTTCGACGACCACGCCGACGCCCCTGACGGCACCCGCCTCTACGCGAACTCCACCGTCCTCGTCCTCCGCACCCGCTGGTTCAAGGTGGTCGAGCAGCACGACTTCTACCTCGACACCCAAGCGATCGTCGACTTCGACCGCAAGCTGGAGGAGCTCGGCGTGGAGGCGGTGCCGCGGCCGGCTTAGGGAGTCAGGGCGCTGGTCCGCGGGGAGTCTCCGAGGGGCGTTGGTTCGAGGCTGGCGCCCGGGAGGGACGAGGACCCGCAAGCTGTCGCCCGGATAGGGGACGCGCCACTCTCGCGACGGCCCGGGCAGGCTGTGGCCGTGGCGAGAGTGGCGGGTGTGCGGAAGGTGTGGAGGGTTGTGCGCGGGGCGTCACGGGAGTGCGTCGGGAGGGTCACGGAACCGTGACCGAGGTCAGACCTCGTCACAAAGAGCGTGAGAACTCCACTCTTCCTCCCGTGTTGTCCAACACCGACCTACGCGCTGCGTGTATTGACCCCCCTATAGGGGCCCTAAAACACGCAGCGCGTTCCGGGCCCTCTATTTCCGGCCCGAAAAGGGCCTCCCGGGGCCGGAAAGTGTGACGTTCCCGGCATCTTCGTCACGGATCCGGCCGAGGTGTGGACACTCCCGGACGGGATCGTCACGGAAGTCCGACTTCCTCACGTCCCTGTGACGCCTCTCCCACGCACCCCTCACGTCCTGGGCTCCTCATGGGGGTCACAGCCTGCCAGGACCCCCATGAGGAGCCCAGGACACCATTCACCACCTCGGACGGCCGCCAGCCCCCCGAACCCCCGCCCCGCGGCGGCCCCTACGCCGCGATGTGGCGGGCCTTCGAGGCCCTGAGCGAGTCTCCCACCGCCGCCTGACCCCCGTGTTGATGGGCCGAAAACTCAAGCCATGCTTGAGTTTTCGGCCCATCAACATCGGCGGCTACGATCGGGGGATGGACCAGCGGGTCAGCCTGATCACGCTCGGCGTCGAGGACGTCGGTGCGGCGCGGCGCTTCTACGAGGCGCTCGGGTGGGAGTGCAAGGAAGTCGAGGAGACCGTGTTCGTGCAGGCGGGCGGGTCGGCGGTCGTCCTCTGGGGACGGGAGAAGCTCGCCGATGACGCCGGGGTCGAGGACGCGCGCGCGGACGGGTTCGGCGGCGTCGCGCTGGCCCAGAACGTGCGCTCGCGGGCGGAGGTCGACGAGATCGTCGCGGCCGCCGCTGTCGCCGGGGCGACGGTCACCAAACCGGCCGCCGAGACCTTCTACGGGGGTTACGCCGCCTACTTCGCCGACCTCGACGGCCACCTCTGGGAGATCGCCCACAACCCGGGCTTCACGCTGAAGGACGACGGCTCGCTCGTCCTGCCGTTCTGAGTCCCCGGCCCCGACGGTCGGGGCAGGCCCTTGACTTCGAGCGCGCTCTAATTCCTATCCTCGAAGCATGGAGTCCGAGACCGCCCGCCTCGAGTCGGGCCTGACGATCGCCGATGCTGCCCGCGCGAGCGGGCTGAGCGTCCACACCCTGCGTTATTACGAACGCGCCGGGCTGATCGGCGACGTCGACCGCGCCTCCTCCGGGCACCGCCGCTACAGCGAGGCCGACATGGCCTGGGTGGAGACCATCCGCTGCCTGCGCGCGACCGGGATGCCGATCGCGCACATCCGCCGCTATGCCGAGCTGGTGCGGACCGGGGGCAACGAGCGCGAGCGCCTGGCGCTGCTCAAGGAGCATCGGGAGGCGGTCCGGGCCCAGCTGGCGGAGGCGCAGGGTCACCTCGCCTTCGTCGAACGGAAGATCGCCACCTATGAGGAGCTAATCGATGGATAGAAGAACTTTGGGGACCCAGGGCCTGGACGTCTCGGCCGAGGGGCTCGGCTGCATGGGCATGACCTGGGCCTACGGGACCGGCGACGAGGAGGCGGGGATCGCGACGATCCACCGGGCGCTGGAGCTCGGCGTCACCTTCCTCGACACCGCCGAGATCTACGGCCCCTACACGAACGAGGAGCTGGTCGGGCGCGCCGTCGCCGGGCGCCGCGACGAGGTCCAGATCGCGACCAAGTTCGGCTTCCGGCTGAACCCCGAGGACCCCTACGACCGCGGCACCGACGGCAGCCCGGAGAACGCGCGGCGCGTCTGCGACGAGTCGCTGCGGCGCCTCGGCACCGACCACATCGACCTCTACTACCAGCACCGGGTCGACCCGGACGTGCCGATCGAGGAGACCGTCGGCGCGATGGGCGAGCTGGTCGCCGCCGGGAAGGTCCGCTTCATCGGCCTCTCCGAGCCGGCGCCGGAGACGATCCGCCGCGCCCACGCGACCCACCCGCTGACCGCGGTGCAGAGCGAGTACTCGCTGTGGACGCGCGACCCCGAGGACGAGGTGCTGCCGACCCTGCGCGAGCTGGGCATCGGCCTCGTCCCCTACTCGCCGCTCGGCCGCGGCTTCCTCACCGGCCAGATCCGCTCCGCCGAGGACCTCCCCGAGGACGACTGGCGCCGCACCAACCCGCGCTTCCAGGGCGAGGCCTTCGCGGAGAACCTGCGCCTCGCCGACCGCGTGGTGGAGCTCGCCGAGGGCATCGGCGCGACCCCCGCCCAGGTCGCCCTCGCCTGGGTGCTCGCCAAAGGCGACGACGTCGTCCCGATCCCCGGCACCAAAAGCCCGGCGCGCCTCGAGGAGAACGCCGCCGCCGCGGACCTGCAGCTGACCGACGCCCAGGTGGCGGAGCTCGACGCGGCCATCTCCCCCGATGCCGTGCGCGGCGCCCGCTACGACGAGTCCGGGATGGCGATGCTGAACAACTAGGACTCAGACGCGCAGGACGTCGACTTCCTGAAAGGAGGAGAAGTCGGCGTCCTGCGTGAGAACAGCGGCGCCGTGGCGCATCGCGGTAGCGGCGATCCAGGCGTCGTGGCGGCGAAGTCGGTGGCCGCGGTCGCGCTCCGCCGCCGCGATGCGGGCGAAGCAGCTGGCAACCTGCGGGTCGATGGGGAGGAGGTGGTAGGTCGCCTGGACTCGGGAAAGCGTCGCGAGGCGCGTGGCCCGCACATCGCGGTCGGTCGCCCGCAGTACGCCGAGCTCCAGCTCGGCGGCGGTAATGACCGAGATGGCGATTTCCGCGGGCAGCTCGGCCAGGTCACGGCCGGTCTCCTGGGCGATGAAGACAGAGGTGTCGGCGACGGCCCGGCTCAAAGCTCGTCGATCTCGTCGCCGCGCACGTCCGCCAGGTCCTCGAGCAGGCCGGCGTCGGCACCGGCCTCCTCCCGTATGCGGCGCAGTTCGGAGGAGGGAACCCACGGATCACGATCCTTCGCGTGGGGCACGATGTCGGCGACCGGCCGGCGGTTGACGGTGAGCGTCAGGCTCTCGCCCTTCTCGAGTTCGGCGATCACGTCGGTGGTCGAGTTGCGCAGTTCCCTGACGGAGACGTCGCGGCCCATGTGCACGACTGTAGCATGCAGTGCTACGGCCGAACCGGCGAAGCAGATTTCCGTCCGTGGGGAATCTAGACTCCGCCCATGAATAAGGACTCCTTTCTTTCGCGACGGCGGTTCATCGGTGGGGTAGGGGCTGTCACCGGCGCTGCGGCGCTCGGTGGGATCGGCGCCGCGGAGGCGTTGGCGGCGTCCACGGGCGCCAAGGCTCCGCACCCGAAGACGCCCGCCGAGGCGCTGCGCATCCTTCAGGCCGGCAACAGGCGCTACCGGCAGGGGAAGCTCACGCTGCGGGACTACTCGCCGGTGGGGGAGAAGCGGGCGTCGGAACAGAAGCCGTTCGCGGCGATCATCACCTGCGCCGATTCGCGGATCTCGCCGGAGCTGATCTTCGACCTCGAACGGGGCAACATCTTCGCCTCGCGGATCGCCGGCAACGGCATCGACAGCGGCACGCTTGGCAGCACCGAGTACGCGGTCGCGGTGCTGGGGGTGAAGCTGGTGCTGGTACTCGGCCACAGCGACTGCGGCGCGGTCAAGTCGGCGATCGCCGTGGTCACCGAAGGCAAGAGCTACCCGAGCTCCAAATACGGCGCGATCGGCGAGGTGATCGACCTGCTGGTGCCGACCGTCAAGTCGCTGCCCGCCGACGAGCGGACGCTCGCGCGCTGCGTCCCCGCCAACGCGATCGCCCAGGCCCAGGACCTCGCCCGCCGCGGTCCGATCGTCGCGCCGGCGGTCGAATCCGGCGCGATCGAGGTCGTCGCCGGCGTCTACAACATCGCCAACGGGGCCGTCTCGATCGTCCGCTGAGGCGGGGCGCCGGCCCGGGTCTCATCAAAACTCTCTGTTTCGACTACTGAATTTGTGGTAGAAGTTCCTCCATCATGGGGGGAGCGGGAACTCTCGTCAGTTGCAGGAGGCCGGGGTGGCGAACGGTGGGATTGTCGGTGGCTGCCTCGGTCCTGTTCCTCCTGTTTTCGATTGCCTCCTGGGCCGGCGTCGCACACGCGGCGTCGGCCTTTGAAGCGAGCGGGAGCGTCGAACAGGTCTACGCGACCGGCGTGCCGGCGGGCGCGGGGGTGACGCTCCGCGACGGCTCGGGCAACGTGGTCGGGTCGAAGAGCGCCGACGAACTCGGCGGCGTCCTCTTCCGCGAAGTGACGCCGGGCAACGGCTACCGGCTCGAAGTCGGCGGGCAGCAGTCCGAACCGCTGACCGTGCTGACGCAGCGCTCGGCGCCGCCGAACACCTCGATCTACGACCAGAAGATCGAACCGCACGGCTACCAGTACCTGACCACCCGCGACGGGACGAAGCTGGCGATCGACGTCCACCCGCCGCAGGACGTGCTGTCGCTGGTGACCAACCAGATCCCGAGCCCGACCGAAGCGGCCGGGGGCACCGGGGGCACGCCGGAAGCGCCGCAGCTGCCGCTCGGCGAACTGGAAAAGATCCTCAAGGAAGTGCCCGGCGTGGAAGCGGCGGTCGGCGGGCTCTCCGAACTGCTCGGCAAGGTCGGCGAAGGGCTCGGCATCAAGCTGAGCGGCCCGCCCCGGCACAAGCTGCTGCAGCTCCGCAAGGCGGTCCGCGGCGGCGCGACCCGGGCCGCGGCCGCGCACGGCTCCGCCGTCGAACTTCCCTACGTCCCGACCGGCCCGACGCCGACCCTGATCGAGTACGCGGGCTACGGCTACGCCGACCCGTCCGGCCCGGAACACGGGATCGCGCTGATCGCCGAGCTGATGGGCTTCACCGTCGTCGACGTGAACATGCGCGGCACCGGCTGCTCCGGCGGCGCCTACGACTTCTTCGAGCCGCTGCAGAACCTCGACGGCTACGACGTGATCGAGACGATCGCCCACCAGCCGTGGGTCCTCCACCACGAAGTGGGGATGATGGGCATCAGCTACGGCGTCATCAGCCAGCTCTTCACCGCCGCCACCCGGCCGCCGCACCTCGCCGCGATCGCGCCGCTCTCGGTCATCGACAACACCCAGACGACGCTCTATCCGGGCGGCATCCTCAACACCGGATTCGCGCTCGAATGGGCGAAGGAGCGCGTCCACGACGCCGAGCCGGCGGGCCCCACCGGCGGCCAGGCCTACGCCTGGAAGCGGGTCCAGGAAGGCGACGAAACCTGCAAGAAAAACCAGGCACTTCATCCCGAAGCCGTCAACCTCCTGCAGAAGGTCAAAGACAACAGCCACTACGTGCCGAAAGTGGCCGACCCGCTGGCACCAATCACCTTCGTCGACAAGATCGACGTGCCGACCTTCATGGCCTGCCAGTGGACCGACGAGCAGACCGGCGGCCACTGTCCCGACCTCGCCGAGCACTTCACCGGCACGCGGCAGAAGTGGTTCACCTTCACCAACGGCGCCCACATCGATTCGCTCGACCCGGCGACGTTCAACCGCTGGCTCGACTTCCTTGAGCTTTACGTGGCGAAGCAGCCGCCGCTCGTGACCGGGGCGGTGATGCACGTCGCGGCGCCGCTCGTCTTCCAGGAAGCGATGGGGATCCCCGGCCTGACCCTGCCACCGGACCCGATCCAGCTGCTGCCGACCTACGGCTCGGCGCTTGCCGCCTTCGAAGCGCAGAAGCCGATCCGCGTCACCTTCGACAGCGGCGCCGGCGGCCTCTCGCCGGGGCAGCCGTACCCGACCTTCGAAGACTCCTTCAGCGAATTCCCGATCCCGGGGACGCAGGCGAAGGCCTGGTACCTGGCGCCGGGCGGCAACCTGAGGCCGACGAAGACGACCGGGAAGCACGCCGACGGCTTCACCTGGGACGCGGGCGCGCTGCCGCTGCAGGACTTCAGCGGCGACACCGGCTCCGGCGCCGGCGGCCTCTGGACGGAGACGCCGAGCTACCACTGGGAACAGAGCCCGCCCGGCTCCGCGGTCTCCTACGTGACCGAACCGCTGGCGCAGAACACGACCGTGATCGGCGCGGGAGCGGTGAACCTCTGGGTGCGTTCCTCGACCCCGAACGTCGACCTCCAGGCGACCGTGAGCGAGGTCCGCCCGGACGGCAAGGAGACCTTCGTGCAGAACGGTTGGGTGCGGGCGAACGAGCGCAAGCTCGATGCAAAGAAGTCGACGGCGCTGGAGCCGGTTCTCAGCCTGCGCGAAGCCGACGTCGAACCGATGCCGGCGAACGAATTCGTCAAGGTAACGATCCCGCTCTACTACGAGGGGCACGCCTACCGCGCGGGCTCGCGCATCCGGGTCACGATTTCCGCGCCGGACGGCACCCAGCCGATCTGGGATTTCGAAGAAACCGAACCGGCGGGCAAGGCCCAGGTGGCGATCGCCTACTCGCGGCAGGACCCGTCCAACCTCCTGCTCCCGGTCGTCCCCGGCATCAGCGTCCCGACCGGCCTGCCGCCGTGCCCCGGCCTGCGCGGCGAGCCCTGCCGCGAATACGTGCCGTTCACGAACCGCCCCGCCACCCCCTGACCGCATCCCCCACCCGGGCGAGTTCGCACTTATCCGCGGTATGCGCGGCGAAGTGCGAACTCGCCCGGGGGTGGCGCGCCAGAATGGTGACGTGACCGCGACGAGCGACCGCTTCGTCCCCGCGCCGCGCGACCCGACCGGGGCGCTGGTCACCGCCGTCGGCTACGAGACGATCTGTGAGCCGCCGCGCGACCACCGCGGCCTGCCGTCGCCGTTCCTCACCTTCATCGTCACCCTCGACGCGCCGGTGGTGATCGACGAAGGCGGGGAGGAGCGCGGGCTCGACATCGTCGTCGCCGGCCTCTCCACCGAGGTGGAGATGGTGAAGATGCCGAACTTCCAGAGCGGCCTGCAGGCGGCGGTCCACCCGCTGGCGGCGCGGCGGCTCTTCGGGATGCCGGCGGGCGAGCTGGCGCGGCTGTCGCTCGAGGGCGAGGACGTGCTCGGCCGCCTCGCCCCACGCCTGCGCGAGCGCCTCGCCGAAGCGAGCGACTGGGACGAGCGCTTCGCGATCTTCGCCGCCGAGATGGGCCTCGCCGGCGACGAGCGGCTCCGGCCCCCCGGGCGCGGTCGACCCTACGTCCGGCCCCACGGGCGCGGTCGACCCTACGTCCGGCTACCGGACCTTAGATCGACCGCGAAGCCGCGCGCGGACCTTAGGTCGACCGCGCCGCGTCCGGAGGTCGTCGAGGCTTGGCGCCTCCTTACCGCGACCCGGGGCCGGATCCGGATCGGCGAGCTCGCCGAGCGGGTCTTCCTCAGTCGCCGCCGCCTCGCGACTCTCTTCGCCGCCGAGTTCGGCATCACGCCGAAGGAGGCGGGGCGGACGATGCGCTTCACCCACGCGGTGACGCGGATCGGGGCGGGGGTCCGGGCGAGCGGTGGCCCGGCAACCGGCTCGGCGAGCAGCGGGGCGGCACCTGATGCGCCGGCCGGAGACGCGGGGCACGGTGCTGCGGAGCGGTCTCACGGCGCCCGTCGCAGCTCGCTCGATCTCGCCCGGATCGCCGCCGAGTGCGGCTTTGCCGACCAGTCACATCTCGACCGCGAGTTCCGGGCCTTTGCCGGCATCTCCCCGACCGGCTGGATCGCCGAGGAGTTCCCAAACATCCAAGCCGGCGGCCACCGCTACGCGCGAGATTGGGAGGCATGAACGCGACTCCGAACCCACCCACCGTCTGGCCCGCCTTCCGCGCCCGCGACTCGCGCGCGCTGATCGACTTCCTCGTCGCCGCCTTCGGCTTCGTCGAAAACGTCGCCTACGAGGAAGACGGGGTCATCCACCACGCCCAGCTCGACTGGCCCGAGGGCGGCGGCGTCATGCTCGGCGACGACCGGCCCGGCACCTCCTGGGATCGCAAGCCGGGGACCTGCGGCGCCTACGTCGTCACCGCCGATCCCGATGCCGTCCATGCCCGCGCGGTCGCCGCCGGCGCCGAGATCGTCGAAGGCCCGGTCGAGCGCGACTACGGCAGCCGCGAGGTGATCGTCCGCGATCCGGAGGGCAACGTCTGGTCCTTCGGCACCTACCCGGGCGCGCCGCGGGAGGCCGACGCGACGGTGAGCTAACGTCGCGCCGATGGACCTCGACCTGCGCGACCGCGTCTGCGTCGTCACCGGCGGCAGCAGCGGCATCGGCCTCGCGACCGCGCGCCTGCTGCTCGACGAGGGCGCGCGCGTCGCGATCGTCGGCCGCGACGAGCCGCGGCTGGCGCGCGCGATCGAGGAGTTGACGCGCGCGATCGAGGAGTTGACGGCGGGCGACGACGGCGATTCTGCGGCCGGCGGCGACCGTACGGCCACCCGAGGTGGCGCCGCAGGCGAGGCCGACCCGTCGAGCGCTCGGCTCGCCGCGATCGCGCTCGACGTCGCCGTCCCCGACGCCGGTGCCCGCCTGCTCGCCGCCGTCGAAGAGCGCCTCGGCCCGCCCTGGGGCTTGGTCAATTCGGCGGGCACCTCGAAGCTCGTCCCGCTGGAGGACCTCGGCGACGACGAATGGCGTGACCAGTGGGAGGTGAACGTGATCGCGCGACAGGCGCTGATGGACGCCTTCGCGCCGGCGATGGAGGCGGCGGGCGGCGGCTCGATCGTCAACGTCGCCAGCTCGGCCGGACGCCAGCCTTCGGCCCGCAACGCCGCCTACGCGGTGGCGAAGCGAGGCGAGCTGGCGCTGACGCTCCTCTACGCCGACCGCCTCGCCGCGCGCGGCGTGCGCGTGAACGCGGTCGCGCCGGGACCGACCGCGACCCCACTTTGGCTCGAGCCCGGCGGCATCCTCGAGAGCACCGCCCGTGAGCTGGGCCTCGAGGAAGACGAGGCGATGAAGCAGGTCGAGGCGGGCCTCCCCCTCGGCCGCCTGGCGAGCCCCGAGGAGGTCGCCGCCGTGATCGCGACCCTGCTGTCCCCGCGCTCGGTCCGCAGCGGTTCGGTCAGCCCGGTGGATGGGGGGCATGTCAGGGAAGTCTTCGCTTAGGGACCGAGTCGCTTGAGGCCGGGCGCCAGGGGAGGGACGGGGCCCCGCAAGCCGGCGCCCGGTTAGGGACGCGCCCCTCTCGCCACGGCCCGGGCAGGCTGTGGCCGTGGCGAGAGGGGCGGGTGTATGGAAGGTATGGAGGGACACGCGCGGGAGGCGCACGGGAGGCTCACGGATCCGTGACGGGACGCGCCACGACGGGCGCCGGGGGCCGGTCCCCGAACGGTCAGGGATCTCCCCGGTTGGAAATCCGCGTATGGCGCGGGTTTCCAACCACGCGGACCCGGTCGTCCCCGCGTGGTTCGAAATCCACGCCATAGGTGGATTTCGAACCACGCGAGCTCCTGACCGCCGGATCCGTGACGGAGATGCCGGGAACTCCACGCTTCCTCCCGTGTCTTCCGACACCGACCTACGCGCTGTCGACTTTCGGGCCCCTATGGGGGCCCAAACTCATGCAGCGCGTTATCGGCCCCCTGATTCAGGCCCGAAGAGGGCCTCTGAGGGCCGGAAGGTGTGACGTTCCCGGCATCTTCGTCACGGATCCGGCCGAGGTGTGGAGGCTCCCGGACCCGATCGTCACGGAAGTCCGACCTCCTCACGTCCCTGTGCCGCCTTTTTCACGAACGCCCCACGTCCTGGGCTCCTCATGGGGGTCACAGCCTGCCAGGACCCCCATGAGGAGCCCAGGACCCACCCACCGCCATCGACCCGCCCGGACGGCCACCGGCCCCGGCGAGTTCGCAGTAATCCGCGCTATGCGCGGAGAACTGCGAACTCACCCGGAGGGCTTACGCCTCTCCGCAGGCCCTACGCCCCGACGCCCCCTACTTCACGTCGAACCGGTCGAGGTTCATGACCTTGTCCCAGGCGGCCACGAAGTCCTCCGCGAACTTCTCCTTCGCGTCGTCGGAGGCGTAGACCTCGGCCACCGCGCGCAGCTCGGAGTTTGAGCCGAAGACGAGGTCGACACGGCTGCCGGTCCACTTCAGGTTGCCGTCGCGGTCGCGGGCCTCGAACGTGGTCGAGTCGGGGGAGATCGGCTTCCAGACCGTGTCCATGTCGAGGAGGTTGACGAAGAAGTCGTTCGTCAACGTCTCGGGACGGTCGGTGAGGACGCCGAGCTGGGAGTCGCCGCTGTTGGCGCCGAGGACCCGCAGGCCGCCGACCAGCACCGTCATCTCCGGCGCGGTCAGGGTCAGCAGGTTGGCCCGGTCGACCAGCAGGTACTCACCCGGCAGCCGCGGATCCTCGCCGAGGTAGTTGCGGAACCCGTCCGCCGCCGGCTTGAGGTATTCGAACGAGTCGACGTCGGTCATCTCCTGGCCGGCGTCGGTGCGGCCGGGGGTGAAGGGGACCCGGGTCGCCAGGCCGGCGTTCTTCGCCGCCTGCTCGACCGCGGCGCAGCCGCCCAGCACGATCAGGTCGGCCAGCGACACCTGATGCCCGCCCGCGCCGTTGAAGTCGCTCTGGACCTTCTCCAGCACGGTCAGCACCTTGGCGAGCTGTCCCGGGTCGTTGACCTCCCAGTCCTTCTGCGGCTCGAGCCGCACGCGCGCCCCGTTGGCGCCACCGCGTTTGTCGCTGCCGCGGAAGGTGGACGCCGAGGCCCAGGCCGTCGCGACCAGCTGCGACACCGGCAGCCCCGACGCCAGGATCTGCTCCTTCAGCGCCGCGACGTCTGCCGCGTCGATCGGCTCGCCGGTCGGATCCGGCACCGGGTCCTGCCAGATCAGCACCTCCTCCGGGATCTCCGGGCCGAGATAACGCTCGCGCGGGCCCATGTCGCGATGGGTCAGCTTGAACCAGGCGCGCCCGAAGGCGTCCCACAGCTCGTCCGGGTTGTCGAGGAAGCGCTGCGTGATCGGCCCGTAGATCGGGTCGAAGCGCAGCGACAGGTCGGTCGTCAGCATGCGCGGCTCGCGGCGCTTGGTCGGGTCGTCGGCCTCCGGCACCATGTCCGAGCCGCCGCCGTCCTTCGGCCGCCACTGGTGGGCGCCCGCGGGGCTCTCCATCAGCTCCCACTCGTAGCCATAGAGGATGTGGAGGAACTCGTTGTCGAAGCGGGTCGGGTGGTAGGTCCAGGTGACCTCGATGCCGCTGGTGGTGGTCGCCGTCCCGTTGCCGCTCTTGTAGTTGGAGATCCAGCCGAGGCCCTGGGCCTCGAGCGGCGCCCGCTCCGGCTCCGGCCCGACGTACTTTTCCGGATCGGCGGCGCCGTGCGTCTTGCCGACGGTGTGGCCGCCGATGATCAGCGCCGCGGTCTCTTCGTCGTCCATCGCCATCTGGGCGAACGTCGCGCGGATGTCCTTCGCCGCGGCGAGCGGGTCCGGGTTGCCCTGCGGCCCCTCCGGGTTGACGTAGATCAGCCCCATCTCGCTGGCGCCCCAGCGTTTGTCGACTTCGTTGTCGGCATCGCGGCGCTGGTCGGTGAGCCAGACCT